>MDTC01251329.1_pt1 | contig 103035 bp, 81 predicted proteins | sample 811181 | NCBI WGS metagenome assembly MDTC01 (sample SAMN05326644, study PRJNA326480) | marine metagenome | isolation source: seawater | place: Pacific Ocean: North | collected 2011
ACCACCGATCTCAAAGTCGTCGCAAATGCCGTCGCCGTCCGTATCCACGAGGCAGTTGCCATCGCAGTCGTAGCCCGCATCGGCATACGTGCAAGAACCATCGTCGTCTGTCGCTCCCTCAGAATAATTGCATGCTGTAGCATCGGCGCAACCTGCAACTTCAAAGTCGTCGCATACGCCGTCGCCGTCCGTATCCACGAGGCAGTTGCCGTCGCAGTCGTAGCCCGCATCAGCATACGTGCAAGAACCGTCGTCGTCTGTTGCGTCAGCACTGTAATTACATGCTGCGTCATCAATGCAACCTGCCACTGCATACTCACAACTACCGTCGTCATAATCTGCAGCATCGTCATAGTTTGATGCCTCACTATCTGTACATCCGCAAGCGTTCAAGACAACACCTCCATCCGCTGTGTAATCACCAGCTCCCGAAAATGTGTAGGTATTACGTACATCGTTCTCTCCTAGGCCGTTACCAAAAATCTGTGTATTGATAACACCCGAGAATTCACCCGCTGTGCTCAATTGCATCAGTAAAACGCGGTTGTCATCGCCTCCCAAACCATTTGGACTTCCGTTTAAAACATACCAGGCTCCTCCAGTCGCGTCATTCATGGCAATGCTTTGACCGTCAATCGAAGAACCCGAAGCAAATGCAGAAACCCATGGCTGATTTAGACTCTCAACAGTACTTATGTCGGCTTCTGCGCCTGAAGGTTGCGATTCGATTCCGATGGTCACCCAACTGTCAGCACCCAGGTCCGGGAAGAAATCCAATAAAAGCGGGTTGATGGCAGCGGCGGTAGTGCCTCCAAACGAACTGTTGTAGTATCCAGTGGTAGTAGAAATAGAAAGCGGGGCTTCGTTGTTACCATATACCGAACTCACAAAATCGTCCGCATTGACTAAGTTCTGGTAGACACGGTAAGTCGTGTATCCAGGAACAGCATCAACAGAATGCACTTCAATTGATAGTGTGTAACCCGTAACGGGGAGACCTGCTGTAGCGCAACTACAAAAATCGCATGAACCATCATCATCCGTGGCACTTGAATCGTAATTGCAAGCATTGGATGCTGTGCAACCAGAGATTTCAAAGTCGTCGCATATGCCGTCGCCGTCCGTATCCACGAGGCAGTTGCCGTCGCAGTCGTAGCCCGCACCGGCATACGTGCAAGAACCATCGTCGTCTGTCGCTCCCTCAGAGTAATTGCATGCTGTAGCATCGGCGCAACCTGCAACTTCAAAGTCGTCGCATACGCCGTCGTCGTCCGTATCCACGAGGCAGTTGCCGTCGCAGTCGTAGCCCGCATCAGCATAAGTACAAGAACCGTCGTCGTCTGTTGCGTCAGCACTGTAATTACATGCTGCGTCATCAATGCAGCCTGCCACTGCATACTCACAACTACCGTCATCATACTCCGCAGAAGCCTCGTAATTCGATGCTGTTTCGTCAGTGCACCCGCATGCCAGACCTTCACTGCTAAATTCTCCAATACCATCGAATTCGTATGTGCTGTAAATGGAAGACGACCCGACACCATTCGCAAAGATTTGTGTGTTAATCGTTCCCGACAGCTCACCATCTGTGGTCACCTGCATCAACAAGACACGACCACTTTCGTCTGGCAACCCGTTCGGGCTTCCGTTTAAAACATACCAGGCTCCACCAGTCGCATCATTCATGGCAATGCTTTGACCATCAATTGCTGATCCGGCAGCAAACGCTGATATCCATGGCTGATTCTCACTTTCTACGACGCTAATGTCTGCTTCAGCTCCGGTCGGCTGCGATTCAATTCCAATGGTCACCCAGCTATCCGCTCCGAGATCTGGGAAGAAATCCAATAAAAGCGGATTAATCGCTGCTGCAGTTGTACCACCAAAAGAGCTATTGTAGAAACTCGAGGACACATTTAAGCTCCAAGGTGCATCCTCATTGCCGTAGATGGAACTCAAAAAATCATCATCGTTGGCCATGTTCTGGTAGAATCGATAGGTTGTCATTCCCGTCACCAATCCTTCTGCATAAACCTCTACGGTCATAGAATAATCGGCACCATCCGAAGCACAACTGCAGTAATCGCAACTGCCATCGTCTTCTGTCGCTTCTTCAGAGTAATTGCAAGCCGCTTCGTCAACGCAACCCGGAATCAAGAGCTCAGGAGCATAAGGAGTAAAGGGAATTACACCTCTAAACTCTTGAGCGGATTCGCCCTCCACAAAAACTTGCACCTGCATTTGTCCCGAAATCTCGCCTTGTGTCGTGAACTGTCCGACAAGCACCCGAAGGTCATCACCGGCGAATGCACCGTGCGCAAAGTTGCAAGACTCCAAATCATTCGACTCACACGGGAAGAGCGTGTAAACTGCAGTGCCCGTTGCGTCATTGATGAATACATTTTCGCCAGACCCGAATTCTTGGAGCAAATCGATCTCACCGATCGCAACATTCACTTCGACACCTTCAGACGATTGAGACGACCCAATGGTCAGCCAGCTGTCGAAAGCAAGTTCTGGGAAAAAAGACAAAACGTCTGAATTAATCCAAGCACCAACTTCTGCACCAAACGCATCGTCATTGTACCAAGCTGGTGACGACGTGCTGTTCAGGATCATTGGGTTATCTGCTTCACCCGAGATGCAACTCAAAAAATCCGTCTCGTTTTCCATTTCCAGGTAAACCCTGTACGTGGTGTAGCCCGTCAAATCCACAGATCCAACTGCTCCGTCGTGCTCAACATAACTTTCAACTGCAAGTGCGTACCCTTCTGGCACTCCCGGAGATGGGGTTTCAACTGGGGTTTGGGCGTTTACTGCGTTCAAAATAAAGCAGCACAAAAACAGGCTTAATAGCTTTCGCATGAGACAACAATTTGGTGAGATCAAAACAAGAATCCTCCAACATCGCAAATTGCGACCTTAAAAGAGTCATGGCGAATGTAACGGGAACTACGTCTTTTTGCAAGTCTCAGGCCTTTTTTCATCTAAATTTAATAAACCTTAATCGCTTAACTTTAGCGTTTAACCGAAAGCAGGCGCAGCGCAAAGAAATTTCAAAAGCCCGCGCAAAAAAGATCAGAACGAAATAAAGTTTAATGTATCTTTGCCCCCCCGGTACTATAGCTCAGTTGGTAGAGCAACGGACTGAAAATCCGTGTGTCCCAGGTTCGAATCCCGGTAGTACCACAAGAAGACCACTTCATGAGTGGTCTTTTTTTATGCTCCTGCATCAAGCAACAACTTGGGCACTTCGTCCGCCAAGATTGAGTAGGTTTGCAACGGTACTAAAGCAGAGTATGACACAAAATCAAAACAAACAAAATCTTCCCTCGGTATCGCTCGCAAACTTCCTTCCAAATTCAACGCAGTCTGGAGAAGTCTCTAAGTCGAGAGGATTCGTGCTCTGCGATGAGGCTTTTCAGACCTTGTTGCCTGCTCACAATTACAAGGAGCTGCTGCTGAAACTTCCCGTTCACTGGATTCGTGCGGGAGAGCATTGTAAATCCATCGAAAAAGCTCAAGAAGTTTGGCGCTGGCTCGAAGCTTCAAGGGCAGATCGATTCGACACCATCATCATCATTGGGGGAGGCACGGTTATGGACCTTGGAGCCTTTGTCGCATCGACCTACAAAAGAGGTGTGAAATTCATCTTAATTCCTACAACTCTATTGGGAATGGTTGATGCGTCCATAGGAGGGAAAAATGGCATCAATTTCAACGGTGTGAAAAACTCAATCGGAAGTTTCAACAAACCAACGGATGTAGCAGTTGACGTGGAATGGCTGAAAACATTGCCTCCTAAAGAGCTCCTCAATGGATGGATGGAACTTACAAAGCACGCGCTCATTTCAAATGCAGTGCTCTGGGATGATCTTCAAAACAAAAGTCCTTACGACGAAAGCATTGATTGGAATCGTATCGTCGAACGTGGCACGGAGATCAAGCAACATATTGTTGATTCCGATTTTCATGAACAAGGAGAACGCAAACTGCTCAATTTTGGCCACACCGTTGGTCACGCACTCGAATCTTTAGCGGCTCGAGAAGGCCAGGCATTGGACCACGGGTTTGCCGTTGGAATCGGCATGATTGCATCTCTTTACTGGAGTGCTCAAAGCGTCGATGAAATCTCGAAACAAAATTCCATACTCGAAGCGGCGGTAACGCTGAAGAGCCTGCTCAAAACGAATGAGAACTGCGACACCTGGAATTGGTGCATTCAGGGACGCCCGCAACAGTTGTGGCACTTCATGTTGAAAGACAAAAAGAATCAGGCGAGCACCGTTCTCGACATCCGACTTCTTGAAATTGGATCGGCCGAATGGGACTGTCCACTGACCCAGATTGATTTTGAAAACATTTGGAACAGAGCTTTTTGATTCAATTTGTTCTCAATTGATTCGAACGACCTAATTTTGGAACATGCAAAAAACAGCTGGAGAAATTGCTGAAATCCTGCATGGACGAATAGAGGGCGACGAAACTGTTGTGCTGAAAGGCTTAGCCAAAATCGAAGAAGCGGGTCCAGGAGACTTGACGTTCCTTGCGAATCCTGCCTACGAATCACATCTGTATAAAACCCGCGCCTCTGCTGCTATTGTTGCAAGAGACTTTAACGCGATTGATGTGCTGCCCGAGCAACTCACTCTGTTGCGGGTTGAAAATCCGTACGCCGCATTTACAGATTTAATGCAATGGGCAGCCAAAAAAACACCACTCGAACATGGCATTCACCCGACTGCAGTGATCAGTTCCGAAGCCCGAGTGAGTGATCGATGCTACATCGGTCCTTTGGTAACCATCGACGCGGGAGCATCGGTTGGAGACAATTGTGAGATTCACAGCAATGTCATCTTGAGTGCTAACTGCAAGCTTGGCGAATCCTCCATCATATACGGTGGAGTCTTCATTGGAAAAGAAACAGAAATTGGAAGCAGGTGCATCATTCAAGCCGGAGCCATCATTGGCGCGGACGGTTTTGGCTTTGCCCCTCAATCAAATTCGAGCTTTGAAAAAATACCACAAATGGGCAACGTCGTCATTGAAGATGACTGTGAAATTGGCGCAGCTACGACCATCGATCGAGCCACATTAGGCTCGACGCGCATTGAAAAGGGAGTCAAACTGGACAATCAAATCCAAGTGGCGCACAACGTGAGCATCGGTGAAAACACTGTTATAGCAGCACAAACGGGAATCGCAGGTTCAACGTCCATTGGTGCGAATTGCATGATTGGGGGGCAAGTTGGATTCGCTGGTCACATTTCTGTTGCCGAAGGCGTAAAAGTCGCCGCCCAATCCGGAATAACCAAGAGCATAAAGGAACCTCACAGCACCTGGCAAGGGACTCCCGCTAGCCCAATCAGGGATCACCAACGACAACAAATTGAACTGCGCAAACTGGTTCGAAATAAAGCCTTGGAACGCATCGATCATATGGAAAAGCAATTGAACGGATGAGCATTAGAGGAAAGCAGCGCACGCTGAAAGAAGCCATCACTTTTGAAGGCATCGGACTTCATACGGGCCAATACAACCGGATGGTGGTTCATCCGGCCCCAGCCAACCACGGATATAAATTTCAACGAGTTGATGTCGATGGTAAGCCAATCATCGAAGCAGACGTTGACTTTGTGAGTTCTACACGTCGAGGGACAACCCTAGAGAAAGGCGGAGTCCAGGTAAACACCACAGAGCACATCTTGGCAGCACTCTACGGAAGTGAGGTGGACAATGCACTCATTGAACTGAGCGGCCCTGAAATACCCATCATGGATGGGAGCGCTCTTGAATTTGTTGAAGCCATCGAAGCCGCTGGTTTCGAAGAGCAAGAGGCGAAACGAAAAACGTTTAAGCTTCGCAGCAATGTAGCTTTTGAAGATTCCGAAATCGATGTTGAAATGTTGGCGGTCCCCAATCCTGATGACGACTTTCGAGTCACAGTGATGGTTGATTACCGCAGTCCTGTTCTCGGAACGCAACATGCTTCCATGAATCATCTGCATGAATTCAAGGATCAAATTGCAAAATGCCGAACATTCGTTTTCCTTAAAGAAGTGAAAAAACTGGCAGCAGCAGGCCTCATCAAGGGTGGCGACTTAAACAATGCAGTCGTCCTATTTGAGCGACCTTATAAAGAAAAGGAATTGAATGATATCGCGACACTCTTGGGCAAGAAAGCCTTGGAAGCCCGCGCCGATGTGCCTGGTGTGCTGAACACGTCCCCATTGCGCTACCAAAATGAGCCCGCCCGCCATAAGCTCTTGGACATCGCAGGGGATCTCGCTCTTACAGGGCACTTCATTCAAGCTCATATTCTTGCGGCTCGCCCAGGACATACAGGCAATATTGCATTCGCGCGAATCCTGAAAAAGAAAATCAAAGAAGACATGGGTAAACCTAATCTCGATGTCAATCGGCCTTCGGTTTTTGACATCAACCAAATCAGCAGCATGCTCCCGCATCGCTATCCTTTCTTACTTGTCGACAAAATTTTGGAGTTGAATGAAGACTCCATTGTTGGCTGCAAGAATGTCACAATCAACGAACCTTTTTTTCAAGGTCACTTTCCCGGAAATCCAGTGATGCCCGGTGTTTTACAGGTAGAATCCATGGCTCAAGTTGGTGGTATATTTGCCCTGCAGACAGTACCGGATCCCGAAAATTACACCACATACTTCATGAAGATTGACAATGTCAAATTCAAACAGAAGGTGCTCCCCGGAGACACCATTGTTTTTCATTTGGAATTGATGTCGCCGATACGACGCGGACTGGTGAACATGAAAGGACGTGGCTATGTCAAAGGAAGTCTCGTCTCTGAAGCCGAGATGTTGGCCCAAATTGTCAAAGAGCGTTGAACTTATGATTTCCCCTCAAGCCCACGTTTCACCTGACGCTTCCATTGAGGAAAGTGCAATTGTCGAACCCTTTGCATTCATTGAAGCCGATGTAACCATTGGTGCTGGAACTTGGATCGGCCCGCATGCCGTTATTCATTCAGGCACGACCATCGGCAAAGACTGCAAGGTGTTTTCCGGAGCTGTAATTGGTGCTATTCCGCAAGACCTCAAGTTCTCGGGAGAAGACTCCAAAGTGCTCATAGGCGACCGTAGCATCATTCGAGAATGCGTTACGATCAACAGAGGCACTGCAGATCGCATGGTCACGAAAGTTGGATCTGACTGCTTGATCATGGCCTATTGTCACCTGGCACATGACGTATTTGTGGGTGATCATGTCATCATCGCAAATTCAGGCAACATAGCAGGACACGTTACCATTGAAGATTGGGCCATACTCGAGGGGATGGTTGGGATTCAGCAATTTGTCACCATCGGGCAACACGCATTCGTGGCAGGTGGATCCATGGTTCGAAAAAATGTACCTCCCTTCGTAAAGGCGGCTCGTGAGCCGCTATCGTTCATCGGTGTGAATAGCATTGGACTGCGGCGCAGAGGCTTTGCGAATGAACAAGTTGTGAATATCGAAGACATTTACAGAACGCTCTACATCCAGAACGGCAACATCTCACAAGCATTACGCGTTGCAGAAACGGAGCTCCCGCAAAGTGCCGAAAAATCAGTAATTCTCGAATTCATCAGTGCCTCGGACAAAGGAATCATCCGGGGGCCATTCTAAGGCATTATGGCCAATCGAAAGCCCCTTCCCGTTGCACTTGAACTGCGTCAATTAGGGCATGAGTTCATCGAAGGCAAAACCGTGTTTGATGGAATAAGCACAGAAATTAAAGCGGGAAGCCATGTGGTCATCAATGGCCAGAACGGAAGCGGAAAGAGCACGCTCGGAAAGATTCTCGCAGGACAGCTAACTGCAGCGAAAGGAAGTGTCATTTGGAAACAAAATGGACAGACGCTTGAGCCAGAAATGCTGTTGCCACAATCCTCCTATGTGGGTCCATCTGCCACCCTGCATCCTTACATGAGTATCCGTGAAATATTCTATTTTCACAGCAAGTTTAGATCATGGCGTGACGAGGTGAATCCTGACAAATGGATAATAGAGGCTGGGCTTGGCAAGCATATGAATGTGCTTTTCTCAGAATTAAGCTCAGGAATGAAACAACGTGTTTTTTTGACCGTGAGTCTTTGCACTCAATCCAGTTTAGTCGTTCTAGATGAACCCTGTGCTAATTTAGATCGAAGCGGAATCGACTGGTACCAAAAACAGTTGACCAACTTCCCAACGAATACAACCCTCATAATCTGCACCAATGACAGATCCGAGGATTTCATCAAGGTTGACAAGAGGCTTGAACTCAAATAAATAAAGATTTAAAATATTGATTATCAGGCTTTTATGCTGCATTAAATACCGGGAACGTAACCTTATCTGACTTCATGACGTAATAGAATTCGAACTACTTCAATTCGAATAATTTTAAATCTATATACCATGAAACTTCAAAAGTTTTACATTCTAGCAGCAGCAGCTCTTTTGATCGGAGCGGTAACTGCACAAGCCCAGACCGCCGCTTTAAATGCAACAGCTGGTCCATTTGACAACCTTTCACACGATTGTGTCGCCAAGGCTGAGACCGGTTCCGAAGTGTTATTGCTAAACCAAGGTGACGTTGTCGTTCAATCCTTTGATGCCTGTGCGGCAGGAGTAGCTAACAAAGCTTATGTCATCATCAAGCAATCAAGCAACTTTGGAAAGATCGAAATTTTGATAGAAGATCTTCGTGGAGATGTTTTGGCCCGAAAAAAAGTAACCGTGCGTGAAGGCTACAATGGTCTTGTGGTCGCAAAGCTTCAAGCAGAAGTGAATAAAGGCGAGCGTTATAACCTCAAAATCCGCGCTGTCTCAACGGATATCGTGATTGAAGGGCGTTACAACACCAACGAAAAAACAGATCTCTACCTGAACGGATGGAAATTGGATGGAAACATTTCAACAGCTGTTGGTATGGTAGAAGCAGACAACAATTCTGAAGCGATCCAGTCCGCACGCAATCCTTACAACAATGATGTAATTGACGCACGTGCTACTGAATTTGGCGCCACATTCTCTGTATATCCAAATCCTTTCGTGGACCAGCTTTCTGTAACGTTTAAGAAAGATTTGAAAGGTGAAACACAACTCATCTTGATGGACCTCGCTGGAAACATGTTGCACCGAGAAGTACGATTGAACCCTGTGGTAGGACAAAAAGTTAGCATCAGCCCTATGTATAGCCTAAATCCTGGCGCATACGCTTTGCGCATCTTGAATGACAACCGCGTTTACAATCAGACCATTATGAAGCACTGATTGCGCTCAAAATATTCATAAGAAAAGGCCGCCCACTTGGGTGGCCTTTTTTTTCGAAACCTGTTAATCGATCATGCTTGGCGCTCCGGCTTCAATAAATCCAAGACCGTTTTTACAGGAGCAAACGTAGAATTGGGAACTTCAACAAATCGGGTCAACCAATGAGCCATAGCTCCATTCCACAATCCAGGACGTTCAAGGATTCGAATGGATTTACCTTGCCACATTTTCCGTGCCGTAAAAAACATGTCCCGATCCGCAAAATCGTTCAATGCATAAGCTCCTTCGCCATCCGCTCGTTTGACGCTACAGATGATATCAACCGGATTGAAATGCGTTCCTTTTCCTTTCATGTCCTCTGGCAACTCTGAAGATTCTACAATTCCAGGAGAAATCCATCCGTTTGATTGCTTGACCCAGAAAGGACCACCACCAGGCTCACCTGTATTCTTAACCATGCCTGCAACCCGAATAGGTCGATCCAGTGCATGCAAGCAAGAATTGACATCCGTCGCATGATCATGCGCTTTTTTATCAAAGTTGATCAACCACTGGACCACTTCCTCCAAGGCATCAGCGCCATTGGTTTGCAGAGCGAATATCAATCGATTCCTTTCTTCAGTGAGTCTTACGCATTCACCCATCAAGATCTCCTGCTCTGCGTTTCGGTTCGCCATGCGTGAGTCTTGGACGACATTATCGATGTTTCGAATGCAAACAAAATCGCCTTGCACGGCATCAAGATTTTGCAACAAGGCCCCATGACCTCCGGGACGAAACAAAAGTCCACCCGATGCATGGCGCACTAGCTCGTTGGTATCCAAACTCAGTGCGACAGTATCAGTCGCTTGATGTTGAATAGAAGTTTCCACATTTGGATGGCCTGTAGCTGCCAATACGGCTGCAATTGCTTCCTGAAAATCTCCAGGTACTGTAAAGTGCATGGCTGAATCTCCCATCAACGAGGACCACTCTTTGGCATGTTCTTGGAAAGAATTGAACGAAACTCCATCCGATTGTTGATGGAAAGGGATCAACCCTTTGGGAAGCCGACTCCAACCTACACGGGCGTCCAACATCCAATGCGCCGCTTGAGTCGGACGTTGAGATGCGGGCAACGATGCCAATTGTCGTTTTTGTTCCTGCGACCAAAAAGGGAAATCCTGCGCGCTCTTCTGCAGAGCCGAATCAACGTCTGAATCTCTTGGCTCACGCATTCCAGCAAACATTCGAGACGCCGCACCGGAGCCAGGGACGAAGCGAACCCAGCGAGCGCCTCGATCCAGAGATTGCCTATGCGCCTCCTGCGCCAAAGACCGTGCTTCTGAATCCAAAACGAAAATTCCATGATCCGTTTTACATGCAGCAATGGCTGCAACAGGCTGACATCCTGAACGCAGTTGGGCTTCTTGCTCGCGGATAGAATCATAAGTCCATCCACGCGCCTTTAACGCATCAGTATCATTTTCATATGCACCGTAATTCATGGGGCAAAAATACGCCCCAAGGAGTGTTTTACATTCTGAAGGAGATTTTAAGCAAATTCCTCGACCGCAACCCGCAATTGCTGGCACAACTGACTTCGCTCCGTCACAGTCATGATCTGAACTTGTTGCTCATTGAGCGCATTCAGTAAATCAATGGCTTCGGTCTGTTGCAAGAGCCTAAAACTCGACATCAGTCGCTGCGTTGCTCCGAACAACGCATTCCAGTCACCTGCATTTAGTGACACTTCAAATCGATCAATAAGCTGCGGCGTGTGGTTTACGAAATGAACCACAAGGTCATCTACCAAGGATGTATTTCCTTGCATCATCGACATCAAATGAGCGTTTGTAAGGGCATTTACCATGTTCTTATTTACGCAAAAACCGAACACAAGGTTGCGCTTCGAATGGTTCTCATTCCTATATTAAATTTGAACATGGAAAAGCGGATTGTCATCGTTACCGGAGGAGCGGGATACATTGGATCACACACCGTTGTGGCCTTACATGAGTCGGGCTACAGACCTGTCATCATCGATGATTTTTCGAACTCAAAACCCGAAGTCCTCGATGGTATAGCTAAAATCACAGGTGTCAAACCTCAACTCTTTTCTTTGGACTGCCGATCAAAAAATGATCTATTGGAGGCACTTCAAAGCTGCACAGCTGATGGCGAAGTTGCTGGTGTCATCCACTTTGCAGCCTACAAAGCTGTGGGTGAAAGCACGGAAAAGCCACTTGATTACTTTGAAAACAACATTGGATCCACCGTTTCTCTCCTGGCTGCGATGTCAGAGTCCGGCGTATCAAATCTTGTATTCTCAAGCAGCTGCACCGTCTACGGTCAACCGGATCAAATTCCAGTTGATGAGTCCGCTCCAATCCTTCCAGCAGAATCCCCCTATGGCTATACCAAGCAAGCTTGTGAACGTCTAATCATGGATGCGTTCAAGAGCTCCATGCCCCTTTCCGCGTGCTTACTGCGCTACTTCAATCCCATTGGGGCTCATCAATCAGCCAACATCGGCGAATTGCCCATTGGACATCCAAACAACCTAATTCCTTACCTCACCCAAGCAGTCGCAGGCCTTCGCAATCCGCTTACCGTATTCGGGAACGATTATCCTACTGAGGATGGCACCTGCATCCGCGACTACATACACGTGATGGATCTGGCACGGGCGCATGTTGCGTCTATTGCGTGGTTAGAATCAAACAGTCCTTCATGTGAAGCGTTTAATCTTGGAACGGGAACGGGTAAAAGCGTCAGCGAAGTGATTGCAGCATTTGAAAAAACCAATGGCATCGAAGTCCCCTATGCATTCGGACCGAGGCGGTCTGGAGATGTTGTCGCAATTTTTGCAAATGCTGAGAAAGCGCATCGCGAGTTGGGATGGAACTGCGAGTTCAACTTGGAGGAGGCCTTGCGAGATGCTTGGAAATGGCAGCTGCAACTTGCCCAAGCTTAACCTCCCGAATCACTCAGGTCCCGAGACCGAGAACTACTGACAGGTAGCACACCAGAAATCCGAGGAGGTAGCCGCAGTAAACTTCAATGTGGCGATGCACGGCCAATTCAATGCGCGCAAACCCAACACATCCTGCAACGAGCAATAGTAGCGCATTGAGCTCCCAATTTGGGGACAATTGTAGTGCCTGAATCCCCATTATACTGCCCAATGCACCTCCTTGTCCAAGCATGTGCATGCTGATTTTAAACCAACGCGTAATGACCAAAGCAATGGCCAATGAAACCGTCAGACCAATCCACATATCCAAGTAGACAAAGGGCACATACAAGGCCGGACTCGTAATCAACAAAACATATGTGAGGGTAAAATAAGCGAGAACGATGACGAACGGCAGTGTGCGCTCACCTCGCGATCTAATCTCCAGGTCACTTAAATAGCCACGACGATACAACAAATAAAGAGATAAGGCAGGAGCCAACGTATTGACCAAAACAACCACCAGCATGTAAACAAAAACATGCGGCATAGAATGTAAATAACCATCTGAGAAAAACAACAAAACGAGTGTGACCGTCGGCATGACAAAGGGGTGAAACACAGTGGAAACGACGCGAGCCCAAAGCGGCAAGGATTCGACTTTTATGGCACTCATCCCAATTCTTTTCGAAGTCGTGCAACAGAAATGCCCAACTGCTCTCTGTACTTCGCTACGGTGCGCCGCGCAATGTTATAACCTTTGTCATTGAGCAACTTACTTAGCTTTTCATCCGAAAGAGGCGTGCGCTTGTCTTCGGCGTCAATTGCTTCTTCGAGGATTTTTTTGACTTCACGGGAACTGACCTCCTCTCCTGTCTCAGTGGTCAAACTTTCACTGAAAAATGACTTCAATAAGAATGTGCCATACGGCGTCTGCACATACTTGCTATTTGCCACACGAGAGACCGTGCTGATGTCCATTTTCACCTCATCGGCGATGTCTTTCAAGATCATTGGACGGAGATCAGTTTCATCCCCAGACATGAAATAAGCATGTTGCCGGTCCACAATCGCTTGCATGGTTATTGTCAATGTTCTTTGCCGCTGCACAACCGCATCCACAAACCATTTCGCAGAGTCTACCTTCTGTTTTACAAACGCCAAGGCATCTTTCTGCTGTGCATTGGATTTGGCTCCACTCGCATACGTCTCCATCATCTCTTTGTACATGGGAGAAATCCGCAGTTCTGGAGCATTGCGCTGATTGAGTTGAAGCCGCAATTCGTTGTCTTCAATCGACAATAAGAAATCTGGAACAATTTGCACGGCTGAACCACGGCTCGATTCAGAACCCGAATTTGCGGGTTTTGGATTCAATTGTGTGATCTCAGCCAAAGCATCGCGCAAGGCTTCTTCATCGATGTCTAATTTTTTCTGAATGCGCTCGAAATGCTTTTTGGAGAAGGACTCGAAATGATGCTCCAAAATTTCAATCCCGAGTCGCTGGGAAATCCGGCGTGCAAGCTTCGAACCTGCATCATTGTCAAACTTTCGCCTCAATTGTAGCAACAGGCATTCATTTAAATCCCGGGCTCCTATACCCGCCGGATCCAAACGTTGGATGACCTCCAAGGCATCTTCTAGCGCAATTCGCTCGACTTCAATGCCTTCCGTAAATGCGAGGTCGTTTACAATGCTTTCCAAATCACGTCGCAAGTAGCCCGCTTCATCTAAATTACCAATGATGTGTTCGGACAATTCCCGCACTTCGGGTGCTACATCCAAGAGTCCCAATTGATCGCGCAATCGCTCGAAGAAGGTAGCTCCTCCCGAAAAAGGAACGGTTTTATCTTCAATATCCGCTCCGTAGTTTTGCGCACTCAATCGGTAATCCGGTGTTTCGTCGTCGAGGTACTCGTCGAAGTCAAACTCCTCCATGGCATCGTTCCCCTCCTCCCCGGCCACCTCAGTCAACTCCTCGTCCCATTCATCCTTTTCCTGCCCCTCCTCCAATGCCGGGTTGGCTTCCAATTCCTCTTTGATGCGCACTTCCAACTCCATCGTCGGAAGCTGGAGCAGCTTCATCAACTGAATCTGCTGAGGAGAGAGCTTTTGAAGCAGTTTCTGTTGAAGGGATTGTCTGAGCATGGCTCGGTTCAATTAAAACTCTGCGTTTTGGGGGGTTCTCGGAAAAGGAATCACATCACGGATGTTGGTCATTCCCGTTACATACATGACCAACCTTTCAAAACCCATGCCAAAACCTGCATGCTTGGCTGACCCAAAACGGCGGGTATCCAGATACCACCACACATGATCCTCCGGAATATTGAATTCGGCGCACTTCTCTTTGAGCCGATCCAAACGTTCCTCCCGCTGGCTGCCTCCTATGAGTTCCCCAATGCCGGGAACCAGCACATCCATTGCAGCTACGGTCTTACCATCCTCGTTTTGACGCATATAAAATGCTTTAATTCCAGCGGGGTAATCCGTAATGATCACTGGACCGTTGAAGTGCTTCTCCACCAACCAACGTTCGTGCTCGCTTTGCAAATCCACCCCCCATTCAACAGGGTATTTGAATTTCTTCTTCTTGTAAGGCTTCGACCGCTGCAATAAGTCGATGGCTTCTGTGTATGTCACATGTTGAAATGGAGCGTCCACCACTGCCTGCAATCTTTCGCGCAAAGGCGTGTCATGGCGCTGGTCTTGAGGCAAAGATTTCTCTGCTTGCATCTCTCGATTTTCCAAAAAAGCGAGGTCTTCATCACATCGTTCTAACACATCCTTCAAAATGAATTTCAGGCAATCCTCTGCCAAATCCATGTTGTCTTTCAAGTCGGCAAATGCGACTTCCGGCTCAATCATCCAAAACTCCGCAAGGTGCCTTGATGTATTTGAATTCTCAGCTCGGAAAGTGGGGCCAAACGTGTAGACTTGCCCGAGGGCCATGGCACCAAGTTCGGCCTCCAACTGTCCGCTAACTGTGAGGTTCGAGGGCTTGGCAAAGAAATCTTGCTCGTGATTCACTTCACCTGCTTCGTTTTTTGGTATGTCATTCAAGTCCAAGGTGGTCACTTGAAACATCTCACCAGCTCCTTCGGCATCGCTCCCCGTGATGATCGGAGTATGCATCTGGAAAAATCCGCCCTCCGTGAAAAAGCGGTGTACCGCGAAATTTAGCGCGTGCCGCACTCGAAACACCGCACCAAACGTGCTGGTTCGGAAACGCAAGTGCGCTTTTTCGCGCAAGAATTCTAACGAATGGCGCTTCATTTGGATGGGGAATTCGTCCGGATCAGCCTCGCCCAGCACTTCCAACGATGAGACCTTCAGTTCTGTCAACTGCCCTCCGCCTTGAGATGATTCGATCAGCCCTTCAGCCTGAATGGCGGCTCCCGTATTTAAGCGCTTTTTAATCTCATCCGAAGTAGCATCGCGATCGATGACGAGCTGCAAATTCCCCACGCATGAGCCATCATTCAGGGCAATAAACTGGTCATTGCGAAAAGTTCTCACCCAACCCTGTACCAACACGGTTTTTCCAATTTGCGCTTCATCGCGCAGGTTTACAATCCGTTCTCGCTGCATTATTGCTCTGATCTGTTGGGTTTATTCCTTCTACAAAGAAACGTCACGGAAGGCGCAACAGGATACTCCCCCTTCACAGAAATCAACAATTCTCCGGTGAATCAGTCTGCTATTGACTCGACCTTGCCGTCTCGTAGGCAAATCACGCGGTGCGCACAAGCAGCAATATCCTCCTCGTGTGTCACCAAAATCACGGTATTTCCCGCAGCCTGAATCTCTCCAAACAAAGCCATAATCTCCAATGATGTTGCAGTATCCAAGTTTCCCGTTGGCTCATCAGCCAAAATGATAGAAGGCCGGTTCACAAGTGCTCTAGCGACAGCCACGCGCTGCCTTTGTCCACCACTCAACTCATTGGGTTGATGCTCCATACGATCACCAAGTCCCACCGTTCGAAGCACTTCTGCAGCCCGCTCCAGGCGCTCATCTTTGCTGTATCCTGCGTAGATTAGAGGCAAGGCCACGTTCTCCAAAGCGGTGTAACGTGGCAACAAATTGAACGTTTGAAACACGAATCCGATTTCTCGATTGCGGATATCCGCCAAGGCGTCTTCAGCCAGCTGAGCCACATTCTGCTGGTTCAAATGATAGGTGCCTGAAGTCGGGGAATCCAAGCATCCTAGCACATTCATCAGCGTTGACTTACCGCTGCCTGACGGCCCCATGAGCGCGACGTATTCGTTCTGATCAATGGTCAAATCCAGTCCATCCAAGGCATGCACGTCTTGGGATCCGACGTGATATGTCTTGCGCAACCCTTCGATGGAAATCAATGTTTTCACCTTGCGAAGGTAGAGCGGGATATTCAACTGCACTTGTTGAGTAATTTATTGTTTGCCCCAACCAAGCAGAATCCCCACGATTAAATTTACAACCAAAGGAATACAAACATCACATGCCATATTTAAGATCACGGATGCACCTTGCTTGGATTGGAATCGCTGCAGTTTGTTTTCCAACCCTCTCGATTGCACAAATCATTGTCGATGAATCCCTCTCTGCTCAAGAAGTCGTTCAGTCCATTCTCTTGGGTGAAGGGGTAGAAATATTCAATCTTACATTTTCCGGTGATCTCGATCAAATTGGCTCGTTTGACAACAACAATTCGAACATCATCATTGAAAACGGCATGGTCATGGCTTCTGGAAGTTGTTCCAATGTCATCGGTCCAAATGACATCGGTAGCTCCACAACGGGTGGAGGCAATTTTGGAGTCAACGACATTGATTTGGATCTTCTGTCCACCTTTGCCACGAACGATGCGGCAGTTTTGGAATTTGATTTCATCCCATCCGGTGACTCATTAAGTTTCAACTACAGCTTCGGGAGCGATGAGTACAACGAATACGTCTGCGGATCCGTCAATGATGCTTTCGGCTTTTTCTTGAGCGGCCCGGGGATCAATGGCGTTTATAGCGATGGCGCAATTAACCTTGCGGTCATTCCTGAAACGGATGACACACCGGTCACAATCAACTCAGTGAACAACGGCAATGTTGGTGCTTCGGGAACAGCGGGCAACTGCGCGCAAGTCGATCCCAACTGGATGAATAACACTGACTATTACATTGATAATGCTACCAACAGTGATCCGAACGCCACACAACTCGATGGATTCACGGTTTCATTGACCGCAGAAGCCGCAGTTCAGTGCGGTCAAACCTATCATATTAAAATTGCAATTGCTGATGCCGGTGATACCGCTTTCGACAGTGCCGTTTTCATCGAAGGAGGCTCTTTTTCTTCCAACAGCTTCGATCTCACTGCAACCGCCTCCATTTCGGGAAACATCATATTCGGAGGCGACACCACTGTCGTTGAGTCCTGCAACGATGCTGTTTTTCAAGTTGTTCGTCCCGATGCGAGCATTGAGGATACGCTCCTCATTACCATTGGAGGCACCGCTACCAACGGCGTGGATTACGAGGAAATCGATCCAGAGGTCATCATGGAAGTCGGTGAGTACACCGTGGATATTCCTCTGAATGTGAATGCCGATACTGAAGCGGAAGGCACCGAAACGGTGACCATCGAGTACCTGTATGTGAATTTGTGTGGCGATTCCGTTTTCCGCCAATCAACACTCTTGATTGAGGATTTTGAACCAACTGAATTGGATTATGTCAATCCTGTCGGCATCTGCAATGGCGAAGCCGTGCTCGAGGTCGCGCCGATATCCGGCTATGGCCCACATGTCTTCGAGTGGAGCACCGGCCCCAACGACACACTGTCAGTAAATGTTATTCAGACAAACGAGCCTGGCGCGGCCCTCGTGACGGTCACGGACGTTTGCGGCAACCAAGTAGACGCCACCATTTCTTACACATTGCCGCCCAATTTATTCATCTATGCAGAGCAACTCAATATCCCACTTTGCGCTGGAGATGATATCATCCTTGAATCCGGAATCACAACGGGAGTTGGCCCGTTCATTTACGACTGGTCGTCGGGGGGTAACGACGCCAATGAAACCGTGAACGTGACCACCTCACAAATCATTACGTTGACCGTCACGGATGCTTGTGGTGTCGAAGATGCGTTTGAAGTGGAAGTCGAAGTACCCGTTTATGACGCCATTACAGGAGAAGACGAGGAGCTCTGCCTCGGAATTCAAGGCGATCTGAATTTACTGGGTGGAACGGGAACCGAAATCAATGGCAATTGGGTTGGAGACTATTCATTCTTTGTGTGGCAGTATTTCAATTATGATGAACAAGGATTTGCCCAAGATTCTAGCTGGGTTGAGGTAGATGCTACCTTAGATACACTGGTGACTTTCATCGGTTCTTCGGGGAACTTTCAAGCATCCCTTGAACAAAACAACATGGAAGTAACAGTTGTCGATCAGTGCGGATTGGAGGCGACTTTCGAAATCAACGTGGTAGCATGCGATACTGAAATCCCGAACGTATTCTCGCCCAACAGCGATGGGATGAATGATTTTTTCAGAATCCCGGGAATCGAAGGCTTCCCCAATTCCAGATTGGAAATCTACAACCGCTGGGGCAGTGTGGTATTCCAAGATGAAGATTACAAAGGGGGTTGGGATGGTCGAATCAACGGCAACCCTGTATCTGACGGCTCATATTTTTACGTCTTGTATCGTTCAGACGGCGAACGATTCCACGGAGCTGTGACCATCACACGGGAGCGCCGTTGATGCGCCAGGTGCACTTCAAGTTTGCGTTTTTATTGGAGCGCCCTTTGCGGAAAAAATGACTGGGAATCATCCTTGAGAGAAGGGTCTTACGCTGCGCTTGCTGCACAGAAGAGTGCCCCGAAGGATTTGGCAACATCCAAGGTTTGGACCGTTTACCGAAATCCGAAACGTTTGAAATTTCCAATGACCTCAGAATAACATTTGAAGAGCGCAGGGACCCCAGCGTATCGTTCATTTCGACAAAATTATGGCTTAGAAGAATCCTTGTGAACTACAAACCGAAGATGCTGGATTCAAAAAAAATGCCCGCTCCGAGGAGCAGGCATTTATTTTTTCATGTGGGCGATGAGAGACTCGAACTCCCGACCCCCTCGGTGTAAACGAGGTGCTCTAAACCAACTGAGCTAATCGCCCTTGCGGGGCGCCAAAGATAATCAAAATAAACATTCTCGACATGCTTATTTTTGGCAAAGTGGAAAATCTTCTGATTCACCGTTTCAATAGTTGGCTGCTCTGGCGACGAAGCTCAGTAGCTTGGACAAGCATCCATGGTCCGTGGCTGTTCTCCTTGCTAAAGCAAATGCGCGAACCCTCCATCTTCGCCCCAGAGGCCGAGACCGAACGGAAGCGTTTACTCCAGGATTCCAGCCCCGTGGCCCCAATGGATTTTGGAGCCGGATCGCAATCAAAATCACGAACAATAGCAAACATTGCTAAAAGTGCCTTGAAAAGGCCCCGTCACGCTCGTGCTCTAGCTGCCTTGTCCCGACACATTGGCGCAAAGAACGTGCTCGAATTGGGCACTTGTTTGGGCATTACGACCGCATACCTCAGCAAAGAGGCTGAATCAGTCACTACCCTGGAGGGCAACCCTTTATTAGCCCAACAAGCCAAGGTCATTTGGGAACGACTCGACATCCAAAACATCCATTGCATCACGGGCACATTCGACGATAGCATACCAAACTTACCTAGCAATCAATACGACCTCATTTTCATTGATGGTAACCACCGTGGTGAGGCGCTGATTCGTTATGTACATGCTCTTGCGCCTCACCTCAGCCCAAAAGGCGTAATAGCCTGCGATGATATCCATTGGTCCGCTGATATGGAGGATGCATGGCGCAAATTGATGCATGAACCTCGGTGGACGCTGAAGGTGGATTTCTACGAATGGGGATTGCTGACGGCCAACTCTGATCTCGCAAGCGAATTCTTCTGCATTCGCTTCTAAAAGTATCGAAGATTTAAGCTGTTGAAGTAGCTTTGCACCCATGAGGAAAAACCAGTCGAGCTTAGGGAAAAGAGGATGGCTTACCGCGTTTCTCGGCGCCTACATTTTACTTCAATTTCTGTGGTGGGCAAGCCTACTTGTTCGTCAGCAGCGACAAATTTTCGAATTGAACAATGCGACAGATGAAAAGCTGAATCAAGCGATTCGCATGATCATTGGAGAAGGATTGGTTTTTTTCGGCCTTCTCAGCCTGGGATTTGTGGTCATCTGGCGAAGCATCAAACGCGAAATGGAGCAGGCCCAAAAGGAGCGTCACTTTCTTCTCGCTGTTACCCATGAATTGAAAACGCCCATCGCCGGTAGTCAAATCGCCATCGATTCATTGAAGAAGCACGAATGGGACGAAAAAACCAAAAACCTTCTCCTCGATGATGCACAAGCTGGACTCACTCGCTTGGAACAACGTGTCGAAAATATCCTTCAAAACAATCGCTTGATTTCAGGCAAGGAAATGACCAAGGTTCTATTTGAACCTGAGGAAGTGGTGACCCATGTCATGCAACGTCATCTGGTTGGGCCTTATCAAGAACGCGTCATCAAACTTCAGAATGAAATCCACGAGGCTTTCGAAATCGAGGGAGATGCCGATGCTCTGGCGCTAGCATGGGGGAATTTGCTTGAAAATGCCTTGAAATATAGTCCTGCACGCGAACCCGTAATCATTGGCATCAATCGGTCCGAAGACGGATTGACCGTATCATTTGACGATGGTGGAAGTGGAATCCCCAGTGATCAACGCGACAACGTCCTGAAAAAATTTGAACGACTCAAAGATTCCGAAACCTCTGGAACGGGACTCGGTTTATATTTGGCCGATCAGATATTGAGAATGCACAAGGGCAGGTTGCGCATTGAAACCAATGAACGAGGAGGGTCACGAATTGTTACTTGGATTCCAAAATCCACATGAAGATCCGATGAAAAACGAACAAAAATGCGCGCTGATCATCCTCGACGGATGGGGAATCGGGTCCACAGATGACAGCAACGCAATAGAGGCAGCACATACACCATTCATGGACGCGTTACTCGCTGAACACCCCAAAGCAACACTGAGGACAGATGGAGAATTCGTCGGGCTCCCGGTCGGGCAAATGGGGAATAGCGAAGTCGGGCACATGAACATCGGTGCAGGCCGCGTGGTGTACCAAGATCTGTTGCGCATAAACCGAGCAATCGCCGATGATTCGTTTCAAAGCGAAACCATCCTGAATAACGCCTTTGAAGTCGCAAAAAAGCGTGAAAGCCAGCTGCATTTTATGGGGCTTGTTTCACAAGGAGGCGTTCACTCGCAACAAGAACATCTGCATGCACTGTGTCGCGCGGCAGCGGTACAAGGAATAAATGACTTTGCCATCCATGCCTTCACTGATGGACGCGACACTTCCCCGCAAAAAGCATTGTCCTACATGGAAAATTTAGGAGTTGTTTTGGCAGAGACGGGCGGTAGAATAGCTTCCGTTCACGGACGTTATTACTCCATGGACAGAGACAACCGCTGGGAGCGCATCGCGCAATCGTATGCAACATTGGTGCGATCCGAAGGTGAGTGTTACCCAACCGTTATCGATGGAATTCAAGCCCAATATGACAACGGAATCACCGACGAATTCATTCGACCTTTTACCGTGGGAGCGCCTCTAGCCATTGAGCCTAACGATGTGGTCATTTGTTTCAATTTCCGAACAGATCGCTGCCGAGAAATCACGCAAGTTCTGACCCAACGTGACATGCCCGAGCACAACACCAGCGTCTTGCCTCTGCATTATGTCACGATGACCAACTACGACGATTCCTTCAAGGGCGTCCATGTTATTTACGACAAACCCAATCTCGAAGGAACATTGGGTCAATCCATTGCAGAAGCTGGCAGAACGCAAGTGAGAATCGCCGAAACGGAAAAGTATCCGCATGTTACTTTTTTCTTCAATGGCGGACGAGAGGTGCCATTCAATGGAGAACAGCGACTCATGGCTCACAGCCCGAAAGTGGCCACTTACGATTTACAGCCAGAAATGTCGGCCCATGACATCGTTGGACTGATTTGTCCGGAAATGAAGAAACCCGATCCCGACTCCCCAGACTTCATCTGTCTTAATTTTGCGAATCCGGACATGGTGGGACATACGGGAGTTTTTGACGCCATTGTAAGCGCTGTTGAAACCACTGATGCTTGCCTGAAGGAAGTGGTTGAAGTTGGCCGGGCGAATGGATACCAATTCATCATCATTGCAGATCACGGCAATGCTGATTTCGCTCGTCACCCTGATGGGTCCCCTCACACCGCGCACACCACCAACCCTGTTCCGGTGGTGGTCTTATCTGAGCAAGTGACAACGATTGATGATGGAAAGCTTGCCGATGTGGCGCCAACAATCCTCAAGATGATGCAGATTGATCAGCCCTCCGAAATGACAGGTTCAGCCCTTTACTGATTCCGCAGTACTGAGCGCTTCGGCCGCTACGAAAATACTTCCCAATACAACGATCAAATCATTTGCTTGAGCGCTTGCCCTAGCACCCTCCAATGCGCTTGCAACCGATGCATAAGATGCACCCGAACGATCTGCCTTTTGAGCGGAATCAACCAGCCGCTCCACAGACAATGCCCGCGGAATGTTTGCTGTACAAAAATGATATTGTGCCACACTCGGCAACTGCTCCCATATTGAGGCAAGTTCCTTGTCCGACACTGCACCAAATACAATGTGCAAGGTCAAATAATTCAATTTCCTAATGGCAGCAACAGTGCGCCTTAAACCATCTTCGTTGTGGGCACAATCGATTAGAATCCTTGCATTATCGCTGGAATTGGCCAACCAATGCCAGCGCCCCAAGTGGCCTGACTTCGTCAATTGGGTTTGATTGGGCACACGAATATTCCTCCAACCAGGTTCGCTGCTCAAAACTTCAAGAATCTTGTGAGCTGTAGCCCGATTTTCTGGCCAATTGGGGCCCGATGAAGGCTCCGCCAGTGCCTCAGGAGCGTAATGAAATTCAGCACCATGCTTCAAAGCATGTCCAAGAATCACCGATTGAGCTTCTGGCCGCATGCGTCCCACTACCACGGGACGACCATCTTTGATGATTCCAGCCTTTTCCTTTGCGATGGTTCGAATGTCATTCCCTAAAAACTGCACATGGTCCAAGCCGATATTGGTGATGGCCGTAACGAGCGGATTGGGAAAAACATTGGTGCTGTCCAACCGCCCGCCCATTCCCGTCTCCAAAACCAGCAAGTCGACTTCAGATGCTGCAAACCAGCACATGGCCATGCCAAAGGTCCATTCGAAGAAAGATGGCTGCAAATCCAACTGATCGAAATTTGTTCGTTGTGTCGAGACAAACTCAATCACCCACTGCTCCGATGGCATTTCACCATTGACCCTCATTCGTTCTCGAAAATCAAACAGATGGGGCGAAGTGAACAATCCAACTTTGAGGCCTTGATCACGCAAGGCATTGTGAACCGCTTGGCAGACAGAGCCTTTCCCATTGGTTCCTGCCACGTGAATTACGTTGGGGAGTTGCAAATCCGGACGGCCCATTACCTCGAGAACTGCCCATGTACCATCCAAGTCTGTTTTATACGCCGCAGCCCCCTGGCGTTGGTACATCGGTAGCTGCTCAAAGAGCCAAGCCGTCGCTTCTCCGAACGTCATTCCAATTCAAATCGGATGTTCAAGAATCCGCGTCTCAAAGGTATCGCTTGATTCGTCGTGAATTTGGTCGTTCTCGCTGCGCGCAGAGCAAGTTCAATGTGCTCTGAATCCGAGATCGTCGAGTGCTTTCCATCGTAAATGGCAGACGTCACATTGCCTGCTTTGTCAACGATGATATCGACCCGCACAACGCCTTCAATTCGAGGATTCTCGTCCAACATGGGCTTGCCTATGCGTTCTCCACCCTCCAACGACCAGTCACCATTGTCTCCGCTTACCACACCCCGGCCATCGATTCGACCATCGTCTTTTCCTTCATTCCCAGTCCCTTCCTCAGACTCACCTTGCGAACCACCTCCACCACTCGAGGCCAACGCATTGAGTCGATTCGATAAAGCGGAAGAGACCGTAGGCTCCGGATCGGGTTCAGGCTCTGGTTCTTTGACCGGATCTGGTTGCGAAGGAGCAGCGACCTCCGATGATTCCTGTGTAATCACCTCTTCGGCAGTCGTGGCCTCAATGACTTCACTTGCCGCAGTTTCGGACTGCACAACTTCCTGAACCGTCTCGGAAGGTGTTTCAGATTCATTTTCTCCACTCGCCTGCTCTGTATCTCCCAAATCTGAGAAACCCACAGCCACAAATTGCTCTCCGGGTGAAGGGATCGACATCGTAAAGGCAGTCAGAAAAAAACATAGAATAAGAACCGCAATGAAAATGACCGAAGTCAAGGCAACGGCCTTTCTGCGGTTGCTTTGCTCTCCCTCCAATCGACGCGATTCCATTCCTGCGTTCATTCCTACTTACTTCTTCGGCGACGCACCCAACATGACTTTCCATTCGTTGGACTTTGCCATCCCAATAAGTTCCACCGTTGTGCCCGTAGGCACCTGTTCATCGACCTGCAAATACAGAACCGGATCAGCAGCTTCTGCCATCCGCACGCGCAATGCCGGCTCCAAATCTTCATACGACACTTGACCACCGTTGAGGTAATATGTTCCGTCAGGCTTAATGCTCACCGTCATCTTTGCCGTTACTGAGTTCGTACCCTTTGCTTGAGGCAATTCCACATTCACTCCATTGCTCACGAGAGTGGAAAGAATGATGAAAAAAATAAGGAGCAGGAAAACGAGGTCCGTCATCGAGGACATGTTACCTGTCACACTGATCTTGTTGCGTTGTCCCAAGTTCATGAGGCCGGTTCTTCAAGAATATCAATGAATTCAATGCTGGTTGCTTCCATCTTGTGAACCACTTTACTCACCTTGCTCACCAAATTGTTGTACGCCATGTATGCGATGATGCCCACAATCAATCCGACGATGGTCGTGATCATTGCCTGTTTGGTTCCACTCGAAATGTCCTCCACCCTCACTGTTCCCGCTGTCTCCATGTCCAAGAAAACATTGACCATTCCGATGACGGTCCCCAAAAAACCGACCATAGGCGCTGCGCCAGCAACCGTCGCCAAGGAACTGAGATTCTTCTCAAGGTTGTAAATCTCCAATTTACCTATGTTTTCGATGGCCACACTGATATCCTTCAAATCCTTTCCAATGCGACTGATTCCTTTGTCCAACATTCGCGCCATCGGAGTATCCGAATCCTGACACAAATTGCGGGCACTTTCAAAACTACCTTGACTGATGTAATCTCGAATTTTATCCATGAAATCTGGCGCAACCTTCTCTGCTTTTCGGATTGCGAGTGTTCGCTCAATGAACACATAAATGGCAATCATGGACATCAATGCCAATGGTGCCATGATGTAAATACCACCCTCGAGGAGTAATTCCAATATACTTACATCAACCTGCTGAATGCCGTCTGCAGTGGACGCCTCATTCACAGCTTGCGTTTCGCTGGCTCCAGTGGTCAGCGTTTGAAGGATCAAAAAAGTATTCATGTAGTGGGTCCGTTGTATGCCTTTGATTGAAACGAGAAAGTTCAATCAATTATTGAGCCTCACTGCACCTGCCCCAATCAATTTTCGACGGCGGGCGGTTCACAAAACGACCAAACCCCTCGCTGTTTTTACCGGAACATGAGCCAGAAAACAACGGCCCCAGCCAAGTATCCTGAGATAGCCAAAAGACTGATTTTCTTGAGATACCAAACAAAATCGATGCGTTCGAGTCCCATGACGGCAACACCTGCCGCCGAGCCAATGATCAAGGCGCTCCCCCCTGTTCCTGCGCAATAGGCTAAGAATTGCCAAAAAACTCCATTTTGCACGAAGTATCCCTCCCACTCGGTGACAACAGCGCCGACAGCAGTTACATCGTACATGCCCATCGATGCCGCAACAAGCGGAACATTGTCGACAATGGCCGATAAAAATCCAATGGTCACGTTGATCGCATAAACATTGCCCATTGAATCACGCAGCCAAGTCGCCGCGTCAATGAGGTGGCCGATTTCCTGCAATGCGGCCACAGCCAATAGAATTCCGAGGAAAAATAACACCGACGCGGCATCTATTTTTCGTAAAACTCCAATGACAGAGAGTTGGCTTCGATCCTCATGATTCTTTGAACGGTGAATGATCTCCGTAATTACCCACATCACCCCGAGCGAAAGCATCATACCCATGAAGGGTGGAAGGTGCGTAACCGTCTTGAATACAGGAACAAAAAGCAATCCTGCAACGCCCATGATAAAAACAAGATTGCGCTCACCTTTGGATGTCGGATCTACCTTGTGAAGCGATGTTTCTGGTCGATTCACCTCGCCTTTCATCGTGAAAGAGAGGATGCCAAGTGGCACCAGCAAACACGCCATGGACGGGACAATCAAATTCGTTATAATCACATCTGCCGTCAATTGATTTCCGATCCAAAGCATGGTCGTCGTGATGTCTCCAATCGGTGACCAAGCACCTCCAGCATTGGCCGCAATCACCACAACTCCAGCAAACATCCACCTCGTTTCTTTGTCATCGATGAGTTTCCTCAACAAAGAGACCATCACGATCGACGTTGTGAGATTATCGAGGACTGCAGAAAAAAAGAACGTCAGAACAGCCAAAATCCAGAGCAACCGCACCTTATTCGAAGTCTTAATGCGATCGGTTATTACTGCAAATCCTTCATGTGCATCGACCAATTCAACGATGGTCATGGCGCCCAACAAGAAGAATAAGATGGAACTTATATCCTCCATATGATGCAACAGGCGGTGCTCAAAAAAGGTATGCAAAGCCAATGAAGCATCACCTGAAAAATGAGCTTGGAAAGAGGCAAAATCTTCAGCAAGATGTCCTGGGACCTCGTGAACACCAATCACAAACAATCCCCAACAAAGCGTGCCGGTGAGCAGAGCGCTTGCCGCCTTATCAATGTGAAAAGTGTGCTCGAGCGCAATGAACAAATAGCCCACAACGAAAATAGCCAAGACGATAAACTCCATTGTTTTCTTATTTCAGAAGTGAAAATTACAACATCAGCATCCTTTCGCAATTTGAGGAGGGCAAAAACTGTGAACTAGTCTAGGCGTTTCTCCAAAGCAATTCTGAAGGCAGTGGCTGCCAATAGCGTCGTATTCGAGCGATCTCGATGAGTGGTCTCCAAGGCGTGTTTAATCGTCTCCGATGTATCCTGGAAAATCCCTTTATCGGACATATCCACATTTGCATCACTCATGAGATAGGCAAAAACCCTCGCCATCCCACAATTCGCAATGAAATCAGGAATGACTGCAATTCGAGCATCAGCGGATTCAGCGATGGGGCCATAAAAAATTTCTCGATCAGCGAAAGGAACATTGGCCCCACTCGAAATTACCTTCACTCCTGCAGAGATCATTCGGTCAAGCTGATCCTGCGTAACAAGTCGCGAAGCTGCACATGGCAGGAATACATCAGCTTTCACATCCCAAATCTGTTCATTCACTTCTTCAAAAGTCATCAAATTCTCCGAATGCAAACTGTTTCCCTTTTTTGATTGAAACAATTCTGTGACTTTCTCTATCGACATTCCCTCAGAGCATACCAGGCCTGCATCTCGATCAATGATACCAACGATTTGCGCGCCAGCCCGCGCGAGATAAAACGCCGCTGCGGCGCCAACGTTGCCCCAGCCTTGGACAATTACGCGCTTGCCTTTCAGTTCGCCGCCATAAGTCCCGTAAAAATGCCGAACCGATTCTGAGACTCCATAGCCCGTGATCAAATCCGCCACCCGGTATTTGCTCTCGCCCGCGAGGTCTGGAATGTAATTTAAGTCTTCAACCACTTGTGAGACACCTTGTCTCAAGTGACCAATGCGCTTCACTTTTTCTGTAGTCTTAGCCTTAAAATGACCATTGAACACGCCTTCTTGCGGATGCCAGATGCCACAGTCTTCTGTAATGGGAATGACTTCGTGAATCTCATCCACATTCATATCGCCACCTGTTCCATAATAACTCTTGAGCAACGGAGTTACAGCGGAGTACCACCGTCGTAAGACCCCTTCTTTTCGCGGGTCATTGGGGTCGAAGGCAATTCCAGATTTAGCGCCGCCAATTTGCGGTCCACTGACCGTAAATTTGATCTCCATTGTTTTGGCCAAACTCACGACTTCTCCCTTATCAAGACGAGGATGCATTCGCGTTCCGCCACCAGCCGCCCCTCCCCGCAGGGAATTGATCACGACCCAGCCCCGAGCATCCGTTTCGGAGTCAGTCCATTCAAATACAATCTCAGGATTGCGCTTTTCATAAGCCTGGAGCATCTCTTTCATGTTCATTGCACTGCTGTTGGCGAGTGCGAATATACTCACTTCAAGTGCCTCGTCGGGCAAAATTACCCCACAAGGCTCCACCCATGTTATTCATGGAAGCTCCTGTGACTGAATTCCAAACATTGTCTTGGCCTAGAGCACGCAGAAGACCCAAAAACGCAAAGGCATGTGCTTCTTTTCCATCAATCACATTTGCCGCAGGGAGGACCATCGGAATTTTATCCCCCAACACAAACGAAGAATTCGCTCCTTCAAGCAATTTGAGTAATTCCACATTGTGGGCTCCCCCGCCTGTTACAAGTGTGGTTTTGCCACAAGCTGCGAGCCGGATCTGAGAAGCGATGTATGCGGCAGCTGTCGCAAGCAAATCAGGGATCTCGAGAGAACGCGCGTCTTCCCTTGATTCCAGAATTGGCCAAAATTCATTAGTCAGCCATTCCGACCCTAAACTTTTCGGTGCCTCGCGCTCATGATATGCAAGCGACATCCACTGACTCCATAAATCGGCATGAACTTTACCTGTCGCCGCCATTCGCCCGCCGTCATCAAAAGCATGACCTGCTCGAAACGCCAATTGATTGAGCACAAGGTTACAAGGGCCAATATCCCAAGCAATGCGATTCCCATCGATCGGATGAGAACAACTGATATTCGCAAAACCACCCAAGTTCAGACAAGCTTCATATTTAGTGTAAAGTAACGCATCAGCCACAGGAACCAGAGGAGCACCTTGCCCACGAAGTGAAACATCCAAACTACGGAGGTCACAAACTATTGGAACCTGACAGTCGACCTCTGCGTGAAGCACGGCGCCATGACCCAGTTGACCAGTCCATCCCGATTCCGGTCGGTGAAATACCGTTTGTCCTGAAAAAACAATCAGGTCAATGGACCCCAAGTCCATAAGCTCTTTGATCTGTTTCGCGCACCACTTGGACCAGTCCACAGACGTCCGGTGCCATTCCACTGCGGAGGCATCCATTAAAGCCGTAATTCTGCTTTTCCATTCTGCAGGAATCGGAATTGAACTAAACGCTTCAATGTGACCACTCCAAGTCATTGAACCCGCTACTTGCACAAAATGGGAAACCGTCAAATCCAATGCATCAAGCGATGTACCGGACATCATCCCCAAAACCACGAATTCCTGACTTGCACTTTCCATTGCCATATTACTGAAATTCAATCCTTAACGAGCCGTCCAGAACGCCCTATCTTTGAAGTCGAAAGATGGAGCAATTTCTCCAAATACAAAGATGAATCCGAAAGCAGCCAGGAAATGAACCTCGAACTCACGGAAGAACAAGTCGCAGTGCGAGACGCAGCGCGTGATTTTGCACAACAAACATTGAAACGAAGTATCATCGAGCGGGACAATGAGCAACGTTTTGCAACCGAAGAAATCAAAGAATTAGGCTCCCTTGGCTTCATGGGAATGATGGTCGAGGAACAATATGGAGGAAGTGGAATGGATACCATGAGCTACGTTCTAGCCATGGAGGAACTCAGCAAAGTAGATGCCTCTGTAAGCGTCTGCGTAAGCGTCAACAATTCACTTGTTTGTTATGGTCTTCAGGAGTATGGGTCAGAGGAGCAAAAGCAAAAATACCTTCGCCCGCTGGCGACGGGAGATAAAATTGGAGCATTCTGTTTAAGTGAACCTGAGGCCGGATCGGATGCTACATCTCAAGCCACAACGGCCATTGATTGTGGCGACCATTATTTGCTCAACGGGACCAAAAACTGGATTACGAATGGCAATTCTGCGAGCACTTACCTCGTCATTGCGCAGACCGATGCAGACAAAGGACACCGCGGAATCAATGCACTAATCGTTGAACGCGACATGCCTGGGTTCATCATCGGAGCGAAAGAAGACAAAATGGGCATTCGAGGCTCTGACACCCATACTTTGATGTTCCAAGACGTCAAAGTGCCGAAGGAAAATCGCATTGGCCCCGACGGATTTGGCTTCAAACTTGCCATGAAAACCCTCTCAGGAGGTCGCATCGGGATTGCAGCTCAAGCCCTGGGGATTGCCTCGGGTGCTTTGGAATTGGCATTGGCCTATTCGAAAGAACGCGAAGCATTTGGCAAACCCATACACAAGCATCAAGCCATCGCTTTTAAGTTGGCAGATATGGCAACACAGATAGAAGCCGCTCGATTGCTTGTTTGGAAGGCTGCTGCTTTGAAGGACGCTGGTGAAGACTACGACCTCGCCTCAAGCATGGCAAAGTTGTACGCATCAGATGTTGCGATGAAGCAAACAGTGGAGGCTGTGCAAATCCATGGCGGATATGGCTTTGTTAAAGAATATCATGTGGAAAGACTGATGCGCGATGCCAAAATCACGCAGATTTATGAAGGCACGAGTGAGGTTCAAAAAATTGTTATCAGCCGATCTATATTGACCGATTGAGCGCTTTGTCAAAGGTTGATGCGCTCATTGTTAGCTCCCCAAATTTCCTCGCCATTTCTAGTCTGCACCACCACCTCCGGAATTCCGTCTCCAGTTCGGTCCTCCACTGCCACGGAAAGACCACGGGTAAGGCCATCCATGCCTGTCGGCTGATTGCTGCCGATGATTCTTTCTTGTAAAACTCCGGCTGCATTGAAAAACAGGACCGCAGATGTCTCGAGTGTGGCTCCGAGTCGAAACACAGGCTCTTGACCCGATGGAAACTCCAATGCCGCATCAAATCGATCTTCTCCCGATCGCTTTAGGAAGCGCACTGTATTGTCGTCTTGGCCCGCAAAAACATAATCCTTATTTCCAACACGGAGATGAGCAAGTGAAGTGATGTAACGATCGGGTTGGGGCGTGAAATTCCAACCAGGCGTGCGTTCACCCTCGCGACGGAAATTGAACAGCTCCCCATTTGGCGCCGCCATCAAAAACCGAAACTGGCGATTGCGATCGTAATCCAATACCGCAACGGCCGAAAAACCCTGAGACCAACGCTTGGGGAACCCTTTAACTGAGCGCCCCAAGACATCAATTACATGCACCTCTTTGCCAGCGAAAACAACAGCTTGGTATTTTCGATTGCGGTACAAATCAATTTCCCAAACTTGCGGACGCTCGTCCCCGCTAAGTCCCAAGCTCCATATTGTCTTGCCTTCAGAATTTTGAGCTAGAACCTTTCTCGATTCCCAGATCAGGTCCATCCCACTGTTCGTTCGATGATTTCTCACCACACCTAGGTTTTGGCCATTTAATTCCGCTAAGCCAATGGACGCTGATTCTACTGGTCGGGGCGATGAAGGTGAATCGCTTTTTTCCTGAACTGACGATTCATCAGTGAAATTCAAACGAGATATTCCAGTTTGAGTCTGCCAGACCACACGATGATCTCCGGCATAAACACCCCATTTTTCGCGGCCACATTCCCACGAACCAAAATCGGCATTTTTGATTGGTACACCTTCCAATACCGCTGCACTATCCGGCCACCCCAGCGCATTCCAATCGACGAAAGCTGTATCCGAGGAAACGAGCATCACGCCTTCACGCCATTGTCCATTTAAACCCGCTGCTTGCGTTGAATCCGACATTTCCATAGCGGCCATGAACTGGCCATTCGAAGCCACAGCCGTGATCCAACTTCCTTCACTCAAATGCATGAACGAATCATTCTGAGCACCTGAAAAATGCCCTGAAGAAGCTCCAACGCGGACTTCTTCCCATCGGCTTTCAGATGCTTTGGTCAGGTTCAAATACCATTGAACCCAAAATGCAGAAAGCGGAGCGATGGGAGCTGTCGCGTTGACAACCCAAGACGTACTCATGATTATGGCCTGTTCATTGTCCAATTGGTGCAAGGATTCTATCTCACCATTTGGTTGGCGAATTAGAACGTTGCGACCCGGCATTCGGGGCGCCCATCGAGCTGCCATTTCACCTGGATTCTCTTCCCAATTATTCAAATTGGATCCCATTAGCCATCCACCCCCCCATGGTTTTGTGGAAAATTTCACTGGAACTTGCTTTGGCTGAAACGGAAAAAACCAAATGAAAGATGATGTGTCTGATCCTGCAGAAAAAAGAAATGCCTGAGGCAAATCTTTTTCATCGAATGAAACTCCAAGTGGCGGAGTCGCAGGAAATTCCCAGCGGTAAAATCGATCCGAAGCAAATGCACCGGGATCCAATAATTGTCTTTTCTCTATCCTGCGATCCAATGTCCACCACACGCTAAAGCAACTGGCCAAAGTGACGATAAAGACAGCCCAAATTCTGCGGTGAGACATGGTGTAAAGTTCAGGAGATTCTGCTCCAATTTGTGCGCCCTTTTCGAGCACGTATCAACGCAGAGTTGAGGATAGCGTGTTCTGGCTTACTCAAATCGCCATCCTCCTCCAAAATCCGATTTCCAATGTAGCGTGCAGTGGTCAAGATCTCTCTGTCACGCATCAAATCGGCCATTTTCAAATCCGGTATACCCGACTGTTGTGTGCCCATCAAATCGCCGGGCCCTCGGAGTTCCATATCTACTTCTGCCAGTTCAAATCCATCGTTGGTTCTGCACATGGTTTCCAACCTGCGGCGTGCCTCTTTAGAAAGTTCTTCGTCCGTCATCAGTACGCAGTAGCTTTGCTCTCCTCCGCGTCCAACTCTACCGCGCAATTGATGCAATTGCGCAAGTCCAAAGCGTTCTGAACTCTCAATGACCATTACGCTCGCGTTTGGCACATTCACGCCAACTTCAATAACGGTTGTTGCAACCAAAATCTGAGAGGTTCCGTTCGAAAATCGCTCCATTTCAATGTCCTTGTCCTCTGGCTTCATTCGACCGTGAACGATTCCGATTCGAAATTCAGGAAGTGGAAAGCGGCGTGAAAGGCTTTCGTATCCGTCCATCAAATCCTTATAATCCATGCTCGAACTTTCTTCGATCAATGGATAAACGACGTAAATCTGCCGACCACGTGCAATCTCCTCCTCAATGAACTGAAAAACAGATAGCCGAGCGCTGTCAGTGCGATGCACCGTCTTAATCGATTTTCGACCGGGCGGCATTTCGTCAATGACGCTAACATCCAAGTCACCATATGCCGTCATGGCCAAGGTTCTTGGAATGGGAGTCGCCGTCATCACGAGCACATGAGGTGCCGGTGAAGCCTTGGCCCATAATTTACTCCGCTGTGCAACTCCAAAACGATGCTGCTCATCAATCACCGCCAATCCCAATCTATGAAATTCGACCCCAGGCTCAATTAGCGCATGTGTGCCAATGAGCAAATGCACCTCACCCGTTTTAAGCCCTTCAAGAATAGGACGCCGCGCTGCTTTTTTGACTGAACCCGTGAGCAATTCAATGCGAATGGGAAGGGAGTCCAGTGCCTCCCGAAAAGACTCGAGGTGTTGATTCGCTAGAATTTCGGTCGGAGCCATCACGCAAGCTTGGTAACCGTTATCAATCGCGAGAAGAGCCGTCAAAAGCGCGACCATCGTCTTGCCACTGCCCACGTCCCCTTGAAGCAGGCGATTCATATGCCATCCGGTATTGAGGTCTGAGCGTATCTCACGCATCACTCGTTTCTGAGCTCTCGTCAACTCAAATCCCAAATGGTTGGTGTAAAAATCATTGAACAAAGCCCCAACTTGTTCAAAACGCACTCCGGGCATGTCCTGTGTTTGCTCTCTTTTTTGCATCAGCAACTTCAGTTGCAGAAGCAGCAATTCTTCGAACTTTAGACGATTGCGAGCCGATTCAGCTTCGGCATGGTTTTGAGGAGCGTGAACCATTCGCATTGCTTCGGCCTTGTGCGGCATCTGTAACTCCTCCAACAAAAAGCCTGGAATGGACTCGGGCAACGCCAATTCCGGACTGGCAAGAAGAAGTCTGATGACCTTCGCTATGCCGGCAGAAGAGAGCCCCCGATTCGTTAATTTTTCTGTGGTTCGATAAACAGGTTGCAAACCCCTTCCATTGCGGCGTTCGAAAGCATCCTCTAGTTCAATCTCAGGATGCGGAATGTTCCACCGGCTCTGATATTTCGCTGGCTTCCCAAAAACAACAACTTTTTGCAGTACTGGAATTTGAGCGGCCATCCACTTGGCTCCTTTGAACCAAACCAAATCCAATACTGATCCTGAGTGATCCTTAAACTTTGCAACCAAACGAGATCCTCGCTTGCTTGGGATCTGCTTGACCTCCGTAATGACGCCTTTCATTTGCACGGCAATGGCATCAGAAGAAATGTCTTTAATCTCAATGAAATCAGTACGATCCTCGTATCGAAAAGGTAAATGCTCTAGCAAATCAACCGCTTCGTAGATTCCCAATTCAGATTTTAGCCATTCAGCTCGCTTCGGGCCAATGCCTTTGATGAATTCAACAGGTGTATCTGTTTGGAGTTGGTGCATTGATCTGAAAACAGCGAAGACGTCGTAGCTCGAAGGTCGGCAGGTAAGGTTTAGAATGCAAACCCATTGAAACGATGAAACACAAAAAAAGCCGAACCCGCGAAAGGATTCGACTTTTTCTAAAATGTCTTCGGCTTAGTAACCGTTTGATAACATCCTAACCGGATTTTCCAGCAACTCCTTAAAATCATTCAAGAAAGCTGCACCAGAAGCTCCGTCAACCGATCGGTGGTCGCAACTCAACGTCACCTTCATCACATTGCCCGGAACAACCGCACCATTCTTCACGACAGGAACGGCATTGATGCCTCCGACAGCAAGAATACATGAATCTGGCGCGTTGATAATGGCTGTGAATTCGTCGATGCCAAACATGCCAAGATTGGAAATGGTAAACGTATTGCCCTCCCAATCGCTTGGCTGGAGTTTCTTGTCTCGTGCCTTGCCCGCGAAATCTCGAACCTCCGTCCCAATTTGTGATAGACGTTTCCCATCTGCGTGGCGCACCACGGGAACCAAAAGGCCTTCATCCACTGATACAGCGACACCAATGTGAACATGCTCGTTGAACCGAATCCGATCTCCCAGCCAACTGCTATTGACCACAGGGTGCTTTTTCAAAGCCATTGCAGCGGCTTTGACGACCATGTCGTTGAAACTAACCCGAACTTCACCTGCATCATTGATGCTCTTGCGCGTTTCCACAGCAGCATCCATATTGATGCTAACCGTCAAGTAAAAATGGGGTGCTGTGAATTTGCTTTCAGCCAATCGACGCGCAATAGTTTTGCGCATTTGACTAACCCCAACTTCTGTAAATCGCTCCACGCCTGGGACTGTCATGGAACCGGATCCTAATTGGAACGCCTCCACGTCGCGTTTTATAACTCGTCCACCTTCGCCTGAACCTGGTATTTGTGCAACACTTAACCCTCGTTCTTCTGCCAATTTCTTAGCAAGAGGAGAGGCCTTTAACCGACCAGAAGATGGAGCTGCTGGTGCAGGAGCCGGTGCAGGAGCCGGTGCAGGAGCAGGTGCAGGTGCAGGAGCCGGTGCAGGAGCAGGAGCCGGTGCAGGAGCAGGAGCCGGTGCAGGAGCAGGTGCAGGAGCCGGTGCAGGAGCCGCTTCGGCAGCACCCACGTCAGGAACAGAGGATTCTGCTTGTTTTATTAATTCCGAAACATCTTCCCCTGCATCTCCAAGTATACAGAGCAGGCTGTCAACAGGTGCGGTAGCTCCTTCCTCCACTCCGATGTGCAAAAGCACTCCGTCATAAAAGGACTCGAATTCCATTGTTGCCTTATCGGTTTCAATTTCAGCAAGTAGCTCACCGTTCTCAACCTCTTCCCCCACTTTCTTAAGCCACGTCGCCACAACCCCCTCGGTCATGGTGTCGCTCAACTTCGGCATGCGAATGATTTCAGCCATATGTTTTCGTGTTGGTAATTAAATCAGTCTTTGACAAACGGATAATCTTCCGTCATGTATACATCTTCGTAAAGCTCTTGCGCCTCTGGATAAGGGCTGTTCTCGGCAAATTCAATGGCAGCTTCTACCTCTGCTTTCACTTCTTTTTCAACTGCCTTAATTTCTTCTTCTGTATTCCAACCCTGCGAGGTCAGCACGTTGCGCACATAATCTATCGGATCCTTGTCCTGATATTCATGCAATTCATCTTTTGTTCGATACTTCTGGGGGTCCGACATCGAATGACCCTTGAAGCGATAAGTTTGAATGTCCAGCAATGTTGGACCTTGTCCTTTCCTTCCGCGCTCTGCAGCCACTGCGATAGCTTCGCAAACAGCCTCTGGGCTCATCCCGTCAACCGTTGCAGATGGCATGCGGTAACTCGCTCCCATTGTTTCCAAATCTGTCACGTTTGAGGTACGTTCTACGGAAGTGCCCATCGCATATTTGTTGTTCTCCACGATGAAGATCACCGGAAGCTTCCATGTCATCGCCATGTTGAAGGTTTCGTGCAAGATTCCTTGACGCGCTGCGCCATCTCCGAAGAAACATAATGTGACGTGATCTTCTTTCCGATACTTATCTGCAAATGCAATTCCTGCACCAAGGCCAATCTGTCCACCTACAATTCCATGTCCACCGAAGAGGTTACGCTCCTTGTCAAACATGTGCATGGAACCTCCTTTACCCTTGCTAGTTCCTGTGGTCCGGCCGTAGAGCTCAGCCATGACGTGCTTCGGATCTGTGCCCAGCACCAAGGGATGAGCATGGTCGCGATAAGCGGTAACCATTCGATCTGTTGGGCGGATGGCTTCTGATATCCCTGCTAAGACCGCCTCTTGTCCAATATACAGGTGGCAAAAACCCCCAAACTTTTGTTGGATATAAAGCTGACCGCATCGCTCCTCAAACTTCCGCATGAGGTACATGTCACGGAACCAGCGCTGATAAACAGCTTTGGAATGCGGCAATTTCGCAGCTGCCGAAGCTGATTTCGTACCCGCTTTTTTCGCTGCAGGCTTCGATGAAACCGAGGTTTTCGGTTTTCGAGTGGGTGCACTGGTCGCCATGTTCAATACTGCTTGAGATTGCAAATATAGCCTTGGTAAATGGATGTTCCTGAAAATGACAGCATCTTTCAATCCCAAAGCAAAGCGCTAGTGTATTAAGGACACGACCCGAGAGGTGCAAGAGCAAATGCCGTATTTTCCGAGTAAGAACGAATCATATCGTGGTATTCTTTACGTTTAGGTTAAAATATGGTTAATTTTAGCGTCCTGTGACTTTGCAAGAAAACATTGATTGCCTCGAACCCATCGGCCTGAACGAGATTGGCGAGGCCGACCTGATGAGCAGGCTCGATCAGAAATATCTCATTCTAAAAGACTGGATACCAGAGCTTCTGAGCCGATGTAATAAGGATTACCAAATCCTAGAAGTGGACGGAATTAGACTCGCCACCTACTCCAATCATTTCATTGACACGCCTCAACTCGAGTCTTTCAATCAGCACATAAGAGGCAAAAAATCACGTTTTAAGGCACGCGTAAGAAGTTATGGTTCCAATGGACTCTCATTTTTGGAGGTTAAGAGAAAAACTGTGCACGGAAGAACAATGAAGGCTCGCATTGCGCGATCCAAAGAATCTGCATGGAATGCTCCGCTCACCGACGCCGAAACCCGCTTTTTGAGTGAGCATTACGGTTACAGCGAAGGGCGTATGCTTGAAATGCAAAGCACCTTCAATCGACTCACGCTGGTGTCAACAGCATTGAATGAGCGCATTACAATCGATACTGACCTCACCTTCTTCCAAAAAAACCAAACCGAAGGACTCGGATCTATCGCCGTCATGGAGGTAAAGCAGGAACGAATCAATCGATTCTCTCCAATTCTTTTGGCTTTGCGAGATTTTCGATTCAGTACTCCACCACTGGGTCGCAAAACAAGTTTATCGAAGTATATTGTAGGAACATTACTTTTGAACCGAAATCTGGAGTCTAGAGTCTACCGAAGCGCAATGAAGCGTATCGAATATCTGAAGCAAGAAAATTAACCCATGTCTGAAGAAGTCATCCATCTATTGCTAGCGTTTGCCGGCAACCTAGTCTCAAGCTTAATTTTGGTCTTGGGGATTTATCACCACGTCTCAAAACGGCGGGACTTTGTTTTCACCTTCCTCCTGGTCTCCTCAGCAGTATTTTTGTTGTGTAATCTCTTGGTAGAAGTTGAGATTGACTTGGCTTTTGCGCTCGGCTTGTTTGCTATTTTCGGTATCATTCGATATCGAACCGACGCCATTCCCATTCGGGAGATGACATACCTGTTCATTGTAATCGCCCTAGCTGTGCTCAACGCTTTGGCGCCGCAATCGAATGGAATCGTTCTGATCTCTGCAGCAAACGCTTTGGTTTGGGGTCTCACGCTGGTTCTCGATCGACTGTGGGCCATCAGACACATGGCGACCAAAGTGGTCATCTACGACCGCGTAGATTTACTCAGTGAAGGGCGGCGAGAGGAATTGATTGCCGATCTCGAAAAGCGGACCGGAGTCCAAATCGTTCGCATCGAAATCGGAAAGGTTGATTTATTAAGAGATACAGCCGTCATTAAAGTTCACTTCGACGGTGACAGCCAACCCGGACATTTCGAAAGCCAAGGCGGCAACTGATTGATGAGAGATGTGGCCTGAAAATTAACTTGGCCTCTCAAGCAACACCACAGCGTGAGCACTGATCCCCTCTTTGACCCCAACGAATCCTAACTTTTCAGTGGTGGTTGCTTTAATGCTTACTTGATTCAACTCCACGCCAAGTAAACCCGAAACGCACCGACGCATGTGATCGACGTGTGGAGAAATCTTAGGTTCTTGCAAGCAGATTGTGCTATCCAAATTGGCCAATTGCCAGCCTGCCTCCGTAATGAGATCATATGTATGCTGAAGCAACTTTTTAGAATCCACGCCTTTGTATTGTGCATCCGTATCTGGGAAGTGAAAACCGATGTCTCTTAAGGCTAGTGCGCCGAGCAGCGCATCACAAATCACGTGCAGTAAAACGTCTGCATCGCTGTGGCCAACGGCTCCATGTGAGTGCTCTATGCGAATTCCTCCGAGCCAAAACTCCTCACCGGGCGCTAACTGATGAACATCGTACCCGTAACCGATTCGAAACGGCATGGAAATTAATTTTCTTCCCCTCTGCTCTGAGCAAGATCGGAGAACTGAAGCCGCAGCGTAAAGCGCAACGTGTTCGCCAAAGGATTTTGTTGACGTGTCGAGATCAAATAGCTCAGGTCCACCGTAAATACAGTGTACTTAATGCCCGCTCCAAGCGTAATGAATTGCCTTGCTCCCTTGGAGTAATGTTCATTGAAAAATCCCGTACGAAACGCAAATGCATCATTGAAGAGGTATTCAACTCCGCCTCCAATATTAAATTCCCGCATCTCCTCTCGAAATATACTGCCTTCTTCAACCGTGTAAGTACCATCATCGTTGAAATTCACAACACCTGGCGCATCGTAAAAGCTCTGAATCATCCCAGTCGCAACACCAACATCAGGGTTGAAGCCGCTCACGATTTCATTTCCACTTTCCTGATCATAAATCGGTGTTGTTGGAACCAACAACTTGTTGACATCAGCGGTAAATGTCAAACTGTTGTACTCGTCAAGATTCAGCTTCAACGCTGCTCCTGTTTTCAGATTGGTAGGTATGAAATCCCGTTCTGCAGACTCCGAATAGCTCATCTTCGCTCCAATATTCGAGATGCACAGGCCCCAATTTACCTCAGCGTCTCGGCCTGCTACTTTAGCCGAAGGGTTCGTGTAGAACGCGCTAATATCGACTGCTACAGAGCGTCCCGGTTTTGAATTTGCTCCGAGTACATTTGTCCCTCCAGTGAGGTTCGAATTGATGAATCGACCGGCAATGCCACCGCTAAATCGGTCACTCAATTTCTGACTGTATCCGACATCGAGGCTAAATTCTGCCGGTTGAAAGTCACGAATCGTTGTTCCTGTTTCATCAGTAAATGTGATGTTTCCAAGGCTAAAGTAACGTAGTGCTGCCCCCCACGCTTGGCGTTTGTTGATGCGCTTCACTCCGGACAAGTAGGCCAGATTCATATCGTCCACCAAGGCACGTAACCAAGGAGCATAGGCCAAACTGAACTCCACGTCATTGGATGCAAAAGCCATTTTCGCTGGATTCCAATGAAGACTATTCGCATCTGGTGACAAAGCAACTCCTGCGTCGCCGAGCGCTCCAGATCTTGAATCTGGACCGATCATGAGGAAAGGCACAGCTGTTGTTATGGTATTCAGCTGCACAAGTTGCGCTCCCTCACCTGGGGTCAGCTGGCCATGCCCAGTAGAAAAAATCAATGAGAAAATCGCAAATGCGAGTAATCGTCGAGCATTCATGTTGAAATCACTTTTTGTTTGTCGGACGCTGCAAGGTAATATGAAACATTACATCCATCACGGACGCAAAACGACAATCTGGTCCGCATATTGCACCACTGAGCCATTTTCTGCTTGCAAGCTTACCCGAAAGAGGTAAACTCCGCCAGCAACCTGGCTGCCTGTGGACTGGTTTCGAGCATCCCACCGGACTTCATCGTTTTTGAAACCCTCGACATGCCATGGGAATTCAGCGGAATGTACGAGCCTTCCATGGCTCGAAAACACCTCCAATGTCATGAGGCCTTCTTGGCATACTTGATTATGTTCTATCGAAAATTGAAACCCAGACGAAGAGGGATTTGGAAACGCCAAAACCTCACCAAGCGCCGCCTCAAAATTGGACGCTACAACAAAATCGATGGATCCTGTTCCTTTGTTATTGTAGACATCCCATGCCGTAAGCCTGAGTGAATGTGGCCCGTCCTCAAGATTTGTAAGAGCATAACGCACTGTTCCTCCTTGGTACGTATTGAGATCACTCGTGTAAAAATCATTTAAAACCACGCTTTGACTCGACTCCTCGTCTAAAATCATTCGGATGTCGTGACCAATGCCAACACCAGATGAATTGATTCCTCCTGCATCATAAAGGCGCGCCAACAACAAAGGCTTATCATCCGTAAGCCCTCCACTTTCGAAGAGCGTGTCGTTGATGTATAGCTTCACTTGAGGCGGGTCGAAATCTTCCACAAAGTCCTCCGAAACACCTCCGATGACAAAAGAGTTTGTCGCCCCGTGAGCATCTGAAGAATCTGATACCGCATAAGCGCTGATTCGACCTTGGCCGAAGCTGTAGTCAATGTCACGAGGCACCACGAAATCAAAATTAAACTGACCATCTTCAACACTCGCGACTCCGCTGAAGAGCACGTTTCGATGAACCTCAAAAGCATGCGGGTTCGGGCCGTCATCATTGTTAAGGCTAGTAATTTGAGAGGTCTTATCAAAGACTTTGACATGCACGATGCCTGAAAAGTCATTGAGCAATGTTCCCGTTTCATCAGCGACATGCCCCGCAACACTCGCCTGATCAAGCGCTCTAAGTGTGTCTGGCACTGAAGTGAGCTGGACCGTATGTTCCGGATAATTCAACTGTAAGGCCACATCTCCCAGCAATGTAAAATTCCGTTTATTCGAGCTATTCGAAACCTGCGGATCATTTTTTGTCGCTCTCGCAATGTCACCCAATCGCAGCGTCGTCGCAGCCGTATCAAACAAGGCAACATCATAAAAAGCGCGATTCAGCTGTTGATTTGAACCGCTAAAAACTACGCGTGTAGTCGTTAGCATGGCAATGGCACCACCGTCCGGATTCATCACCATCATCTCCCCTGCCGAGTCTACTTCAGGATCGTCGTATCTCGCAAGCTCACAGGTAGCCGTCATGAACAAAGGCATACTTTCAAGATTTGACCAATTCTGGATTGTCGTGGTATTCAATACACGCTCGTGTGACCACCCCTTCTCTCCACCGTGCCCAATATAATTTACAATTAGCGCTCCATCTTGAACCTGCCGATCGATGGCATCCTGGGCATCCGGGTAACGCTCACCTCCCGGCGTGCTCTCCTGTGGATATGCATCAAGGTAAATTTTAACCACATCGTATTCGAAATGATTTTCTGCCAATGTCTCGGCATGTTCATCTGAATTCTGCATGTGTTCGATCTCCGTTGGCCCGCCGTTGCCATCCATGTCGTCCGAGACGAAACAAATCCGATTGCGCCATCGACCATCATCACCTTCAGCTCCATCTGCGCATCCTGGAGCCGAAACTTGAGCACTGGGGTGTTCCAAGTAAGCCTCAATCTTGTCGACCATGGCATTGGCTTCGTCCACTGAGGAACAAGCAATGCGACCTACGCCAATGGCCATTTTATCCCCAATGCCCTCCCCGTACTGATCTTCGAGAAAACCAAAATAATCATCGCTTACATAACTCGATGTTGGGCTAATGGAATTTTCACTTTGATACGTCACGATGAAAGGGGTGGCCATTAAATCGGAGCGATTGGCGAAAGTTCCATCCCCGAACAACTGAAGATAACGCGGTGGATCCCATCCGCCTTGCAATGCTCGATCCCGCAGCATCATCATTAACATTTTGAGAGCTGTAGGGTCAACGCTTCCGCTTGAAAACTCGTCAAAGACACTGCTCTGTGTCACCACCAAAACTTCCAGCCCTTCATCGGCATGGATAGTTGCCAACCGCTGCGCGGCCTCCATGTATTGTGCTCGCGTCACAATGACTAAATCCGCACGCTCGTATTGATGCAGATCAAAGTTGTCCACCCTTCCGTTATACGCAGGCTCAGAAATGCCATAATTTGAAAACACCACAAAACGCCGAATTGTGTCCAGAGAAGCCTTCCAGGTGCTGAAAGATTCAGATTGATTCAAAATCATCTGCACAGGCTGATTGCCATCGGTTATGTCCCAGACTGCCTTCAAACCAACGGGCTGCGTCAAACGATATTCACCAATTTCTTGAGCTGCATCCTGGTCAGCATAAAAATTCAATTGAGGACCCGACATGTTGAGCTCACATTCTTGCGCAATTCGGACGTAATCCAACCAACCCAAAGCACCGGGAACAGCTGGAACAAAATCCACATCAACGTCAATTCGGGCGTTCAAACCAGAGCCGGAAGTCATGATCCCCATTTTCGAACCGGATGAAAGATTCGCGACGTTGCTCGTAGAAGTCTGACTCGTGTATGAGGGTGACGCATTGGCGCTGATCTCGCCCGCATTCAATGAAAAAGAACTGCTCGCTCCCATAGATTGCGCCGCCACACGAAATTCCATCTTTCCGGGTTTGGCTGTAGCATAGGGAACACTGAAGGCAAAAGTGCGGGCAGTCACAGCCCCAAACGATTCTCCGAACCATTCTCGACCAGAACGATTGACACTCTCCAACTCCAATTCATGAAATTGCTGTGACCAGTATGTTGTGATGAGCGTGTCCGATTCGGAGCCCAAAGAAACTTGATCTTCGATGCGAAATGATTCTACGGGCTCTGTACCATCCAGTTGCAAGAAATACCAAGCTCTCACATTGTAATCATTGTTTTGATGAGCCCAATTGAAAACAGAGCCTTCAGGCTTCCACTCATCCGGACCTTCGCCCCAGAAATAGAGGGCATCCTGGGCGCCCCAAACTCCGTCCTCTTCCCCTTCAAAATCAATTGCCACAGGCATAAGTCCAAGCGGTCGTTCCTTCGAATTATCCGTCGGCAACATTCCACCTCCATTGCCAAAAAGACGCAGTTTTCTTGGATCCAAAGTGTCCGGATTAAAACCAGCGGACTGAATCCAATCCTTGTCAATGCGGTATACGCCATCTGTGGGTATCGAGATCCGAATGAAATCACCAACCCCAAGAGGACTCGAAATTGGCCAATTTCGAGTCCGTTCGTAAATCGTTTGCTCGACTGCTCCATCAGCATGCTCCAATGCCCCGAGGGTGAATTGAAATTGCCCCAATTTTTCATAGAGCCCCCTCTCCGAATCATACCGCAGAAGCGGAGTTTGCACTTGAGCGATCATGGAATGCTCGACCTCTGAAAATGTCCAGTTCAAATCACGCTGCATTTCTCCCTTTTGAAGCAACTGCCTCTGCCGATTTGTAAGGTCTGCTGCGTCAATCACTGCCCAATACGGTTGCGTCACGAGGTCTTGGGCGCTTGCCCAATCAGCGGGCAACTCCATCTCGAATACCCCCCACGGCACTTCGTCAAGCCAAAACCCATCGACGGGAGCAAACTTTCCTACCGGGATCAAGGTGTCCTCACTGGGCATCCACTCCACTTCAAACTGTCCTTCACAAATGAGCGAATTTCCCTCCAGTTGGGCAATAGCGATTGAAGAAATGACTAGAAAAGAGAACAATGAAGTGCTTCGATTCGTCCATTCAATGGAATGAATCAAAAGCCGATGTAATTTCAGATCAGGCATCTGGTTATTGGTCATGTGCAAATCATTTCGCGAACGAAGCAAAGGTCTATCAAAAAATAAATGCAACGCAAAGGCCAAAACGCTCGTTAAACAATTGTAGTATGCGGCGCTTTCGTTTTCGCTTAAGACAACAAAACACGGTCTGCATTTGTTTTTTTCTTATTCTTGTAAATTCATAGTGCCTCCTCTACATGAAGCAACTCCTGACAATACCTGCAATCGCCTTTCTCTTGGCGCTCTTTTTTGTGACCCTCGGCACTGACACAGCCAAGGCACAAGACCCTGAGTTCACTCAATACTTCGCCAACCCCCTGTACCTCAATCCTGCATTTGCAGGAACCGCACGTTGCCCGCGCATGACCATGTCATACCGCAATCAATGGCCGGCAATGGCTGGCTCTTTTGTCACCACCTCAGCGGCCTACGACCAACATGTGGAAACGCTCTCTGGAGGCCTCGGGCTCATTGTAATGAATGACCAAGCTGGGAGAGGAACACTCAGCACAACCACCGCAAGTGGTATTTACAGTTACCAGCAAGCCGTTACCCGCAAGCTCTCCATCAAAGCAGCTATGCAAGTGACGTACATGCAAAAAGCGCTGAATTGGGACAACCTCAATTTTGGCGATATGATTGATCCGCGGCGCGGCTTCATCTACGAAACTCAAGACAAACCGCGAGGTGGAATGGTTCAGGCAGTTGACTTCAGCACTGGCATCATGGGCTTCACTGACAAATATTATTTCGGCATGGCTGTTCACCACTTGAATGAGCCAAACGAGTCTCTGGTTGTTGGAACCAGTCGCCTTCCTATGAAGTACACGATTCACGCCGGGGCCACACTTCCACTTCAACGATCTGTCACTGGAGTTGAAAGCACGATTTCGCCGAATGTTTTCTACCGACGGCAGGGTGAGTTTCAACAAATGAACATTGGTCTTTATGTCAATAAAGGACCATTGGTTGGTGGAATTTGGTACCGCGGCATCATGTTTACCGACTATAAAGACGCATTCATCGTTACACTCGGCATTAAAACGGATGTGGTCCAGTTCGGATACAGCTATGATTTGACAGTATCTCAACTGACCCCAGCAACTGGAGGAGCCCACGAAGTCAGTATGACAATTCAATTCGACTGCCGCGGCAAACGCTCGAAGTTTAGAACAATAAACTGTCCTTCTTTCTAGTTGAATAGAACCTGCACGCTGCCGACCTGTCGGCGTTACACCCCTCAATCTGCATGAAACCCATTGAAATCAACACAAACATGAACTGGAGGTTATCGACTTTCACGGTCATCGCATTGGCAACGCTCATTTCAGGATGTTCAGGAGAACGATCTGGAGCAACTGGCTGGGCCTATAACTCCTCGCAAAACGGAGGCTTTGAACGTCAACCGTTTTTTGAACAGGAAACTGCCCCTGGCCTCGTATTCATCGAAGGTGGAACCTTCACGATGGGTCAAGTCGAAGAAGACTTGTCTATGGAATGGGACAACATTCCACGCCGGGTGACGGTGTCTTCATTCTACATGGATGAAACAGAAGTCACAAATTCATTTTGGCTGGAATATCTGTTTTGGCTCCAGCGTGTATACGGCGACTCATATCCCGAAGTGGTAGACCGCGCTCTCCCCGATACTTTGGTCTGGCGTGAAAAACTCAGTTTCAATGAACCCTTCGTTGACTACTACCTGCGACATCCTGCCTACCGAGATTATCCTGTGGTCGGCATTTCCTGGACCCAAGCAAACAACTTCTGCAAGTGGCGATCGGATCGAGTCAACGAGCAACTCCTTGTTCGAGAAGGTTTGATTGCACACAATCCAGACGGTCAGATGGATGAAGATCACTTCACGACTGCTGCATATATGAACGGACAATACCAAGGAGAGCCTGTAGCTGAAGGTTTGACCGATTACCGCCCAAATTCTTCAGGCTACAGGAATGTCAAGTTTGAAGATGGTCTGTTTCAACCAGCATATCGTCTGCCCACAGAAGCAGAATGGGAATTCGCAGCGTTGGGCTTAATTGGAAATAGTTATGCGGAACTGATCACTGATCGACGAACGTATCCATGGGACGGCCACTACACCAGAGATGACAATAGCCGTTCCGGCTCATATGGAAGCATGAATGCCAATTTCTCACGTGGAAGAGGCGACTACATGGGTGTCGCTGGCAATCTCAATGATGGTGCGGCGGCCACTACCGCTGTGTATCAATATGCACCAAACGACTACGGTTTGTACAATATGGCTGGCAATGTAAATGAATGGGTAATGGATGTTTACCGTCCATATAATTCAGTAGACGCAGAAGAGTTTCGACCATTCCGAGGAAATGTTTTTCAAACGACTGAGCTCAATTCAGAAGGAGTGGTTGCTGACAAAATCGATTACGTCATCTATGACGTTTCCGGCTTGGAGTCAGACCTCCGAAACTATCAAAATGCTGCTGCCAAGAACTTCATTGACGAGGAGGCAAATCTCGTCGAAAACATCTTCTCATCACTTCAGGCTGCAAAAGATGAAAGCAAGTTGAAGAACAGGGAAGAGGCCATGGAAATGCTGGCAGAAGCCAAAGAAATCATCGTGGACAGCGAGTTACTCATAGCCCCAGATTTATTGGACATCTTCGTAGATAACATCCAATCAGCACCAGGTGAACTTGTAAAGCGGAACATGACCGTTGAAGAGAGCTTGGGCCGGGACAATTACAGAGAAGCCGATAACATCGACTACAAAGATGGTGACTTCCAATCCAGCATTTACTACGGGGACGATGGCTTCAAACAAGAGGGTAACCGGATGTACGGATACGGAAAAACATCCCTCATTAACAACCAATCCCGCGTTTACAAAGGAGGCGGATGGAACGATCGCAGCTACTACTTGAGCCCTGGAACCCGACGTTTCTTGGATGAAAACAAAAGCTCGGCAGCCATTGGATTCCGTTGTGCGATGGACCGAATGGGATCGCAAACGATGAATTCGCCTCGTTAAGAATCAAATTACAGGAAAAAGCCCCGAAGTGATTCGGGGCTTTTTTTTTGCCTCTTGTTCCAATTCGCAACATGAACTAATTTCGAGCCCATGTCATTGTCAGATGATTTCTCGGGGTTTTCATTGATTCAAAACGCATTCGCATCTTCAACAGGTGTCACTACCGATACGCGCACAGCGAATGAAGGAAAGCTTTTCTTCGCATTGAAAGGGGACAATTTCGATGGGAATCGATACGCAAAAAAAGCCTTGGAACAAGGATGCATTGGCGCAATTGTCGACGATCCAGCAATGGCCCAAGAACTCAATGGAGTAATACTTGTTGATGATGTCCTTTCAGCACTTCAGTCCCTCGCGAGGTGGCATCGTAGAAAATGGAAATGCCCCGTCATTGGCCTCACGGGCAGCAATGGGAAAACGACGACCAAAGAGTTGCTGAAAGCCGTGTGCAAAAGCCGGTTCCCAGGCGTCCAAGCGACCTTGGGAAATCTAAACAATGAAATTGGCGTGCCCCTCACTTTACTCAGTGCTGGAGCGAATCCTGACTTTGTCATCGTAGAAATGGGAGCCAATGCACAAAAGGAAATTTCATTGCTTGCACAAATCGCAGAACCCACTCATGGCATCATCACCAACATAGGTCGAGCGCATCTAGAAGGTTTTGGAGGAGTTCAAGGAGTGATTCAAGGAAAGTGCGAGCTGTTCGATTTTTTTCGCGCAGAAGGCACCAAAACGAAGGAAGGTGCAACGGTATTTGTAAATGCGATGCATCCGATATTGCTAGAGATTTCGCACTCCCTACCTCGTGCATTGTTCGGTACACAGAAACATCCACCCTTTGTCTCACAGGTACATGATGATTTTACGATGTCTTGGACGGATTTGACCGGAGCTGAGCACGGTCCAATGCACTGTCAAATTTCCGGTGCTCACAACTTTGAAAACATGATGACTGCCGCCTCGGTCGGATTATATTTTGGTGTTTCAGCAGAGGCCTGCAGCAAAGCTATAGCCGGCTATACACCTGACAACAATCGTTCGCAGTGGATAAAGACAGATCGAAATGATGTACTGCTAGACGCTTACAACGCAAATCCTAGCAGCATGGAGTCAGCCCTGACTTTTTTCGAAGGAATCGCAAAAAATGCGACTGACTCAGACGCATTCGTGGCAATATTGGGAGACATGGGTGAATTGGGGGATTATGGAACTGCAGCGCACAAAGAAATTTTAGACCTCGCAGTCCAAAAAGGAATCAAAGTCATCACTGTTGGCTCTCTATTCCATGAATCCGCCAAAACACATTCCAGTGTCGCCTCGTTCATGTCCACGGCTGAACTGACAGAGCATTTGCGCAGAAGCCCTTTGAAAGGAAATAAAGTACTCCTGAAGGGATCTCGTTACATTGCCTTAGAAAGCGCGTTAAATGCTTTGTAAGCGTTTCTGATTGCCTTCACAAATCCAATGATTGAGGTACTATCTTTGTAGTCCATGGACTTTATCAATGAACTGCGTTGGCGGGGGATGTTGCATGACATGACGCCTGGCCTGGAAGAAGCCCTCACAAAAGGCAATGTCACCGGCTATGTGGGATTTGACCCCACGGCAGACTCCCTGCACATTGGGAATTTGGTGCCCGTGATGCTGCTGGTTCACTGGCAGCGAGCTGGAAATAACCCCATCGCCTTGGTCGGAGGAGCGACCGGGATGGTGGGAGATCCAAGTGGCAAAAGTGCCGAGCGGCAATTGCTTGACATGGAATCCATTCAACACAATCTCAACTGCCAGAAGGCGCAACTCAAATCCTTCTTGAATTTTAATGGGGAGCATGCTGCGCGCGTGGTCAACAATGCTGACTGGTTCAAAGAATTTACCTTCCTAGACTTCATTCGAAGCGTTGGAAAACACATTACGGTAAATTACATGACGTCAAAAGACAGCGTCAAGAAACGCCTGGAGTCCGGTATGAGCTTTACAGAATTCAGCTATCAATTGGTGCAAGGCTATGACTTCTATCATCTTTGGAAAAACGAAAACTGCTCGGTCCAACTGGGAGGGTCCGATCAATGGGGAAACATTACAACCGGAACTGAATTGATTCGGCGCATGGGCGGTGGCCACGCGTTTGCCCTTACAGCTCCGCTCATCACCAAAGCCGATGGCTCAAAGTTCGGCAAGTCCGAAGGCGGCAATGTTTGGATTGACAAGACCAAAACGTCGGCATACAAATTTTACCAGTATTGGATCAATGCCGGAGACCAAGAGGTGAGTAAGTACATCCGTATTTTCACGCTCAAAAGCCAAGAAGAAATCGAAGAGCTCGAGGTGCAGCATGCCGCAGATCCTGGTCAACGAATTTTGCAAAAGGAACTTGCTGCGGACATCACCGAACGCGTTCACAGCAAAGCTGATCTCGAAACCGCCATTGCCGCATCTAACCTACTCTTTGGTAAGTCCAGTAAAGAGGCAATTGAAGCTCTCCCCGAAGCTGAATTTCTCAGTGTTTTCGAGGGCGTTCCAAGCGCTGTAGTAGATCCTAACGTATTGGCAACTGGAATTTCAATCATCGACTTCCTATCGGATACGACTGGATTTCTGAACTCAAAAGGAGAGGCTCGTCGAGCGGTCAAGGAAAATTCCATCAGCATAAACAAGACCAAGGTCAGCGAAGGTTATTCCGTCTCACCGGCAGATCTCATTGGCGGTAAACACATTCTGGTTCAGCGCGGAAAGAAAAATTACTTCTTGGTCAGCTGCAGCTGAGGGTCAGTCGATGGCCATCAAATTGCACCCCCGGACTTCCGCAAAGTCGTAACGACCGAGCACCTCAAAAGATCCGTCATCAAATCGCCTTCCGATGTCGCTTGTAGCAATGAAGGCACACGTGCTCACGTTGGCCAAATCAACGACATGAATCCGTCCTTGCTTGCCTTCCTCTGCCCAACCCTTGGGATCATTGAGCGAACCCATTCTAATCTCCATCCAAGGCGGACATTCAAATCGACCATCTCCTTTGGACCAAGCCTGGGAAAGCAATTCTGTCATACCATACTCGCTCCCTACTAATCTTCCCCGGGTTAATAAAGATAACTCCTCGTGCAATTCCGTGCGAATGCGCTCCTTCCCTTGACCTTTCATTCCACCTGTTTCGATCACTTGAATGAACAGGCTAAGCCATGAGGGTAATTGGCTCTCACCTTTCAAACGTTCCACCCACGATAACAAAGCGTGGGTCACACCAATGATGTAAATCGGACGGTCCTGAGAAAATCCCGTTTCGCATAGCCTCGTTAGCTCCTTTTCAAGAGCTTCAAAGTCACGTAAAAAAAACCAGTCTTCCGGGTTGGATTGCTCCGCCTTAATCATGAACGACTGCACCATGTGCACCAACGAAGAATTGTTTCGTTCCAAGTAACCTGGCAATAAACCGATGAACATAGGGCGTTCGCTCCAACTGCTGACCAATCGGTCAAAGCCTTCAAAAGCCACCTCATCATACCAATCAAGATCGTCGACTGGATGGTAAGAAAGCGATGAGCTTTTGGTCCCGGAACTCGCAAAACAATGTGCGTCAGACTCCGGATTTTGAAAAACTGAAACCCGATGCTTCTGATAAAGCTCCACGGGCAGAAAAGGAATCTCCTCAACCGACTTTACCGCAGATGGGCTCACCCCCATGAGCTCCACAAATTTGCAGTACACCGGATTGGCCCGTGCTTGAAATCGAAAAAGGTCCATGGTAAAATCCTTCCACGGATTTGTCTCCGAGCGCTCAGTTGATTTGTCGAGGATATTCCGAAATCGATTGCGAAATTGCTCCACCTCCTTCACCAAGGACTTTTCTTTTAGCAAGATTTCACGCGTGGCTTTCATCCCTGCTAAATTCCGGATTGATTAGCTTTGAACCTACAGCAATCGCGATTTTATGAAAATCAACTTTCACATCGTCTTTTTGGCCTTAGGATGCGCAACCGTGTTTGGACTATCCCGATGCCTTCCTGAACCCAATCTTCCGGACAATCCGTTGATCGAGTTTCAATCTTTCGAATTGAATGCAGACGGCAGCCGTGAACTCATCATCTCCTTTACGGATGGTGACGGTGATGTTGGACTCGACCAAAACGACACCTTGGCGCCTCATTTTTGCGCTGATTGCGAATACCACTACAATTTAAAATGTGAGTATCAGGAGCTGCAGGAAGGAACATGGGTTCAGATTGATCTTGATCCTGCTGCTGGCCAAATCCCCTTTTACTATCGCGTACCACCTGCCGTACCAACCGGCGACAACCCTGCTTTGGATGGCACCATTGCCATTGCAATGAATTCTTGGAGCTTGACGAGCGCATACGATTCCTTGCGCTTCCGGATCACTTTGTTTGATCGCTCGCTCAATGAATCCAATGAAACCTTTACCAACTTGGTGCTGAAGCCCTGACTAGAAAGGCTGCCGAAAATATTAATCATAAAAAAGGCGCTCCCGTTGGGAAGCGCCTTTTCAATTTTATCCGTTTCGATCTGTGCCTTATTCAGGGCAAGCAGAACCAAATTCCGGCAAGAATTGGAGCAGATCGGAAGTCGTAACGAGGCCGTCACCATTCAAGTCTGCTGGGCAATCGTCTGTCAAATCAAACTCACACGTTCCATTGTCAATGGTATATGCCGCGTCGTAGTTTGTCGCATCTACGTACGTACAACCGATGCAATCATACGTGCAGGAACCGTCGTCAAAGAAAGCACCTGACTCATAGTTGCATGACGATGCGTCCGCACAACCGAATGCAGACGAATTTGGCGCACCCGGCGTTCCATTGTCTACCCAGCTAGCCTGCCAGTTGTCTGCGTCGTCATTGTTCAGGTCTGTTTGGATCAACTCCAACGTCGAGCAGCCACCGTCAGGGCTCTGAACCAAAACGCTTCCCAAAACGGCAACCGTTTGCGAGGGCCATGGCGCTGCATCGTCGTAATCAACTGCATCCAAGAGGTTTCCAAACCCATCTTCAATGCTCACAGATTCTCCGCTATTGGAGAAGTTCCCCAGATCCATTTGGAACACCTGAACCCCGAGATCAGCATAGTTAGCAGTTCCAGCATCTGAAACCGTCATTAAGAAAAACTCTCCCGGAGCCACGGAAGTGCCCTCAGGGAATACATAACCAAGTTGAGGCTCACCACTTGCTGAATTGTAAAATTCAAAGCCGCCTAAATCAACCGTTTCGTCGTCATTCACAAAAATCTCGACAAACTCAAAGTCAAAATCATCGCCTTGGGCGCCACATGGATTGTAGTGAATCTCGTTGATGGTCAAATTCGGCAATGTATAATAGCAATCTTCGTTGGTCGCATTGGTAACACCCGACTGGTAGTTAAAAGCCGCAGGATCATCACAACCAGAAATCACACAAGAACCATCGTCGATGGTTGCTTCTGCATCATAATTGTCTGCTGCAGGATTTGTACAACCTGGCAAATCAATGCATGATCCGTCGTCCTCCTGTGCATAGGCATCATAATTGCTAAAGGTGGATGTTGTGCAACCCAATCGCACAACGTCCGCGCTGTTGCGTGGGAGTAATTTCCAAGCACCATACGCATAGAAATTCGCTCCGACTACCCGGTACGATCGACCTTCCTCCAAGACAGGCACATACGTTGTGCCGTCATTGGTCAATGAATCGTCAATTGCATTGTATCCGACATCGTCAATGACGCCAATTCCTGAACCTGCATCGAGGTGCCACTCACCATAACCCGCGTCAGCGCTCACACAGTCACCCAACATGCTGATCAAAACGCACTCCCATTGCTCATCATTGATCGCAGATGGGTCCAACGGTTCTGCCACTGGCAAGGCATTTCCAGACGACAGAACTTCAGGAGTTGCTGCTTGGATTTGACGAAGCCCATAGACCTCTGATACGTTTCCAAGAACGGACACTTCGTCGCCCATCACGACACCGTCACCGATGACCCAGATGGCTGAGTTTGGTCCTGTTCCGTCCTGAATGACATAGGAAGGGTTGTTGGACAATCCCCCTGTTGGAGGATAAACGGCAGTTACGATTCCAGAAGTGATCATCTGACCGCTTAATCCACCGGATTGAATCTCCTGGATGGTGTAACTGCTGATGTAGATGCAGGAGCCATCGTCTGACGTCGCATTGACATCGTAATTCACTGCAAATTCGTCGGTGCAGCCACCTGTTGAGGCGGCACAAGAACCAGAGAACGTGTGCATGCCCAGGTCCGACCAATCATTAATATCCAACACGATCCACTCCGAATCAAATTCGTTCGTACCAGCTGACATGGCCCAATCGCCATCGTTTCCAGCATATACAAACTCTGTTCGAACAAGCGTGTGATTTTGCGTTGCATTCGTTACGCCCGCAACATCCCATCCACTTCCTGGATCAACGCCAAACTCGCCTACAGCATCCATCAACAATGTGTCCGAATCGAACAAACCATAAGCATCATCACCATTGGACAGATACCCATGCGTAAGGTCAGCCTCGGCCAATATGATTGAATCCGATGAGGGGTGAGCAATGATGTAGAAATCCCCCGAAGCAATCGATGCAGAAGCTGGGAAATTTAAGAAATACTCCGGAGCTGTAGGCCCGTTATTGCCGCAACCATTTCCACAATTGCCGATAAGGTATTGCCCCAAGAAAACAGTCGAAGCTGTTGGGTTGTAGATCTCAAGATATTTGTTATTCGAACTTCCTTCTGAGTACTCAGAGAAGAAAATCTCACAAGATTCTCCACTGAATTGGCAAGAACCATCGTCAATGCCAGCACCTGAGTTGTAGTTCGAAGCCCCACTGCTGGTGCAACCATAAAGCAGAGCGTCCGCTTCAGAACGCGGTTGAATTTTGAAGTTACCGAAACTGTAGTCGAGAGGACCTGAAACCTGCCACGTGCTTCCTGCAACGACATTTCCTGTCCCGATCGCATCATATCCACGATCATCGACTCTGCATTCTCCCGAACTGTCATCCAATCCCCACTCGCCATAGCCAATGTCTGCGTTGCTCACGTCACCAGTGACTTGAACCAAAACGCCTTCCCATTCTTCACTTGCAGCAACAACAGCTGTAGACAGCACTTCTGCAGTCGGCAACGCTGAGTTTTGCTCCTGAATGACAATCGATGGACTCGACAATTGAGTCAATCCGTTGTATTCCGAAACTGTTCCCGTCACTTCCACTAAATCGCCGACCGTGACGGCAACGTTTGGACCGTACATCCAGATTCCACTGTAAGCACCTTGACCATCTTGCATGCTGACCAATTGGCCAAAGACACCAGTGATCACACCATTGGTCACAACCGCTTGACCTGTGTAAGTATCCGTCAATTGTCCCTCCTGAATGGTTGCAATCGCTGTTGTCGTTACCTCGAGGCAAGAACCATCGTCGTAGTCTGCTGCCTCATTGTAGTTCGGAGCTGCGGGCGACGTGCATCCTCCAGTTCCCACTGTGACAGTTCCAACCATGCCCAACTGCGCATGGCTTCCAACACTGCAATCATAATTATAAACTCCTGGAACATCAAACGTAAAGCTGCCAATGCAAGCCTCGTTACCTGTGCTCGCAGAAACCGGTGCGAAGTAAAAGTCCACCGGATTTCCAAATGATTCCCCTGTAATCGTGTTGGTGGTTCCATTGGCGTTGTGTGTTCCTCCAACATTCTCCCAGACAACGGTCGCTCCGGGCTCAACGCTCAGGTTTGCCGGGTCGTAATAAAGACTTCCTGTAGTTACAACAATTCCATCCGCGTTACAAGCGTTGTCGAAAGTGCAAGAACCGTCGTCGGTAGTGGCTGCATCGTTGTAGTTCGTAGCATTTGCATTTGTGCAGCCGGGAACCGCTGCTCCGCAAGTTCCTGTCCACACATGGCTCCCTACGTATGACCACTCGTTTTGGTCATAAACAATCCATTGCGAATCATCCGCATCTGTACCTGCAGAAGCTGCCCAATCATATCCAATGCCCTGTGCAACCGACGATTTCCTGACAAGGGTGTGGTCTTTCGTTGCATCGGCCACACCTGCGACATCCCAACCAGAACCAGGGTCGGCTTCAAAGTTTCCAATGATGTCAACAAATTCGTAGTCATCCTCGGAACCTAAAACGAGGGCATAACCATCATCACCATTGAAATATGCATTGCCCGTCTGATCCGTTTCAGCAATAATAAAAGGATCGCTACCGCCATTTGACCAAACGTAAACTTCACCCACAGCGATCACAGCACCTTCTGCGAATTCATTCCAGAACTCATGAACTCCGGGGGTGGTTGGAGCATTGCCCACGGAAGCTATGGCGTATTGGGTCAAATCAACGGACTCGTTCGTTGGATTGTAGATTTCAATGTATTTGTTGTTTGAACTCCCTTCCGAATATTCGGAGATAAAAAGACCGCATTGGGCAAACATTCCGGATGCAAATCCAAGGAATGCCATGACCAAGAGCAAATTGAGTGAACGCATGATATGAAATTTGGTATTTCTAAGTGTGCAGCAATCTAGCTAAAACTCGATAAATCAGGGCATTCTGTGGATAAAAAAGCCAAAATGTTAATCCAATGGTAAAATTCAAGAATTTCACAATTCAGTCAAGCAGAGGTGATTTAATGAATAAACACTTCGATCAGGCTATTAAAATAAGCTGCCCTGGCAGCTGCCGGAATGACTTGCGATGGTGATCGGTGATGCCGGTCTCAGCAATGGCCGATCGATGAGCTCTTGTCGGATAACCAGCATTGGTGTTCCAGCCATATTGAGGATGTTGCGCGTGAAGTGTCATCATTCGCTCGTCGCGGTGGGTCTTGGCTAAAACGCTCGCTGCTGCGATGGAGGCAAATCTGCCATCACCTTTGATGTAGCATTCATGAGGGGGCAACCCATCTTCCGTCACGAAGCGATTGCCATCGATCAGCATAAATTCTGCCGGGACCCGGAGCTTCTTGGTGGCTTCGCGCATGGCCTTCAGCGATGCTTGAAGGATGTTGATGCGGTCGATTTCCTCCGGCGCGATATGGCAAACCGCCCATGCAGTTGCCTCATTTTCAATTCTGATCCGCAGCGCATCGCGGACTTTTTTACTCAATTTTTTACTGTCATCCAGAATCCCTTCCGAGGCCAATTCCAAAGCAAAATCCGGAGGTAAAATCACAGATGCCGCAGTAACCGGTCCCGCAAGGCATCCACGCCCCGCTTCATCACATCCCGCTTCGAGGCGCTTCTTCTCAATCCATGGAGCCAAACTCATGCTTTCAACACTTGTTCAATGCATTCCCACATGCGATTTGCTGAATCATCCCATGAATAATCCTTTGCTCGATGCAACCCCCGTTCAATCGCATCGTTCCGGAATGCGGAATCATTCTCCAGTTTTTTCATAACCGTTGCAATCGTTTCGTGGTCATCGGGCTCCACCAGCGCCGCCGCCGCTCCTCCGCAAACTTCTGGCATTGACGTGCGATTGCTTGCAATTACCGGAACACCGCACGCAAATGCTTCCACAATGGGCACACCGAAGCCTTCAAACCATGGGATGAATACGAGCCCTTCCGATGCCGCGACCGTCAGCGCTAATTTCTTTCGCTCCATGCGACCACAAAAATGGACGCCATCTTGGTTGCGCATTGTATCCGACCACATCGACTCTCCTGCAATCACCAGATCATACTGCCCGCCCATGGCTCGATAAATCGTGTAAGCGGCCAACAATCCTGAAATATTTTTTCGGGGATGCAGACTCCCCACAAAAACAAAGTACGGATTCCCATCTGCCCGCGCATCACGCTGCGCATCAACGTGCTCAGAAGATTTCAGAGGTCTATAGTCGTCAGCGGGGGCATTCGATATCACCTCAATCTTTTCCGGTGAAACATTGAATTGTGAGAGAATATCTTGACGTGAATAATCCGAAACGGTCATGATGCGACTGGCTCGACGAGCAAATTCAGGAAAACGGTTGCGATAGTATTTCGCTTCTCGGGCCGGCATCCATTCCGGATGATGCATAAAGTTCAAGTCATGAAATACGGGGATCTGAGGTACTTTTGTACGCCGACTGAGCATGCCATCCGTTGAAACAAAAATGTCTGCCTTCCAACGATTCAATTGGCGCGTCACTGCATAATCAAACCACGCATCGTACAGGAAAGGGCGACGAGCTGGTGGCATCAGTTGAACCTCAGAGGCATTCATTCCATAGCAGAATTCTTCTGCAACCGAGCGATCAAAAAGCAACTGAAATTGATGCTCAGGGTGCGCGGCAATCATCCGTCGGTAACATTCATGGGTAAACCATCCAATGCCCTCCAAGCGTCCAGAGATCAATAATCGTGCGTTCAGTGCAATGCGCGCCATGGTCGCGAAGATAGGTTGACAATTGTCCGCTGCATATGCCGTTATTTGCATGCAGATACCTTGCAAAAGGTTCTAGAACCAATTTTGAAGCAATTCCTCAAACATTTATCGTGGTTGATGATCCTCAACCTCGCTGTCAAACCGGCCTATCTGCTGGTCATTGACACAAAGATTCAAGACCTCCTTGGGCCTGAAGAATTTGGACGCTATTTCCCTTTGGTCAGCCTGTCAATCCTGCTCAATATCCTGCTGGACGCCGGATTAGCCAATCACATGACCCGGTTGGTCTCCAACAAACCTGAAGAAATTCACAATTCATTTCGAACAGGATGGCGTACAAAAAGGCTTCTTTTTCCATGTTACCTCTTATTGCTATTGCTCATTGGTTGGTCGCTTGGCTGGCGCGGAGAATCATTGATTTGGCTGGGATGGATTGGCCTGAATCAAGCGCTGCTTAGTGCCATTCTTTATGTGCGCGCTGGTTTACAAGGAATCGCCGCGCACCGCACAGATGCATGGGTTTCTATTGCAGATCGCAGCATGCTATTCCTCGCGATGGGTGGACTCATCGTTTCCTTTGACCGATTTCAGGTGAATTGGCTCCTCGCCGGCACATCTTTAGCGCTCTTCTGCACTTTTATCATCGCCTTTTGGAGGTTGAAAAAACATGCTCGCTCCGTGCCATTAACGAAGTTGACCACTGATATTAACCCTTTCCGAAAAATTCGAGAAGACTTGTATTCTGGATGGCCTTACGCGCTCCTATTCCTGCTCATGATGACGTATCATCGCGTCGACGGGATCATGCTGGAGCGCATGGCTCCAAATGGGGCGATACAAGCAGGTTGGTACGCCATGAGTTATCGATTTTTTGAAGCGGCAAATATGATTGGCTATTTGTGCGCCACACTTTTGCTCCCCTATTTCACTCGCATGCTTGCCAACCGTGAGGATGTGCGGCCACTGGCCAGATCCATGAGTAGCGCTCTGCTTGCCGTGGGAGCTTCGGTCGCTTGGGCAGCTTGGTATTTCCCGGAATCCTTTCTTGGAACATTTTATGAATTCGAAGTGGAATCGGCGGCAGGGATCCTTCCATGGCTCATGATTTCATTCGCCATTTTTGCTCAGGGATATGTTTTCAGCACGCTGATGACTGCAAGAGGAGATATGCGCAGGTTGAATCAACTGGCAGGAGCGGGCGCCTTATTGAACATCGCGCTTAATGCCTGGTGGTTGAGTCAAGCCTCTCCCACATCAGGCGGCATGGGGTGCGCCGTCATCAGCGCAATCACACAGGGCGCAATGGTTGCAGGACAAATCTTCTTCTGTTTGCGGCACCATCCGGGAAAGCAATGGTGGAAACTCTTTCGGGCCTTGATTCTCCACTGTTTCGCATGTTTCACAATATGCAGCGCTGTGTCCCGTTTGGATATCAACCCCAATCAAGCACTTTGGATGGCCCTGTTCGGTTGCCTCGCGGCTGGCTTTATGCCAGGCGTTATTGATTTTCGATCCATTCAAAAGATGCTATCCGAGAAGATGAATACCTTTGCCGACTCGTAGCACCAAACCACACGCATGAATTCCACCGATTCCACGCTCAACTCCACGCACCTGCTTCGCTTTATTTTTGATCGCCGCAAAACCTTTTTTCTCATAGGTGTCATTGCAGCTGCACTATCATCCGTGGCGGCCTTGTTAATGGAAGAGCAGTTCAAATCTACCGTGATCATGTTTGCGACGCCACAACATTCCATAGGCGAGCAGTTCTATGAAGAGATCAAACGCAATGACCTGCTTGAATATGGTGAAACCGAAGACGCCGAGCGACTCTTGCAAATTCTCAACTCCGACCGGATACGCACCCGCATCATTGAAAAATATGACCTGTGGACGCATTACGACATCAATCAGTCGATGGCCGGAGCACAAGCATTGCTGGGCAAAGAGTACAACTCCAACGTGGATGCGCGCTTGACGCGTTACGGATCAATCGAAGTTGCCGTTTTGGATCGTGATCCGAAGCAAGCCGCTGACATGGCCAATGACATCGCTTTCCTTGCGGATTCTGTCGCCAACCGCCTGCGGAACGAGCGGGCACAAGAAGCTCTGGTTTACGCAGGATCCTCTCTGAATCAGGTTCAGAAAGAAATTCAAGACATGGAAGACGAGCTTGGCAAACTCTACGAGCTTGGCGTCTATGACTTTGCAACACAAATCGAAGGTTTGAATGAGCAATATGCCACCGCCATCGCGAAAGGAGCGACGTCAAATGCTGAAAAAATCAGAAAGCAAATGGCTGAAATCTCGACCCATGCGAATGATTTCAATAAACTCTCAAATCTCATCGAAGCGGCATACGAGCGCGAAGCCATCCTTAAGAAGCGTTTTGAGTTGATGAAGCTTGACGCCGAAACACAAATGCCGTCCGCGTTTGTAGTGGATTACGCTGCGCCGGCTGACAAAAAATCCAAGCCGATTCGCTGGTTGATTGTCGTCATGAGCGTCGCAAGTACTTTAGCACTCGCCCTCCTGATTCTGCTCGGTGCCGAAAACATCAAGCAGCCAAAAGTGGCATGACTCCAGCCCTGAGGATACCTCGCTATTTTTATCCGATCACAGGTGGTTATGCCGCGTTGTTGGCCGTGGCTTTCCATTTCGAATTCCCATGGCTCGCTCTTTTACCCATCGTCTTGGGCATCGCATGGCTCGCGTTTTACCGTTTAGATGCGCTGATGCTCTTGATCGTTGTATGCGTGCCACTTAGCCTCAGTTTGGAAGACCTTGAAATCGGAGGAATTGGAGCATACCTGCCAACCGAACCCCTTTTAGCCGGCATTCTGCTGTTGTTTCTAACCAAGTCCGTTTCAGGATGGCCGCTTCACTCAACAATTCTCACCCATCCGCTTTCACGGTGGGTGCAGTGTTCATTGATTTGGATTGGTATTGCTGCAATTGCGAGCTCGCACCCTCTGGTTTCTTTCAAGTTTTTAGCGGCAAGACTCTGGTTTGTAGTGGGATTCCTATGGGTCTTGGGTGAAATGTTTCGCAGCAATAAATCGCATCGTCATCAGTTCATTCTTGCCTATGCCTTCCCTCTCTGCATCGTAATCATCTACACCCTTGTGCGGCACGCAGGTTTTGGATTTGAAAAGGATGCTGGGCACTGGGTTATGAAACCATTTTACAAAGACCACACCTCATATGGTGCAGTGCTGGCGATGGTCATCCCCCCCATGTTTGCCTTGTTAACTTGGAACCGCTTTTCTGCTTTTGTCAAAGCAATGATTGCACTGGGACTTGCCGTGCTCTGCATCGGACTGGTTTTTTCCTACACCCGAGCGGCTTGGGTTTCGTTGGCAGCGGTGGTAGCCCTTTGGGGGCTTATGAAGCTGGGGGTTCAGCTCAAAACACTTTTGGCCATTGGCCTGGTGAGCCTCACTTTTCTCTGGTTCGCTCAAGACGCCTTGCTGATTCAATTGGAGCGGAATCGACAAGACTCCTCCGACAACCTATCTGAACACGTTGAGTCCATTTCAAATGTGTCAAGCGATGCTTCGAATCTAGAACGTTTGAATCGATGGAATGCGGCACTGGCGATGTTCAAAGAAAGGCCCATATTGGGATGGGGCCCGGGAAGCTATCAGTTCGAATACGCTCCGTTCCAACGATCCGAAGACCAAACAATCATTAGCACCAATAACGCAGATGGAGGAAATGCCCACAGTGAATACCTCGGACCTTTGGCGGAACAAGGAATTCCTGGCCTCATTTTCGTGTTGGGTCTTTTAGGATTTTGTCTGCATCTCGGATTCAAATTGCACCGCCAACTACAAAATCGGGATCAAGCGCGATTAGCGATGGGTGTATTCTTGGGATTGATGACGTATTTCGTTCATGGAGTGCTTAACAATTACCTCGACACCGATAAAGCCAGCGCACTCTTTTGGGGATTTTTCGCGCTGCTACTTGTGTGGGACCAAAGCCTTGAACTTTCGAAAGAAAGCAGCATTGCAGCGGCGGTGGAGCCTTCCGTTTAGTGGAACCGCACCACCATGAGGGCAGTATCATCAAAACTTGGTTCCTCCCCCTTGAAATCTTTTACAGAGTCGATGAGCGCTGCTTGAACAGCCTTTACTGGCATTCCACGACGTTCGCGCAAGATTTCCTCCATGCGTTGCATACCAAAAGGCACACCTTCCTCATTTTCCTGCTCAACCAATCCATCGGTAAAACAAACCAGTGTCGAATCGCGGTCCAATTGAACCACTCCCGTTTCTAGCGAGGGGATTTCCTTGAACATGCCCAATCCAACTGAACCCAATTCCAACTGCTGTGTTTTACCGTCTGCAAGCATAATAACTGGCGGATTGTGCCCACAGTTGACATACTGGAGTTCGCGCTTTTTGCGGTGGTAAACTGCCGCAAATACCGTGATGTACTTCTCTCCCTTCGCATTCTCTGATACCCGCTCATTGAGTCGGTTGACTACACTGCTCAGGTCATCGGGCTCATATTGAAAACTCGCCCGAAGGTTTGCCTGAAAATTGGACATCAAGAAAGCTGCCGCAATTCCCTTTCCACTCACATCCGCCATGCAGAAAACCATGCGGTCCTCGTCCACAGCGAAAACATCGTAATAATCGCCTCCTACTTCCAAGTGCGGTTTATAAAATGCGGCGACGTCTACGTCACGGTCATCAGGCCATTCAGTCGGAACCAACATGGATTGCATGGTTGCCGCCAATTCAAGCTCCCGGCGCGTCGCTTCTTGACTTGCACGCTCCAACTCAAGCCGTTGATTTTGAAGCGCCACTACCAGAACATTTGTCAAGGTCTGAATGAAATTCAAGTGCTTTACGACGGGGCTCACGCCTTGGCCTTCTTGAGTGTCTCCTGCCAGCAAATAAGCCAATGGTTCATCATTGTGCAGCACGGGGACCACCACATCAAATTGCTCTGCACCGGCCGTGGAACTCAAGAAAATCTCATCTTTCTGCTCGAAGAATGCCGCATCTTGAACTTCTGGCACTTCACCTTCAACACCGTTCGCAAGTAGGCACCGCCAGCTGCCATCAAACGCATAGAGCACGAGGCGATGGATTCCGAGGTGTTCGGCAAGACTCGACCGAAACTTATCGAGCAAGTCCTCCTCCGAAGCACGATCATTGATGCCTTGGGTCACGTCGAGAAGAGCTTTCAGTTTATAATCCTGAAGCTCTAATCGCTGCTCGAGACGTTCGATGCTGTGAGCCATTTCTTATTTTTTGACGCGCTCGACGTATTCCTTTTTTCGGGTATCAACCTTGACGTGATCACCAATGTTGATGAACAAAGGCACGCGAATTTCAACGCCCGTATCTGTCGTTGCAGGCTTCAACGTATTTGTTGCCGTATCTCCCTTTACGCCCGGCTCAGTGTACGATATCTCCGCTTCAACTTGTGTGGGTAATTCGCAGCTTAAAACGCGTTCCTCATCTGCGTGAAACTGGATTTTGCAAATCAGTCCATCTTTTAAAAACTCAGGCGCGTTAATCGCAGAGCGTTCAACCGGGATTTGCTCAAAACTCTCCAAGTTCATAAAGTGATATTGATCATCGTTGTAAAGAAATTGGTATTCACGAACCTCAATTCGCACGATATCAATTTTTACGCCTGCATTGAATGTATGATCCACCACTTTTCCAGTGCTCAAGTTTTTCAGTTTGGTGCGCACAAATGCCGCTCCCTTTCCCGGTTTAACGTGCAGGAATTCGATGATTTGCCAAAGTCCATTGTTGTGATTTATGACCAATCCGTTCTTGATGTCTGAAGTAGTTGCCATGTCTGAGATTTAAGCGAAGATACCATTACAAATTGAGCATCAGACGGAATTGAATTTCACTTTGTGCATAGGCCAATGTCGAAAGACCTAAAAATCGCTCAAACGGATTATTGGCATTGCTTTTAAAACCCAATAATTGTACTTTCCACTTTGCACCTATTTTTTTGCTGATTCGAAATGATGCGCGGGTTCCGCAATGGTGCATCCCCTGTATGCGAACTCCTTCAAATGTCGGTGTAGAAAAATAGCCGACTTGATGAGGCCCCATCTTCCACCGAGCGATGCCAAATTTCACGTTGCATTGGCCTAAATCACCACCCCACATGCAAGCCCACCCGAATCCGTCGCGACCTTGAGCGGGAATCCATTCAAGTCGAATATTTCCGGCAAAAAAAGCATCTTCAAACCTCCATCTCAACCCCACTCGTTGTTCAAAATCTTCTACTGCTGTATGTGTGGTTTCTCCCTTCCAGCGCAAATGCATCTCGATGCGATTCAAAGAATTCAACTGGGCAACAAGACTTGAACGAACAACATGCTCCAACACGTGATCAGCCGATGCCAATTCCATTCGAAACTGAAAACGAACCCCTCCTGCACCTAAAACCCATTGCATTCCAAGTGACAAATCCATTTCATCCCGCCAAGTCATGTCCTGATTTTCATGATCACGAATCAATCCTTTTCGCATTTTGAAGGCTCCAAATCCATCCCATTCCCTGCCAAGCGAACGCTGCCATGCAATGGAAAAAGACTGCATTGATGCCGACGGCTGTAGTTCAAATGACCACTGCCATCCTCTGCTATTCCCAAACCCAAAACAGCTTCCGAGCCAAGAGGCTTCGACATTTTGCCCGAATCCCGTCCGCAACCAACCTCGTTCGAGTGTCCCACCAATCGAACCCCAAGGAAGCGACCTCAGCAACATTCCTGCCCAGCGCGAATTTGCAAAAAGTCCATCACCACTGATGACCGCCTCCCAATTCAAAACGTGTCCTGAACATGCCAAACCGGATCGCATCCCAGAGGAAACGTTCCCCCAAGTCGGGGCAAATCCATAATGCACAGGAACCGCAAAGGCCGGCGAAATCAAACCCGAAAAGAAGGTGGCCTCTTTCTGAGCCAATCGATTGCCCCAACCCAATTTGTGCTGCCCCAAAAGCAACCGCACACCCCGGCCTATTGGAAGTTGGAGATAACCGCTGATGGGGTTCTGCTGTGTGTCTTTCATCGTCGCCCCATGCAAAGGGCCATCGAATCGAAGGCTCCATTTACCTGGATTCTTGAGTCGAACTGAGGAATCTCTTGTGTTCCCTTGACTGCGAATATCTAAGGAGGGATCTGAACGTTTTTTCAGATTTGCAGCGTTTTGTCCTGTGCACAGATGATGCCATGATTCAGCTCGATACAATTGCTGACGCGTCTCAGTCGACAAACCGACAATCGCGGCTGCCTCCTCCGGTATCACCGGCCTTCCCTTGGTTTCTATGTACTGGAGAATCATCTCCCCCTCAGAAGATAACCATTGGCCAGAAATGACCTGCTCTGAGACAAACCATCGAAAAGCTGCTTCTTGGGCAGAAGAGATCATTGGCAACTGAAAAAAAATGACCCATAAAAGCCTAGAAAATCGAAGTTTATTTCTGTTCATTCCCGCAAATCCAGTCGCCAATTCCACATCATAAGCCCCATCAAATTAGAATATGTCGTACCGATCCAGTGGTATCCGTTGCGCCTGACCCAGCCAAAGTGCAATCCCAGGCAAAGCGGAGCAGGCCGCGCGAGAAAACGCACTGCTCTTTCCCGTTTAAACCTCCAAATCCATTGCGCCTGAACCCAAGATTGAGGATACTCCCAAAACCAAAGTGCTGAGAATAGCACTTGAGCACGTCGCTTGGTCCATTGAACACCACCCTTGAATTCTCCCCGATCTTGAATCTCTCGAAGCTGACCTCGATTCGTCAAACGGACAAATGCCATCAACTCCGAATCTTCAGAAAAATGGCGATCGACCTGCAGATGCACGGGAAAGGCCAAGGTGTAATCCGCACCATGAGACCATGAATCCAATTGGAAACCCAGTCCCAATCCAATTTCCCAAGTCGAATCAACGGGAAGAGAATGAAGAACAAGCCCACTGCCCTCTTTGTGAGATGAAATGGAGACGAGTTGACCCCTTACAGCAAATCCATGGCGAACCTCAAACTGAAAAAAACCATGATACACTCCTTTCCCTGGCTCTACGTCGAGCCCAAATCCACCGCATTTCATCTGAACAAATGGAGCGATAGCTCCCGGCAACTGAGCTCCTCCCCTCTGAGCTGTTACCAATGCGATGCACAGCCATAGTAAACAGTTTTTTCGCCTCCTGAACCGAATCCTCATTCCTCCGTGTTCCACAGCATATTTCTGAGCAATTGTCAGATGCTTTTGTCAGCAAGATCAGATCGTATTGATCCGATAATGAACTGATTTCGCGCATGATTGAAGCGAATTTACAAGCGCTTTCAATTCGCTTTTCGGAAGTCAGTCAAATCGCGCTCATAGGCCTTCTTAATGACCTCAGGCAACGAAAACCAAGACATTCCAGCAAGCTGTGGAACCTCGCCTTCTGCAGAGGACCAAACTCCTTCGGGCTTTTGCAGCAGAACAATATCTTGGATTTCGCCAGCCTCGAAATCAATGCGCATTGAACTGCTAACGGACTTGTTGTATGCCTCGCAGGGATCAGGTTTCTCAGAATCAAAATATACCGTTTCAGCATTGCCCTTGACTTCAACAAAATTGAGTTCTCCTTCGGCAAAAAAGGCTTCTAGATTTCTACCAGAAATTTGTTGCATGCAGGTCGAATCAATGTCAAACATCAATCCGGAGTGTCCCCGGGCAGTGAGCTTCTCGGGTTGGTTATCTGCAAGTTGCCATGTCATCGAGTCTGCCTTCAGCAACCAGCCCTCCAACCAAGTCAATGGGTTTCCAATCAGCTCAATTCGATCGGAAGACGCATCCCAAAGGAGCTCCTCACACTCAGCAGCGGCTTGGCCTTGAATCAAATGAACTTCTGGCCACAGCCGAGACCAGTCCGTTTGAATTTCGATGGTGTCTGAAACAAGCCAAAGTGTATCCACAGAGGAAGCATCCAAGTACCGAGCCTGCTGCATGAGGCCTCCATGGACGGTAACCACAAAGTCCCCTTGAGCAGCTTCACGCCGCGTTGCCTGATCGCCCCAAACCTTCCATACGTTTGATGTATCTCGAATTTCTACACGACCATTCGCCATCAACGGCTGCAACGAGTCCGATGGTATTTCCAGCCAGTCTGCCTCCAGCCACACATCGTCCTGGCGTACGCGCGCTGTTTGCAAGGCCGAGGAGTCTTTTGAGGCGAACCAGCCCGACTCCGTGAATTGATCGAATTCTCCAAAATAGCATCGAAGTTCCAAGCTGCCTGCCTCTTCAATCACATGAGACGCCCCATAAAAAAACAATCGATTGTCGCCCTCATCCCAATGAAGAGAATCCGAATCTACCGTCCAATCGCCGTCTTGGATGTGAACTTCTCCTCCCAATTGCAGCAAAGACTCATCCACTTTGAATAGCCCTCGGTTAAATGTAACCGTTCGCTCGCCTTCTTTCATGTTTCCGCCAAGTGGAAAACGCACCCATTTGGTATCCAGATCATATTCCACCTGGTCCGACCGGATTTCTCCCATATCACTTTGAAGCCGAACGTTAGAATTCTCATTGGATTCAGCTATCGCCGTCTCCTCAACCGGATTCAATAGCATGCTTTCGGCCCAAACGATCCGATTTCCATCTTTCAGTTGCGCGCTTCCCATCGCTCGAAACCGACCATCTTTGAAGCGCAATGCACTGTCGCAAGACAACCTAGCCTCTCCAAATCCAAGCACAACAGCCCCAATTAGCCGCTGAACATCTGGCTGACTCTGATCACGAAGGATTGCGTCTGCTTGCAAAATATCAATGCGAGTTTGACCTTCATCCTGCGCCCATGCTGCAAAATCGAGCATTACGAAACAGAAGCAGAGCATCGATTTTAAACAGAATTCTAAAACACTTTGAAAATTCATGCGCTTGCAAGTTCTATCGAAATATCCGTATTCCTACCTTTGCACTCCTTTCTGAAGGGCGGGTGTGGTGAAATTGGTAGACACGCTGGATTTAGGATCCAGTGCCGCGAGGCGTGTGGGTTCGAGTCCCTCCACCCGCACTCTTCAGAAAAGAAACCAAAACTGAAACCGCTCGAACCTTGGAATTCCATTACAAGGAAACGCCAATATCGAGCCATTCTTACACCTACATATGCAAATCGTTCGGAACAACACTGACGAGCTCACAGCTCGATTGATCTTGACCGTTGAACCCGCTGATTACACGGAACGCGTTGAGAAAATCCTCAACAGTTATAAGAAAACTTCCCAATATCCTGGATTCCGGAAAGGGAAAGCGCCGATGGCGCTGATTCGCAAGCAATATGCTGCACCCGTTCTAGCGGATGAGATGAATAAAATCATTTCGGAAAATCTGAGCAGCTACATCCAAAAAGAGAACTTGGAAATCCTCGGAAATCCAATCCCTGAAACCAGCACTGAATCCTCTGGTGATTGGGAAAAGCCCGAAAAGTTTACGTTCACTTACGAGATTGGTCTGGCTCCGAAAATCTCACTTGATTTTGGCCGTAGTGCGAAATTCACACGTCACGTCATCAAAGTCGATCGGAAAGCCATCGAGGCTGCAACAAAGGATCACTGCCGTCGACACGGCTCACTCAGCGAGCCTGAGGAAGCGTCTGACACGGATTTAATCATGGGACATTTCACTCAACTTGACACTTCAGACAATGTGCTAGAAGGAGGAATTGAAAGTGATTCGAACATTGCCTTAGAGCACCTCACTGACAAGAAATCGCGGAAGCAATTGACGGGAGCCAAAATCGGGGACACCTTTACCCTCGATCCTCACAAGGTGTCTCACGGGCAAGATGACTTGGTCAAAATGCTTGGGATTAACCCCGAGCAGGCACACGATTTAAGAGGCAATTTCAAGTTCGAGGTAAAAGAAGTAAAGCGCCTAACACCGCATGAAAACAACCAAGAGCTGTGGGATAAGGTCCTAGGCAAAGACGTCGTCACTGCTGAAAAACAATTCCGAGAGAAGGTTTCCGAGGAATTGCACAGCCAATTCGATAGAGATGCAGAACATGTGTTTCGCCGGCGTTTTGTTGTCGACTTGATCGAGCACATGAAAATTCAAATGCCAGATGCGTTCCTCAAGCGATGGATTCAAATGAACAACGAGCAGCCATTGACGGAGGATCAAATGGAGAAAGAATACCCAAACTATGCGGAATCAATGCGCTGGCAACTGCTTCAACAAGCGGTTATGAAAGCCTCTGATATGCGCGTAGATGCTGAGGAATTGGAAGCGGAAGCGAAGAGAGTCATCGGAGCACAATACGCCCAATACGGAATGCCCCTCGAAGGCGAGATGCTCGAAAACTTTGCCAAGAACGCACTTTCGAATGACGAAGAACGTCGGCGAATCGCGGACATCATCATCGAGCGCAAAGTTGTAGATGATTTGAAACCGAGGGTCAACATCAAAGACAAAAACGTAAGCTTCGACGACTTTGCCAAGCTAGCCGCGGAAGTGCGTTAAGGCTTCGAAGCAACAATTCCATTGGTTTTAGCAAGGGTCAGTCATCTCCCAAGACGAAACAACTGACACAGTTGGTGTATTAAAGCGTTCATAAATGACAGTTGTCAGGATGCAAAAAGACAGCCGATAGCAATGACTTGTGGTGTAATTTTGGACCATGACTGATCGCAATGAATTTATCAAGTTCGCATCCAAGGATCGCGGACTCAGCAGCCAAACCGTTCGGGACTTCATTTCTCACGCATACGACCAACCCAGTGACATGACGCGGACGGTCATTGAAGAAAGGCAAATGCCATTTAGAGAAGTGGACGTCTTTTCTCGGCTCATGGCAGACCGTATCATCTTTTTGGGAACCGGTATTGACGACTACATCGCCAATGTAATCCAGGCACAGCTTTTGTTCCTAGAGTCTTCAGATCCGACCAAGGACATCCAGATTTACATCAATTCACCCGGAGGCTCTGTATACGCCGGCCTTGGCATCTACGATACCATGCAATACATCCGACCCGATGTAGCAACGATATGCACGGGAATGGCCGCATCCATGGGAGCCGTTTTGCTCTGCGCTGGTGCCGCTGGAAAACGTACGGGATTGAAGCACAGCCGTGTCATGATTCACCAGCCACTCGGTGGCGCAAGCGGCCAAGCCTCGGACATCGAAATCACCGCTCGGGAAATTCAAAAACTTAAGAAAGAACTCTACTCGATCATTGCCTCACACAGCGGACAAACAGAGAAAAAAGTCTGGAATGACTCTGACCGGGACTACTGGATGATCGCATCTGAAGCCAAGGAGTACGGTATGATTGACGAAGTGCTTGAGCGGAAATAATCCCCGAACATTGAGACGATGAGCTCCAATCCCATAAACTGCTCTTTCTGCGGAAGGGCAAAAGAAGAAGTCGACGTCCTCATTGCGGGTGTGACAGGTCACATTTGTGACAATTGCATTGAGCAAGCCGATAACATTCTTCAAGAAGAGCGCAAGGAGGAACCTCTAACGGTAGACTTCCAACTGAAGCTTCCAAAAGAAATCAAAGCCCACCTCGACGATTACGTCATAGGACAAGAGGAAGCTAAAAAAACGATCAGCGTTGGTGTTTATAACCACTTCAAACGAATCGTTCACCCCGCGGCTGAAGACGGAGTTGAACTCGACAAATCAAACGTCATCCTTCTTGGAGAAACTGGAACAGGAAAAACTCTGATCGCGCGCACAATCGCTCGGATGCTCGACGTCCCTTTTTGCATTGCTGACGCGACCGTTTTAACTGAAGCTGGTTATGTTGGAGAGGATGTTGAAAGCGTCTTAAGCCGCTTGCTCCAGAGTGCCGATTACGACGTTGAACGAACTCAACGAGGCATTGTCTTTATAGATGAAATCGATAAAATCGCTCGCAAAAGTGACAATGCTTCTATCACGCGTGACGTCAGCGGTGAAGGTGTTCAGCAGGCACTTCTCAAACTCCTAGAAGGAGCTGAAGTGAGTGTTCCACCGCAAGGTGGCAGAAAACATCCTGAGCAAAAGCTGATCACAATCAACACCAAGAACATTCTTTTCGTTTGTGGGGGCGCTTTTTCTGGCATTGAAAAAATCATTGAACGACGCATCAAACGCTCGTCCATTGGTTATCAGCAGGAAGTTGCCCATGTCGATGAAGAATCCTACCTGCAGTATGCGGCACATGCCGATCTAAAAAGCTTTGGCTTAATCCCTGAACTCATCGGTAGATTTCCGGTGTTGACACACCTCAAACCTCTGGATGCCTCGGCCTTACGAAGAATCCTCACTGAACCCAAAAACGCTCTATGCAAGCAGTACATTCAACTTTTTGCGTTGGATGGAATCGAGCTCGCGTTTGAAGCCTCGGGCTTGGATTACCTCGTCGAAAAGGCGGTGGAATATAAGCTCGGCGCACGAGGCCTTCGCAGCATCATGGAAGCCGTCCTAAATGAAGCGATGTACGAAATGCCTGGTGGAGAGAATAAGAAACTTGTCGTAAACCGAAAATTTGCAGAAAGCCGATTTGCTGGAGACAAAAACTCTGGGTTGCGCGTGGCCTAAGCATCTCAATGGCGAGGAAAGAAACACCGCTTATGAAGCAGTACAATCGGGTCAAAACCGATTACCCAGATGCGCTGCTTCTCTTCAGGGTTGGTGATTTCTATGAAACCTTTGGTGAAGACGCTGTAAAGGCGGCCAAGGCGTTGGATATTGTGCTGACCAAACGAGGAAATGGAAGTGCATCAGAAATCGAACTAGCGGGATTCCCACACCATTCTTTGGACAATTATTTGCCAAAATTGGTCCGCTCTGGGCATCGGGTAGCGGTTTGCGATCAGTTGGAAGACCCAAAAAAAGCGGTAGGCATTGTCAAACGGGGTGTAACGGAATTGGTGACGCCCGGGGTGGCATTTCACGATCAAGTTCTAAACGCCAAAGCGCACAATTACCTGGCTGCGGTGCATTGGGACAAAAAATCCTCCGGCGTGGCATTCCTGGACATCTCCACAGGTCATTTTGCAATTGCCGAAGGGAGCAAGCAACTCATTGATCGCCTTTTGAGAGCGCACCAGCCTTCTGAAGTTTTATGCTCCAAGCATTTGAACAAGGCATTCGAAGAAGAGTTCGGACGGGATTGGCATGTAAGCAGACTTGACGATTGGGTTTGCAAGGTGGATTATGCAACCGATCGGATTCACAAGCAATTCGAAACCGGATCGCTCAAGGGCTTTCAAATCGATGAATCTCCACAAGCCGTTATAGCAGCCGGGGCTATTCTCCATTACCTCGAGCACGCCAAGCACGATCGCCCAAACCACATAAAGCGACTCCAAACTCTGCAAGAATCAGGCACTTTGTGGATGGATCGATTTACGATTCGCAACCTTGAATTGGTTCAACCCAATCATCCCGATGGAAAATCACTCGCAGAAACGATCGACCGGACAGGCTCACCCATGGGTGCCCGGACGCTTCGTCGCTGGCTGCTGATGCCACTGACAGACATTCAAGCCATCGAACAAAGACACGATGCCGTCGATGCCTTATTCGAGGAAGACGAATTGCGCGAAAACATGCAAAGCTTATTTCGAGGCATGGGCGATTTGGAACGTCTGTCCTCTAAAGCGAGCACTGGACGGATCAACCCAAGAGAACTGGCCCAGTTGCGCTTAGGCATTCAAAGCGCGCATAACATTGCTGCGGCGGCGGCGGGCGTAGATTCAATGCTCGTGTATCTGGAACGCATGTCGCCTTGTGATGCATTGTTACAAAGATTGGAAACCGAATTGGTGGATGAGCCCCCGGTAAACCCAAGCAAAGGCCAAGTCATTCGATTTGGAGTTCATCCAGAGCTGGATGAATTGCGAGGAATCAAATCCGACTCCAAAGCAGCTCTCGATGCTATTTGCAAGCGAGAAACAGAGCGCACGGGCATCACTTCCCTTAAAATTGATTACAACCAAGTTTTCGGTTATTACCTCGAGGTGCGCAACACGCATAAAGACAAGGTTCCGTCAGAATGGATCCGAAAGCAAACCCTCACCCAAGCGGAGCGCTACATCACAGAAGAGCTCAAAGAACTAGAGCAAAAAATTCTTGAAGCAGATAGCAAAACGAGCACCATTGAATGGGATTGTTTCCAGCAATTGGTATTGGCTGCGGCCAATGACATCGCTGCCCTTCAAGAAAATGCCCAAGTCATTGGTGCCCTTGATGCTTTGACGGGCTTAGCCGAAGTTGCAGAGCGAAATCATTACGTGCGGCCACGCATGATTGACAGCCTCAATATTCAGATAAGCAACGGCCGACACCCGGTTATCGAACGTGCGATGAAGACTGGAGAACCTTATGTGGCGAACGACATAACCTTGGACGAAAATCAGGCACAAATATTGATGATCACAGGGCCAAACATGGCGGGAAAGTCAGCACTCTTGAGGCAGACAGCACTGATCTCATTGATGGCTCAAATGGGCGGCTTTGTGCCTGCGTCTTCCGCCACACTCGGCGTGCTCGATCGCATCTTCACGCGTGTGGGTGCCTCGGACAACATTTCTTCAGGAGAATCAACCTTCATGGTGGAAATGAATGAAACCGCGGCAATCTTGAATAACCTCACCGAACGCAGCCTCGTCCTTTTGGATGAAATTGGAAGAGGAACAAGTACATATGATGGAGTGAGCATTGCATGGGCAATCGCCGAGCATCTCCACCAGCTAAAACTTCGACCGTTGACACTGTTTGCAACGCATTATCACGAATTAAATGCGATGCAAGACCGGTTTAGTCGCATCCGGAATTTGAACGTCACAGTGAAAGAAGTCGACGGGAAGATTGTGTTCCTCCGAAAACTCGAAAATGGCGGAAGCAATCATTCCTTCGGAATTCACGTTGCCAAATTGGCAGGTGTGCCAAGATCCATTGTCCGTCGTGCAAAAGCAGTACTCGGACAACTGGAAAATAGTCGGCAAGGAATGGAGGAAAATAGCAAAGGTTCTCTCACAGTTTATGAAGCTCCAACAACTGAATTGACAGATGTTCAAATGAGCATTTTCCAATTGGATGATCCTGTGCTGGAACAGGTCCGAGAGCAAATCCTTGACCTCGACATCAACAATCTTACTCCCGTCGATGCCTTGATGAAGCTAAGTGAAATTCAACGCGTGGTCTCAGGCATTAGTCAGAAGTCCGGAACCTCAGAATGAGCCCAATAAAAGAGCAAGTTCTTTGAAGGGCAAGGCCGATTCATCGGCGAGCCCGTGGTGAGTGACCTGACCATTGAACATGTAAACTCCTGATCGAGCAAATGGATTTCTACGGATGGATTCTTCCACACCACCATCTGCAGCGAATTCTAACAAAAGTGGAGCCATGATATTGCTCAATCCCTTTGATGCCGTTCGACTAACGCGCGACGGCATATTGGGCACACAATAATGCACAACATCCATCTCCACAAACGTGGGACGTTCGTGCGAAGTGACACGGCTAGTCTCGAAACATCCTCCCCGATCAATCGTAACATCGATGATGACAGAACCACTCTGCATGCCCGCAACCATTGGCTCCGAAACCACTAAAGGTGCCCGCTGGCCTGTGCCTCGAATCGCGCCTATGGCAACATCCGCAGTCTTCAGCACCTCTTGCAGGATCGATGGCTGAATTGTTGAAGTCCACAACCGCTGACCCAAAGCATTTTGAAGGCGAATCAATCGATGAGGACTGTTATCAAATACCTTGACTGAAGCACCCAGTCCAATGGCAGCTCGTGCCGCAAACTCTCCAACGGTTCCTGCTCCTATGACGACTACTTCAGTCGGTCTCACACCCGAAACCCCACCAAAAAGACTTCCGCGTCCGTATGGCCCGGCCAACAGTTCGCCAGCGATAAGAATAGCCGAATTTCCCGCTATTTCGCCCATGGCTCGAACCAATGGGAAAATTCCATTGGCATTCTGAAGGAAGTCCCATGCAATCGCCGTGGTCTTCTTGGCAGCAAGAGCTGCTAAGAGACCCTTGGGTTGCACCGTCCACTGTAAAGCGCTTATGATGGTTTGACCTATGCCCATCAGCCGAACTTCATCCATCGTCGGCGGCTCCACCTTGATGACCATCCCTGTTTGAAAAACTTGCCTGCGATCGTAGACAATGTGAGCACCGGACTCACTGTAATCGCTATCCTGGAAATGCGCTTGGTCGCCCGCCCCAGATTCAATGAGAACTTGGTGTCCGCGTGCCACCAGAAGCGCAACCGCCTCTGGCACCAATGCCACACGTTTTTCCTGTAAACTCTCTTCTTTAGGAATGCCAATCACCAATTCTTGGTTGCGCGTTGAAATCTGCAACACCTCTTCTTGCGGAAGAAGCGCAGCCTCACGTGCCAAAGATTGGATTCTCTTGCTATGCTCACTCATACGTGGAGCAAATTACGATTTCCCGCGGATGAACTGCTATGAATGACTGAGAATTAACTCCCGAGCTCCTGAGTCATGCGCGCCATGCACAATGACTTGTAACAAAAACGAATGGCTCGGGAGCAACCCTGGCGCTTGTTCTGGCCATTCTACCACACATAGTGCGTCCGAATCAAAGTATTCTGTTAAGCCCAAATCCCAAGCCTCGGATTCATCCTTGAGTCGATACAAATCCAGGTGAAACAATTGCCAGTCATCTTTACGATAGCCCTGCACAAGGCCAAAGGTGGGGCTAACTGCGTCTCCGTCCATGCCAATCAACTTACCAAGTGCCCGCACGAAGGTGGTTTTCCCAGCACCCATTGCCCCTTGCAAGGCGACGACGCCCAATGGATTGCCAAAGTGATCCGTTTCCATTCGATGCTGCAGCTCGGACCAAAGGGATGCGGCCACGCCATCCAACCGATCTAATAAAAACGGACCTGATTTCCAAACCGCTTGCAAATGACTCATGCTACCATAATACCGTTCGGTTAATTCGTCTCCAGTTCCACCCACGGGATAATCACCTCTTCGAGTGAAATGCCACCATGCTGGAATGTATCGCGAAAATACTGAGCAAAATGATGGTATTTGTTGGGATAAACCAAGAAGTCATCTTCACGAGAAAAAATGTAAGAACTGCTCACATGAGGCCTTGGAAGCCCCAATTTTTCTGGATCTCTTACCTCAAAGACATCTTTCGCATCGTAACCGAGATTCCGCCCCACTTTGTATCGCAAATTCGAGTTGGTACTGCGTTCGCCTTTGACTTGAACCGGATTGCTCACACGCACTGTTCCATGATCCGTCGTAATCACAACACGCGCGTTCCACTCGGCCATTTTGTCCAACATTTCTTTGAGCGCACTGTGCTCAAACCATGAATGCGTTAGCGAGCGATATGCCGCCTCGTCTTCTGCCAACTCCTTCAAAACTTCCATTTCAGTGCGCGCATGAGAAAGCATATCTACAAAGTTGTAGACCAAGGCGGTAAGATCATTTTCCTTCAATTGATGAAATTGATCCACCAATTTCCGCCCTGCTGTGAGGTTGGTAATTTTGTGGTAATCCGATTTACCATTGAAACCAATCCGTTTGAGTAAGGCTTGAAACAACTCCTTTTCATAGCGATTTTTACTCCCCTCCTCTTCCTCTCCAACCCAATACTGCGGAAAAACACGAGCAATTTCAGCGGGTGACAATCCCGCGAAAAGAGCGTTTCGGGCATATTGCGTTGCTGTTGGCAACATTGAGAAATAGGAGTCATTTCGTGCAACGCGGTATTTATCCAGCAGCAGTGGCTCGATCATACGCCACTGGTCCAACCGGAGGTTATCAATTACCACCAGAAATACCGGCTGACCTTCTTTCGCTTTCTCGAGCACAGCTGGCAATCGCTCTGAAAGCAACCGATGGGATAAAGTCGGACTTTCGTCATCTGGGCCTGCCATCCATTCAGAATACTCCTGCTCATAAAACCTAGCAAACTGTCGGTTGGCATCCTTGAATTGCATGTCCAAAATATCTTTCATGCCATCATCTTGCGACGATTCTAACTCCAATTTCCAGTGCACCAATCGCTGATAAATCGAAGCCCAATCCGAGGCATTCAAACGCCCCATCAACTGCATTGAAATCTCGCGAAACTCTCTTTGATAATCGGTCATCGCTTTCTCGCTGACCAGACGTTGTTCATCCAAATTCTTCTTGATGGAAAGTAAAATTTGGTTGGGATTCACAGGCTTGATTAAGTAATCTGAAATTTTAGAGCCAATGGCCTCCTCCATGATCAGCTCTTCCTCGCTTTTTGTGATCATAATGACGGGCAAATGCGGTCGTTGTTCCTTCATGCGCTGGAGGGTCTCCAGACCATTAAGCCCCGGCATTTGTTCATCCAAAAACACCAAGTCAAATACTTCTGTGGCAAACAAATCCAATGCCTCGACACCACTGTTTACACCAGTGACGTGGAATCCTTTGCTCTCCAAAAAAAGAACGTGCGGTTTCAGTAAATCTATTTCGTCATCGGCCCATAAAATCCTTGGAGTTCGCTGCATATTTAAATCGGGTTGGTAAAGTTGCGCTAGCTGTATGCCGTACAAGTTAACTTGCACTTTTAACAAACGCGCTTTCAAGCTCAACTGATATTGGCTCCATTGATGTCAACTCACAACAAAAACAAAATCCTGAATGACCCGGTGTACGGGTTCATCACCATTCAGCACGAACTTTCCTTCGACTTGATGGATCATCCGTTTGTACAACGTTTGCGAAGGATTTCTCAATTGGGCCTGTCCCACCTGGTGTATCCTGGCGCTGTGCACAATCGCTTTCACCATGCGATTGGAGCGCTGCATTTGATGCAAGAGGCCATTGCTGTGCTTCGTGCCAAAGGAACTGAAATTTCAGAGCAAGAAGGGGAGGCTGCGTGCGCGGCTATCTTACTGCATGACATCGGTCACGGACCCTTTAGCCATGCTCTTGAACACAGCATCGTGAAAGGCGTTCAACATGAAGACATCTCTGCGTTAATCATGAGCCGTTTGAACGACGAAATGAATGGGGCGTTGGATACCGCCATTGCTATTTTCAATGACCACCATCCAAAGCGGTTTCTGCATCAGTTGGTTTCCTCCCAATTGGACATGGATCGAATGGATTACCTCGCAAGAGATAGCTTCTATTCTGGGGTTGCAGAGGGCAAAATCGGCAGTGAACGTATCATCAAAATGCTTGCGGTAAAGGAGGACAGTCTTGTCGTTGAGGAAAAGGGGATTTATTCCATCGAAAAATTCTTAATGGCTCGCAGATTGATGTACTGGCAGGTTTATTTGCATCGAACTGTTCTGTGTGCTGAATTTATGCTCATGCATGTCTTAAAACGCGCAAAAGCATTGGCCTTGTCAGGCGTCCACGTATTTACCACCCCAGCCTTGAGTATCTTCATCAACGAATCACTCGACCGGGCGAAATTCATTGCAGATCCCGAGATTCTCAACCGGTTTTGCGAATTGGACGATAGCGATATCACCTGTGCCCTCAAAGTTTGGCAGCATCATGACGATGCCATCCTGGGCAATCTAAGCAAACGAATTGTACACAGGGACTTATTCCGAATTGAATTGCAATCAAATCCCTTCAGTGCTGGAGAAGTGAGCGCTACCACCCAGCTCGTGGCTCAGGCCTTTGGGCTGACCACAGAAGATGCGTCAGAGCTCGTAATTAACGATACCATTGAAAACAGTTTGTACAGCGAGGAGGGCATCTCGATTCAATACAAAGATGGCAGCACATTGGACTTCGCCGAAGCTTCTGACCAGCTGAACCGCGAAATTCTAACGCGTAAGGTCAGCAAATCATTCCTGTGCTACCCCAAAGAAGTTAATCGCTGAAATCAATCTTCGCTTGAGCCCGGTATATCCAGCTCCTCGCCCTGATCATTGTACAGATGAAACTCCAAGATTTCCATGGAAGAGTTGGACTCCAAGTGGATTTTTAATCCATAATCACGTTGCCAGTTCTTCAAGATTGAATTCCACCAGCCTTGCTTTACATATGCTTCGATGATCGGATGCAGCATAATGGTAATGCGCTTGAGCAATTTACCTTCTGTGACACCTCGGATTCCGGCCTCAATGCTATCGGTGAAAAGAATGGAAGCCTTTACTTCGCCTGTGCCATGACACGTTGGACATTTCTCAGATGTCTTCACATCTGCTACGGGTCGCACCCGTTGACGAGTCATCTCCACAACACCGAAACGACTTGGTGGCTGAATGTTATGTTTGGCTTTATCTCCCTTCATCGCCTTCTTCATGGCGTCGGTGAGTTGCTTGTTATGCTCCCGCTTGGCCATATCGATGAAGTCGATACAAATGATCCCGCCCATGTCTCGCAATCGCAGCACGCGGGCGATTTCCTCGCAACACTCCAAATTGGTGTGCAAGGCATTTTCCTCTTGATCCTTGGCTCCGGACTTTCTTCCTCCGCTGTTCACATCGATCACGTGCATCGCTTCAGTCTGCTCGATGATCAAGTAAGCTCCACTCCTGAGGTTTACCTGCTTGGAGAAGGCCGCTTTGATTTGACGGTGGATTGACATCACATTGAACAAGTCTCTTTCCTTGGAGACCTTGACAATACTCTCTTTTTCTGGCGCTATGCTCTGAAGATAGGTCTTCACCTCATCACCAAGTTTCGCATCATTGACTCGAATACTCGTAAAGTCTGGTGTCATCACATCTCGCAGCACAGTGCTCGTCTTATTCAATTCACCTAAGACCCGTTTTCCTGGTTTTGCATTCTTGAGTCGCTTGTGCATTTCGCTCCATCGACTCACCAGGTCTTGGAGGTCTGAATGCAAATCTGCCGCACCCTTCTCTTCCGCGACTGTCCGAACAATGATCCCGAATCCCGGGGGGCGAATGGATTGCATCAAACGCTTCAATCGCGTTCGCTCCTTTTCCGATTTAATGCGTCCTGAGAGTGAAACCTTTTCGCTAAATGGCACTAAGACCAAGAAGCGCCCAGGGAGGGTTACCTCTGCCGTTAGGCGCGGGCCTTTGGAGCTGATGGGCTCTTTTGCAACTTGAACCAAAACCAATTGAGAAGCCGAAACTTCATCCTTGATTTTTCCTCTCTTATCAATCTCTGGGTCTTTCTTAAAATTACCCAAATCTGGAACCGGCTGCTTGCCTTGCATGACACGTTTCGCATACCGCTGTTGGGTCTTGTAGTGAGGGCCCAAATCCAGGTAGTGTAAGAACGCATCCCGCTCGTGCCCAACATCCACAAATGCCGCGTTGAGACTAGGCAGTACCTTTCTGACTCGGCCAAGGAATATATCCCCAACCGCGTAACTATTATTGCCTTGGTCACGGTGCAACTCTGCGAGCTGTCCATCTTCCAATAAGGCAATCTCAACCTGTCCTCCGACAGAGTTAATGACCAATTCTTTGCTCACGCAGGAATCGGTTGATCACTGAAAAAGTGAAATACGAGCCGGGGCAAGTGCCCCAGCAGCGCATCACTTCTTCTTGTGACGGTTTTTACGCAACCTTTTTTTCCGCTTGTGCGTCGCCATCTTGTGACGTTTACGTTTTTTACCGCTTGGCATATCTTGAAAATTTATTCGTTTATTCCAGCTGATTCGCCGGAGTCTAATCTATTTATAAAGTCCAGAACCCGCTGTTCTATGACTGTGTCTGGGGCGTAAGGTAAGTATTCCTGATAACGAATACGCGCAGCACCTGGTTTACCCATTGCTTCATAGCACCTTGCTGTGAAGAACAACCCATTGGCATATGATGAATCTTGCTCCATAACGGTTTCAAAACCAACAACGGCGCGATCGTATGCGCCTTCTTCCATGTCGAGCAGAGCAAGCTGCCATGTTGCTTCAGAGTGGCTGGGGTCGATGGAAATAGCTTCCGAAAACCTTTCGCGTGCTTTGTCTAATTGACCTGACTGCACCCCGAATATCCCCAACCACACAACCGCATCTATATTGGGATCGTCCTGTTCTGCAAGCTCACGCAACTCGAGAATACCTTCCATTGGATTCGGTCCTGAAACCTTTTCAACGGCCAATTCCACCGGGTCTGAAGTCCCTGGCAATTCCTGGACAGTTTCACCAACAGCTGCGCCGTTATCAGGATCTGACTTTCGCGGCATCCACAGGATGAACCCGATCAATCCGACTCCTAAAACAACCGTTAGTATTTGTCCAGCTTTGCGATTCATGATCTCAGTCGACCGCTACTCCTGACTTCACATTGTCGACAAACTCTTTCGCCGGCTTGAATGAGGGTATGTTGTGCGCTGGTATTTGGATTGATTTCTTCGCTAGGATGTTTCTCCCTGTTTTGGCGGCGCGAGTCTTCACAACAAAACTGCCAAAACCGCGTAGGTAAACATTCTCTCCGCTTTCCACGCTATCACGCACTGAACGCATAAATGCTTCCACTGTTGATTGCACATCCATTTTTTCCATCCCGGTTTCTTGGGCAATTCGGTTTACAATATCCGCTTTCGTCATCTTGCTTAGTAGGTTTGTCTCGTATTTGTTTCAGTACCTTCGAAAAGGGGTGCAAAAATAGGGTTATTCAATTTAAAATGAACACGATAATGGTGCGGAATTTCGAGATCTTAACGAAAAACGAAATCATTCAAGCACGTGCTCAGTTGAAAAGTTGGTTCATTTCCAATCAAAGGCCCCTGCCATGGCGCGATTCGCCTGACCCCTATGCCACCTGGCTTTGCGAAATAATTATGCAACAAACTCGGATTGATCAAGGCACACGTTATTGGCAATCATTTATCGCTAAATGGCCTAGTTTCGAGTCACTTGCAACTGCAGATTCGGAGGAAATCATGAAGACTTGGCAAGGCTTGGGCTACTACAGTCGGGCGCGAAATCTGCACAAAGCGGCTAAGATCGTTGCCAACGATTGGCGCGGTGACCTGCCTACTTCGGCGAAATCTTGGCAGCAACTCCCTGGCGTCGGTCCGTATACCTCTGCCGCTATCGCTTCCATATGCTTTGGAGATCCCTCTGCAGCTATAGACGGCAATGCACTTCGTGTTCTCAGCAGGTGGGCAGGAATTCACGAGCCAATCGACAAACCAACAGGACGAAAGCCCATCGAAAAGTTGGCTGGAGAGTTCTTAGACATTTCAGACCCCGGCATGCACAATCAAGCCGTCATGGAATTGGGCGCATTGCTTTGCACTCCAAAAGCACCAAATTGCGAGCACTGTCCGCTCAATGAAAATTGCAAAAGCCGTGTGGAAATGGTTGGACAGACACCCATCGCTCCCGTGAAAGCAGGCAAAATCAAAGTCCGTCGTGTTGCATTGACTTTCCACGTCATTGTCAATGAAAACAAAGTGTTAATGCGTCAACGGCCAAGTCAAGGAATTTGGGGAGGACTCTGGGAGTTTCCGTCTTGTTGGATCGATTCTGAATCGGACGACCTCGAAAAAAATCAACTCCCCCCTCTAAACAATCGCCAAGGACTTCACGAAACTGGCCCTATCGTCGAACCATTCGAGCACATCTTGAGTCATCGAAAGCTAAAAGTGACTTTTCAATCGTGGCGAAGCAATGCTGCCTTTCACGAGAAAGATATGAAGTGGTTTCGTTGGGAAGATGCCCGAAAACTGCCCATTCCCCGAGCCATTGAAAAAAATTGGGAAGAGTTGGAAAATTCAATGCCAAAACAACAGTTTTCTTAAGCCTTGCTAGCTTACTTTTGGTTCATGGCAGGAGTAAATAAAGCAATCCTTGTAGGAAATTTAGGTAAGGACCCCGAGATGCGCTACACCCCAAATGGAGTGGCAGTGTGTTCATTTCCCATGGCAACATCTGAAACTTACAAGGATCGGAACACAGGAGAACGAATTACCCAAACGGAATGGCACAACATTGTCATCTGGCGGGGAATGGCTGAAACTGCTGAGAAATACCTCAAAAAGGGATCTCAAGTCTTCATTGAAGGTAAGATCAAAACACGGTCTTGGGAAGACCAACAAGGTCAGAAACGTTACACAACAGAAGTTGTTGCTGATGTGATGCAACTGCTCGATCGCCCAAGTTCGAACCAAGCTGGGAGCAGCTCCAATGGAAATCAGTCCATGAACGCTTCCACAGCATCAACCAATTCTTTTGAAAAGAAGCCCGAAGCTTCCAAAGAAACCGCTCCATCTGCTCAAGAGACTGCAGCCAATGTGGCACCAAGCGCAGATGACTTGCCTTTCTAAAAAGGTAAAGAAGGAATTGTTGAACGCAAACTACCCGCTTGAATTCCCCTCAAATCGCTCTGCTGCTAGCCATTGATTTTGGACAAAATAGCATTCTCGTACCCTCAATCTGCATAGCGATTCTACTGATTGTTAGTGCCCTAATATCAGGTTCGGAGGTTGCTTTCTTTAGCCTCACGCCAGCAGACTTAGAAGAGTTAGAACACCGGAGGAGCGCCGGCAATTCAGCTGCTGCTGGTCGGGCGCTGGAATTGTTGCAACACCCTGACCCCGATCGGGCTCCGCGTCACTTGCTTGCAACCATTTTGGTGCTCAACAACCTTGTCAACATCATCATCATTTTGATTTCGACGCTAATTGTCGAACAAATCCTCCCTTCAGAAGCCATCGAATCGTGGGTTTATTGGACCGTCCACATTGGCGGAGTCACCTTTATAATTTTACTTTTTGGGGAGGTTGTACCAAAGGTCTACGCCACAAACAATCGTTTGCAGTTTGCTCAAATGCTGGCCACACCCCTTTTGGTTTCGCGCCGGATCATCTCTCCAATCTGGAAACCGCTTGTCCGACTCGGCACATGGATTGGAAAGCGAGTAGAGGTGCCGGTATCAGACCTTTCTGTTGAAGATCTCGAACAAGCTCTTCACCTCACTGCAGACAACGAAAGGAGCGATGAAGAACAACGTATCTTGGAAGGAATCGTTGCATTGGGGTCAAAAGATGCGAAACAAGTCATGACCGCTCGCACGGACATGGAGTCCATATCATCCGATGAATCTTGGGAGCAATTGAAAGCTCAAATCATCGAATCCGGATTTTCCCGAATTCCCGTGCACAGTGGTTCACAAGATGAAATCAAAGGCGTTCTTCACACCAAAGATCTCTTGCCGCATTTGCAAGAAGAAGGTGTTGCTTGGTCCTCACTCATTCGTCCCGTTTATTTTGTTCCGGAGAATAAAAAAATTGATGACATCATGCGCGAATTTCAAGAGCGTAAAACGCATATCGCAGTTGTTGTTGATGAATATGGTGGCACAAGTGGAATAATCACCCTTGAGGACATCATGGAAGAAATTGTCGGAGAAATCTCTGATGAATTTGATGCTGAGGAAATCGCCTACTCAAGGCTCGATGAAAGGACATTTGTCATTGAAGCTAAAACCGCTCTGATTGATGTCTACCGGATTCTTGGACTCGCAGATGAGGCCTGGGAAGCAGCCAAAGGTGAGAGCGACACGTTAGGCGGATTCGTCACAGAGCAGGCAGGGCGAATTATGCGCAGCGGAGAATCACTCATGTTTCAAGGAGTCGAACTCAAGATTGACGCAGCGACTCCTCGGAAACTCCTGCGCATCAAATTGACATTGCCAGAAAAAGACGTTACCAATGGCTTTTAAGCGCAACGTTTACAGAATTATTGTTGTGGCACTCGCGGCATTCCTAGGCCTATCTGCGTGCAGAGACACGCCTACCCCAAAACCTCGCGGATACCACCGAATTGATATTCCGGAAGCAGTATACCGAGCGTATGACCACCCCTGTGGAATCCACTTCGATGTACCTCAATATTCCAAAATCGAATTGATCGCTCAGAAGAAGGTTGCTCAGGATCATTGGTTTAACATCTCCTTCCCCAACTTCGATGCAAAAATCCATTGCAGCTACATCCCCCTTCAATCTGAAAGCCATTTCTACGGCATGCTGGAGGATGCTCACCAAATGGTCTTCGCTCATGAAATGAAAGCAACAGGCATTGCCGCAAATGGATTTCACTTTCCTGAAAACAACGTCAGTGGACTGCTTTATGAATTATCAGGCCCTGTTGCGACACCGCTGCAATTTTTAGCCACCGACAGCATACAGCATTTCCTTCGCGGCTCGGTCTACTTCAACAATGTGCCCAACCCAGACAGCATAGCACCAACTCTAAAACAGGTGAAAAAAGACTTGGTGCAGGTCATCGAAACCTTGAAATGGGGAAACTCATGAGCAACGACCAAGAGCATTGGGTGCTTGACGCTGGGAATACCCGCACCAAACTTGTCATTTTCAAAAATGACCAAGTGGTCCAAGTGATTGCCGATGAGGCGGCGGAAGAACACGGCAAACATGCATTGGCATCCAAACAATTGCCACGCTACACTTTGATTGCCGCTTCCGGGCCGTTGACATCATTTTGGAATGAGTGGATAGAAACGTGCTCAGGCACGAAGCCAGGCACAAGCAGTGTGTTTCAACTGGAAAATGCTGAATTGGTAGGATTGGAATCAACGTATACCACGATGGATACGCTAGGTCTCGACCGTGCAGCCAATGCACGAGCTGTCTTATCGGAAGATTCCGAATCGCATTGGCTCGTCATCGATATTGGAACCTGCATCACCGCCGATTGGATCCAAGCGGGAAAATTTTCAGGCGGATCAATCGCACCAGGCATTGATTTGCGCCTTCGTGCAATGTATGCGGGCACCTCAAACCTGCCATTTCCGGAAAATTGGCGTGAAACCGCAATGGAGGGTGTTGGTCTTCATTTAGGAACAAACACCATCGAATGCTTGTTAGCTGGCGCCATAGGCGGAGTGAATGCCGAATTACAACAAAGAATCGAGGCATTTCATACCGAATTTGGAGATTTTCGCGTTGCTCTGACAGGAGGAGATGCTGAATGCTTGGAACTCCGCACTCCCTGCCCCATTTTTGCCGACCCAAAACTCACTTGGAAAGGATTCCACCTAATTTTAAAAGACCTTGTCCAAAAGCAATAACCCCAATCGCGTGATGTCAATTCATAATCATCGCCCCTTGATGCGTTTGATCTGCTCTACTTTCTTCAAGGCCTTAATTGCATTTGGTTGCATCTTAACGCTTCAGGCGAATGCGTCTGCACAGCAAAGCGAATTCTCTCCTTATTCGCGGTTTGGCTTTGGACTCATCAACCAAGTGAATACTCCAGTTGCAACCGGTTTAGCAGGCATGGAGACAGGCTTGGCCAATTCATATCAATTCAACCCCGGAAATCCGGCCTCTGCAACGTTTTTGACCCAAACTACACTACAAGGTTCGGGAATCATAAGCAATCTCGCGATGCGCCAAGGGAATGGCGATGAAGCTGTAGCGACCTATGGCACAGCGGGCCCCATGGGAATCGTGGTCAAACGAAAGAACGGAAAGAACGCATTAATTCTCGGCGTTTCTAGCTATAGCAACTCGGGCTACGCAATCAGTCGGACCTCTGACGTCGAAGGAATCGGAGTTGTTGAAGAGCGTTACATTGGAGCCGGCGGATTGAGCAATGCAAACCTCGGTTGGGCACGCGTATTTCGCTCCACAAGCTTTGTGCCGGCCGGCGATGCAGATAGCATCCGCGTGAGCAACCGCTCGTTGCACGTTGGCGTCCAAACACAGTATCTTTTTGGACAAGTCAGTCGGACGTCAACATTGGACATCATAGACCCTACGTTTCTCGACCACAGAGCCCGCGTGACCGCTCAGCACCGAAGCCTCTCAACAGACATTGGAGTCATATTGGACCAACTGTTGTTTGTCCGTTACAACGCAAATCGAGAGTTCAAAAATAGCATGGCATTGCGCATCGGCGGAGCATATACTCCCGAGTCGGCATTGTCCTCTGACATTTACAGTTTGGACGAAACAACGCAAACCTTGGGTGGGGTTCCAGTGAATTTGGACACCTCTGCTTTTTCTTCACTCCCTAATTTTCAAGGCCGAATGCCGCAATCTTTGAATGGCGCGTTGAGTCTACATTATGACCGCTCAGATGGCATGAGATGGGCAGCTGCATTGGAATATTCAAGCACAGCTTGGGGTGATGTAGATGACGAAATGGCTCCAGAATTACTGTCAGACGGCGTTAGTTGGGTTGATGCGAAAACCATGCGTTTTGGCTTTCATTTCAACCTCGGAAATTCGGAGCAAAGGAACCCAACCTGGGGCAAGGCAGTTTACCGGCTTGGCCTGGCAAAGGGGAACCAACCTTTTAAAATTGATGAGAATCCAATGGCTTACAAAATGGCATCTGCGGGAGCAACCATTCCACTCGTCGGCAGTCGATCATTGAGTCGAATTCATTTCGGCATGGAATTTGGAACGCGTTCGGTGGAAGGCGATGGCTTTGAAGAGAGCATTTACCGCATCAACTTAGGTGTGTCTTTGATGCCCTTTTTCAAGAACAATTGGCTCGTGCCGCGATTATATGACTGAGTTTGAAAAATATGACTATGAGATTGTTTACCCTTATCCTCGCAACACTATTGTTGCCAATCACCTCATTCGCTCAAGAGCGTTATGGCGAAACGGAAGACCAACAACTGCTTTGCAAAGAGGCTATTAGCGTCTACCGGAGCTACAAAAAGCAGAAAAATTACGATGAGGCATTCATTCAGTGGAAAAAAGCCTGCAACGTATGTCCGCTCACTGCTACTGAAAATATCTTGCGAGATGGTGTTACTTTTTTGAACAACCAACTGAAAAGCACTGAGGATGACGCGCGGAGAGCGTCCATCACTGATAGCATTTTTGAGCTCTACGATCAGAGAATGGAATTGTTTTCTTCCACCAAGAAGTACCCCAAAAACAACTGCATGGTTCTCGCCCAAAAGGGCATGGATCATTATAAGATTTTCAAGAAACCTGGAGCGGCAGAGGCCACTGCTATGCTCAAAGAAAGCATTGAATGTCTCGGTGCAGACACCGCAATTACTCGGGCAATTCCTGCTGCTTTGTGGTCAAAAGTGTTGAGTACTTACTATGTGACCTCATTCTACGCAATGAAAGCAATCGAAGACGACGCAACCGCTCGCGAACGACTTGGAGAAATGCTCACGGAATACCTCATGTTGATCGCTTTCATTGAAGACGGCGTCGCAGTTGCAGCAGCAACAGCGAAACCCAAAGACGCAGAGAAGTATGAGAAAGCAAAGTCAAACATTGACAAAGTCTTCATCGCGATTGCCAATTGTGAAGACATGGTGCCTGTGCTCAGCGAAAAAGTGGCTGCTGATACTGCCAATTTTGAATTGAAGAAAAAAGTACTGCGTCTTTTGAATCAGAAAGACTGCACGGACAATGACCTATACCTGCCCGTGGCCGAAGCTGTGCACGCCCAAGAGCCAAGTCATCCATCGGCATTTGCCATCGGCGGTGAGCAAGCTAAAGTGGAAAACTTCTCAGAAGCGCTTCGCTACATGGAGCAAGCAGTTGAACTTTGCGGGGACTGCGCCGAAATGGAAATGTATTTGCTGAAGACAGGTAAAGTTGCTTCTTTCCTAGGCAAAACGAGCACGGCTCGAAGTTATGCGCAGAAGGTACTGGCAATCAATGGCGAAAGTGCGGATGCGTTCATGCTTATTGGAGACGCCATCGCCGGCGCTGCCTCGAATTGTGATGATGGTGCATTGGGCAAGCGTCTTGCTTATTTACGTGCATGTGATTACTACCAGCGTGCTGTAAACAAAGGCGATGAAGAGACGGCTGCAAAAGCACGTAAGAAGCTGAACAGCAACAGCAAACAGTTTCCGAGTGTTGAAGAAATCTTCACGGTTGGAAAGAGCGTTGGAAATGAAATCACGATCCCTCCGATTGCAGGGTGTCCCTGCAGCGGCGAAAAGACTACGATTCGCGTGCGCTAAACGAAGACGAAAGCATTGAATTTCTTTACGCTGTTCATCCGTGTAATGCTTATGGGGCTGGTTTTCTCAAGCTGCTCGAATTCAGACGAGGAGGTTTCAGAAGTCCAAGCCTCGGAAGAGCCGCTCATGCAACGAATCTTGCAAGGAACATTTACCTACTCTGAACGCGGTAAAACCATGCACGTGTTGAAAGCTGGAGAAATGACACGCATCGAAGGTGGGTCTGCGAAATCGCCCGAGGACCTCGTGGAAGTGCGAAAAGGCATGGAACTTTTCATTGATGGAGATGAATCAGACCATGAAGCTTACCTGCAAGCACAGTGGGCTTCACTGGATGAAAAACAGCTGCGCCTTGTGGCTGAGCACGAAGTCATTCTGAGCAATAGAAAAGGCGATATTTTAGAAACTGAATACTTGGTCTGGGCCGAAGATTCGAATCGGGTATGGACGAATCGACCCGTCACAATCACTAGTGATCAGGGCATCTTGTTTGGGGAAGGGCTGGAATCTGATGGGCGATTCGAAAACTACGAGGTCATACGCCCAAAAGGAGAGATTATCCTTGAGGGATCCGAAAAATTTAATTAGTTATCGAGTTTCATACCATGGACCAAGAAACCATCAGCCGCATCAATAAAACAGCAGAAAAGTTCTGGCTCATCGTCATCATAATTTGCGTTTGTACAACGGTTTGGCTCATCGTCCAGGACGGATGGGAAGAGCGTAAACAGCTCGCTGTCCTGCCGCTCATAGCAATTGCATGGTACGGCTTTAGACGGTATTTCAGGAAAAAGATGGAGCGCAAATAGTAGCGCGCATTATCTTAGACTTGCAATTGATACCCTCCATGGATCCTGACCCCGCCAGTTCGCTGCTCATAATCTTCATTTCGCTGCTTGCCTCAGCATTTTTCTCTGGAATGGAGATTGCTTATGTTTCGGCCAATCGTCTGCAAATAGAGTTGGATGCCAAGAGCACTTGGCAAGGCAAGATCCTAACACATCTCGCGGACCGTCCCCAGCTTTTTATTGCGACCATGCTAGTTGGAAACAATCTCGCATTGGTCTTTTGCGGACTGGAATCGGGCGCCTTGATTAGCAATTCGATTTTTCAAGTCAGCGATTGGACCGTAGCAGCCAACCCATTTACCGTGCTCGCTACTCAAACCGCATTGACCACAGCTGTAATTCTGGTCCTCGCAGAGTTTATTCCAAAAGCCCTCTTCCATGCGAATGCCAACTTTTGGCTGAAGTTTTTTGCTGCGCCCCTCATCACCATTCACTACCTGCTCACGATTCCAGGCTACATCGTGGTCGCTTTGAGCCGGATTTCAATTCAATTGTTGGGGAAATCTGCAAAATCAACAGATACATCGCGGGAGCAACTTGGAGCGACTGACTTGGATCATTTCATTCGTGAAATTAGCGGGAGGATGGAACCCGAGCAAGAGTTAGAACACGAATTGCAAATCATGCAAAACGCACTCGAGTTCAATACTGTGCTGGCGCGAGACTGTCTTGTGCCGCGAAATGAAGTCGTGGCTGTTGATTTAGAAACCCCATTGGAGGAGGTGAAAGAACTTTTTATTTCAACTGGTCTATCGAAAATTGTCATTTACCGAGGCGACATCGATCAAACCATTGGCTATGTCCACTCCAAGGATTTATTCAAAGACCCGGAATCCATAAAAAGCGTTCTTCATCCCACATTCGTGGTTCCCGAGCCGATGCCCGCCGATGATGTGCTGAAGCGGTTCATTCAAAGGAAACGGCATCTCGCCATCGTTGTGGATGAGTTTGGCGGTACTTCGGGAATTCTAACCATGGAAGATATCATGGAACAGCTCATCGGAGACATTGAGGACGAGCACGACACCGAAGAACTGATCGAAGAAGAATTGGACTCAGGCCGCTGGCGCCTGTCGGCTAGACTTGATGTGGAAGAGATGAACGAAGCATACCACCTTTCAATGCCCGAATTGGACGACTACGAAACCATTGGAGGCTTGGTCCTTCATCACGCCGAAGAAATTCCTGAACCCGGATTTACATTGCGTTTTGAGCACTGCCTCATCACCGTCGAACAAGTTGGTAGGAGCAAAGTCCAAACCGTTGTCGTTAGTCAAATTCCCGATACAACGTTGTGAAACTTTCGTTCAAAATTCACGTAGAATTTGGCGAGACTGAAGCGCGTGCGTCTTTGTACGATTTCGCTTATCTTCGCAAACCTTTAAAAAAGAGAATGATACCATGTCAATGATAGAACAAATCCGAAACCGCCAAGGCCTCTTGATTGTAATGATTGGCATTGGAATGTTGGGCTTTTTGGTTCCTTATGATGCCGTAATGGCATTGGTAGGCCAAGGAACCAATAGAGATGTGGGTGAAGTAGACGGAGTCGCAATCACTGCCGTAGAGTACCAACAAGAGCTGCAAGAACGGCGCCGATTGGGCTTTAGCGGAGACCAATTGGGAGACGAAGTTTGGAACGATCTAACCTCAAACATCGTCCTGCGGGATGGCTTCGAATCACTTGGATTGGAAGTCTGTGACGAAGAGTTCCAAGAGATGCTGTTTGGCTCAGGCTATTCTCCATACATGAACAGAGCGTTTTACTCGAATGCCGAAAACAAAGCATTCTGGCAACAAAACTTTGGTGCCATGCTGAGCACTCCACAAGGAAAATCTGATTTCATGTCGTATAAGCGACTAATCGTTTCGAAGCGTTTGCGCGAGAAATTTGACAACCTCGTTTCGGCTGGAGTTTACACCAATGCGCTTGAAGGAAAATACGATTACGTCGCTGCAAATCGGAAGGTCAATTTCAACTATGCCTTCAAATCATACAATGACATCGATGAAAGTGAGATCTCCGTTTCCGACGCAGATGTCAAGACATATTTTAGAGCGCACAAAGGTGACGATGAATATGAGCAAAAAACAGGACGGACCATCACTTTTGCGCGCATCCCACTCTCGGCTTCAGCTGAAGATGCTCAAGCAATCGAATCTGATTTAAATGAGTTAAAAGGCTTGTGGCAGTCCTCTGCTCTAAGCGATAGCGACTTCGTTGCTACAGCAAATGAAAAGCCTTTTTCTTCAATTGTGCTCAAGGCTTCCGATGTGGAAACTGATCTGAACGAAGCTACTTTTTTCGATTCAAATCGAGGAGACTTTGTTGGTCCATACCTCAAAAAGCAATCGTATAAATTGGCTCGGGTAATGGATTTCTTTTCAGAACCCGATAGCGCCTCTTGTCGTCACATCTTACTGAAAGCTTCGAATCCGCAGGACGCATCAGAGATGGATGCTCTCATGGCACGTGCTGACAGCCTGAAGCGAGCGTTGCGTCGTGGAGCTTCATTTGAAGACCTGGCTGAAGAATTCTCGGAAGATCCAGGATCGAAGAGCACTGGAGGTTTTTACGACTTCTTCACCCGGGGGCGCATGGTAAAGCCTTTCGAAGATTTTTGCTTTGAGAATAAGCCTGGATCTATCGCTGCTGTTAAAACACAATTTGGAGTACACCTCATCGAGGTCATGGAACATACTGACGCTGTCGAACTCGTCCGGGTGGCCATGATTGAGCGACTCATACAGCCCTCTCCTGAGACCGCGCGCAATTCGTACAGCGAAGCTAGCGAATTCGCCATTGCTGCCAACTCCCGTGAAGCATTCATGTCATCTTCAAGCGAAGCCGGCTATGCAACCAACACCGCAGATAAGGTGCTTCGCAAAGCCACCTCGCTATCCGGTCTGCGCAATGCCACGGAATTGGTTTCTTGGGCATACAACGCTGAAGAAGGAGAAGTCTCGAACCCCATCCTCATTGACAAAAATTACGTTGTAGCACACTTGGACAGAATCACAGAACAGGGAGTACCCGATTTTGAAACTGTTGAACAACAAATGCGCACAGCTGCAACTATCGAGGCTAAAGGGGAAATGTATGCAGCCATGATGGGACAGGGTTCATTGGAAGAAATTGCAACGGCCATTGGATCATCTGTCAAAGCTGCTTCCAACATTGCCCTGAAGTTCCCTACGATATCTGCAGCAGGAGCAAAGCCAGAACCTGAGGTTGTGGGCCGAGCATTTGCAATTGCCAATGGAGATGTGTCTATGCCGATCATTGGTGAAAATGGAATTTGGGTCATCGCACCGACCTCTTCTACTGAACCAGCTGAAAAGAACGACTTCCTGAGTGAGCAAACGAGTTTGTTGGCTCGAGCCCGAGGCGCTGTGACACAGCGCATTTCCAATGCAATGTTGGATGCTGCAGACTTGACAGACAACAGGAATTAAGACCCCTCTTGATTCTGTCTAAAAAAGCTCCCAGTTTCGGGGGCTTTTTTTATGTCAGTTTCGAAATGGTTGTATCTGAAGTAAACTGCCGTCGCCGTAACTCAGGAATTTAAAACCGTTGGCCATTGCCGTGTCGTAAAGTGCTCTCCATTGGTCACCAATGGCGCAAGCGACCAAGCACAGAAGGGTACTCTGAGGCATGTGAAAATTAGTAATGAGTGCGTGTACGGATCGAATTTGATAAGGAGGTGCCATCATAATGGCCGTTTCAAATTCCCAATCCTCACCATCCAATTGCTGAATCAACCACTGCATCGCTGTTTCCATGTCCCACCCCATTTGCGTCTCTACCGAATGCAGTGAATCACTCCACTCCCATTGATGAAGCGAATTCGGTTGCACACCCTCCGAACGCCACTTCAAAGCCAGCCAATAGAGACTTTCCAATGTTCGAAGGGTTGTTGTTCCGGTGGCAATTCTATTCTGATCCGGTTCAGCCAACGCCTTGATGCTGTCAAAAGAAACCGTGCACTTTTCACCGTGCATAACATGCTCTCGTACCTCACCTTGGGCCAGAGGCTTAAAGGTCCCTGCCCCGACGTGTAGTGTCACTGCATGCAATGAATTCGTCGCGCTGAGCTCCGCCAATAAAGCTTCATCATAATGGAGGCCTGCTGTAGGCGCCGCAACAGATCCAGGAACCTCTGCATACACCGTCTGGTAATCGGAGGCATCATTCGGTTCATCGGGCCGTCGCATGTACGGCGGCAGCGGCATTCGCCCCAAAGATTCTAACAACATCGAAAACATGACTTCAGAGCTCTGACCGGAAGAAGAAGAAGTGAACTTCCACTCCAATTGCACATGACGAATGCCCTCTTCCATGCCTACGCGACGTGCATTTACTTCCCAAACACCTGCAGCGTCTTCGACCCTGATCGAAGCTATTCCATTTTTCCATTTTTTACCGCCCTTGACCATGCACCTCCAGCAGACGGTTTTCATCGAACTCAATGACTGCTCCATGGATTGGCCCATCGGTTCGAGCAGGAAAATCTCAAGCCTTCCTCCCGTTTCTTTCTGAAGCAAAAGGCGTGCGCGAATGACACGAGTGTCATTCATCCAAAGTTGGCAACCCTCTGGCAAGAGATTCGGCAAATTGGAAAATCGGTAATTCACCTCAGCCTCCTCTCCATTCCAATGAAGCAATTTCGCAGCTGAACGCGGCTCTGATGGGTGAAGTGCAATGAAGGATTCTGGCAAATCATAATCAAAAGCCGCATGATTGTACCCCGGAAAATCAACTGAATTTTTCACAGCTGTAAAAGTACGTGGTGTTCTCCGTTAACAATATCTTATATTCGTAAACATGGTACGCAGACTTGTAATTGGAGCCGCTGGGCAACTGGGCATTGAGCTTGTCCTCAGGATGCAATCAGAATTTGGCGCAGCTGCTGTAGACATCTCCGACATTCGAGTTCCCGACAATGAATCCGTTATGCGGAGCAAATTTCTGCACCTCGATGCGACCGACGAAGGGACTATATCTAAAATCTTGGAAGAAGGCCAATACGACGAAGTATACCATCTGGCGGCAATGCTCAGCGCCACAGGTGAAAAAAAGCCGCTGGCCGCGTGGGACCTCAACATGCAATCCCTGCTACACATTCTGGAGGCAGCAAAAGACGGCTGGGTAAAACGAGTTTTTTGGCCCAGCTCGATTGCTGTTTTTGGGCCGTTAACACCAAAAAACAATGTCCCACAAAATGCACCATTGGATCCAACAACGGTTTACGGGATCAGCAAGCAAGCCGGGGAATTTTGGTGCCGCTACTACCATGAAAAATACGGCGTGGATGTCAGAAGCGTGAGGTATCCCGGACTCATAGGCCACCGTTCGACTCCCGGCGGAGGAACCACAGATTACGCTGTGGAGATTTATGAATGCGCCGCTAGGGGAAAATCGTACACTTGCTTCCTCAAAGCTGATCAAGCATTGCCCATGATGTACATGGATGACGCGGTTCGAGGCACCCTGGAACTGATGCGCGCACCGAAAGACCAAATCCGAGTGAGGACGTCTTACAATCTTGGTGCGATGAGTTTTACTCCCAGTGAAATCGGAGAGAGCATCCGACAACAAAAGCCCGAATTTCAACTGAACTATATACCCGATCAACGCCAAGCCATCGCAGAGAGCTGGCCTTGTAGCATTGACGATTCTGATGCAAAAGAAGATTGGGGTTGGCAGGCGAAAATCATGATTGACGACATGACCAACATCATGTTGGATGCTCTGTCAACAACAAATGAAACATTAGAGCCCTGATTCCGTTCAGGAGTTAATGAAATAGGCTTATTCTAATTTGTCCCTTTCTTCCGATTGGATTCATTTACTTTGCAAGCACATTCTGACCGCACGAACGGCGCGTCACATTTTTAAGACATCGCATTTCATGTCCGACCACTCGCCCCTCTATATTCAAAATAGCCTTACCCGGGAGAAAGAACTCTTCACTCCTCTGAACGCTCCTTATGTTGGAATGTATGTCTGTGGACCAACAGTATATAGCAATGTGCACTTGGGCAACGTGAGAACGTTTCTCACGTTTGACATTGTCTATCGTTACCTGTCATTTCTTGGTTACCAAGTGCGTTACGTCCGAAACATTACGGATGTGGGACACTTGACCGGAGATTCTGATGACGGAGAAGATAAAATTGGGAAAAAAGCGCGACTCGAAAATCTCGAGCCTATGGAAATTGTGCAGAAATACACCAATGATTTTCATGATGTGATGCGGATCTTTAACATCAAAAGCCCATCCATTGAGCCCAGCGCAACCGGGCACATTGTGGAGCAAATCGAGATGGTCAAGCAGATCATTACCCGCGGATACGGTTACGAGTCCAATGGCAGCGTCTATTTCAATGTGCGCAAATTCAATGAAGACTTTCCGTACGGGCAACTTTCGGGACGAAAAATTGATGACTTGCTGAGTAACACGCGCGTCCTCGACGGACAAGATGAAAAAAACGACCCACTTGATTTCGCACTTTGGAAAAAGGCCGACGCCTCGCACCTGATGAAGTGGCCTTCTCCGTGGAGTGAAGGATTTCCAGGGTGGCACCTTGAATGCTCTGTGATGAGTACGAAGTATTTGGGCAATTCATTCGACATTCACGGTGGCGGCATGGACCTGAAGTTCCCCCATCATGAATGTGAGATCGCTCAAAATGCCGGAGCAACAGGAGAGTGCAATTCGGTCGGGTATTGGATGCATGGAAACATGCTCACGGTCAATGGCCGTAAGATGGCCAAATCTGAGGGCAATGGATTTACTCCTGACGAGCTGATCACAGGCAACCACAAGCTACTTGAACGTGGTTATACTGCCATGACTGTTCGCTTCTTCATGTTGCAAGGACATTATGCGAGCACCCTTGACTTCTCAAATGATGCACTGCAGGCCGCCGAGAAAGGCCTGGGCAGGCTCATAAAAGCGGTACAAGCTTTGAAGGACCTTGCTGCAACAGCTTCCGAGCACAATCCCGATGCCAACATCGATGAACTCGCCAAGCGCTGTGAAACCGCCATGGGCGACGATTTCAACACGCCCATTCTGATCAGCGTTCTCTTCGATGCAGTGAAATTGATCAACAATATTCACGACGGACGTGTGGCCATCAGTGCAAATCAAAAAGATGCACTCCAAAACCTCGTACATGGCTACTTTTTTGAAGTGCTCGGGCTTCAATTAGAGGACGATGCTTCTGGAGACTCCACGGATGAAGCTGAATCCTTGCTGGATCTTCTCGTACAGCTACGCAGCGACGCAAAATCGAATCAGGATTGGACCACTGCCGACTCCATTCGCCAAGCGTTGAGTGATTTGGGTGTGACCATCAAAGACGGAAAAGACGGAAGTACATGGAACCGCGATTGAACTCACTCAAGCATCAATTCTGCATCCTACTCGCACTGAGTTTTTTACTGTTCGAAAGCTGTGGAAATGAATCCAACCCTCCTGAAATAAAACCGGTTGCAAGCCGCGTTTCAGCTCCTGCATTCAATAGTGATTCCGCCTTTTACTACATTCAAAAACAAGTCGATTTTGGCCCGCGTGTACCCAACACTGCTGAACACATTGCTTGCGGCGATTGGATAGCGCGGGAGTTAAAGCGACACGGAGCAGAGGTCATTGAGCAACCCGGGCTCGTCCGAGCGTATGACGAAACGGTGCTCAACATGCGCAATATCATTGGACAATTCAGGCCTGAAAATCCAGAACGCATCATGCTCTACGCCCATTGGGACACCCGCCCTTTCGCGGATAAGGATACCATACGAGTTCGAGAACCGATTGATGGCGCAAATGACGGCGGATCTGGAGTCGGTGTTCTCCTCGAGATTGCACGAATCATCGGTGCAGACACAACATTGGACGTTGGTATCGATGTGATATTTTTTGATGCGGAAGATTACGGAGCTCCCGAATGGGCCCCAGCAACGAGCAGTAATATCACAACTTGGTGCCTCGGAAGTCAGTTCTGGGCAAACCAACCCCACAAGTTTGGTTACCAAGCTAAATATGGAATTCTACTCGATATGGTCGGTGCCAAAAATGCTGTATTCAATCGCGAGGGAACCTCCATGGCGTACGCACCCTCCGTAGTAAGGAAGGTTTGGGGCGCTGCCAAAACAATCGGATTCGGCGATTATTTCAAAAATGACGTCACCCCGCAAACAGTCGATGACAACCTTTTCGTGTCTCAACTCGGAGGGATTCCGTCCGCCAACATCGTACACTATCAAGTGCAAGTCCTTCCCATGGGATATGGTCCGTTTCATCACACGCACCGCGACAACATGAGTGTCATCAGTAAACCTACGCTTCTCGCCGTGGGAAGTACCGTTCTCGATGTCATTTGGAACGACTAATTGACGCCGAATTTTTACGCCTCGGAGTGTGAACAAAACTCCCGAAGGAATCGCATGCGAGCATGTTTCGTCGGTAGCTTAGACCATGCTTTGTAGCTCTCAATTGCTCTTCTTGGCTGGCATTTGTCTCGCCCAAACGGGAACAGTTTTGGCGCAAAGTCAAACGACCATACCAAGCGAAGCCAATGAGGCTGAGCAAATGCTCAACCGTGGCGACTCGCTTTTTGAGTCCAATCGGCCGGTCGCGGCATTGGCGATGTACCGGGGCGCTGAAGAGCGATCATTTGACCCCTGTCAAGTCGCGCGTGCACGATTAGGGATAGCACACATCCACGTGCAAAGTCAAAATCCCACGCAAGCAGAAAAAACCTTGAGGCTCACGACAGATGGATTGCTAGCTTGCAGTGCTGAAGATCGGCTCGAGCAATCACAACTTGCCGCAGACCTTTGGATGCAACTTCAGCAGGAGGCTCGTGCAATTTCAATTTTAACCCGTGAAATCGAGTTGCGGCCTGAGAATTGGGTGCTGAAATCAAAAATTGCTGAACTGCATTTCATCAGTGGAAATTGGGATGAAGCAAATCGGTGCACACTCAAGTGCCTGAGCCTCGAAAATACGGACATCCCTGATGAAAAGCGGCTGCATTGGTTGAGTCAAGCGATTCAACTCGATTTCATCACTGGAGGAGGGAGAGCAGACTCGTTAACTTCCATTTTTGAAACATCAGCAGCGCAGGTCTCCAATGATCTAACCCAAGATTGCCGGGAGCAAATTCAGATGATTGTAGCATCCGAAGGTGGAGATTCCGAATCAATGGATTGGGCACAGCGTATTTTAGATCATTCCAATCGCAATGATCCGGCGGCCATGACACTGGCGCAATTGCGTGTCGCAAATGCAGCGCAAAGATTGCACCGGCCTTTGGAAGTCATCATTGCACTTCACGAGGCGGTGAAAGAGGCCCGACTTAGCAAAGACGAGGAACTGCTTCTCGAAGCCCTTCGACAACGTGCCGATTTCGAGCATCAACGTGGAAATGATGCTGAAGCCTTTGCCGCAATGATGGAGGTGGACGAAATCAATATGCATGTGATGGCCGAATTTCAAGCCAAGCCCACCCGTGAGGTGCAAGGATTCACAGAACGCATTCTGCCTGAACCCGATCCCTTTGATCGCGCAGTCATCGAAATGGCGGCTGCAAAGTCGTCTTCCAATTCCTATGGACTCTGGCCCTGGTTTGCAGCGCTCCTTAGTATCGGACTTATTGCCAACACACGAAGTCATAAGGTCCTCAACGAGGCTTTGAGAAAAGAACGCCGGCGCATCATTCGATTGCGCAGCCTCGTCCCCTCAGATCGTCTGCCCAAACCATCGGAAACTCGCCAAGCTCGAAATGACGGCTCAAAAAGTGAAGATTCAGAATGGGGAAGCAGTAGCCTAATGCCCAATGGAAATTTTGTCTTTGAACGTGATGAAGACCTTCGGTCGCAGAGCATCCAGACGTTTCTCAATACTCTTGACGAAGAAATTCAAACTGAAATGAATTGGACAATGGACGAAAATGTTCAGTTTTCTGTTGGTCCTGATGTTCGAGTAGTCATTCGAAATTTCATGCGCGGCCTCGCCGAAATATCGAATTCAGAAGACGCCATTCGCATTCAGGTAGATGCGGGAAAATCCCATTGGAACTTCTGCTTAAGCAGCAATCATACGGAAGCCTCCAAAGCAATGCAGGGTTTATTCCATGGCAAGGACGCATTGGCATCATCCCGTTGGAATGAGTTGCACGCGCAACTCCGAAAAATCGCTGGTAAAATTCAGGTCGAACGCATTTCTCCTGTTGAAGAAAAAGTCACCTTGACCTTGCCATTCACATGAATCGATGCGCTAAATGAATCAGTATTCTCCTCTGAATTGATTCAAGAAACGCATGTCGCTTTCAAAGAAAGCACGCAAGTCACCGATCTGATACTTCAACATCGCGATCCGCTCAACTCCCATTCCAAATGCAAATCCTGAGTATTTCCTCGAATCAATCCCCGAGGCTTCCAATACCGCTGGGTCGACCATACCACAACCAAGGATCTCAAGCCATCCTGTGCCTTTCGTGATGCGCTTGTCTACTTCTGTTTTCAATCCCCAGTAAACATCCACCTCAGCACTGGGCTCAGTAAAGGGGAAATAAGAAGGTCTTAACCGAATTTTTGTGTCTGCTCCGAAAAACTCCTGTGCGAAACGCAACAAGGTTTGTTTCAGATCTGCAAAAGAGACTCCTTCATCGATGTATAATCCCTCGATTTGATGAAACATGCAGTGCGCTCGGGCACTTATGGCCTCGTTTCGAAAAACACGACCAGGCATCATAATGCGCATTGGCGGGTCTCGCCGCTCCATCTCGCGCACTTGCACCGACGAAGTGTGTGTTCGCAGCAACATGTCCGGATTTCGATCCACAAAAAAAGTGTCTTGCATGTCGCGAGCAGGGTGCTCTTCCGGAAAATTCAAACCACTGAATACGTGCCAATCATCCTCAATCTCGGGCCCTTCGGTCACAACGAACCCCATGCGCTCCAAAATTCCAATGATATCCCGGCGCACGACGCTTAATGGATGATGCGCTCCGAGAGGCACACCACCATCTGGACGGGTCCAATCGTGCAAAACCCGCTCAGATTCCTCGGACGTCTCAGTGCCTTCTGCTCCCCTTGCAACCCGCATTTCAGCAGCTTTCTTCAACTGGTTGACCAATTGGCCCAATTCGCGCTTCTCATCATTAGGTGCCACTTTAAAAGCGGCCATGGTCTCCTTGAGGACTCCCTTTCTCCCCAGCCATGCAATGCGAAACTCCTCGACCTCTGCAGTCGAAGTCAATGCTGTCGCTTCGATTTCGCTGATGTAAGCTAAAATCTGCTCTTTCAATTCCATGATCAACGAATCACTTCCATGGTCATCGGAACATCTTGCATCGGGCGATCGCCCGCCCCGGTCTGCACGGCAGCGATGGAATCAATGATGTCAAGGCCTGAAATCACCTGCCCAAAAACCGTGTACTGATTATCTAAAAAGGGAGCCCCGCCCTCTTCCATATAGCGCCTCATATCCTCCTCTGAATATTCAAAAATTTGATTTTGATTGAACTGCTCATTGGCACGTGATGCACGCGCCTCAATGTTGAGTAATTCTGCTTCGTTGAATTTTCGCCCATGGACCACATAAAATTGACTTCCTGAACTCGCACGCTGCGGGTTGGCTTGGTCACCTTGTCGGGCAGCGGAGAGCGCTCCTTTGAAATGCAAGTGATCCGTGCGAATTTCCGCGGGAACGGTATAACCTGGGCCGCCCATTCCAAGTCGCTGAGAAAGACTTGCCCCACGGCTATTGGGATCGCCTCCTTGAACCATGAAACCCTTGATGACACGGTGAAAGAGCAGGCTATCGTAAAAACCCTCAGAAGCCAACTTGACGAAGTTGTCCCGGTGAGCAGGGGTGCTATCAGATAATTCAACGATCATGTCTCCAAAGCTGGTTTCAATGCGCACTTGACGGCTGAGAGCTCGGGAGGCATCAACTGCAGTTGACTCAGAAGTGCCGCTTTCACTGCATCCTAACGCTCCAAAGAGCAAAGCGGAAATCACAAATAGTGAGGTATATTGAGTTGGAGTCTTGAATTTCATGAGTTTTTGAAGATATTTGGGGTTCACTGCCTTGCAAAGTTAGAAGACCCGATGCGAAAAGCGAACCTTTCCCTCTGCCTATTGATGACTTCTTTCATCTTTTTAGCCACAAGTTGCCATCAAGTTGAAGAAACCATTGCAAATGTCGTTGTCTTGAATGATTTGGGAGCACCTGTTCAAGGCGCCAGCGTAAGGCTTTTTGCGTTTGGGTCTGTAGACCAAGATTTTGTCGGTGAACCTCGCTTCGATACAACCGCAGTAACCAATGCTGCTGGAACCGTAAGTTTTAACTTCTCGTCCTTTTATGTAGAAGGTCAGGCCGGTTTTGCCGTTTTGGACATCGAGGCTACCAAAGCTGCCTTGGTCGGAACAGGCCTCATTAAGATTGAGGAAGAGATGACCAATGAGGCCACTGTTTACATCGAGTAAGAGCGTCGAGTGGGTTGGTTCAACCCGGGTGGTCAGCGGCGATCCACGCACCAAAATACTCAACCAGAGCTCGCTTCATAAGCAACTCTTGTTCCTGCTTTGATACCGCTGGAATGTCCCCAAGGCGTTCGAAGTGAGGCCAACCGTCTTCATCCGTTCCCAATTCGCGATAAAAACCCATCGGAGTGAGTAGCGTGCATACACCAACGTGCATCACTTCGAGCTTTTCATCCTTCTTAAACTTTCGAAAGCCCTGACCACATTCCTGAAGACCCACGGTGAAAATCATCGTGGTCAAATCCGGAGGTTCGCCAAAGCGGTCCTCCATCTTTTGGACCAATCGGCCCCACTGTTCTTCAAAAGCGTAGTCCATAATGGGCGCAAGATTAAAAGCGTAATTTGAAATAAAAACCCGAAGCCAAAACGCCTCGGGTTTTCCTTGATGTCGGGATGACTGGACTTGAACCAGCGACCACACGTCCCCCAGACGCGTACTCTACCAACTGAGCTAC
>MDTC01176055.1_pt1 | contig 102856 bp, 58 predicted proteins | sample 811181 | NCBI WGS metagenome assembly MDTC01 (sample SAMN05326644, study PRJNA326480) | marine metagenome | isolation source: seawater | place: Pacific Ocean: North | collected 2011
AACACTGAAAAGGTCGCATTCCTGAAAAGTTGGGAGAACGGGATGCAGATCCACTATCAGCGACTGGGTAACCGTCCCGAGCTTTTAAAGTATACTGTGGAGGCTCCAGCGGCGGGGAAATACGAACTGACAATGAACGTCTGTACGGTTTCGAAGCCGGCCCCCGTCATTGCCCGTCTTAACAGACGCACGCTCGTCAACAAGACGCTCCCTTATACCAAGGGGAGTTGGCAACGCACCGAGCCAGAAATTATTGATTTACGCGAAGGAAGGAACACGATTCAGCTTACTTTCCGAGCGCCGAACCGCGGCGTGAGCATCAAGGAATTTCAGCTCAAACCGGTAAAATAAACAACCACTCGACGTAACATTGAAAGAGCTTGCTCCCATGAACAGATTTTCTCGGATGGTTATCGCCTTGCTTGTTCTGGTCGGTGCGAGCGTATTGCACTTCCCCGTGATGGGGCAGAATCAGGCGGACTCGATCTCCGGCGACAAAATCGTCGCACTTAACGCCAAGCGGTCCGAGGCCGGTGCAGTCGTGTCTGCAGCCAGGAAGAAGCTCGCGATCCGGCGTGTGATCCGTGAGGGCGAAGCGCTGCTGAAAAAACATCCGTCCGCATCCAACCGCTACGAAGTTCTTGGCATCCTATTCCGTAGTCAGCAGGTGTTGGTCAGCCTGGATAACTCGACGACGAATCGGAAAGCCTTTCTGGCGACCTGCGAAAAGCTCGCCGCCGCGCCGAACGAATATGCGGCGCTACGCCTCGACGCCGATCTCTTGCTGACGCAGGCCGAGTCGGCGCGGCAGGGCGGGGATTCCCACGCCCGCTCCAATACTCTCCGTCCATTGGTCGAGCGATATCAAGACACCGAGGTCGAGGCGAAAGTGATTCGGATCGCCATGATCATGGCGCTTGAGTTCGGCAACAACAGACTGGTCAATGACCTGCGGAAGGTCATCGCTCAGCGCTTACCCGGCGACATTGACCTGATCAATTTCCAGCGCGACAAACTGGCGGGGCAGGTTTTTGGTGCTCCGTTCATCGGCACCTTCGAATGGGGGGATGGCAAAACGGCGAGGTTCCCGATGGACTTTCTGGGCACAACCACCGCAGTCTATTTCTGGTCGAAAGACAATGGCGGGCTTGAAGACCTGAAGGAATTGGCCGAGGCATGGAAGAAGGCGCTCGCGGACCCCGAGAAAAACGCCGCCCTCAATGGTTTCTCAGGGGATGTCTCCGACTTGAGCAATTCGGTGAATGGCCGTTTCCGTTTAGTCAGTATCAACCTGGACGATCTTCCCGATGCGGGCAAGAGCATCCTTCGTGAACACGGCCTGGATTGGCCCGCGCTGCGCTTGAAAGGCGGACGAGACAATCCGATCTACAAGGCATACTGTCGTTATGACCCTCGGGTCGTAACGGTCAACCCGACCGGCTACGCCGCGATCTTCATGAGCAGTGGCCGGAGCAGCAGAGGATATGAGCGTAACCTGCAATCCTGGCTTGCGCGTCAATGGACCCGACCGGACTACAACAGTCATCTGCAGTCCATATTTGCGGGCGAGTTTCTCGTCATGGATCCTCAGGGCGCATTTGACCCGACCGCGCCGCCGGAGTGGAAGGCTGCGAACAAGCGGAATTCGGAGAACCAAGATAAACTTCCCCGCATCGCCGCGTCCGTCCCCGAGGAAAAGCTTCGCGCCATCCAGTCATGCTTCATCGCACCGCCTGCTCGCTACCGCGCATCCTTTGAACAAATGCGCTCAAACTATGAAAAAGCCGATGCTCTGTGTCGCGAGGCGATTTCATCTCATTCGTCCGCACCCGACCTGTGGGTGGTGCGAAACCGCCGAATCGTCGCCCTTCTTGGCTTATGGAAACTCAAAGCCGAGTATCAGTATTTTGCCGACGCCGTCGAGGAAGCCAGAGCCGCTCTCGAGGCTAAGCATCCGCCCGGCGCCGACGTGGTCGCACGCTTCTGTCTGGCAAGAGAGTCGCTACGCAATGCGGAGGCTGATCCCGAATCTGTTATTCGGGACTTTGCGGAGGCAGGTGGAGATAAGGCATCCGGGCCGGTACTCGCGGCCGCAGCGCTCCTCTCGCTGGACGTCGCCGATCGAAAGCTTCACGAAAAGTATCGTCGGGCTTATCTGGATGAATACGCCGAACGCCCCGCCATGTGGACGGCGACAGCATTCTTCCTGGATCGCTACCACCGTTACTGGATGTATCATCCGCCGTTCGTCGCAGGCTGGACCTACGGCCGGCGTCAGGGGTATTTTCTGGGCATTGGTGAGCCCGAAGATGCGAACCGCTCCCTGCAAATCGAGTTAAAGACTCTCGATGGCGATACTGTCCGCTTCCCCAAGAAGGACGAGGACAAGTGGACGGTCATTTCCTTTGTATCAAGCGCGGAAGGAAGCGGCTATCTTGCCCGGTATGGAAAGTTTACCGATGCAAGGCCTTTTAATAACGTCAACCTGTTGACCGCAGTGCTGAACGACGATGCGAATGCGACGCGGAAGGTATTGGAGGCCAAGAAAAGCCCCGACCCTTTCCCAACCATGCTTGTACCCGGAGGCACGCAGAATCCGGTCGTGCAAAAGCTCGGCATGATTGTGGAAGACGGGGAAGACCAACCGGCTCACCATGGAAAACCCAATCTATTGCTTCTCCGGCCTGACGGAAGCATCGCGCTGTCGTTGTCCGGCCTGACCATGAGATTTTTGGGAGACAACGTAATCCAGAACGTAATCGAGCTACACGACGAAAAGATGGTCGATGAGGCACTGACCCGTGGCGATCTTGACGAGGCCAAGCGGTTGGCCTTCGCATTTGCGCCGGTCGAAGGGCCGACGCCGGAGGGTGAGAAAAAGAAGCCTGCCCCAAAGATCTCCATCCCGCACCTGCGCAGCCGGGCCAAGGTCTGTCTGGCGATGGGTGATCTGAAGGCCGCCTATGCCGACGCCGAGCAGGTCTACCTGACGGTGAAACAAAAAGCCGGCTATATCAGCATGCGGACAGATGACCTCGAAGAGACCGAAGCGCTTCTGGAGACGATCCGGAAGAAGAAAGATGATGCGAAGCAGTAAGGGTCGCCACAATCGCTGGAGATCAGGTTTTTCCTCCAGGTCATAACCTGAAGGTCGCAGGTTCAAATCCTGTCCCCGCAACCAATGAAGGCCCCGAACTGCAGCCAAAATGCAGCGGGCCGTGGAAACCTGGTCTCCTCGTCACCGGGTCCGTCGAGGTAGCGCTGCAATACGTGCCCGCTCCTGATGACGATTTCAATCTGAGCCTCCTGCCCGTGGGACTCTGTGATCTCCCAGGAACCCCGGCGCATGACCTTTGTTGCAACCGTTTCGAGGTTGGGATTTCAACGATTGCGGAGGTTCGCAGGCGCATTTCCTTTTGGAACGCGATCCGTGGCCGGCGTCAAATCAACTTCGTTGTCGGGGAGACGCCTGAGGTAGACGTAGATCGCGCTGCAGAGAATTCGATCCTCTGAATCGAGAAAACAGGTTTGGAGCTGCGTTTTACCCGCCGGGAGATTTGTGCGGAACGTCACCTGTTGCGATCCGGGACCGGCATCGAGCGTATAATTGCTCTCCGCGATCTGCACATTCGCCGCGGCGATCGGCCGGGCGCTCCGGCTCCGGTCCCCGGCGCCTGCCATGCCTTCGGACAGAGTCTTGGTGGACTCCTTTGGCCAGCGGCGTAGTTCCAGTTCGTAAGCGCCTTCGCAATCGACGATCACGTTCCAGTAGCCCTTCGCCCGGGCCTGGGTCAGTCCGCTGCGGTTGTCGCAGTAGTCTCCGGTCCAGTCCTGGGCGTAGAGGATCATTGGGTTGGCGTTCTCCGAGCCGACCGTGATCCAGCGTTCCTTATCGAAGAGCGCCTTCGCTTCCGCGTGCCAGGCTTCGTAGTGAGCGGTCATCGCGGTCACGATCCCGGGGTGGTCTGTGGCGACGTTCCTGGTCTGCCCGGGATCTTCACCGACGTGATACAGCGTGTGGCGGCCAACAAGCCGCCACTTTTTCCAGAGGACAACCGCGGAATTCCAGGCTGCACCCGATACCCGGTACTGCACTACCAGCTTGCGATCCGGAACCGTTTTGTCCTCACCTTTCAGGAGGCGGGCAAGGCTTGTGCCGTCGAATGAGGCGTCGTCCCGTTTCAACCCGCAAAGGTCGATCAAGGTCGGGAGAAGATCCTGGACCTGGGTGAGATCATCGATATCCGTGCCGTGCCTGAGTTTGCCCGCCGGCCAGCGGACAAAGCAAGGGACGCGGTGCCCGCCCTCGTGAACGCTCGTTTTCTTGTCCCGCATCCCGGCATTGAAAATCTCCTTTGCCTGGTTGCTCTGTGTCCCGTTGTCAGAAAGGTAGATGAGCAGAGTGTTGTCGCGCAGCCCTCTCTCTTCAAGGAAGGCCTCCAACTTGCCGAGGTTCTCGTCGAGGTTGGCGATCATGCCATAGAACTCGGCGGGCATCGGCTTCCCGTCGTGCTTCCCGCGGTAGGGTTCCGCATACTTCTTCTCACAGATGTTGGGAACGTGCGGAGTGTTGGTGGGCAGGTAGAGGAAGAAGGGTTTGCCTTCGGCCTGCATCTTCTCGATCCACTTCATCGACTTGTCGAAGAAGATGTCGGTGCAGTAGCCTGCAAACTTCTTGTCGACTCCGTTGTGCGAGAGGACCGGATCGAAGTAAGTGTTCTGCCAATAGTCGGCCAGCGAGGTGATCCCCCAGGCGCGGTGGTGGACCGTCTCCTGGAATCCGCGGTCCTGCGGGCGGTGGGGATAGCTGTCCCCCAGATGCCACTTGCCAAAGTGCCCGGTCGCATAACCAGCCTTCGCAAAGAATTCCGGCATGGTGGGGAACTCCCGCCGCATCATTGAGCGCCCCTGGCACACGGCGGTGCAACCGTTTCTCATGGCATCGACACCGGTCATGAGTTGCCCGCGGGTGGGGGAGCACATCGGGGCGACGTGGAAGTCGGTGAAGTGGACACTCTCGGAGTGCAACTGGTCCATGTGGGGTGTCTTCAAGACCGGGTTGCCGTGGCAGGAGAGGTCGCCGTAGCCCTGGTCGTCGGTGATGATCAGGATGACGTTGGGCTTTTCACCAGCGGCGGTGAAGATCGCCGCGAGGGAGAGGAAAAGAAAACCGAGAAGAATGGGAGGTCGTGATCGTGACTTCATCTGAATGCATTTTGTGTCGCGCTCCTGTCAGGAATGCTGTTCGTGGGCAGCGTTGATGAAAACGAGATGGATTTCATGCTCCTGCGGCTCATAGCTCGACCCGTGTGTAGGGGCAGGAGAGATAAGTTGGGTAGGGAGTCCCACCGTAACGGATGATCTTGCGGTGACTGCTGAAGAAGTCGATACGGGAAGCATCGGGATCGAGCTTGATGGTCGTCGTCCAGACGCCGCGCTTGGGATCGTGGACCATTTCGGCTGAGTTGGCAGCGGGGATCATTTCGCTCAGGTAACGTGGGCTGCCATCGGACGCACGATCATGCGTCCACCAGAGACGGCCACTTTCCTCGCCGGAATCCGCCGGGAAATGAACCGTGATCTCAAGGTTGCCGTCTTTGATTGCGTGTTTGACCGCCGGGGGGATCAGCAGGGCGTCTTTCACCTTTTCGGGAAAGAAATGCCGCAGGAGAAACGCAGGCAGGTTCGCCTGCTCCCTCTCCAATCTGGGATGCCCCCTTTTCCCATGGCCCGTATTGGCGCCGAGATAGAGGGGGATGTCAGGGTGATGTGCACCTCCCCACGCCAGATCGTAGGCCACCATGTCGTGAGTGCCGGGATGAAACAGCATGGCAACCTTGCGCGCACGAAGCGCTTCCAGGTTGCGGGAGATGAAGACATCGTCAGCGATGTCGTTCGCGAATTTCTCCAGTTCCCCCCAGGTATGGCCCGCATCCAGAGCGGCCTGGTTGAAATTGGGGCCAAAGTGTCCGCCCGAAAAGCCTCGCTGCTTACCACCGTTCTCGAAATGCTTTTTCCGGGCCACAGGATCGCAAAGCCGGAGCGGGGAATCCCAGATCGGCGATACCGTGGCGTGAACGGCGGTCATCCGCTCGTCGTGGAGTATCGCCATCGAGGGAGAGGCGCCGTTTTTTGATCCGCCGGTCACGGCGACCTTGCCTTTCTCGAAGTGATCCGTTTCCGCGTAGGCGGTGGTGATCGCCCGCATCAGGGTCGCGGGCCACGCCCAGTACTGAATCTTGTAGTGGGGGTTGAGCGTCTTGGCGAAGCGTCTCTCGGCCGCCTGAGCCATTTCTCTTTCCCCGTAGCTTCCTGGTTCCTGAACCACGGTCATGACCAGGCCGACGCCGTTCTTGAGCAACTTCTGCCGCAGTGGATTGGGCATGGTGTCTTTCTCCAACCGGGCTGGTGAATTTCCGCCGGTGAGATGGAAGCCCTTCGCCTTTCGCTCTGCGGGAACGACCATGCGAACCGGAACGCGGTAGTCCTGGCCAGGCCACAATTCACCGACATTGATGGTGACGAGTTTCTGGCGGGTGGCGATCGGGCCCTCGACCCGGTGCCATTTCTGGAGCACCTCGATCTTGAGCGTACCCGGATCGCGGATGGTCTTCCGGTCGAAAATCTCCTTGGCGGGTGAGGTTCCGATGGGCGAGAGAATAAGGGTGACGAAGAGGGCGTGTGATTTCATGAGATCGAACCGGGGTGGGTGAGTGGCGTTAGTTTGGTTGAGACCCAATCGACTTCAGTTGAAAAACGCTGAGATTCTCGTGGTTACCAGCTTCGAGTTCGTGTTGGCCAAGGGAGATCTCGCCGGGGGTCGTGATTTTGGTCGTAGCAGTCGATGTGTTTGCCATTTTCCCGATGCCGTAGTCGCCCGTTATTGGTTGCGCTGTTTGATAATTGACCTGATCAGATCGCGCGTAGCTTGGTCCAGTTCCGACGGTGATAGTCTCAACTCCTTTCCATCCTGATCCCAGATGACATAGTGGCCGTCGGCGATGCCGATGTAGGTGCCCTGCATCTGATGCTGACCTGAAGAGTCACGGAGTTTTTCGGGTTGGTCAAATTGGAACGGTATTTCCTGTTCGGCGATCTTCTCCAGACCTGAATTGCGCAGCCGTATATTGGCAACATGACGCTGATCCTTGAGACTCAGTCTTTTCCACGGGATGCTGATCGATTTGCCGTCCTTGCGTAGAAGATGAACCTGCCCGTTTCCGTAGCGGACGAATTTTCCATCGATGGTGTATTTGCCTGTGCGATCGACGAATTGATGAAGGATCTCAGCATCGCTCGTGCCTGTCGAAGGGCTGGATTTTTCCGCGAGTTCTGCAATTGCCTGCGTGAGCGGTTCTCCGACCGGCACTGCATCCTCTGCTGGAAACTGGCCCCGTAACATTTCACCCGCCAGACCGGTCAGCCACAAATAGTGGTCACTGGGCAATCCCTCGTATGTCAGAAAACTACTTGCGCCGACTGGAGGATTGTTGGTGCACTTGAAAATGGCGGTCCCCTCATCGATTTCGTCAAACATCGCGACATAGATCATTCTGGCCCCGGCGTTCCTGCAAGCGACGGCTTGTGACCAGAGGAATTGTCCCTTCAGTCGCGGGATCTCGCCCAGTTCGGCGCTTTTGTCATGAGTCTTGCTCAGGTTCTGCCAACTGAACCCGGGAAAAATGACGGGGAGATATTCAAGTTTGTTGCTCTTTGCCCATTCCATGTCGGGGGTCACTGTTTTTGCCGCGTGGCGTTTGGCAGAATCGGGTGAGTTATACCTGCCAATGGTCCATGGGCTGATGATGTCCGCCTTTTTCATCAACTGGTGCAGTCTCTGGTCGCTTACGGCATCGCGAGTCAAGGTGCGCCAGAAACAGGGGACACCGAGTAAAACGGTGTTGTTGCCATACTTGGGATCAGATTTGAGGAAAGTGATCAGTTCGTCACACTCTGCAAGCGTGTATTGCCGGTCGTCCCCGAAGCCAATACCCCAGACGCCAACCACTGGTTGGCCGTTGTGGTGCAGATAGGAAGGGTCTTCGGAAATGTTCAGCTGATTGACAATACGCTTCCAGTCCTTGATCACAATTCGGGCGATTTCCCCCTGGTTCAATCCGGACAGGTCATACATCAGCGCCCATATCCGGCCATTCCGGTTAGCGGCCGCCTGCACATTGGCCGTTACCACATTGCGCTGTCTGATACCTGTTGGATCACGCAGGTCGGCACCGAAACGTTGCAGGAAGACGCCATCAATCCCTGTCTCCCGCATCCACTGAAAATGACGTTGGACTGTTTTGCCGTTATAAGGGCTGAACACGAAGGCGGTGTCGCCATTCTGGTGACGGAAGGGGGTGCGGTATTTTTCGTCTCTGTCAAACTCGCTTAAATCCGGCCACAGATCGATCGTGCAGATGCCTGGCTTGAAGAGGTTGCCGGGGCCGCAATAGTGAGCCCATCCTCGTCCCGATCCGTCCCCTTCCGCCGAGAACCAGCCTTGATAACCGCACATCAGTTTCCCATCAAGGGTTGTGTTCTCAACGCCCGGATAGTGCTTGCCCTTGAATGGTTTTAGATCGCGATATGGATCCTGTTGACCGACTGCCATCGCAGTCAGAAACCCAAGAACGGGAAATAGACTGCTAACTGTAATCCGTATTGCGTCGCTGGATCGCATAGGAGTTCTCCTCCTCAATAAGAACATGAATTCAATCGGCCATCACTGCCAGGAAGTCCCTTTTCCGGGCCGGGCTTCCTGGAGGCCCGGAAGCTGCGGATGGTGGGGGAGCCGGTGCGCTTTCTGACAGGGCAGGGCCCTTGGCTTGCGACGCGGGACATCAAGATCTAATCCTCACGATTCCTCATGCTCTTCTTTTACTTGAGGATCCTGAGGTAAGCAACGAGATCCAGAAGTTCGGTCCGGGACATGGTGGTTTCGAGACCTGATGGCATGACGGACACGGTCTCAACGTCCTTGATCTGGCCATGGCCATACAGCGTTCGCTTGCCCGAACTGTCGATCACTTCATCATACCGGCCCTCACCGCTAACATTTCTACGCAGGGTGCCGGTGAGAACGTTGCCATTGCGAAGCGTGATCTGTTGAGTCAGAAACCCGGTCTTCACCGCCTTCGCCGGATAAAGGATGGAATCGACCAGGTAGGCGGTGTCATGCGAGGCGGCGATATTTGTAAGCAGCGGCGCTTGCACCGTGGTGTTCCCGCTCTCATGGCATGTGTGACAGGCCCGCCTCCTGAACACCATGAGCCCCCGTTCGGGACTTCCGGTCGAGGCGCTTGACAGGATGAAACGACGTAAATCGGCTTTGTCCCCGGCCCTCACCGTCTTGCCGCTCAGAACCGCCTCAGAGAAAGCGAGATCATCCCGAATCCCGGCACCATGTTGTTTGAGCAAGCGCTCTTTCGTGTCCTCAAGAAGATGCAGCGCGGCCATCTGGTCGCTACAGGTCTGCAGGCTTCGCAGTGAGACAATCGCAATATCGCGATGCTCGGACAGCAGAAGCTGGGTCCACGTCTCTTTGTCAGGTGTCTTTTCCAGAATGGCCAGGGTCATCAGAGCATCCAGTCTTCTGGCAAGATCAGTCTGTGCGTCCAGGACGAGATCACGACAAAGGGCAGCGGCCGATTGATCGCCTGCGTGACGAATCCCCAGCAGGCGGTGTGTCTGAGCGCGCACTCTGGCATTCTCATCAGCCATTAAGCTTCTGAGGATCGGCAGGTCTCCGGTTCCCGTTTCACCTCCTTCAATCACCTTCAGCAAAGCCAGTTTTTCCTCGGCCTTTTCGATGTTCCCTGCGCGCGCCAGAAAACGAATGCGCGCCTGGTCAATGGCCGCGTTGGATGACCATTCCATCCGCTTCAGGGCGTCCAGTCCCTGCGCGAATACGGTGGCGGAGACTTCGGGCGTGCTGAGTCGTTCCGTGACGATGTCTTCCACCGCACTCTTCAGACTGGCGTGGGGCCAGCGTCGGGCGAGATTGAGCAGTTCCGTGGGGTCGAGTGGTCCTGGTTCAGCGATAAAGCGCGCGAGAATCTTGCGTGCTGTCAAGGCAGGAGCAACGCCGCCGGCGGACAACTCGTTCTTTTTCTCTTCGAGATGCTTGAGCTCTTCGCGCAGAGGTTTCAGTTCCGGTGAGGTCGAGCGAAAGAGGGCGGCCAGTTCCCGTTCCTGGGCGCCGTTCCGTTTCCTGGGATCCAGCATCACTGCCGCGGCAATCGGGCCGGGCAGCCCGGACTCGCTGAGATCCGGTTCAGGCATCGTCGTCAGGGACAGGCGGAAGCGGCCGATGTTGTGATATTTGATCGGGCAGTCCTGATCGAGCTCGACCTGCATGAGACGGCCTGGACCGCCCGGGACGGGATGGGCAAAGGAGAATACGGCGACCCGCGCCGGACCGCCTCTTGTGTGGCCGTCCACCGCCCAGCCCTGATTCTTGCCGGGATCAAGCGCTTTGCTGATTTCCCAGTCTTTCTGCGAGTAACTCGCCTTCGCCCTGGCCAGCGGAACGTCTTTCAGTTCGTTCGTCGCGCCCGCTTTCACACGGATATGGGTGAGGACAAAGTTGCCGTTGCCATGGGAGTAGCGGCCTTTGGTCAGGCGTTTGTCGGGGATGATCTCGAGGCGCAGGCCGGTACTGTCTTTCGGCGGGTTTTCAAATGTTACGGTGTAGCCGTCTGTTTCGGGATCCCTGCCGAGGGCGAGTAATGACAGGTCATCCAGTTGTTTGAGACTTGCGCCGGCGCGACGGTGCGCCGCTTGCGGGCGCAGGGCCAACCAGTTGGCTTTGTCGACCTTTTCCCGTATTCCGATCTCCCATTTTCGACGGGAGGCAAGCTGCTGCGGACTTTCGCTTTCCAGGCGCTCCCTGAGGGCGGCGATGTTTTGGTCGAGTCCGGCCACTTTCTCATGCGCTTCGGGATCGGGAGTTCTGAAGCCTTTGCTGCTTTCGTAGAAGGCCTCGTCCAGAGCGATCAATCCCGCCAATCGCGTCTCGGGATCCGCGTCACCAAGCAGGGCGGAAAAATGTTCGCTGTGTCCGTAGCGAGCAATCTCAAGTGCCGCCATGAATCGCAGCCGCCGGATCCTGGCCGCATCGCCGCGCAGTGCCTGGACCAGTGCCGTACAGCGCGTCGCCGCGTCGCGAAAACCGAGGGCGGCTTCGAGCTGAACAGCAGGGTCAGGATCATTCAGCAGATGCCGCAAGTCCTGATTCTTCTGCTTGTCGAGTTCACGCAGAAATTGAATGGCCAGTCGCCGCACGCGCCAGTCGTCGTGCGAAAGGGCCTTGTGGACGTGACTTGCCGCTGCTGTCCACCCACTCCGGCGGAGTGTCCAAAGCGCTTCCACCGCGGCCAGTGGATCTCCCTGGGCCAGGGCCTTGTCAATCACTGGCAATGAGGAGGCGGGACCGTTGGCCAACAGATCATCCTTCGCCTTTGCGCGTTGCGTGTGATTCCGATGTCCCAGTCCGCCAGCAGTACTGGGAGGCGTCTTTTTGTCTGTGTAGCGAATCCGGTAGAGACGACCAGTGAGATCGTTCTCATCGTCATTTCCGTACCAATCCAGCAGGTAAAGGCTGCCATCGGGGGCCAGACTCACCTGCGTGGGCCGGAACTTGGGATCGCTGCTGGTGATAAAGGGTTCGTGGCTTACAACGCGGCCGCGTTCATCGAGGATCAGGCGCAGGACCTCGTTCTTGCTGGCTGGCGCTCCATGCACGCCAAAGTTGGGAACAAAAAGATTGCCCCAGTATTGCCCGGGAAACGCGGAGGAGTAGTAAGGCAGAGCCGCGGTGTGGGCGCCGGGTGGATTCTCCCACACCGGCGCGGCCAGTGGTTGGGCCCCGGTTAGCCAGGACCAGTCATTGGGCCCTTTGTTTCGAAATCTGTAATCGGCCCCGGGGACGGCGTCCAGGAGGCAGTTGGGGCTGCCTTCACCGTTGGTGATCACCCAAAGTCGCCCAAAGGGCGTGAATCCCAGAGCAAAGGGCGCCCGCATTCCTTCCAGTAACTTTTCAAGATTCGTCCCATCGTCGCGAAACCGAAAGACGGCCCCGCTTCCGTTGCGGTCCAGACGGACGGCCGATTGCCCCGTCGTTCCGGTGAGTTGTGTTGGGTGATCGCCAATCGTCAGGTAGAGCAGATCGTCGGGCCCTCGGACAACGCGGTACATTCCAAATGGGTTCCATGGTGTGGCCGCGTCGCGCACGAGAACCTTGCGATCGGATGTCATCCGTCCGTTCTCGTCGAGACCGGTCACAAAGATCTGGTTGAGATTGCTGGCCCAGAGCTGGTTGCCGCGGATGGAAAGACCCATCACCGGATTTTCAAAACCTTCCGCCACCAGACGGGCCTCGACAGCCCGGCCATCGGAGCCGGGGGTGAGACGGACGATTGGATTGGTGGGTTCCCGGTCCGGCGGCGGCTTCATGAGCCACCACTTCTGTCGGTAAGAGTGAGCGTTGGATACATATGGCCGCCCCTGCTCATCCAGAGTCATGCTGATCGGGTTCGCCAGATGCGGCTCCGCTGCGACCAGGCTGATTTCAAACCCTGCCGGCAACTTAAAGGCGCTCAATGCGGCCTTCTCCCATTCGTGGATACGGTGGGGCAATGCGACGACCCCGCGATCATCTTTTTTGGCGACCGTCTGGTCTCCCACGACCCACTTCATGCTGTTGATGATCAGTTGTTGATAGGAATCCTGACGATGATTGTCCGGCCAATGACCGGGGAGAATCGTAACGATCCGCCCCTTGTCGCAGGTGCGGGTCCAGATGGAGGGTTGAGGGTTGCCTTGCCCGATTTCCTGCGAGTGAGCCAGGATATCACAGTCCTTGGGAACCGGCGTGGACTGGTATAGCTCGCTGATGATTTCAATGGGCTTGTCCAGACCCCGGAATATGGGGTGCTCCTTCCTGATCGGCGTTACGGTCAGTTTCGCCTCGGCTTTGCCGTGTTTGATGAAACGTGCGCCGTAGAACTCGTGGTATTCGTCCCACTGTAGGAAGGAATAGTAGGAAGCGTGCAACGCGACCACGCCTGTACCCTCCTTGACGAGCGTGAGGAGACGGGCCTTCTGCACCTCAGTCATGACGTCTTTGGTCGACTCATGGCAATGGTACATGAGGATGACGTCGGGGCGCTGGGGTGCATCGAGAAAATCACCGTTCCAGGCACTGCTTATTTCCATGGGATGCCGCTTGGGCAAGGCCTCGGTGAGAATGCTTTCCACGCTCTTGAAATCGTGGGCGAAACCACCCAGCCACAAGACCACGCGCAAAGGCCGGCGAGATTCAGCACCGGTTGCGCACAGAGCGGTTGCCGTGCCCAGCAAGAGGAGAAAAAGAATGCGGATTTGTTTCATTTGCGAGTAGCCCTGATCAGCGATTTCCCCGGGAATTCTCTGGAACTCCGGTTGCTTGTTTGCGGCCAGAAAGGTTCTTCTTGAGATCGGGATTCCCGGAGGCCTGGAGGCCGGTGATGGGATGCTGGGCAGACGGTGATCACGATGGTCCGGCCGATGTAATTCATGAAGGCCGCCTGCTTTACAGACCTACCACCTGCTGGGCTGCGATGTATCCTGGCGGTGGAATCTAACCACCCGGGCTTTGATCTGGATCAAGAGGGCTGCTCCTGGTTGCGGAACCTCACAAATCAGGGCGTGAGGCGCGCGATGGTTCAATTCCCGTTGCGAAGCAGGCGCGTCGGCTGCGGAGGAATTCTCCGACGCTGGATCCGAAAGCATCCCGACCGTCGCTCCGCGACCTCCATCCACTGCCCCATTATCAGGACCCTCGTCGATCACCACCAAGCGGTCGAAAAGGAGAAACCCTTCATGCTGGTCGAAGCGCGGTGGGCGGATTTCGGTGCCCGGCAGGAGGATTAGTCATTCCAGTTAACCGGGAGCATCCAGGTGGATCCTGCTCGAGTCGCCATCCTGGCGGAGGTTGAAGCGGTTGATGCGCGGGGCCGTCCGCAGCCGTGGCTGCACCACCGGGACCGGCTTGGGCCACCTCGTTTCGGGCGTCGGATCGGGCATCTGGCGGATCTCTTCCTCCCCGAGGTAGGGCCCGTTGGCATCCACCCAGGCGATCAGGCGCCGCAGGCTCAGGGGGTCCATCTCCGCTTCGAGGTGTTTTTCGTCCATCGCGATGCGGATCAGTTCGCTCGCGGAGGACAGGTGGGTCAGCGGTTCGAGAGTCGCGAGTGCGGCGGGGCTTTTTTCCCGGTAGCCCTCGACGATCAGGCAACCGGCGATGGAACTCGGGAGTCCGTGTTTGTTGCGCAGCCTGGCATCCACCGGCTGGTACCAGTTGTTGCCGCCGCCGACGAGGGTGACGTAAGGCTCCATGAACTGCGGCGGCAGGTCCGGATAGACCGGGTCGCGGAGCGTGGATTTCCGAAAGGTCAGGTCGAGGATCGCCCGTGCCTTGCCGTCGCCCTGGTGACAGGAGCCGCAGTATTGGTCCACTACCGGCTGGACGAAGCGCTCGTAGCCGATGCTTTCCCCGGCGCCCCATGGCGGGGGTGTCAGTGACAGCGGACCGCGGCGCATGGCGAGACCGCCGCCCGCGTGCACCGGCGAGGAACTCCGTCCTTCATGGCAGCCGACGCACCCTCGTACCTCGCCCGGCATGACACCCGTGAACGAGCGCATCGTCTGGACACAGCGAAACTGCTCGTCCAGCAACTGGAAATGGAGCGCCTTGCCCGGGGGCACCTTGAAGCAGATTGATCCGTCGGACTCGACCGGGGTGGTGCCCAGGATGCGTTTGACGCCGTCGGCCTGGGTTACGGAAATCGACGGTCCGGAGTGCTGGTAGGTCTTCTTCCACGGGGTGTAGGTCTTGGGGTCGATCTGGAGGACCCGCAGATGCTTCACCTTGTCGCGGGGGATCTTTGGCGCCCCCTCGAAGACATTCGCACTGTAGAGGACACCGTGCTTCAACGGTTTCTGGTCCGGGCCGATCACGGGCCATTCCACGCGGTTCCGGATGAGCGGTGGCCGCGGCCGCGGCTTGAGCGGCATCGCGTGCCAGGCGTTGTGCCGGCCGGTGTAGATCAGCTCCCGGTTGCCGGACAAATCCATCAGGTAGAGGCTGAACTTCTTCGTCGCCGGGTGCATGAGCGAGACCAGGAAATCCTCCTCGCTGATCGGGTAAGGGGTCTTGCAGGAGGCATACGGCCCGGGGCGGTAGCCCGGAGATTCAGACTTCTCCCGTGGTCCGTCTCCCACTTCAGGCCAAGGGATCTCAGTGGTCACCTTGGTCAGCCCGTCGGGGTAGTTCATTCCCTTGGCCGGATCGATGATGCCGATCGCTCCCTGGAACCACATGTGGTGACCAACCCCGGTGAACATGACCCTTTCGGTTCCGGGGATCGGGCGCGGTTCCGCCAGAATGTCCGGCCAGACGCTCTGGTTGCCCCAGAACATTGAGACCCCGGTGCCGTCCGGGTTCATTGTCCAGAGCGACTGGGCGCGTTTCTGTTCCTTGTCGGTGTATTCCCAGCGCGTGTAGATGATCCGGCCGTCTGGCAGCAGCGAGGGCAGGTAATCCGGTTCGCAGTTTCTGGAGATCACATAGATGTTTTTGCCGTCGGCATCACAACGGGCGAGAACCGGAGATTGGTGGGTTGGGCCACAACGCACATAAGTGTGAGCCCGGGTGGTCGTGAACATCAGTTTGCCGTCCGGAAGAAAGATGGGGTCGAGATCGTCGTAGTCGCCGAAGGTCAATTGCCGGAATCCCGTGCCGTCGACATTGACTTCATGGAGGTGAAAGGACCGCTTTCCGGCCGACATCAGGCAGAACACGATCTTGTCGGCATCAAAGGAGAGGTCCGGGCGCCACAGGAATCCGGCGTGTTCTTCCGGGACGAGGGAACGCACCGGACTGCCCGGATCCAGGCCATCCAGAATCAGCAGACGTCCCTGGCCCCGGGTGCGATACCCGTGGCGGTGGGCCGACTCGTGGTGGGCACCTGGATAAGGAACGTCGATCAGCAGGATCCGGGAAAAATCGATCGCGGGGTTTTTGAGGGTGATGGTCCGCTTCAGGCGACGAACCGTCAGGTAAAGTTCGACCAGGGCCTGCCCTTCCGCCTCATCGTCGAGTTGTCCCTCCAGCGCGTGAAGTTGGTCCAGATCCGCACTGAAGTCGGATTGTGCGGAGTTCATCCCGAGTCGCTCGGTCAGTGCCCGGGCCCGGCGAATCTCCTCCCGCACGCCCTGGGAGGTCGGGTTGCCCCTGACCTGGAAAAGCCAGTCCTGTTCCAGCGGACCGAGGGAGGCTTCTCCGGCAGTCAGGGAACCGGCGAGCCCATGTGCGGACCAGAGCAGGGTCCCGAAGAGGGCGATGGTGGACTGCCTGAGCTTCATTGTCATGAACATGCGGGGCCAGTACTACGCGAAGAAACCGGCCGATCAATCGGGCGAGGAGAAATTATTGCCGCTCAGGATACTTTGGGGCGGCAGATCAGGACTTCCGAATCCGAATAATTGATCCCTGCCAGGACGTCCTGTTTTCAGGCCGGACTTTCTGGAGGCCCGAAAGCCGGGAATGGAGGTAAAAGGCGCTGCTTCAGGCCATCAGTTTCTTGACTGCGTGGTGTTCCTCGACCCCGGTCAGTCGAAAGTCCAGCCCGAGCGACCGGAAGGACAGGCGGGTGTGATCGATGCCGAGAAGTTGAAGGATGGTGGCCTGCAGGTCGTGGACGTGCACGGGATCCTCGGTGACGTGGAAGCCGAGTTCGTCGGTTTGCCCGAGGGTGATGCCAGGTTTGATTCCTCCACCGGCGAGCCACATGGAGAAGGCCTGCGGGTGGTGGTCCCGGCCCCTGCTGCGGTTGAGGGCTGCGCTGGCCTCAACCATGGGCGTGCGCCCGAACTCCCCGCCCCAGACCACGAGCGTATCATCCAGCATCCCGCGTTCCTTGAGATCCTGAACAAGAGCGGCGCAGGCCTGATCGGTCTGCTTGGCCTGGTTCTTCACGTTGCCCTCGACGTTGGAATGGGCATCCCAACCGGCGTGGTAGATCTGGATGAAACGGGTGCCGCGTTCGGCCAGGCGACGAGCGAGCAGGCAATTGTTGGCAAAACCGGCCTTGCCCGGGTTTGCCCCGTAGAGATCGAGAGTCTCCTTGGATTCCTTGGACAGGTCCATCAGTTCCGGAGCCCGAGTCTGCATGCGGTATGCCATTTCGTAGGCATCGATGCGCGTTGAGATCTCGGGGTCTCCGACAATGCCCAGTCTTTCCTGATTCAAGTTTCGAATAAGGTCGAGGGAGGCTCGTTGGGCGGATTGGTCGATGCCCTCGGGTGTGGAAACGTGCAGGATCGGATCTCCGCTTCCACGAAAGGGAACTCCCTGATGCTCGGAGGGCAGGAAGCCCGAGCTCCACATGGCGGCGCCTCCGCTCAAACTTCCCCCGCTCTTGAGAACGACGAATCCGGGCAAGTCGTTGGCCTCGCTTCCGATCCCATAGCTTAACCATGAGCCCATGCTGGGACGTCCCGGTATTCCACTTCCCGTGTTAACGAAAAGCTGGGCGGGGGAGTGGTTGAAAAAGTCGGTATGGACGGATTTGACGAAAGCGAGGTCGTCCGCGACCCTGCTCAGGTGAGGCAGGGCGGAGGAAAGTTCCGCCCCGGACTGTCCATGCCTGGAAAATTCGAAGCGAGGCCCGAGAACGGCGGCGTCGGGCTGGATGAAGGCGTAGCGTTGGCCCTTGATCACGGATGGAGGGATGGGTTTGCCTTCCAGTTCCTTGAGCTTGGGCTTGTTGTCGAAGAGCTCAAGCTGGCTGGGGGCACCGGCCATGAAGAGAAAGATGACGCGCTTGGCCTTGACCGGATGGCGCATGAAGTCGGGCTTGCTCTTCGCCCCGAAGGTTTCCCCGGCGAGAAGAGAGGCGAGGGCAACCTTGCCCACGCCGATCCCGCAATCCTTGAAGAAGTGTCGGCGGGTACGATGGAGAAGATGGGAGGAGTTCATGGTTTGGTGATGGTTTCGTCGAGGTTCATGATGACACGGGCCAGAAGGACGCAGCCCGCTTCTTCCGGGGAGGCGTTCTTTTTCCCGGTGACTAATTCCGGCTTCAGCTCGCCCTTGCGCAAGCGTCCGGTCTGTTGATCGAGAAAGGATTGGAGGGCTTTCCGTTCGTTGGCCTGTGGATGGCGGGTCAGGAATTTCCGGAAGAGGGAGGAGACGGGATCCCCGGCATCCTTGTAAGTGGATTGACCGGCCGCCCGGGCGAGTTCCAGGTACATTGCGTCGTTGAGCATGGTAAGCGCCTGCAGGGGGGTGTTGCTCCGGTTGCGCCGGGCAACACAGCCTTCTCCCGAGGTCCCGTCGAAGGTCAGGTATCCAGCGAAGGGGGCGGTGCGCTTGTTGAAGGTATAGATCGACCGCCGGAAACGGTCCTCTCCCTGGGAAACATTCCATTTCGTGTTGCCATAGGCGAGGGCGGTCACGCTGGCCGGTTGGGGCGGGTAGACCCCGGGACCGTACATCTTGGTGGATAACAGGCCACTGGCCACCAGCATGTGATCACGGATTAATTCTCCAGACAGGCGAAAGCGCGGACCTCGGGCCAGCAAACGGTTCCTGGGGTCACGAGCGAGCAGGGCAGGGGAGACCTGCGAGCTTTGACGATAAGTGGAACTGGTCACGATCAGGCGGTGCAGTTTTTTCAGGGAGAGTCCTTGTTTGCGGAATTCGACCGCGAGCCAGTCAAGCAACTCCGGATGATCCGGGGCAGGGGCCTGGGTCCCGAAATCTCCGCTCGTGCGGAGGAGTCCATCCCCGAAAAGGGAGCGCCACGTCCGGTTTACGGTGACCCGGTCAACCAGGGGGTTTCGTTCGCCGGTCAACCAGCGGGCGAAGGCCAGGCGGTTCCTGGGTTGTCCCTCGGGTATGCCTGCGAAGGCCGTGGGAACACCGGCTGAAACTTCCTCCCGGGGGCTGATGTATTCCCCCCGATGGTGCCGGTAGGTCGGGCGCGGATTGTCAGCCGGCCTTTCCTGCATCACAAGGGTATGTCCGAGTCGGGGAATTCTCTTTCTCAGGTCGTCCAACGGTTTGCGGTGCTTTTGCCAGCGAGGATCCTGTTCGAGAAAGCTCTCCCTTAAATGTGCCAGCTGCTGGTCACTTGCGTTGGATTCCCGCACAAGGATGTCTTCGGTAACCGGTCCGTGCTTCTTGGCCTTGGGTTGTCTGGCATCGGAAGTGGCGGAGAGACGAAAACGGCCCAGGCTGACTACGAAGTGTCGCTCGAAGAGCATCTCGATGGAAAACGGAACGTTGGGCGGAATGGGTTTTTCAAGCGGGAGGACCAGGTGATGGGATTGACCGGTCTGTCCGGCGGTCGACCAACCCGAGGAACCGTTCCCATCGATCACATTCTTGGCATCCGCTGATCCGCTGCCGATGCTGATCTTCCCATAGGTGTGGGAAGGGTTGACGATCTTCTGTTTCTGCTCCTGGGCCAACAGGGTGAATTCACTGAGAAAGAAATCGCCCTTGCGGCCCTCGTAATAGCATCGCCCGGGACCGCGATCGGGCAGGCGGTCATCGGGCAGGGCCTCCAGGCGCAGAGCGGTGACCGGCTGGTTGCTCGTGAAGTTCAGTTCAAAGACATCCCGCTTGGTGACGTCGCCGGAGGAAAAAATCGAGCCATCCTCCAGAATCTCCAGTTTGGGAAGGTTGGTCTTCATCGCGGTCGGTCGAATGGTAGTCCATCGGGTGGCGTTTTTTCCCGCGTTCACGACCCAATCCTGAAAGGCTTTCTCGAACCCCGGGATTTCCTTCTGCAAGGCAAGGGTCTTCTCCTCGATTCCTCTCTCGAGATCAGCCTTCTGTCCGGCTTGTTGTTCAGTCTGGAGAAAGAGGTCTGGTTCGTCCGCGTTGTTGAGCAGAGCCATCATCTGGTAATATTCAGTGTTGGTTATGGGGTCGTACTTGTGGGAATGACACTGGGCGCATCCCGTGCTCAACCCCATCCAGACAGTTCCGGTGGTGGCCACCCGGTCAACCATGGCGAGGTAGCGAAACTCAAGGGGATCGATCCCCCCTTCCTCGTTCAGCATGGTGTTGCGGTGGAAACCGGTGGCGACCTTTTGTTCCTGAGTGGAATCGGGCAACATGTCCCCGGCCAGTTGCTCGATGGAGAATTGGTCGAAGGGCATGTCCGCATTGAGAGCCCGGATGACCCAGTCGCGGTAAGGCCAGATTGTGCGGACCCGATCCTTCTCGTAGCCGTTGGTGTCCGAGTAGCGGGCCAGATCGAGCCATTCGCGGGCCCACTTTTCCCCGTAGCGGGGAGAGGCAAGCAACTGATCGACCAATCGCTCGTAGGCGTCGGGACGCTTGTCCTGAACAAAAGTGTCGGCTTGTTCCAAGGTGGGAGGCAACCCGATCAAGTCGAGGTAAAGACGTCGGACGAGGGTGTAGGGATCGGCTTCCCCGGAAGGTTGCAGATTGTTCTTCTCCAGGTTGTCGATGATGAAGGCATCGATCGTATTGCGTCCCCAGTCCTTCTTCGTTTCCGGGATGCTGGGCGAGACGGGTGGAACGAAGGCCCAGTGCCGGTCGTACTTGGCTCCCTCGACGATCCATTTCTCAAGCAGGTTCCTTTCCGGATCAGACAGGGTGACTTTCGAATCGGACGGAGGCATGATTTCCTCCGGATCGTCCGAGCGGATACGGTAATGAAGTTCACTGTCCTCCAGCTTTCCGGGAACAATCACGTCTTTTTTGATGGCTTCTTCCCTTAGATCAAGACGCAGCTTGGCCTTGCGACTTTCCTTGTCGGGGCCATGGCAGGTGTAGCACTTGCTGGCCAGCAAGGGGCGAATGTCCCTGTTGAAATCCACTGCACCCAGGGAGAGGGTGTGGCACAGGAAGAAAGCGAGAATACAGGACTGGAAACTCATTTCAGGGTATGTGTCATTACGGTCCCAAATCTTGCTGCTAATGCCAGGAATTCCCTTCTTCGGGGCCGGTTTTCCGAAGGCCCGGAAGCAGGCACAGGCGGGGGCGTAAACACCGTGACATCCCGCCCGGTCCGCGCAAGTCCGAAGTGGTGCTCAGGGAGTTCGGCGAGGGCCCCCATCCAATGAACAGGTGACAGGAAAAGTTCGACCGCTGGCTCAGACGCCAATGACGCAATGGCTCAGAATTGCAGGCTGGTGAACCTCTGCATGGGATCACTCATTCACCGGTGTCGCTCGACCGGTCGATCCGGGCACTTCGACCACCTCGATCCGGAGCGGGACCTGTTGGCGAGGCGTGACGTGGATGTCAAACGAGTGGAGTCCCTTCGGCAGATCGAGCACCATGCGGGCACCGAGGATTTTGTAAAGTTCGCCCCGGACGATGCCTTCATCGCCGGCGCGCTTGACAATCACGCTGGTCGAATCGTCCAGTAGCATCGCGATACTTCCGGGTGTTGTCACTTCGATCGTGTAGCGCAGGGTCCTGCCCTTGATCTCGCCCGGGGGCAGTGATCCGTCGACGCGGCTGAAGGTCACCTTGTCCCCGATCTCCCATCGCCGGACGAAGGCGTTGGACGGTGCCTTGTAGGCGCCGTCCCTGCCCAGCGACGACAGGTAGGCGACGAGGTCAACGAACTCGCTGCGGTTGAGCGAAGCGGTCAATGCCGGGGGCATCAACGAAACGGGCACGATCGTCTTCGACTGAACCTGGGCGTCTGCGATCTCGGTCTCCTTGCCCGTGCCGTCACGGACAACGATGCTGCCGCCACCCTCGCGGACGAGCGTGCCGGAGATCGCGGTGTTATCCTTCGTTGTCACCGCGACGGTGTGGTAACCCTCCTTGATCTTCGCCGAGGGCGACAACAGCGAATCGATGATGTAGTCGACCGGGGAGCTGGCCCCGAGCGAAACCATGTCGGGTCCGACCTTTCCGCCGCCCCCGGCGATCGCGTGGCAGGCCATGCATGCCAGAGCGGGACGGCGGTAGATCGCTTCGCCCCGGGCGGGATCGCCTGTGGCGATCACGTCCTTCCGGAGCTGCCCGATCTGCCGGGCCGTCAGTTGCTGGGGCATCTTTACAGGCGACGCCGAGGCGGAGAAGATGGATACGAGGTCCGCGCCGCGCTTGCCCGCGGTTGTCGCACAACGGAGACCGAAAGTTGCGACGCCGGGTGGGAGCGATTTGCCCTTCAACGCAGCGGTGAGGGCGGACGGACCGCTCTTTTGTGAGAGGAAGGCGTTGACGATCGTTTCGGTCTCCAGTTCGGCTGCGGGGTCCGACAACAGCTTGGCAGCGGGTGCGGCGGCGGCCTTGGGATCGAGCGGCACAAGAGCCTGGATCGCCTGTCGTCGCTGCCCGACCGGCCGGGCACTTCCGGCGATTTCGGACAACGTCGTGCGATCACCGAAGGCCGCGAGCCCCACGAGAGCGCCCCAGCGAAGGTGCTCGTCCGTCCCGGGGGCCTTGGCAAGGGCAATCAGTTTCGGCTTGGTCGCCTCCACGCGCCAGATTCCCGCGAGGTGCGCCGCCTGCGGCTGGTCGAGCATCTCGGACACACGTGACAGGTCGGCTCCGGGCTTTGCGCGGGAGCTGGCGGTGACCAGCGCGGCCAGAGCCGGAACGCGCACCGCGGAATCGGTCAAGGCCCGCTCGTAGAGGACAGTCAGGTGGCCGGGCGTGCCCATCTCACCAACGAGCGCGATCGCGTCGCGTGTTGCCTTCGCGTCGAGCTTCCTGGCCGCGAGCAGTTCCACCAGAGGATTCAACGCCTGCGGCTTTTCGACGGCCTTGATCGCAAACGCAACCTGCTTCGGATCGCCTCCGAAGGTCTGTTTGCCAGCGAGGAACTTCGGGAGCCAGCGATTTTCGAGCCGCCGCATTGTCTCCCACAGTGCAAAGTCGAGATAGGGGTCCATGTTACGATCGAGCGCGCCAAGCGCGATCGATGCCGCCTCGTCGGAGTCGAAGTAGCGGGCGGTATTGACCGCTTCGAGCCGCACCTGTGGATGCTCATCGGCGACCCCGCGCCTGAGCCGTTCGATCCCGCCATCCGAGGGTGGCCCCCAGTCGTCGAGGATCCGCATCGCGGTGGCGCGGGCACGATGATCCGGCGATGAGGCGACCGCGTCCCAGAGCGGCAGTTCCACCACCCCGATGGCCTGGAACGTCCACAGGATCTCAAGGCGATCGTGCTCGAAGGATGCGGACGTGGGTTTGAGTGATGTGAGCCGCTTCCGCAGGGCCTGGGCGACCTTCGTCGCGTCGCGGAGGACGAGTTGCCGGCGCGCCGTGTTGCGCGTGTACTGTTCGGAGGAACCGAGCATGGTGACCAGTTGCGCGATGGATGCACCGACGAAATCCACGCGTTTGATCCCGGGTGCATCGGTGCGGATGAGCCGCCAGATGCGCCCGTGTTGGGTGTCACGGCGCGGGTCACGGAAGTCGACTTCACCGTGGTTGATGATCGGGTTGTACCAGTCCGCGACGTAGAGCGCACCGTCGGGTCCCATCTTGAGGTCGACCGGCCTGAATGCGCGGTGCCTGCTCGTGATGACGTCCGGTTGCTGCTTCGAGATGTAGCCCGAGTCCTGCTGCTCAAGCGCGAACCGATGGGTCCGGTTGCCGCGGAAATCGTTGGCGACGAGGGTGTCCTGCCAGTCGTCGGGGAAACCGCGACCACTGATCACGACGAGACCACAGTATTTGGGCCGCCCGGGGTTCAGGCCGGGCAGGACCCGGCGGTAACCGTTCGCGGTCGCGAATGCCGATCCGCGAAAGGCGTAGTTGATGCCGTGGCCACCCGCGCCATCAGTGGCGAACGACTGGCCCCAGCGGTTGAACCCGTGCCCCCACGGATTGACCAGTCCGCGTGAAACGATTTCGGCCTTGTGAGTATCGGTCTGTAACCGCCAGATACCCGATCCCATCAGCCGTTCGACCCCGTGGGGGGTTTCGGTGTGGGTGTGGATGTAGATCGACTGGTTGAAGTAGAGCGCGCCGTCCGGACCCCACATGAAGGTGTGCAGGATGTGGTGGGTGTCCTCCGTGCCGAACCCGGCGAGGACAACCCGCCGCGTATCGGCCCTGCCATCCCCGTCGGTGTCGCTCAGGTGCAGCACCTCGGTGGAGTTCGCCACGTAGGCCCCGCCGCGATCGTCCGGCAGCACCGCGGTGGGAATCAGCAGGTCGTCGGCGAAGACGGTGCGCTTGTCCGCCCGCCCGTCCCCATCGGTGTCTTCGAGCACGATAATTTCATCGCTCGGCCTGGCGCCCGGCATGATTTGCGGATAGATCGGGCTTGTCGCGACCCACAGCCGTCCGCGCGCATCCCAGTTCATGTGGATCGGGTTCTTGACCATCGGCTCGGCGGCGAACAACGAGATCTCAAACCCTTCAGGAACCTTCAGTTCCCTGCGCTCGTCTTCGGGGTCCAGCGCGTCGACTGTGCGTGGGGCCGGCGGGATCGCCTCAGGTGCCGGCACCAACGGTTTGTTCTGCGCGAATGCGGCGATGCGTGCCTCGGCCTGGGCGATCATGGCATCGAACAGCGGAATTTCCTTTGCGTTCTTCCCCTGCTCGTGCTTGCGGAACCCGCGCAGGTAGGTCTCGTTTTGCGGGCGATAGCGATGGAAGTAGAGATCGTTCTTCCACGCGATCAGCTCGCGCAGCTTCGCAGCTTTTTCGAGGGGAAGCCTGGGAGCGTCGATCTTCAGTTCCGCCAGTGTCCTGTCCGCCATGGCGGCGTAGGCCTCCTCGTTGAGGCGGATGCCGTCGTGCGTGTAGCCGGTTCGCCTGCTCCCGGGGAAGCCTGCTCGAAACAGGTCGATGGCGCGGAGTCCGTGATCGTCGGCATAGCCGATCAGCGCCTTGGTAACAGCGCTACGGTTCGACTGCAAGGTGGCGATTGCATCGCGGATCCGGGGCTTGGTTTCGACCGGTGTGGGGGTGACGATCACGACCCGTCCAGTGTGCCTGCGGACGTGGGTTACGAGTTTGTCGAGCCGGGCGAGAAACGGCTGCACGCCGTCAGGTCCGTCGTAGGCCGCGATGGCTCCGTACTCGAGGAAGACGACGGATGGTTTGATCCGGTTGAGTTCGTCCATGAGGCGGCGGTAGCCCTCGGCCGCGCCGCCGAAATAACCGCGCGAGTCGGCCGCGGGTGTGTCGCCGGACCACCCGAGGTTGTAGAACCGCAGCCCCCGATCGGGCCAGCGAGCGGTCAGCGCGGCCTCGAGGTGGTTGTGCTTGATCCGTTGCTCGGTGAATTCGGAGCCGACGAATACCACCGTGTCACCATCTCCGAGTTGGAACGGCACGCCCGGATCGTCGGCGGGAACGGGTTCGGCGGAGTGGACGGACGAGGCGGCGATGAGAATGAGGATCGCCCGGAGCCAAGGGTGTCTGCGCATGCGCGTAGGTTATGCCCGTGATATGCCGGAGGCGAGTCGATGCTTGAAATGTTGTGAAGCAATCCGGGTGGTTGCGAAAGGGGCGGGTCGCGGGAGGTTATTACGGGCAGGAATTCCCTTTTTTAGCCGGAATTTCCCGGGATCGTGGCCACCCCGGGTTCCTCCTGTCCGTGATCTGGTCTGAGAACCAGCCAGTGTTCCCTATCCTCGGTGTGCGCGACATCGAATGAATTGCCTTGAGGCACAAGGATCTCTGTCGAAACTCAAGGACTATGAAGCGCCGGGTGAGAATCGCACGAAATCTGAAGGTAGCATTGGTGTTTCTGGTGAGCGGATTGATGGCGCTGCCCGCAGTCGCCGAGAACTACCAGAAAACCGTCAAGAGATTACAGCCGACCTACTACTACGAACTCAATGAGACTGATCCGGAGGGTGGAGCGATTGACAGCATGGGCAATGCGCCAGCCAACGGAACGTTTAATGGAGACTACGTCAATGGTCCCGCCATGGTGGGAGCTCCGGGACCTTCCGCCGTTTTCAGCGCGGACGATCCTGCCGGGATTCCGGTATTGGGACTGGGCGAGGGAAACGTGGCCCATCACAGCAATAATGCCGGACACGTCACCCTCGGTGATGGCAATGCCTTCGGGGCGAACGCGATGACGGTGGCCCTCTTTGTCAAGGCGGGGGAGGGCGCTCAGGGTGGGGACCGCGTGTTCACCAATAACCTGACCGATCCAACCAGGAGCTTTCAACTCAACATCGGCAACAATGGGCCCGTTCTTGCCGTGGATCCGAGCCAGGCAGGGATTAACGCGGAGAGAACCCTTTACCAGGAGGACAACAGCGGTCCCGACAGGCGCTTTCTTCAGGCGAACTCCGGGTGGTTTCACGTGGTGGTATCCACTGAGGGTCAGACCGGGACAGAACGGGCCTCCAATTTCCGGATGTGGGTCAACGGGGTAGATCGTACGAGCAACCTGCAGCCGGATACTACCGGTTGGGGCACAGACACCGGGATGGCGAAGATCGGGGGGCGCCGTTTCAGTGCGACCGACACCACCACCCATTCAGGCGGTCAGGATGAGGTCGCGATCTGGTTGGACCGGGTGCTCACGGACGAAGAGATTCTTTCTCTCTGGCAGGCGGCGCTCACCGCGAAACCTCAGCGAATCAAGGTGACGGAGATTTCAGTCGACGACGGGCAGTTTGTCATCAAGTGGGAGAGCAGGAGAGGGAAGATCTACAATCTCCGGAGCGCGTCCGACCCCGGGGTATCGAATCCTTTCGACTGGCCCGTGTTTGGAGCGAATGCCGATCTGGCTGCCACTCCGCCGGAGAACACCCTGGCCATTCCCCTTCCGGCTGATCAGAAACGACTGTTTGTCATCGAAGGATTCAACGCGCCGCCGGTGACCGTCTTTTCGGACGATTTCGAGAATGGGCAGGGTGACTGGACCATCGGATCGGTCGGCAACTCCACGACTAATTGGGAACTTGGCTCGCCTTCCGTGGTTGGCCCCTCTGCGGCCAATAGCCCGGCGAACTGCATCGGAACCAACATCTCCGCAGACTACACCGGGGAAGCGGATGTCTGGCTGCGTTCACCGGCCATTGATTTGACCCAGGCTGGCGGGGCGACACTGAGCTTGTTTCAGTTCGCCGATATGGAACAGGGATTCGACGAGGGAGCAATCAAGGTTCTCGATGCCGCCGACGACTCGATCCTCGCAACCGTGGAATCGCCCATCGACGGCCTGGGAGAATCCTGGACTGAATTCAGCAAGAGCCTGCCTGCCGAAGCACTCGGCAAGAACATCAGGATTGAGTTTCGCTTCGTGTCAGACGATATCGAACACTTTGCCGGGTGGTATATTGACGACGTTGTGGTGACTGTCCCGTAGGGGTGTCAAGGGGCGGAGATCCGACGGCATCGGGATGATTTCGATCACCATGCTTGCCGGTGCTTGTTTCCAGGTTGTATTCAATGCCCATGAAAAAGAGACTCCCGGTTCTCCTCCTTCTCCTGTCCTGTCTTGCCAGCCAGGCGGACAGAGCAGCCCGGCCGAACATCGTCCTGGTGATGGCGGATGACCAGGGCTGGGGAGACATGGCCTACAACGGGCACCCGCATCTCGTAACGCCCCAATTCGATAAGGCTGCCCGGGAGGGCCTGCGTTTCGATCGATTCTATGCCGCCGCACCGGTCTGTTCGCCCACCCGTGCCAGCGTCATGACCGGGCGCACGCCCAACCGGATGGGGGTTTTCAAGTGGGGTTATCCGATCCGCCCACAGGAGACGACAATTGCGGAAGTGCTCAGGGAGAATGGCTACCGGACCGGCCACTTCGGGAAATGGCACCTCGGCTCCGTGCGCAATGCCAGCCCTGCCAGTCCGGGGGCCAACGGATTTGAAGTCTGGGCCAGTGCTCCCAACTTCTACGAGAACGATCCCATCTTTTCCTTCGGGGGAAAGGCGCAGCAGACCAGGGGCGAGAGTTCGATGGTGACCGTGCGATTGGCACTGAGTTTCATGAAGAAGGCGGTAGCGGATGACCGGCCCTTCTTTTCGGTGGTCTGGTTCGGTTCACCCCATGGACCGCACCAGGCGGTTGCCCGGGATCGCGCCCCCTATCAGAAACTGCCGGAACGCGATCAGCACTTTCTGGGTGAGATCAGCGGGATGGATCGGGCCTTTGGTGTGTTGCGTGATCAGCTCGGGGAGTGGGGGATTCGGGAAAATACCATTCTCTGGTATTGCAGCGACAATGGCGCATTGCCGAGAGTCGGTTCAACCGGTGGACACCGCGGCAACAAGGGCAAGGTTTATGATGGGGGTCTCCTCGTCCCGGCCATCCTTGAGTGGCCGGCCCGCATCAAGGCCCCACGCGTGACCAGGATGCGCTGCACCACCAGCGACATCTATCCCACTTTGCTGGAGATCGCCGGGGCGAAACCAGAGAAGCAACCTGTCCTTGATGGCATCAGCCTTCTGCCTCTCATCGACGGGAAGAGCGAGCAGCGCGCCAAACCGCTCGGGTTCTGGGACGCCCCCCGTCCGGGGATCGGAACTCCTTCCGCCAAGTGGATGAGGGAGTTGCTGGATGCGCAGGCAGGGGGGGAAGACCTCCAGCCTCACGCGTCGAGTTTGAAGGCTGCCCGGCTACCCGATCCGAAGCATCCTCTCGATTCCTTCCCCGGTCATGCCGCCTGGATCAGTGGCGACTGGAAGCTTCATCGGATTCAGGGCGGAAAATCCGGAAACGCCCGCTGGGAGCTCTTCAACCTCGCCAGCGATCACCAGGAGGAACAGGACCTCCTGGGCAGGGAGCCCAAGCGGGCAAAACAGATGCAAGGCGAGCTCGACGCCTGGCTGCAGTCGGTGGCCCGGAGTTTTAACGGCGAGGATTACTGAGAGCGCCGACAGGCCTTGGGGAGGGATCCTGGGAGTGGGAGAAAATCGCTTTTTGGGGGCGGGGTTCCTGGGGGCTCGAAAGCCGGGGGGTGCAGGCCGAATGCACCAGGGCCTTTTTCACAGCAGGATATCCTTGATGACGTGCCCATGGACGTCGGTCAGTCGAATGTCCCGGCCGCCGAAGCGGTAGGTCAGCTTCTCGTGGTTGATTCCGAGCAGGTGCAACAGAGTGGCGTGGAGATCGTGTATCTGTAATGGCTTGTCCACCGCCTTGTAGCCCCAGTCGTCGGTTGCGCCATAGGTCACCCCCGGCTTGATCCCGCCTCCGGCCATCCAGAGGCTGAATCCGTATTGGTTGTGATCCCGGCCCTTTCCCCCCTGGGCGAAGGGGGTGCGTCCGAATTCCCCGGACCAGACAACCAGGGTTTCATCCAGCAGGCCGCGTGACTTCAAATCGCGGATCAGGCCGGCAATGGGCTGGTCCACCGCGCGCGCGTTTGTGCTGTGATTCGTCACCAGGTCGTTATGTGCATCCCAGCGCTGGTATCCATTCACCATGGGGATGGTCAGCTCGACGAAACGGATGCCCCGCTCGATCAGTCGCCGGGCGATCAGGCATTCCCGCGCATAGGTCTGCGTGTGCTGGTACCCGGCATCGAAGCCATAAAGTTTTTTTGTGGCTTCGGTTTCGCCGTCCAGGGACATGACCTCAGGGACGGCCAGCTGCATCCGGGCCGCCAGCTCGTGGTTGGCAATTGCTGATTCCAGAGCGTCGATGCCCCCGGCCGTGACTCCGTTCAGCTGCTGCGCCAGGCGACGTTTGATCTCCTGGGCCCGGTCGATATTCTCGTTCGGCTTCACATTGGCAAGCGGGGTGCCGATGACGTTCAACAGGTTGCCACGGTAGGTGGTAGGAAGAAAGCCGTTGGAAAAATTATCCAGGCCACCGGAGGGGATCTGACCGCCGTTGAGCACGACGTAGCCGGGGAGGTTTTCGTTCTCGCTGCCCAGCCCGTAGTTGGCCCACGCACCCACGCTCGGTCGACCCTGCAGGCCCGATCCGCTGTGCAGGTAGTAACAGGCGCTGGTGTGCTCGGGAAAAGTGGTGGTCATCGATCGAATGATCGCCAGTTCGTCGGCCAGTCCGGCGATGTGGGGGAACAATTCGCTGATCCAGGCCGCGCATTGCCCGCGTTGCTTGAACGCCCATGGGGATTTCATCACCTTCCCAACATTCTCGAACTGGGTGGCCTCAATCCTGCCGATGGCCTTGCGCGGGTCCTCCCCGTGATGCCGGGTCAGCATCGGCTTGTAGTCGAAGGAGTCGACCTGGGAAACCCCGCCTTCCATGAACAGGAAAATCACATTCTTTGCACGCGGGCGGTAATGCGGAATCATGGGCGCCCCGGACAAGCCGGCCAGGGCCAGACCGCCAAAGCCGAGTGAGGTCTTCTGCAGGAAATCGCGACGAGTGAGGAAGGGAGGCTTCATTTCAGGCAACTGTCAGCAATTCTCTTTTTCGGGCCGGGCCTCCCGGAGGCCCGGGAGCCGGGGGAGAGGGAAGGAGGATCTGGTTCCCGGCACAGGAAATACGAGTTAGGGGCTCAGCATCATTGGGACCCGGGAAAACCCGAGGGGAGATCGAGTTGGCAGGGTTGATTCCTCTCACATGTTATTTGTGCATGCGGCATCGGCTTGGTGATAATGGCTGACAGGGTTGGGTATGAATACCATTGGATAACTTCATACCCTGCATGGAATCATCTGACAAGTGGCTGACCCCGGCATATAAGGGTGATGTGGTGGCCAGGGTTGAAAGTTTGAGAGGGGATTTTCCGGGGATGGCGTGGAAGGGGTAAAGGGATTGCATTTCCCGTTGTGACTTCTCTGTTTTTTGATTTCATCAGGTGAGCGTTTATTGATGAAAACCCTGCTGGCATTTCTTGTCCCTCTTTGTCTGAGCGCGACTCCTGAGTGGAGTGTCTGGCGTGGACCGCAGGGAAACGGAAACTATGACCATGAGACGACGTGGAAACATGAATGGCCGGAGTCCGGGCCTGAAATTCTCTGGCGTGTGCCGGTGCACCTCGGGTATTCCGGTATCGCAGTCAGTGAAGGCCGCGCCTATACGGTTGGGAATCTCGATGGTGAAGATCTCATCCAGTGCCTGGATGTCGAAACGGGAAAGTCGATCTGGACTGTTCGCTATCCCCAGGAACTGGTGCCCAAGTATAATCCGGGTGGTCCGAATGCTTCGCCGGTCATTGAAGGCAAATGGCTCTATCTCCTGAGCAAGCAGGGACTGCTGTCCTGTCTCGACAAGGTCAGTGGTGAAACACGCTGGCGAACCGATGTGGCGGCGCTGGCCAGGGCCCCGATGCCAACCTGGGGATTCGCCTCGTGTCCTGTCATTATTGGTGATCGGCTCTTCCTCAACGCGAACACATCCGGCATCGCCCTCGACAAGAATACCGGGAAGCTGCTGTGGAACTCCGCTCCCGGCTCCGGGGGCTACGCGGTTCCGGTTCCACTTATCTGTAAGAAACAGGCAGCGCTTGCGATTTTCGGTTACGCGGCGATGCACATTGTTTCCCAGAATGCGGGAGAGCTTCTCCGGAAGATCGACTGGGCTACCAGGATGGGGGAGAATTCTGCTGATCCCGTTATCATTGGTGATGATGTGTATCTTTCTTCGTGGTGGGACATGGGAGCGGCACTTTTCGATCCCAATGAAGATACGGTCGATGCGATATGGACGAATAAGGAATTCCAGAATCATATATCGGCGCCTGTGCTTCATGACGGTTATCTCTATGGCTTTGACGGTCCGGTGCATCGCAAGGAAAAAGGAGCCCTTCGTTGTGTCGATGCTGCCAGTGGAAAGACCCGGTGGTCGCATGAAGCCCTGAAAGGATCCCTCATCCTCTCACAAGGCAAACTGATTATCCTGAGCAACAATGGCCGCCTGGTCGTTGCGAAAGCTTCTCCCGACGGTTACGAGGAACTTGCTTCCCGCCAAGGTTTCGGCAAACGGACCTGGGCACCCCCGGTGCTCCACCGGGGAAAACTCTATCTGCGGGATGCCGATGGCTGGGCGATCTGCCTGGACCTGGGCGATTAGAGCGAGTTGCAGGCCAGGGGACGGAATACGGGGATCAGGAAGTCAGACTGAATGACGGCTTGCCTGGAGAATCGGACGAATAATTGCACCGCTCGATCTCAAGAATGGAGGGCTGGATAGAGGTTTCATGCGGAAAGGGGCTTGGAAGGGGTCAATTGCCGGGGGATGGCTTTCCGGGAGCCGGGGTTCCTGGAGGCCCGGAAGCGGGATGCAGAGAGGCAGGGAAATAGTGGGCTGGAGTTGTCGAGAACCCGGGCGGAATATGGCAGAGTGATCTGACGCGCGGCAGCGATCAGGGTTCGGTTTCCCCATCGATGCGACGCGGAATGTTCCAACCCGAAAGAGAGCCCCGGATGCCAGCAGGAAAACTCCTTGCCCTGTTCCTTCCTGTCGCCATGCAGTTGACGAGCGTCGCCGGTGCGCGACCGGCTGCCGGGCAGGTTGATTTCGGGACGCTGTTGAGTGACATGGTCGATCGCAGGAAGGTGGCGGAATTCCCCAGCCCCGAGTTTCTGTGCAAGCAGTGCAGCAGTTACAACCGGGAGTCGGTTGCCCCGGACAAGCCCGGCTGGTTTGCCAACGCGGATTCGTCGTTCTTCGATGGCCATCAGGACGTGGATGGCAGACGGGAATGGATCATGATGGATGTTGCCGGGCCAGGAGCAATCGTCAGGTGGTGGCTGACTCAACAGAGGTTCGAAGGGACGGTCCGGATCTACCTGGATGGTTCGGACGATCCCGTGTATGCGTCAACGGCGGATGATCTCGTGGGGGGCGATGGGATCGTTGGAAAGCCGCTCAGCAACGTGGTCGGATGGAACGGAAGAAACCTGTATCTCCCCATCCCTTTCGAAAAGCACTGCAGGGTTACCTACGACGGTCCCAACCTTCATGACACCGGCAAGTTCGAAGACTGCATCTACTACAACATCAATTATGTCAGCTATCCCGGGGGAACCAGGGTCCGGACCTTCTCAAAGCGTGACCTGACGACTCATGCCGACCTGCTCGCCCGGGTCCAGAAAAGTCTGTTACAGCCCGGGCAGGACAGAATCGCCGCGACCCGGACGGTGGCGGGAGGCGTCAAGGCCATCAGGGAGGGCGGGAGCCTGGTTCGTCAAATCGATGGCGGCGGAGCGATTACCTCTCTCAAGGTAAAACTGGATGCGGACGATATCGGTCAGGCCCTGCGGACGGTCGTTCTCAGTATCAGTTGCGACGGCAGGGAAAGAGTGCTGGTACCGGTGGGAGGCTTTTTCGGCTGCGGCCCGGGCCTGAACCCGTTTCAGGACTGGTGGCGGCAGGTGGAAGCGGACGGCTGGATGACCTGCTGGTTCCCGATGCCGTTCAAGGAGAAGGCCACCGTCCGGATCCTCAATCACGGCGACAGTGACGTCTCTGTCGAACTGGGTGACATCGGTCTGTCGGACTGGAAGTGGACGGACCGGACCATGTATTTCAACAGCAGTTGGCGTAGCCAGAACAGAATGGCTACGGCCAGGCCGATGGACTGGAACTACCTGACGGTGTCCGGCAAAGGGGTCTACGTGGGCGATACCCTGGCTTTGTTCAACCGGGCCCTGTTGCCGCATCCCAGAGGAATCGGTACCTGGTGGGGAGAAGGCGATGAGAAGATCTTCGTCGACCGGGAAGCCTTCCCCTCCAGCTTCGGAACCGGAACGGAAGATTACTACGGCTACTCCTGGGGCGTTGGCGGAACGTTTTCGGCTCCCTTCCACGCGATGCCGCGAGGGGAGGCCAACGGGAATTATACCAAGCCCGGGCATACAACCAACACCCGGGTCCGGTCGCTGGATCGGATTCCGTTCAAGAGCCATCTTCAGGTCGATATGGAACTGCTGCACTGGCAGCAGAGCGCGTTGGTCGACTATGCGGCCACGACCCACTGGTATGCCACGGAAACGACAACCGGCAAGCGGGAGGTCACCCCTGAGATGGTACGGGTCAAAGTCGGTGACCTGTCGGCCTGGAAGGAGTCACCGGGCGGGAAGCTGCCTGAACCAGGCGATGCGGACTTTCCCCGCCCCTCGCCCAGTGCCCGGCACGATCAGAAAGTGAAGGCGGCCGGAGGCGGGAGTTACGACGTGGTCCTCGTCGGCGACTCGATCACGCACACCCTCGGCGAACTGGGTGGCAAATACGAGCCGGTGAAGGACGTCTGGAACAGGCACTTCGCCCCCCTCAACGCCCTCAACCTCGGGCACAACGGTTATCGGACCGAACAGATCCTCTGGAATCTGCAGAACGGTGAACTCGACTTCAAGCGGGCGCCCAAAGTGGTCATGCTCCTGATCGGCACCAACAACACCGACGATCGTCACTTCAAGAGTGTCCACACCGCTGAGCAGGTCTTCGCCGGGACCAAGGCGATCGTGGGAACGATCCGGAAACGTCACCCGGGGACAAAGGTCCTGGTGCTGAGGATCTTTCCTCGCGGCGGTGACGATGAGGAAGGCGTCAGCCCGCCGGCATTCAATTCGTCGGCCAGGTGCATTGAGACCTGTCGTCGTGCGGGCGAACTCACCAGCCGGCTGGCGGACGGTAAAAAGATCTTCTGGCTGGACGTCAACCACGTCTTTCTCCGGCCCGATGGCAGCATCAACACGAAACTGATGTGGGACCTGCTTCACCCCAGCCCCGCCGGTGCCGACGCCTGGGCAAAGGCCGTCATGCCGACGCTCAGGAAACTGTTGAGCGACAAACCCGTTCCGGCAATCCAGCGGGCAGGAACAAGCGGGTCACCGGCTTCTGACAAGTAGTCCGCTTCCTGGCGGCGGGGCACCCGGATACAATCACCGGCAGGAGCATGTTTGCCCTTTTGAATTAACTGCCGGGAAGGTTTTTCCAGGCCGGGCCTCCGGGAGCCCGGGCAGGTGGGAGTACAACGTGAATTCCCGGACCCCGTCCCCGCTTTCGCGGGCGTGTCCCTGGCGATGGATTGTGATGAGCGTGGTGGGAAAAAGTTTCAGGTGATGATCTCTTTGATGGGAACGGCGTGCTCTACTCCGGTGAGGCGGAGGTCGAGCCCCTGGAACTTGACGGAGAGCCGTTGATGATCAATGCCGAGCTGGTTGAGGATGGTGGCGTTGATGTCGCGGATGTGCACCGGATCCTTGATGATATTGTAGCAGAACTGATCGGTCAGTCCGTGGCTGACGCCCCCCTTGATCCCGCCGCCGGCCATCCACATGGTGAAACACTTGGGGTGGTGATCGCGGCCGTAGTTGGTGCGGGTGAGTTTGCCCTGGCAGTAGACCGTGCGTCCAAACTCACCGCCCCAGACGATGAGGGTGTCGTCCAGCATGCCCCGTTGTTTGAGGTCGGTGATGAGAGCCCTGGTGGGTTGGTCGATATCGCGGCATTGGTTGGGCAGGTCCTTGGGGAGTTGATTGTGCTGATCCCATCCGCGGTGGAAAATCTGGGTGAAGCGAACCCCGCGTTCGGCAAGGCGGCGTGCCATGAGGCAATTGTAGGCGAAGGTCCCGGGCTTGCGGCTGTCGGGACCGTAGAGGTCATGGACGTGATCCGGTTCGTTCTTGAGATCAGTGAGTTCGGGAACGGAGGCCTGCATGCGGAAGGCCATTTCATACTGCGTGATGCGATCCCGGATCGCAGCGTCTCCAACCTTCTCGAACTGGCGTTGATTGAAGGCGTTGACACCGTCGATCATGCTGCGCCGGAGACCGCGGCTGATGCCTTTCGGATTCGTGAGATAGAGGACGGGATCACCGCTGCCCCGGAGCATGACACCGGAATGTCTGGACTGGAGGGGTCCGCTTCCCCAGAGGCGAGCGAAGAGAGCCTGAGCTTCCTTGCGGCCGGTCCAGGTGGCGTTGAGGACCACAAACGTTGGAAGGTTTTCATTCATGCTGCCCAGTCCGTATGAGAGCCAGGATCCGAGAGAGGGGAGTCCTGGAATCTGTCGTCCCGTCTGGATGTAGGTGATGGCGGGGTCGTGATTGATCGCCTCGGTCCACACCGTTTTGACCACGGCCATGTCGTCGACCACCTGGGCGGTGTGGGGGAGGAGTTCGCTCACCCAGGTTCCGCCCTGGCCATGTTGCTTGAAGTTGAACATGGAGGGAGCGATGGGGAACCGGCTTTGCCCGGAGGTCATGGTGGTGAGGCGCTGACCCATGCGCACCGTATCGGGTAGATCGGTGTCGAATTTCTCGGACATGGCGGGCTTGTAGTCGTACATGTCCATCTGGGACGGTGCGCCCGACATGAAGAGATAGATGGCCCGTTTGGCCTTGGGAAAGGGCATCACCGCCGGGTGAACCCGAGGCCTTGAATTGGCTGCTCCGAGGGTGTCGGACCGGGAGAGCAGGGAGGCCAGGGCAGCACTTCCCAATCCCTTGGCTCCGCGGCCGAAGAACTGTCGGCGTGTTTCTGCATTTACGGTTTCGTCGAAGAGGTTCATCGCATCAGTTCTTGGTGATAGTTTCATCGAAGTTGAGGATCTGGCTCGCGATCATGATCCAGGTCGCCAGCTCGGGGGCGGGAATGGCGGGGTCAGCCTTGGTTTCGCCGATCGATACGAGATCCGTGGCGGCGGGCGGATCCTTCTGGAAGCAGGTTCGGAATTTCTGGAGCGATTGCTCGATGAGGGTGTGTTCCTCGTCATCGAAGGTTCGTGCGAGCACCCGTGAGGTGATGTGGTTGAGCCGGGCGCGGTGGTCGTTGCCACAGGCGTTGATGGCGTTGGTGGCGAGGTGGCGGGCGGCCTCGATGAACTGGGGATCGTTCATGAGCGTGAGAGCCTGGAGGGGAGTGTTGGTCCTGTCGCGCTGGACAGTGCAGGATTCACGGGAGGGGGCGTTGAAGACCTCGAGGGAGGGTGGGGCCGCAGTTCGTTTCCAGAATGTGTAGAGGCTGCGGCGATAGAGTTTATCCTCGTGATCCTGGACGAAGCGCGCGGTGTTGGAGCGGGTATAGCCAACCGCAAACCAGACTCCGGAAGGCTGGTAGGGTTTGACGCTGGGTCCACCCAGGTCGCGCACCAGCAGTCCACTGGCGGCAAGTGCCTGGTCGCGGATCATTTCGCCATCCAGCCGGAAGCGAGGACCGCGGGAGAGGAGACGATTGGCGGCATCGAGATTGATCTTCCGGGGAGTGGAGGAGGAGTCCTGCCGGTAGGCCGCGGAAGAAACAATGAGGCGCAGGACATGCTTCATGTCCCAGCCGGATTCACGAAACTCCACCGCGAGCCAATTGAGAAGATCCGGGTGACTGGGGCGTTGCCCCATGGTGCCGAAGTCGCCGGCGGTTTCCACGATGCCGGTGCCCATGACCTGCTGCCAGAGTTGATTGACACTGACACGGGCAGTGAGGGGATGGTCGGGTTCCATGAGCCACCGGGCAAGGCCGAGGCGGTTGGCGGGAGCATCCTTGGGCATCGGAAGCATGGCGGCGGGGGTCCCGGGAAAAACTTTTTCCTGCGGTTGGTCGTACTCGCCGCGTTTGAGGATGTGAGCAAACGGCTTGGAGGGTTTCTCCTGCATGACAAGCGTGGTGGCGCCACGCTTGCGGATGGCGGCGCGTTCGGATTCCAGAGCGGCGATCCGGTCCTTGAGAATGCGATAGGAGGTGTCCTCCTGCTCGAGGTAGTAGCGCAGGATGGTTTCGTTCTGCTTGCTGGTGCGCTTGGGTTGTTCGATGGCCAGGAGATCGGTAATGACGCCACCCTTGGCGAGTCGACGCACTTCGTCAGGTTTGAGCTCGCGTTGGTAGAGCCGGAAGTCGTGGAGTCCTCCGTTGGTAAACCCCTGTCCGGTATTGCGCCGGCCCAGTTTCAGGGAGGTGGTGGTGCGAATGGTATTGCCCAGGAAATCGCCCTCCACCTCCACGTCCTGTGGTGCTCCATCGAAGTAGATCTTCACTCCGGCGGCCTTGCTCGATCCGTCGTAGGTGACAAAGACGTGGGTCCATTTGTTGGTGGAGAGGGGTTTTTTGGTGAGCACCTTGAGGTAGTTCTCCGGCCAGGTGTAGATCAGGTGCATGGCCACGCGGCTGTCCTGCAGCCAGAGATCCCAGCCGCGGTGACCGTCGTCGCGGTCCATGCGGGCGACAGCAGCTCCGTTGCCGCGGGCCGGGGTCTTCAACCAGGCGCCGTAGGAGAACGCCTGATCCCGCTCGAAGTCTCCCAGATCACCGAGTTCCACGTAGGAATTCCCCGTGAACTGAACGGCCTTTCCGGTGAAGCCGTCGACCCAGGCGACCTTCTCCACAATGGGATAGGGGTGGTCTTCGCTGTCCTTCAGGCTGCGGCCCTCACCCTCGTTGATGGGGAGATGAATAACGAGGTCGTCGGTCCCCACCGGTTTCCGCTGGGCGTCGTCGTTCTGCCACTCCATGAAGTCGGGCATGGCATTGGCTTCCCGGTTGGCGAGTTGCTTCTTCAGAGAGGCGGATTCGTCGTCAAGGGCGAACCAGCGTTTGCGGTCTGCGCGGGCGGGCACGAAGATATTGGGCGGAGTGTCCTTGGCATTGCCGTCCATGGCTTTCTGGGTGGAGTTGCGGAAAAAGGCGCTCAGTTGATAGAAGTCACGCATGGTGAGGGGATCGAACTTGTGATCATGGCACGATGCGCAGTCGGCATTGAGACCCATCCAGACGCGGGTCATGGTGGCGACCCGGTCCTTGGCGTAGATGGCGTTGTATTCCTCCGCGATTGCTCCACCTTCGGAGGTGGTGACGTTGCAACGGATGAATCCCGTGGCGACGCGCTGGTCGAGTGTGGGGCTGGGCAGAAGGTCGCCGGCGAGTTGTTCGATGGTGAACTGATCGAACGGCATGTTGGAGTTGAAGGCCTTGATGACCCAGTCACGGTAGGGCCAGATCTCGCGATAGTTGTCGAGGTGGAGTCCGTGGGTGTCACCATAGCGGGCGGCATCCAGCCAGTAGCGGGCGCGGTGTTCGCCGTAGTGAGGGGATGAGAGGAGGGTTTCTACCAATCTGGCATAAACCTTGTTGGTGGGAAGAGGGTCGTTGACGAAGGCTTCCACGGCGTCAGGGGAAGGTGGCAGGCCGGTGAGGTCGAAGGAGACGCGGCGGATGAGAGTGCGGCGGTCAGCCTCGGCATTCGGTTCGAGTCCTGCCGCTTCAAGGCGGGCGAGGATGAAGTGGTCGATGGTGTTCCGCGGCCAGGTCTTGTTCTTTGCGGTCGGCGGGGTGGAGCGGACAGGGGGGGAGAAGGCCCAGTGCTCTTCGTAGTCGGCGCCCTCGACGATCCATCGTTCGATCAGGTCGATCTCCGCTGTGCTCAGCGTCTTGCGGGTCTTGGGAGGAGGCATGACCTCGTCCTCGTCCTCGCTACGGATCAAGTGCATGATCTCGCTCTCGATGGGATTGCCCTTGACGATGGGTTGCGGATCGCCGTCGGGACGCGGGGCGAAGGCGAACTCGGCCTTGTCGAGACGCAGTTTCGCCTTTCGAGTGGAGGGATCGTTCCCGTGACACTTGAAACACTTGTCCGAAAGAAGGGGCTGGATGTCCTTGCTGTAGGAAATCCGGATCGGGTCGGGGGCGGCGTTCCCGATGGTGACTCCGAGCAGAAGGACCGTCAAGGTGGAGGTGGATTTCGGAATCGAAGAGATCATGGCTGTATCGAGCGGGAAGACTAAACAATATATACGGATTTATTACCCTTCATCTCGACACACCATCATGGGAGCGTAAGCGAATGAATGCGGATCTATTACCCTTCCTCTCCACGCACCATCATGGGAGCGCAAACAAATGACCTTTTGATCCCTCGCCACCCCGATGCTGTTGTTGAGCGGCCCGGTCCTGGGCCGCGACAAGCCCAACGTCCACTGCCGGGGATTTTCCTTTTTCAGGCCGGGCCTTCAGAAGGCCCGGGAGGGGGCAGGTCCTCCGATTGATTCAAACACCTGCCGGCTCTGGATCTCGGCCGGCGGGTTATCCCATGAATCCGACCTTCTTGAAGTCCTCGTTCAGGATCGGCTTGGCCTTCCCCTTCATCCAGTCCTCAATCACGGTTGCGTAGATGCTTCGGAAATCGATGTCGAACTTGAGATCCCCCTTGTCGAGGTCGGTGAGGCTGGGGTGCTTGCCGTAGAGGCCGCCCTTCACGGGGGCCCCCGCCACGAAGAGGCAGTTGCCCTTCCCGTGATCGGTTCCGCCGCTGGCATTCTCGGCGACGCGTCGACCAAACTCGGTAAAGGTCAGGAGCGTGACACGATCCTTGTTCCCCTGCTGGGCAAGGTCGGTGAAGAAACTCTTCAGGGCCTGGTCGAGCTGGGAAAGCAGCTGGCCATGGCGGTTCGCCTGACCCTGGTGGGTGTCGAATCCGCCGTGACTCACGTAGTAGACCCGTGTCGGCATACCGCCCGCGATCATGCGCGACACAAGGTTGAGACTGCGGGAAACAGGTGTCCCGGCGTATTGCACCTTCGACTTGTACTTCGAGGCCAGGCCCAGGATCCTGTCAGAACTGACCCGTGCATCCATTGCAACCCGCTCGAGAAAGGCGAGATTGTTCTCGCCGGCTTTCCTGCCGGGCTTGCCGACCTCCTCCAGGGAACTTCCTGTCGCGTCATCCGGTGAGTTGAGTTCCGCGAAGAATTCTTCCGCCAGGGCCTTCTCCCCGCCTCCATGAATCCAGCGGTAGAGTTCCGGGGTGGAGAGGCTGATCCCCGGATTCTTCATCGCGCCGAAGGATTCCGGCTGAGTCTTCTTGAGGCTTATTCCCACTGTCGGATCGGCCCCTGCGCACTCGTGGTCGAAGTAGCGGCCCAGCCAACCGGTGCTGGAGCGGTTCCGGGTGTCGGCGGTCTCCCAGATCGAGGTTGAGACGAAGTGGGAGCGGTTCGGGTTCGGGTAGCCCACCCCTTGCACAATTGCGAGTTCACCCTCGTCGTAAAGACTCCCCATGAATCCGAGATTCCCGCTCAAGGCGAGGTGATCGTTGATCTTCCTGAGATCCTTCACATCCTTTCGCAAGCGCGGGCGGGCCTTGTAGTAGGCGTCATCGGCGTAGGGCACGACGGTGTTGAGTCCATCATTGCCCCCGGCCAGTTGCAGGACCACCAGGATACGGCTGTCCTTGCCGGTTTCGGTCTGGATCGCGGAGTCTTTGGCCTCCTTGTCCAATTGCGCGAAGGTCCGCTCCAGGAACATCGGGACAGTGCACGCCGCGGAGGCGCCAAGGGTCGAGGTCTGAAGAAACTCACGACGCGTTTTCAGGGAATCACTCATGGCTGTTCAGGATGGTAATTGGAATCTGTTTTCAAATCTCCAGCGAACTCAGGTGAGCTGGTAGTAGGGTGTGCTCATCATGAGATGGACGAGCTCGGCCACCTCCTTGTCGGTAAAGACCTCTCCTTCCTTCGACTTGGCATATTTTTCAAAGGTCTCGCGCTGACGTGGTTCGAGGTCATCCTGGAAAAGGCGGAGGGTCAGAGCCTGCACCAGCCTGGTGGAATCCTCGCGGAGTTCGGCGGGGGCGATCTTCCGGTAATCCGGGCCCTTCCACAGGCGTGCCGCCATCCGTGGATCCCCTCCCGGTCTCTTTCGCGGCGGGGCCTTCCCTCCCGGCCTCTTTCGCTGCGGACCATTCCGTGCCATCCCGTCGCCGGAGCCCTTCGTGACGAAGCCGGCCACATTGTAGCGGGTCAGGAGACTGTTGGTGTTGATCCACGCCTGTCCCCAGTCCCAACCCGCCACGTTGGGCGGCATCAGGAGCTGCTGGCCCAGCTGTAATTGAGTGAACTGGAGGTATCGCCCCGGCATGGCCTCGAGTTCGAGCTGGCGGAACATCTGGGCCAGGAACTCGACCGGACTCTTGATGCGCGTCCGGATGGTGCGGTCGGAATAGAAATCGCTGGAGAGAAAAATCGCGCGGAGAACCGGCTCGACTTCAAACCTGTTTTCCGAGAACAGCTTTGCAAGCGCCTCGACTGTTTCCTGGGAAGGATCTTCGTAAGCAAAGTATTCCCAGAGCTTCGTCGGGATGTAGCGCGCGGCCTGGGGCTGTTTGAAGACGATCTCAAGGATGTCGTTCCCATTGAACCGGCCGGTCTCTCCCATGAAGGTCTTGTCACCGCTGTCCCAGGCCCGCCTGTTGTGGATCACTCGTCCGTTTTCGCGGTTCATGAAGTATCCCGTGAAAGCCCGTGCCGCCGCCGTGATGTCCTGTTCACCGTAGTTGCCCTCTCCCAGGGTGAAGAGTTCCAGCACCTCCCGCGCAAAGTTTTCGTTCGGTTTGCCCCTCTTCGAGGTTGCGGTGTCGAGGTAGATCATCATGGCCGGGTCCACCGCGATCTTATGGGTCAGCTTCTTGAAGTTTCCGGTGGCGTGGTCGCGGAAGAGCTGGTTCTGCCGATAGACAAACTTCGGCTGCCGGACCTTCTGCAGGCTGCTGGGGAAGTGGTCATGCCAGAAGATCGTCATCTTTTCGCGCAGGGGTGCCCCGGACTTCATGATCCGGTTCATCCACCAGTCCTGGAGCTGCCCTCCCAGTTCGCGTCGTGCGCGCTGCATCTGCTGATTGAGCTGGCGGCGCTTGCGGTCGCGTTCTTCCGGGGTCATGTCCCTGCTGTTGCGACGCAATTCCATGAATTTCTCGCGCAGTTCACGGGTTCGGGGATCGTTCTCCGCGGTCGCCCACTCCGGCGCAGGGAACTTGTCCATGGCCTCCGCGGGCTTCAGAAGAGACTCCACCGCCTTCCTGCGTCCGAAGGCATGGAAAGTCTTGATTTGTGCCGGCGTTCCGCCGAACCCGGCCCGGTTCAGGAGATGGGCCGCCTCGCGAACGGTCCATTGATCAGGAGCTGGAGAGAGCATAGCTGAAATCATTCAACCCTTATTCTCCTGATGAGTTGCTGATTCTTTTTTCCAGGAGATCGTTGATGCCCTTTGGGGCGATTCCAGAACTCACGGGTCCGATCGGTGAGGCATGCAACAAGCGAAACTGCAGAGAGAGCCGGAGGTCTGCTCTGAATTGATCCACGTCAATTGTTCCGGTGATTCGCGTATCAATCTCAAGCGATTCGGAACATCACGAACATAATCTGACAGAGGTCAGCCGGGGGTCAGCGTCAGGATAACGAATCCACTGAATAATGGAGGAAAAAGAATACGACGCGATGGCCACCGGACAGACTGACTTGCTCCCGGGAGTTGCGTGCTGCCGCCGAGTTGAAGTGCCCCCTGAACCATTGCGGCACCAACGTTCAGATTGCCGTGATCCAGAGATTGAAACTCAATGAGACCATGAAGCTCCTACAACGAAATGCCGCTGCGATTCTGATTCTTTTTACCGGGCTCCCGTCTCTCCTGGCAGGTGCTGCAATCAGTGCGGCTGTGGGACCCGATGAACTTGGATTCGATGAAATCATCTGCGTCAAACGCAAGCCATATTCATCCGATCACTATTATACCGACATCAACAACGGGACCAGCGCGGACCGGTTTCTCGCCGACAATGGAATTTACGTTTACAATGCCCGGACAGGAAAGGAGCGGGCGGTCCTCACCACGGCGACCATGCCGGGCGGCAAGGGCTTTATCGGCAAGGCCAGCCTGTCGTTTGACGCCCGGAAAGTCATCTTCGATTTTCGCGAGAATGCGGCCAGCGGATTTCGCATCTGGGAAGTCAACGTCGATGGGACCGGTCTGCGGCAGGTGTTGCTTGCGCCCAAGGACGAGGCCGAGAAAGTATCCCGCTGGGGCAGGAAATGGCACACCGACGACATTCATCCCTGCTATCTGCCCGACGGCAGGATCATCTTCTCTTCCTCGCGCTGCGAACACACCATTCTTTGCGGCGGCTCGGCGGCCCTGGTGGCTCCGGTTCTGCATCGCATGGACGCCGACGGCACAAACGTCGAACAGCTCACCAAGAGCCCCGTCAGCGAATTCTGTCCCGTTGTCCTGAACGATGGCCGCGTCATGTACCATCGTTGGGAGTATATCGATAAAGGGGCCCGGGTCTGCAAGACGATCTGGTCCATGAATCCGGATGGCACCATGCCCCAGGAGCTCTATGGCGTTACCGACGATACCACCACGGTCTACATGTATCCCCAGGCCATGCCCGGTGAGGGCAATCGGATCGTCTGTGTGGGCACCTGCCACTTCCCCCAGGGCGGCTGCCTCGGAGCAATCATGCTGATCGATCTGCAGACGGGAATTCGCAGGAGGGGCCCCGACCCCGACGAGGTCGGCTACCTCAAGGTTGACGAGCGCTACGCGGTCACCAATATCACGCCAGAGGTTTTTATTGAACGACGCACCGAGCCGGGATGGCACTTCCTCAAGGAAGACGGCCGCTACGTTCACAACCGCCAGGGCACCAGCGGGCACCTTTATACCCACCCTTACCCCGTCAGCGAGGACACCTTCCTGGTCTCCTACAAGGCCAGGGCCACAGATCACTACAAGAACGTTCCCAACGCCTATGGGTTGTATCTCCTGGACAGGGACGGCAACCGCCGTCTCGTGCATGACGACCCGGAACTCTCCCTGTGGCACCCGACCCCGTTGGTGGCGCGGAAGGTCCCGCCGAAGATCAACACCTCCCGCCATCCCGAGTATGTCAAATCCAATGAAGCGCTCTGCATCGTCACCAATATTCACGAGGGGATGGACGGGGTTGAACCGGGACTGATCAAGTGGCTGCGGATCAACGAATCCATTCCGCGCTACTGGGATACCGGTCGTCGGTGGGGTTCGTCGACCAGCAGTTCGGCATGGAAAGCGGCCCTGTGGCCCCGCGTGCAGTGGGGCGTGGTCCCGGTCGAAGCTGACGGCTCGGCACATTTCAAGGTGCCGGCCAACCGGAATATTTTCTTCCAGGCCCTCGATGAAAACTTCCGCGAAATCCAGCGTGAAAGGACCTACGTGAACTACCACGCCGGTGAGATCCGCTCCTGCACCGGTTGCCACGGGCGCAGCAACCACACTTCCCGCCCTCTCCCCCGCCAGACCCCGCTTGCCATGAAGCGCCCCCCCAGCGCTCCTCAGCCCCAACCCTGTGATCTGGTAAGAAACGGCGGAGACGGCTCGGCGCGGCAGGTCATCCATTATCCCACCGATGTTCAGCCAATCTTTGATGCCAAATGTGTCTCGTGCCATGGCGGGGACACTCCCGCAGCAGGAGTGAAGCTTACCGGCGACCTGACGACTTATTACAGCGTTTCATACGAGGAACTCTGCAAAAGGCAATTGGCGGGTCCGATCATCTCGGAGTTCACCACCTTCAAACGCGGTGATCAGGGTAATTATTGCGGTGCAACCCTGCCTCCGAAAAGCCTCGGGACACAGAAAAGCGTGATGTTCGCCCTCCTGTCCAATCCGGCTCATCCCCAAAACGGACAGCATGACCATTCGAAGATGCTCAATCCCAACGAACTGATGATTCTCAGTCGATGGATCGACTCGAACTACCAGTTCTACGGCAGCTACTACGGCCGGCACCATTCGGCATGGACAAAGCCTGATCCGGGGAACCCGGCCTACCGGCCTGAAGATTTCAGACGAAAGGCGACCTTCGATGAGGCCATCAACATGTTCGCTCCGGATTGGCACCGGTAGCGGTGAGGGTCGTCCCGGCGCGCTACGGCATGCTCAATTCCACCTCGTCGATATGCCATCCCGTGAAGGTCTCGATATTGTCGGACTGGAAGCGGAACTCGATCACCACGGTCTTCCCGAGCGCTTCCGCTGGCAGACTGTAGCTCTCCGGTTGCCAGGCGAGGTCGAAGTCGCTCACGAAGTCATCCAGGACGGCCAGGATCGTGTCGTCTGTTGCGTCGAGAATCGTCACGGTGCCGAAGTCGCCGATGCCATCGGTGTCTACGATCTGGTGATACTGCAGAGTGGCTCCGACCTCCGGGGGGACCTGGGTGAGATCAATGGCCGGCGAACGCAGGACGACGTTGGCATCCATTTCGTATTCTTCATTCAGGTTGGTTCCCGCGAAGTTCAGTCCCTCGTGCGCCTCGTAGCGGGTCGAGGTTCCGATCTCCCAGACGGTGCCGGCTTCACCGGTGGAATCGGTTTGCCACCCCGTTCCGCCGTCTTCAAAGTCGGCGGAGAAAATGATCTCAGGCGGAGCGGGAAATTCTTCCACCACGAACAACCGGGTTGGTTCATCGCCCAGGGGGAAGGTCACGCTGTTCCTGGGAGGAGTGGCGACGACGTTCTCGTGAACGCCGAAGATGGGCCAGGTCACGGGCGCGCCCACAGCGGGATCGGTCACGCTGTGGAGGTTGTAGAGCTTGAACGGTTGACTGTTCCAGCTGAGGGTAACCGTGTCTGCGGTGGCGTCGTGTGACACGAAGAGCGGTGCGCGTACCGGATCTGCCACGAAGGTGATCACCCCGTGGGGGCGTTCTGCGAAGAACTGGCCGGTATTCCAACTCCAGGTCGGCAGGTCGCCCAGGGCACTGATCATGCAGACATTCAGGAACCAGCTGTCACCCACTTCAGGGGGATCCGGGTGGTAGATCTCCATGTCAGTTCCGGCTTCGGAATCAAAAATCGCCCACGGGAAACAAAGTTCGATGACTCCGCCGTTGGCGCCGACTTCGGAGACATAGTCGATGGCCACCCCCTCCTCCTGGGACGAACCTGCCGGCCAGTTGCTCCCGCCGAAATTGGCGTTGATGCTCGCTTCGTGAAATGCCGATCGGAATCCGGGATCAAATGATCGATCGAAGCGGCTCGTCTTTCCGATGTCCGGGTAGATGACGGGATGGTAGCCATCGAACAAGTTTCCGCCGTTGCCGTTCGGTTCGTCGTCATTATCTGGATCGATGTAGAAATTGAGGTTGTTGTTGCCGTCGAATCCACTGGTGCCCCCCGGCCAGGTGGTGAGGTTGGTTTCGAAGAGGACATAGAGAGCCTCAGCGTCCCATAGGAGGCGGAACTGATAGTGCGGCGCCGGCTTGGATCCTTCGGGTGCACGCAGGAGGTGCTCGATGATGGATGGCTCGGCGGAATCCCACTCCCCGGGGTCGATCCTGGCGTCCAGAATCGGCTTGGAAGAAGTGAATACCGCTTCAATGCTGGGTGGTTCTCCCTGTGCCGGGACCGTTACGACGGAGGTCAAGGCCAGGAGAAAGGCATAGGCAATGCACAGGGAACTGTGGGAGAAGGGCAGGATTGCCGCTCGGGGAGTGTTCATGGGTTTTATGAGTTGAGGGCACTCTGATTCAGTCTGGGAAGGAGCAACAGACAAAAGTGCTGCCAGAAAGTTCCTTTTCCCAGGTCGGTCTTCCTGAAGCTCCTCCTTATGACGATGGATTTCACCATGGTGGCGCGGAGCAGCGGAAGAACGCTCTCTTTTCCCGTTTGCCGGGTTATGGAAATAGCGGCCGAATTAGTTAGGTTTCGCCTGCCGAGTTGGTATTCATTCCGGCCAGTTCTCAAAGTGCTGTGATGCCTGTTTCGACGTGATTGTTGAACCGGGCGCCGGTTCGAATCCGTCACGTTGTCATGCCTCCCCTAGCTGCCGTCTTTGAGGGTCCGGGCCAGCCATTGAGCCTGAGATCCTTCCAGGATCCGTGCCCTGGGGAAGGGCAGGCCGCAGTGGAGATTTCGTGTTGCACGCTTTGTGGGAGCGACCTGCATTCCATCCGGGGTGACCGGTCGGTCCCGGTTCCCACCATCCTCGGGCACGAAATGGTGGGGCGGATCAGTTCCCTGGGCGGTGACCTGCGTGATGAGGCGGGAGTTTTGCTGGAGGTGGGGGACCGGGTGAGCTGGTCCCTGACCGCGTCCTGCGGAACCTGCTTCTACTGCCGGAATTCGTTGCCACAGAAATGTGAATCCCTCTTCAAGTACGGCCATCAGCAACTCAGCGAGAGGCATCCCCTCAGTGGGGGGCTGGCGACCCATTGCCTGCTGGCGAAGGGGACCAGTGTCGTAAAGATTCCGACCGGGCTGCCGGATGAGGTCGCCAGTCCGGCCAACTGTGCGACTGCGACGGTGGCAGCGGCTTTCCGGGCGGCGGGTCCGTGTGGTGATCAGACGGTTTTGATTCACGGAGCCGGAATGCTGGGATTGACCGCTGCCGCGATGGCCAGGTTCAAGGGGGCACGTCACGTGATTGTGAGCGATCCCCGTGAGGGCCGCCGGCGACGGGCGGAACAGTTCGGGGCTGCCCCGGTGACCGCCGCTGATCTGCCCGGGTTGACCGAGGGCCGCGGGGCGGATCTCGTCATGGATTTCTCGGGGGCTCCGGAGGCCGTTGAGGAGGCCGTGAGCCAGGTCAGGATCGGAGGGCGTGTTATCCTCGTTGGGTCGGTGTTCCCGACCCGGGCGCTCTCGGTGCAGGCCGATGAACTTGTACGGCGACTCCTGAGGATTGAAGGGGTCCATAACTACACGGCAGCGGACCTGGTGGAGGCCTTTGCGTTCCTGGCGGAGGCCCATGAACAGTTTCCCTTTCGCGCGTTGGTGGGAGCCAGCTACCCTCTGGCCGGGATTGACGATGCTGTTGAGAGCGCGCTCCTGGGAGAGCACTTCCGGGTGGCGGTCCGTCCCCGGAAGGACGGTTGACCTGGCGGACCGGCCCGCAGTTTCAGGCGGAGGAGCCCGGATCCGGGGACGCTTCTGGCGAGGCGGAGGCTGGCTTGACCCGCAGGAAATAGAGCAGGGACAAGAGCAGGAGGACGAAGCCAAGGATGGCCATGAAGTTGGTGAACCCGAGCATGAAGTCGAGGCGGGAGGACTCGGCCTGGAAAAGGTCCTTGAAGAGCTGAATGCCCACCGAACCGGTGTAGCCGATGGCATCGGTGAGATAGATGGCAAAGACCGCGGTGCCCGCGAAATGGGTATAGGCAATGGTGCGGTCGAAGAGAACGCTGCCGTAGGGGACGTAAGCGAGGTAGGCCCCGAGGCCGCAAAGGATCATCCAGGTTTCGCCCTCGATCTGTCCCGCCTGGAAGAGGAGGGTCGATCCTCCCATCAGGGTGAGGCCGGCGAGCATGATGACATAGGCTCCGATCAGGCCGAGGCGGTTGTTGCGGATGAAGTAGAGGACCACAAGGGAGGCCATGACCCCGAACGCAATCGGGCGTTCGGTCCGGGAAAAGGCCGAGGAGTCGGTGATGCCCATCTCGACAAACAGTTCATTCTGGTAGATGTCCCGGAAGTCGCGGTAGGCGGTGAGAAAGAAATAGGCGAGGCAGAGCAGGATCATGCCGGGGAGGAAGGTCTTGAGGAATTTCCATCGTTCGCTGCGTCCCATGGTGTTGCGTTCCGAGCGCAGGCGGATGTCGTCCTCGGTGGGGGGTGGGAGCCGGGAGAGGAGGAAGACGGCGAGGAAAAAGGGAAGGAGGAAAATCGCCCCGGTGGCGAAGGGCATCCAGAATTCGTGCACGCCAGCATTTATCAGCAAGGCCCCCACGCTTTTGACCTCGCCGCTGGCGAGGATGTAGGAGCAGGAGAGACCGGCGAGCAGAAGCTCGGAGGTGTGGCGGCCTTCCAGGTAGCGCACCACCACGCCCCAGACCATGCCGAGGGGAAGGCCGTTGCAGAAGATGGCCAGGATCTTAAGATAGGGAGGGAGGACTGCGAAGAGAAGAAGGGTCATCCAGGCCATCATGATGAGGAGGATGAGGTAGAGCCACAGTCTGTCCCGGTGGGCCTCGGAACAGAATTTCATGCCGAGGTACTTGGAGGTAGTGTAGCCGATGATCTGGGAAATCGCGAAGATGGTCTTGGGGTCGAGGGACTTGCCGAGGAGACGGATTGTGAGCTCGGTGTCCTCGTAGGACGTGGCGAGAAACGGCTTGCGGAAGGCGTACATGCAGAAGTAGGCCGTGAAGGCGGCCGCGACGGCATAGAGGGAGAAGACCAGGTCCGGAGACCGGTCGAGGTAGCGGGTGAGCGGGGAGCGGAAGTTCCTGTCCACGGACTCCTTCGTTAGCGGGAAGCGAGCGGGTTCACAACAAGCAACTGGAGCCCGTTTCTCCCCGGAGGTCGCATAGGTGCAAGAATACCACTCCTGCAACGATGAAAGACCGGTAGAGATGGGGGCATGCCTCCTGTTCCCTGTTAGCCGGATGCGGCAGGGATTTCCTGCCCGGTGGGTCAGAGTTCCAGGAAGGGGCCCTGGACGCGAAGTCCGGGTTCGCGGGTTGTTTTTCCGTTCTCCGGGCAGGCGCCGCCGGGAACATTCTTTTCCGGCCGGGGTGAGGGCGGGCGAGCGGGTGGTGTCAAGAACGGCGTGAAAGAATGAAGAACTCGTTGTGGTAACCGTAATTCCGGGTGGATTCGGCGAAGAGGCATTCGACGAAGACGCTTTTGGAAGGATAAGCAGGCAATATGATTAACCGTTCAATGCGATGGTCTGCAGCGCTTCTGGCGTTGACCACATCGCTCGGCGTTCTCCGAGCCGAGCAGTCAGAGGAGCTTCTCAAGCATCTCACCGTTGCGGAGGGCTTAACGGTATCAGTCTGGGCCCGCGCTCCCATGTTTTTCAACCCGACCGGGATGGATGTTGACGATCGGGGACGGATCTGGATCTCGGAGGCAGTGAACTACCGCGGCTTCAACAGCAGAAAGAAAGAACGGCATTGGCACGATGACGGCGATCGTATCGTGATTCTGGAGGATACGGACAATGATGGAAGAGCAGACGCCTCAAAGGTATTCGTTCAGGACAAGGACCTCGTTGCCCCCCTCGGTGTCACTGTCGTCGGAGACAGGGTCCTCGTGTCCTGCTCCCCTCACCTTCTCATCTATACGAAAAACGACAAAGACGAGGTGGTGAAGAAGGAGGTGTTCCTGACAGGATGGGGCGGACTCGACCACGATCACTCCCTGCACAAGGCCGAAGTCGGCCCGGACGGTCGCTGGTATCTCAACGCGGGCAACGCAGGCCCGCATGTGGTGAAAGGGAGTGATGGCTGGACGCTTCGGGTTGGCAGCGTTTACCGAGGCGGATCGCCGCACAACAAGACGAACACGTCGGGATTGGTCAGCGATGACGGACGCGCCTACACCAGTGGTGTCCTGGTGTCCATCAGGCCGGATGGAACCGACATGCGCGTGGTGGGCCACAACTATCGCAATCCCTATGGTCACGGGCTCGATTCCTTCGGCAACGTCTGGATGAACGATAACGATGACACCCAGAGCTGCCGCACGTCATGGATCATGCGTTTCAGCAACAGTGGATACAGCTCACTTGACGGCACCCGGAGTTGGCGGGCGGATCAACGCCCGGGCCAGTCGGTCCGCAGTGCACACTGGCGCCAGGAAGATCCGGGCGTCATTCCATCCGGCCATGTTTACGGAAACGGCGCCCCCACCGGACTGGCCTACTACGAAAACGGTGCGCTGGGCGAAGCTTACGAAGGCGGCCTTCTGCTCTCGTGCGAAGCCGGCCAGAATGTTGTCTGGGCATATCGTCGCGTTGTCGAGGGGGCGGGATTCAAGCTCGAAGGATTCCCCTTTCTCGCCTCTACCGGCAAACAGGATCCGAACTACGTATGGCATAAACGGGAAACGAATCGCGCGATGTGGTTCCGTCCCTCGGATGTGATCGTCGGCACGGACGGAGCCATATATGTCTGCGACTGGTATGATGCTGTTGTTGGCGGACACCAGATGGATGACACAACGTCCAATGGAACGATCTATCGGATTACGGCCACGGGGACGACCTCCGGGGCCCCCGGGTATGAGACGCCTTCGGACTATCTGAGCAGCCCGGCCCCAAGCGTGCGCAACACGGGCTACCGCAAACTGGCGGAACAGGGTGACTCCGCAATACCCGCACTGAAGAAGATGCTGGCCAGGTCGGATCGGTTCGTCCGGGCCCGCGCCGTATGGGTGCTGGCAGCCCTGGGGGAAGAGGGCGTCAGCGAACTCGAATCCTTGCTGAAGGACCCGGACCCTGAAATCAGGGCCACCGCCTTTCGCGCGCTTGAGCAGTCCGGCCAGCCCATCCTGAAACATGCATCGGCCCTGGCCAGGGATCCCAGCCCGATCGTCCGCCGCGAGATCGCGCTGTCGATGCGCGATATGTCATTTACAGACGCTCGCGACATCCTTTTCGAGATTGCCTCAACCTATGATGGAGAAGACCGGTGGTATCTCGAAGCACTCGGAAGAGGGTGCGAAGGGAAGGAGCAGGATATCTACGCAGTCCTTCTCGGGCGCCTGGGGAGCCCGACGTCCAGCTGGAGCGATCCGTTCGCTGACATCGTCTGGCGCCTGCACCCGAACACCTCGATTCCTGCCCTCAATGATCGCATTCAGAACTCCGGACTCCCGACTGAGCAGCGGCAGCAGGCAATCAACACCCTCGCATTTACCGCTCACAAGGCCGGAGTCGCGGCCATGCAGGCCGCGGCGGACAAGGGCCCCGAAGATCTGCGACCGCTTGCGGTCTACTGGTTGCGACACCGCTCCCGGAACACATGGAGCGAATTCGGCATCCAGGTTGCCGATCAACCAAAACCCGAACCCCGACCCGCCGGGAAACCGACCGCCAAGGAACAGTTTCGCAGCAAGCTCCTGAAAAAGGGGTTTGTCGACATCGATCTGGACATCTCCGGTGCGTCAACCCTGCAGCTGATTGCCACGGATGGTGGCAACGGAAACTCCTGCGACTGGATTGACTGGCTGAACCCCGTGCTCATCGACAAGGACGGTAAGGCACACGATCTCACCCGCATGAACTGGACCGGACTTGAAAACGGGTGGGGCAGCGTCCATAAGGGAAAGTCCTGCCAGGGGACACCTTTCAAGGTGAACGGTGAGGGCTACGCCATCGGTCTCGGGGGCCACGCTCCCATGCGTGTCGACTACATGGTTCCGGGGCAGAATTTTGTCCGCTTCCGGGTCCGGGCAGCGGTTGACGATGGCAGTCCTGAAAAAGGCGGTGCGACGTATAAGGACCAGATGGCCAGTGTTGTCTTCCGCATTCATCATGACGGACGGAAAATCGACAGCAAGAGCCCGGTGGAAGCAGCATTGAAACTCACCGGGGACCCTGTTGCCGGGGCAGGACTATTCTCATCCATGGCCTGCGTCACCTGCCACACCTTCAACAGACAGGGTCGCCAGTTCGGGCCGGACCTGACATCCATTCGAATGAAACTCGCATTGCGTCCGCTGATGGAAGCCATCTCCGAGCCGGACGCGGGCATCCTTGTGGGGTATGAAACGACGTTGATCGAAACCAATGACAGGCAGAGCCTCTACGGCTTCGTTATCTCGGATGGCGATATCGTGGTGCTCAAGGATCCCTCCGGGACCGAACATGCACTTCCCAGGAAGAAGATCACGCGCCGCGAAACGCAAACCACATCACTGATGCCACGCCTCCAGTTTCAACCTCAGCAGCTCGCCGATCTCGCGGCCTATCTGCGGACCGAAGGGAAGTAATCATGCCAGCAAACTGTACCCGCAGCCAATTTCTGAAGCTGTCCGCAGCAGCAACCATCGCCCCCTGGACCTCCCTGCTCGCGGCCCCCGAATCCCGTGGGTTTCAGATCGGCGTGTGCGACTGGAACCTCGGTCTGTCCGCGAATCCGAAATCGCTGGAACTCGCCGCACAAATCGGTCTTGACGGGGTGCAGGTTTCCTTTGGTCCGCCTGGTGGCAAACACGACCTGCGGACCCCGGAGGCGCGGGAGCTCTTCCGCAAAGCGGAAGAAAAACACGGGACCAGGATGGCATCGCTCGGCATGGGCGTCCTCAATGGATCCCCCTACAAGTCCCATCCCGACACGGAACAATGGGTGGCTGACAGTGTCGATGCCGCAAAAGCGGCCGGACTCACCGTCGTGCTGCTGGCTTTCTTTGGCAAAGGGGACCTCAAAGGCGACGCCAAGGGAACGGCAGAAGTGATTCGCCGGCTCAAGGCGGTGGCCCCCAGAGCGGAGAAGGCGGGCGTCATCCTCGGCCTGGAAACGTGGCTGGATGTCGACGAGCATTTACACATCCTCGACAGCGTGGGCAGTCCCAACGTCCAGGTCTACTACGACCTCGGCAACTCAAACCATCGCGGATACGACATCTACAAGGAGATCCGCATGCTGGGCAGGAAGCGAATCTGTGAGATTCACGCGAAGGATTATGCCGGGAAACTGTTCGGGCAGGGTCAGGTGGACTTCTGGGAGGCTCGTCGCGCTCTCGACGACATCGGTTACCGCGGCTGGATCCAGATTGAAGGTCGCCAGCCGTTTGGACTCATCGACAGCTACCGCCATGATGCGAATTTTCTGCGCGCCGTTTTTCCACCGGGACCGAAAACCTGATGATCCCCAACTCCGCGGGGAGCCGGAACTGCCCGAACTCTGGTCCCGGCGACGGACCGCATGATGTTCAATGTCCTGTATTGAACGTCATTGCAGGCTTCGCACCAGTTCCTGCAACTGCTGATCGGCGGGTCGTATGGCGAGCGCGGCCCTGGCATACTGCAGAGCCAGGTCCAGCTTGACGCTGTCACGACAGATGGTGGCCAGCCCGATGAGATACTCGACGTTGTAGGGATCGAGATCGTGAGCTTTCTCCAGGTAGGGCAGGGCCTCGTCGAAACGGCCGAGGGAGTTCAGGGCGACTCCGTAGAAATACTGGATCTGGGCGTGCTCGGGAGTCAGTTCGGTGGCCTTGCGGAGTTCCTCGACACCTTCGTCATAACGCTTCAGGCGAATGAGGAAGCGGGCCAGGGCATCGCGGGCAATGCCTTCGTTTTCGGGTATCATGGCCTGAGCGACGGCAGCCCGGAATTGATCCTCGGCTTCCTTGCGCCGGTTCTGTCTGTAGAGCATTTCAGCGAAGTTGATGCGTGCCGGGATGAATTCGGGTTCGACTTCGGAGGCTTTGCGGTAGGCCGCTTCGGCTTTATCGAGTTGGCCGAGGTCGGTGTAGAAGAGAGCGAGTTCCATGTGGCCGGCGGCCCGATCGGCGATGGCGGATTGCTTCACGATGTATTCTTCGGATGCTTTGCCGAAGGAGGTCCGCTGGTCTTTCGTGAGCTGGTTCCGAACGCCCGCGAGAGCGCGGACGGCGGCAGTGCGGACGGATCTCCTGGGGTCATCGAGCAGGGGAGCAACCGGCCCGGTGCGGCGTTCCGCAGGAACAAGAAGAAAAGCTCGAAGGGACTCGAGCCGGACGGAGGGATCCTCATCCTGGAGGCCGCGTTCCACGGCTTGAAGGGCGGCGGGTGAGTTGAGCTGGGAACCGGCCGTTTCGATGGCGGCGGCACGAACGATGCCGGGGTGACCGGGATCGTTCGCGAGAGCAATGAGGCGGTCCAGAGAGCCGGGCTCACCGCGGCGGGCACTGGCGAGGATTTCTCCATAGTGGGCTTTGCGCGGACCGGCACCCCACCACTTTCTGAAATGCTCGACAGCCCAGTCCTGGGTCTGGTCCGCATGGCACTGGGTGCAGGCATCCGGAGAGCCGAGTTTCCTGGCCAGGTCAGGGCGCGGGATGCGGATGCTGTGGTCGCGGCGGGGATCAACGATCATGTAGTTGGTGGTGGGCATGTGGCACTCGACGCAGCTGGCCCCCGTGCTCTCCAGGGGGTGAAAGTGATGGGCGGGGGTGTTGAGTTCGCCGGAATGACACTGCAGGCAGAGGGCATTGCCGGGCAGCGTGGTCTTCATGGAGTGGGGATTATGGCAGTCACTGCAGCGCACTCCCGCGTGGAACATCTTGCTCTGCACGAAAGAGCCGTAGACGTAGACCTCCTCCCTGATCTGGCCGTCGTGATGATAGAGCCGTTCGTTGAGGATGGAGGGGTTGTGGGAGTCGTGGAAGCTCTTCCCGTGCGCGAAGACCGGTTCCATGAGCTGGCGGTGAGCGTGGCAGCGGGAGCAGGTCTCGACCTGGACGTTGGAGGCGAGGGGCCGGGTGCGCCGGGGCTGTCCGGTCCCGGGATTGATTTCCCAGCTGCCTTCCCCGGGTTCCCTGAGGGAGACAACCAGTCCCTTGGAGGTCATGTAATCCTTGAGTTCGGAGTAATCGGATCCGGATGCGCCGGCTCCGACTTTCTCATGGACTCCGGCCCAGGCAACGTGTTGCGAGCCGGGTCCGTGGCAGGCTTCGCAGCTGACATTCATTTCCGACCAGGAGGTGTCATAGGTCAGGGTGCCGGCATCGAAGTTCTTGTCCAGGTTGGTGGAATGACAGTCGGCACACATGTAGTTCCAGTTGAAGTGGCGGCCGGTCCAATGAAGCAGGTCGTCCGGGGGAATGGCTTCGTCAGGATAGAGATGATACCAGCGTTGGCCGCCTTCCTCTTTGGGACGGGAATCCCAGCAGACCTGGAGTGCCTGGTAGCGGCCGCCGGGAAACGGGATGAGATACTGCTGCAGCGGGTAGTGACCGAAGGTGTGGTCGACCTTCATGTCCTTGTAGTCGCCGTTTTCGTCCTGAGCGTTGACCCAGAATTCCTCACCCTTGCGGAAGAAGCGGAACTTCTGTCCGAAGTGAACAAATTCGGTGTCGTTGAAATCACCGAGGACGTATTCCCCGGTGGCCGGGCTCATGGAGAGATGGTGATCGCTCAGAAGCCAGTCCTGGTATTCGGGCTCATGGCAGGACCGGCAGTTCTCACTGCCGACGAATTCGGCGCCGGGGATATCGTGATAGGGATTGGGGCCGGATTTTGCCTTCCCGGCTTCCGAAACCGGCTGCTCCTTCTCTGATCTGCAGGAGACAAGGAACAGTGCGGTGAAGAGAAGCAGATAACTGGCGATCGCCCGGGGCATGAAGGAAAGATTTGGTTTGTTCCTGGTTCCGGCAACTGCCTGAACCCTGTTGGATGGGGAACTTACCTCTGTTTGATTTTCAGAACCATACCGGAGATAGGCGCTTTTCTCCATGTTTACGTCGAGCGGGCCGTGATTGCCGGGAAAGAGAATGACAACACTTGGTTGCCCGTCCCGTGCCAGTGCAGGCAGGGTGACGATACAGCCTGCGGGAAGAATACACAATCGAGCCATGGAGTATTTCGCTCGTCATCGTTGAGGAGGGGGCGACGGTGTCACCAGGGACCGCCAGTTCCGGGCAAACCGCCTCGCCGTGAACGGTTTGCGAAGCATCCGTCTTCAGATCTCATCCTGAAGGCGCCCCAGCTTGGGGAACCGGGATTCGGCATGGGAAGAACGGTGATGTCGATCTCGCAGGCAGGGGACTGGTTGAGTTTCAGAGGTGAGCAAATGCAGTTTCCAGGTAATTGATTACCTGCTTCCCTCGCTCCATGGTCTCCCATCCCACCACCGTTCTCGCGGGTATCGCCGCGAACAATGCCACCCTTTTTCACCGGATCCGCTTCCTGGCCCCGGACGCAGCGGTGATCGTCGATTTTGCGGACGGGACATCGATCTTCATCGTCCGTGATATCGAAATGGATCGGGCGCGAAAGGGAGTCCGGGCCGACCGGATCTGCTGTGCGGCAGACTTCGAGCCGGAAGGCGGGCTCTCCGGGGACCGGGATACGGCCCTGGCCCAGGCCGCTGCGGAATGCCTCCGGCGGGCCGGGGAACATTCGGTGACGGTTGATCGGACCCTGCCCTACCTGTATGCCCATTTCATCCTGCAGGCCGGCATCGGGATCGAGTACTCGGAAAACCTCGGGTTCGAGGAGCGCCGCATCAAGCACCCCGGGGAGATCGAGCATTTGCGCCACGCGCAGAAAGTCACCGGTGAGGCGATGACCTACGCCTGCGGTTTGATTTCGAAGGCCACGCCGGACCGGCATGGAGAGCTCCATCACGACGGAACGGTCCTGAGTTCCGAACGGGTCCGCGCGATGATCACGGCGTTCCTGATCGACCGCAATTTCTCGAATGCCCACGATTCAATCGTGGTGACCGTTCCCCATGTTGCCGACTGTCACCATTTCGGGGCGGGCCCCCTGAAGGTGAACCTCCCGGTGATCGTCGACATCTTCCCGATGGACAACGCCACGCGCTATCATGGCGACATGACCCGGACCGTCGTCTGTGGGGAACCGTCCGGGGAACTCCGGCGAATGCACACCACCGTCTGCGAGGCGAAAGCTGCCGGTTGTGCCGCGCTCAAGCCGGGAACGACCGGCGAGGCCGTCCATCAGGCAACCACTGCCGTGATTGAAGAGCATGGCTATTCGCTGGTGCGCGGTGATGCACGGAACGAAGGCGAGACCCCTTCCATGCGACACGGGACCGGCCATGGGATCGGGTTGGAGGTCCATGAGCCCATCCTCCTCGACCACGGTGGGGGCGGGATTCTGGCTGGCGAGGTGTTCACGGTGGAGCCCGGATTGTATTCGGCGACCCTCGGCGGAGTCAGAGTCGAAGACATGGTTCTCGTCACCCCGACCGGTCACGAGGTTCTTTCTCCGGTGGGGGAGGGGTTGGACTGGGTCGGTTGATCCGTGCTCCGGAAGCACAATCCGGCCAAAGCCAGTTTCATCGTCGGCATCAACGCCGGGCTTGTTCCCAATGGCGGGGACGAGTCACCCGTTCATGGGACGTTCTGTGGTTTGCCGTGGAGTCGGCCCCGGCCGGGAACAAGCCCCGGCACCCGCTCTTCCGGAATCAGCCTGAAAGGCGCGGGTTGATGCATTTGGAAATCCCGGGCTTCTCAACCGGCAGTTGATAGGCGAAGTTCGGACCGCCGCGGCACCCAAGGTCCCGGCCGAGGGCCCCATCATGAGTAACATCCCGTTTGGGCAGCTCGCCTCACGCATCGACGGCGAACTGCATACCGGCAGCACCCTGCGTCGGCTCTACGCCACGGACGCCTCGGAATACCAGGAGCTTCCGGCTGGCGTGGTCCTGCCGGAGGGCAAGGACGACATCCGGGAGATCATCCGCTTTGCCCGCCGCAACCAACTTGGGCTGATCCCGCGCACCGCCGGGACCTCCCTCGCGGGCCAGTGCGTGGGCAGCGGTCTGGTGGTCGATGTTTCAAAACACTTCACCCGCATTCTTTCAGTGGATGAGAAGGCGGGCCGCGTCCGCGTCCAGCCGGGGGTGGTCCGCAACGAGTTGAACAGGTTCCTCGCGTCCTACGGAATGTTTTTCGGTCCGGAAACCTCCACCGCCAACCGGGCCATGATCGGGGGGATGGTGGGTAACAATTCGTGTGGCTCGAACTCGGTGATCTATGGCAGCACCCGCGACCACCTGGTGTCGGTGCGGGGCTTTCTCAGTGACGGCAGCGAGGTCACCTTCGGCCCTCTCACCCCTGATCAGTTCGAGGAGAAATGCGCCGGTCCGGACACGCTGGAGAACCGGATCTATCGGAAACTCCGGTCCCTCCTGGGTGATTCTGAAAACCGGCAGGCCATCACCGAAAACTTCCCCCGCCGCACCATTCCACGGCGCAACACGGGTTATGCGCTCGACCTGTTGATGGACGCCGAGGCGTTCGATCCGGCGTCCGGGCAGCCCTTCAACCTCTGCCAGCTTATTGCCGGCTCCGAAGGCACCCTGTTTCTTGCCACCGAGATCGAACTCGCCTGTGACCCGCTGCCGCCTCCACACGCGGCGCTCGTCTGCGGCCATTTCGAATCGGTGAACCAGTCCCTGCAGGCCAACCTGCTGGCCCTGCCTCACGGACCGAGTGCCTGCGAGTTGATCGATCGCCACATCCTCAAGTGCACCGAGTCGAACCTCGCCCAGCAGCGCAATCGTTCGTTCGTCGTCGGGGACCCCGGAGCGATCCTGGTGGTGGAGATCCGCCGCGACACCCGCGCCGAGGCCGAGCGGGTGGTCAAGGCCCTGATCAAGGACTGGAAGGATGCGGGTCATGGCTACGCCATTCCCGTGCTGTGGGACGATGAGGGACAGAAGGTCTGGGAACTCCGCTGTGCCGGACAGGGGCTCATGAGCAACGTCGTCGGTGACACCAAACCCCGCGAGAATGTCGAGGACACCGCCGTTGATGTACACGACCTGCCGGACTACATCGCCGAGTTCGACGAATTGCTGCGCACGAAATACGGCATCGAGTGTGTTTATTACGCCCACGCTGGCTCAGGCGAACTGCACACCCGCCCGCTGTTCGACCTGAAGACGCCGGAGGGCCTGAAGATGTTCCGCGGGGTGGCCACCGACATCGCGCACCTGGTGAAGAAATACCGCGGTTCCCTGAGCGGCGAGCATGGCGATGGACGGCTGCGGGGAGAGTTCATCCCCTTGATGGTCGGGGAACAATGTTACCAGCTCATGCGTGAGGTGAAGGCGGCCTTCGATCCCGGGAACATCCTCAACCCCGGCAAGATTGTCGACACCCCGCCGATGGACACTTCCCTGCGTCACAGCCCGGGACAGGGGACCCCGGAGTATGAAACGATCTTCGATTTCAGCGACGTTCTCGGGGTGGTGCGGGCGGCCGAAAAATGCAACGGTTCCGGGGACTGCCGCAAGGGCCCCCAGGCCGGGGGCACGATGTGCCCGAGCTACATGGCCACCCGGGAGGAGAAGCACACCACCCGGGCCCGTGCCAACATCCTGAGGCAGATCCTCACTTCGCCGGCCGATGCCGGGCGCCCGTTCAACAGCGGGGAGATCAAGGAGGTGATGGACCTCTGCTTGTCCTGCAAGGCGTGCAAGTCCGAGTGCCCGTCCAGCGTCGACATGACCAGGCTCAGGGCCGAGTTTCTTCAGCACTATTACGACGCGAATGGCGTGCCCCTGCGCTCGCGGATGGTCGCCCGCTTTGCCGACAGCGCGCGGATCGCCTCGTTCGCTCCGTGGCTCTACAACGCGATCATGCAAACGCCGGTCCTGCGGGGCCTGACCAACCGCCTGCTGGGTTTCCACCCGGACCGCAGCATGCCACCACTGAACCGGGTCACGCTCCGCCACTGGTTCCAGAACCGAACAGCCCTCAGTCCGCGGCGGGGCGAGGGCCTTGGCCGCGTCCACCTGTTCTGCGACGAGTTCACCGACTACAACGATCTCGCTGCGGGTGTCGCCACCGTGGAGTTGCTCGAATTGCTGGGCTACGAGGTCAATCTGCCTGATCACGCCGAGAGCGGCCGGGCTTCGCTCTCCAAGGGGCTGGTCCGCCGCGCCAGGCGCTTCGCGGAAGATAACGTCCGTGAACTCTCGGACATCGTTTCCGCCGAAGAACCTCTCATCGGCATCGAGCCGTCAACCATTCTGGGCTTTCGTGATGAATATCCCGCCCTGGTTGCTCCCCCTTTGCGTGAGGCAGCCCGCCAACTCGCGCCCCACTGCCTGATGCTCGACGAGTTCATTGCGCGCGAAGCGGATGCCGGGCGGATCGACAGCAGTTGTTTCACCGACGAGGAGCGAACCGTCCATGTCCATGGCCACTGCCACCAGAAGGCCCTGGGATCGGTCCAGCCGACACTGCGGATGTTATCGTTGCCGGCGAACTACACCGTCCACGAGATCCCTTCCGGCTGCTGCGGTATGGCGGGCTCCTTCGGCTACGAACGGGAACACTATGAGGTTTCGATGCAGGTGGGCTCGCTGGTTCTCTTCCCGCATGTGCAGGATCTTGACTCCGAGGTTCTCGTCGCGGCCCCCGGCACCAGTTGCCGCCACCAGATCCACGATGGCACCGGAAAGACTGCCCTCCATCCTGCGGAGATCTGCCGGAATGCGCTCATTCAGCCGGGGGGGACTCATGCTGGTGGAACCAGTTGATTTGAGATGCAACCGCCCACCGCCTTTGAACCGGCTGCCGGAAAGAGGAAGATCCTGGTAATTTCCTGCCTTTTGCTGGCCGCGACAGGAATCCAGGCGAGGACCATGAAGGTCACTCCTGCCAGGGATCTCGCGGAAGTGATCAGCAAGGCCCGCTCCAACACCACCATCGTGCTGGCACCGGGAACCTACCGGCTGCCGACCCGTGAGCCCCATTCCCAGGCCATCCTGCTGGAGAACAAGAGCAATATCATCATCACCGGGGAGGATCGTGAGAACACCCGGCTTGAACTGGCCCCGGACGCGAAGTTCGGCTTCTACATGGGAAGCAATCTCTCCGGCGTCACAATCCAGAAACTGACAATCACAGGCAGTCCTCCACTGGCTCAAAACACCCATGCGGTCGGCAACTATTCCGGGAGCACCAGGAACAAGGCGATCCGTTTCACGGACCTGAGCATCAGGAATGTCGCGGTTGGAATCAGCGTCGCGACCTCGGAAAGCGGCAGTTACGAGGGGGTCAGCATCGACCGTAACATCATCGGCCCGACCGTTGGGACCGCTGCCGGATCGGGCTATGGCGTCCATGTTGAAAATGCCAGGCAGGTAACGGTCTCGGGCAATCTCTTCAGGGAATGCACGCGCCACAGCATCTACCTGGCCCGGGCTGCGGAAGGTTCCGGAATCCTACTGGAGGAAAACCTCATCCTTGATCACGATCACGAGGCCCGGCAGTCCCGTTGGTATTGCGCGGCGGTGGCATGCGCGCGCTCCAGTGATGTCACAATAGCCCGCAACCTGGTGGTAAATCCCCCGGTCACCGCCATCAGCGTGGAACCTGATGAATATAAAAACTGGCCCTCCAGGAACATTAACCTGCTATCCAACCGTGTCATCGGGGCCAGACGCGTGGGACTGTGGGTTACCACCGGAGAGCCCTGTGCGGCCATTGCCAATGAGGTCAACCTTGATCCCGCTCCACCCGATCCGCAATGGTGCCTGCAGACAAGCTCATATGATTTCGCTCGGGGCAAGGAAACCAAGAGCAGGATCGCCTCCCCGCTCAAGAGATGGCAGGACGCCGACCACACCGCTGAGCTGGCCGGTCAACTCTTCATCCTGAAGGACGGTGTTCTTGACCAGGTTGATCCAGAGACCTGGTCCTTCAAGACCTGTCCGAAGAAGTGGAGCAATGTCCTTGGGATGGTGGGCATTGAACATGCTTTGAGGGAAGACGAACACCGGATCTTCATTGTGACCGAGACCGGGATCGACGAGGTCGATCCCGGTCGCTGGAATACGAGGAGCAGCCGGGCGAACCTGAAAGGCTCCCGGTTTGTCACGGCGGCAGGAGGATTTCTGCACATCGTCAGAGGCAACTACCTCTACAGGGTTTCACCCGGGTCACCGAATTCCCGGCCCCTGAAGAGATCGTTGCCCGGTATCAGGTGGTTGTGCCCGCTGGGAGACAACCTCTGCCTTGCCGACGCCGAAGGTCGCCATCTCATCAACGCGAAAACGCTTGAGGGAATGGAACTGGAAGCGGCATGCTCGAAGCAGTAACAAGACCATGACTCGAACACATTCCCCGTCCGTCCTCGCCGTGATTTTGTTGTGGGCCCTGGCGCCACCAGCTTTTGCGCAGACCAATGACGATCAGGAGACCCTGCGGGTCTTCATCTTTGCCGGCCAGTCCAACATGGTGGGATCCGACTCGAAGGTTGGGGATATCAAGCGCTTTCCACCCTATGCCGGCCTGGAAGATCCGCAGGAGAAGGTGCTCTTCACCTACTGCCTCGGCCGGGAGAACAAGAAGCGCTCGGAAGGCTGGGTCGCCCTGCAGCACGTCAACAAGGTGGTTGGTCCGGAGCTCAGCTTCGCCCGCAGGGTGACCGGGCATATCAAGGCGCCCATTGCCATCATCAAGGTCGCAGCCGGGGGCACGCACCTGGGCGGGGACTGGAACCCTGGCAAGCCCATCGGGTTCAAGATGTATCCCCTCGCCCTCGAAACCATCCGCAAGGCCCTGGCCGGGCTGGACCAGCGCAAGATCAAATACCGCTTGGAGGGTTTCATGTGGCACCAGGGGGAGAACGACATGTTCAACGAGGAGTATATGAAGGGCTATGGCGGGAACCTGAAGAACTTCCTCGCCAGCTGGCGGCGTGACCTCAAGACCCCGGACCTCAAGTTCTACATCGGCGAACTCTGCACCAAGACGATCTGGGGGATGGACCTGCGTCCGCGCATGTACGCCATCAGTCTCGGTCAGCGCGAGGTGACGGGGGCCGATCCCCGCACCGAATATGTGCCCACCTCCCATGTGGGGGCGGAGATCGGGCGCCCGGTGGGGTTGCATTATCACTACGGCACCCTGGGCCAGCTGCAGCATGGGGAAAACTATGCCACCGCCTACCTGCGCACGATCGGCCTGAAACTCAGGTCGCCCCGGCCCCTGAAGAAATGGCCCTATGAAAAAGGGAGCGCGGTGAAACTCTTCATCCTCGCCGGTCACCGCAACATGGAAGGTGAACGGGCCTTCGTGCAGGAACTCGAGAAGCTCAAGGGGGGCGAAACCCTGCTCAAGGATAATGCCAGGATCGCCTACAAGTATGACCTGGGCGGGGGCTACCACCGCTCCCGGGGATGGGAGCCACTGGGCCTCACCGGTTACTACGACACCTTCGGCCCGGAGTTGAGCTTTGCCCACACCCTGGGCAGCCGGGTCAAGGGCAACCTCGCCATTGCCAAGTTCACCCACAGCGGCTCGCAGATCATCGACTGGACCCCGGAAGGCAGCATGGCGAAAAGCCGTCACCTCTATCCGAAGTTCATCCAGTTCGTGAAGGACTCCGTCGGGGAGCTTTCAGCCAGAGGGCAGGAGGTGGAGATTGCCGGTATCTTTTATCACCTGGGGGAAAACGACATGTCCTTCCACCCCTACCGCAGGGAAGCGGCCGCGCGGGTGCAGGCCATTGTCAACGAGAGCCGGAAGGATCTGGCGCAGCCTGGGTTGAGGTGGTTTGTCAGTCAGCAGCCCCCGACGGATGTGGAAAAGCTCAATACCATTGATGTAGTCGGCAGCATGGCCAAGGTTGCCGCAGGGGATCCGAATCTCATTCACCTCAAGGCCTTGGACCTTCCGCCCCAGGAAAAGATGCTCGTCATCACCACCGGGGGCATCGTGCAACTGGGCGCAGTGATGGCCAGGGGCTACCTTGAGAACCAGTAAGAACCGGCGCTGTTTCAGGTGCGGGCATGGTTGGATTCGTTTGATCCGGCTCATTCCACCGGGCTGAAATCCCGGGGAGCAGGCAGCAGACGTCGGGGGGAGGGGCAAATCGCGTCCTTCAGATCCCCATAAATTCAACAATGATCCCGAGCAGGGTTCCAGCCAGAGGTCCCTGTGCAGATGGGTCGCTACCGGTCGGGGGCGGGAAAAAACGGCTTATTCGGGCATGAAATCAACCTGTCCAGAAACGGCGAGGGATGGTTGGAAGATTACCATTTATGGAGTGGACAAGATCGCACCAGCTGGGCAGAAATAACTCTTCACGCAAGAATGTGCCGAAACCCGTAACGATTGGAAATGAAAGCAGATAGCAAAATGCCCCCCAAACGGAAAGCCACTCTGCTGGCAAACCTGCTCCTCGCAGGTGCGGCGGCCAGCGTTTCCGACGCGGCGATCATCAGCATTGCCCCCGGGAACGTGAGTTCGTCGAGTGAGATTGGAGCGCCTTTCGACCGGATTAATGATCATCTCGTGGACGGCAGCGGACTTGTGGGCGAGGGGCATGATGGCACTCCCGATGGCACGATGTGGTTGTCGGAGGGCACCTGTTGTGGAGGGAGCCAGGACTTTGATCCCTGGGTGCAGTTTGACCTGGGGGGAACCTATTCCATCACCTCCATCCGCGTGTGGAACTACAACGAAGTGACGGGGGGAAACCTGACCGAGCGGGGTGTCAATGCATTGACGGTTCAGTATGGGATCACGGATGGGCTGGGATCGACCGTCCCCGGAATCACCAACTTCGCCCAGGCTCCCGAGCCGGTGACCAACGCGTATGCTGGTGAAGTTTTCGATGGCTTCGCACCGTTCACGGCGCGCTACATCAAGTTCGACATCGATTCCAATCACAACGGTGACAACTTTTTCTACGGGCTTTCGGAGGTTCAATTTGAAGGGGCCCTCATTCCCGAGCCCGGCTCGCTGGTGCTCCTGAGTCTTGGAGCCATGAGCCTGTTGTGGCGGAAACGCCGCAGTGCGGAGTAGTGGCGATTGACTGACCGGAGGACGCAGGGATTCCGCCCGCCGCCTCGTGGAAAATCCGCGGCAGCCTGACACCTCGGGCTGGGTTGTCGTGGCTGCACAATCGGCCCGAGCGAAGAAAGAACGTTTATGAAGACACTCCTGTTTGCCGCCCTCTCCGCTACCTTGATGTCAGTCGCCGTCCTGCGGGGGGAGATCATCCCAATCCCTGTCGGGAACGTGAGTTCGTCGAGTGAGATTGGGGCGCCTTTCAACCGGATTAATGATCATCTCGTGAACGGCAGCGGGCTCGTGGGCGAGGGGCATGATGGCACTCCCGATGGCACGATGTGGTTGTCGGAGGGCACCTGTTGTGGAGGAACCCAGGACTTTGATCCCTGGGTGCAATTCGATCTGGGGGACGTCTACTTCATTACCTCCATCCGCGTGTGGAACTACAACGAAGCGACGGGGGGGAACCTGACCGAGCGGGGTGTCAATGCAGTGACGATCGAGCATGGAATCATGGAAACGCTGGGATCAACCGTCCCCGGAATCACCAATTTCACCAAGGCTCCCGAGCCAGTGACCAACACGTATCCTGGTGAAGTGTTCGATGATTTCGCACCCTTCACGGCGCGCTACATCAGGTTCGACATCGACTCCAACCACAACGGTGACAACTTTTTCTACGGACTTTCGGAGGTCCAATTTGAAGGTGCTGTGGCAGGTGTCAATCTGTCCTCCGACCGGTTCCTGACCTCGGCTGGACAGGGCACGACGGTGGGGACCCTGACTACGCCGTCCGGTGATGCCGGTGACGCCTTCACCTACACCCTGGTGGCCGGCTCGGGGGATATGGACAACAGCAAGTTCCAGATCGTCGGGGACGAGCTCCAGATTGGCCCCCACGATTTCAGCGGCGCGGCCGACGGCGAAGGGTTTTCAGTCCGGGTGCTGACCACGGGTGCGCCGTCGGGCACCACGGTGGAAGCGGCCCTCACTCTGAGCGCGATGGCCGACTCGGACGGAGACGGTCTTCTCGATGCCTGGGAGGAACGGTGGGCTGGAGCCGGGGACCTGGGTGTTCTCTCGGGACTTGGGGATGCCAATTCCGACGGGGACAGCCTGACTGATCTCGAAGAGTTCAACCTGCAGGATCAGTTTCCCGACCTGGATCCGACCAGTGCGGACACTGACGGTGACACTCTGGACGATGGGGAAGAGATTGCCGGGGCGGGGCTCCGCCCGGCCACCGATCCCACCAATCCCGATTCCGATGGTGACACCTTGAGCGACGGGGTGGAAACAAACACCGGGATCTTTGTGGGACCGACGGACACGGGATCCGATCCGACCCTGCTCGACACGGATGGTGATACCTTCAACGACGATCTCGAGGTTGCCAAGGAGAGCGATCCGAACGATCCCGATTCGACCCTGCCAGTGACGCTGGCGGGCTACTGGCCCTTTGACGGCAATTCCGATCCCCAACCCGACCTGTCGGGCTTTGCCAATGATGCCTCAGTGGTGGCCGGGGCGACCTGGGTCGATGACGTGGACCGCGGTGGGGTGATGGAATTCAGCGGGAACGATCCCTATCTGGAAGCGGCTGACTCGGAGAGCCTGTCAATCACGGGCGACATCACCATTGCGGCGTGGGTCAAGGTGACCGACTACTCCAATTGGCGTGGGATCGTCGCCAAAAGCGCCGGACCGGGTGGCAATCTCCCGGCTTCCTATGATCTTTATCTGGTTCTTAACGACGGGAGGGCCCGACTCTATAGTGGCAGCCCGAGCGGTTTCGGTCAGGTTACCGCAGGCACAGCTCCGGTGACCGGCGAGTGGCACCATGTCGCGGTCACCAGGATTGGTGACGACGTGTCGTTCTACCACGACGGTCAGCTGGACGGCCAGGGAGTGACCACTCAACCGATGCTCGATTCCGATGCCACTCTCCGTATTGGCAACCGGACTGATCTGGTGACCGACTTCCTCGGACGCATGGATGATGTCGCGATTTTTGATGGCGGGCTCTCTCCTGGTCAGATCATCGCCATCATGGAGGGGGATTTCAGCGACTTTGGTGTCGGGGGAGCTGGAGATCCGCTTGAGCTGAGCGTCACTGGAAGCGGTTCGGACCTCGTCTTCAACTGGAAGAGCCGGGTTGGGATGCTCTACAATATCTGGACCAGCACCGACCTTGCGGCCGATCTTTCCACGTGGGACCTGGTGGAAGTGGACGGAGGCTACGATATCCCGGCTTCGGGTAGCGGCATCAACATGCATTCCATCCCGCGGCCTGGTGATGCGATTCGCTTTTACCGGGTGGGGGAGTTTTCGCCCCCACCCATGCTGGAGGAGAACTTCGACGGGGTGGTGGACGGGACTCTCCCGGCAGGCTGGACGACCAGGGGTGGCGGCACCACCGTCTGGGAGGTGGGAGACCCCGGCGCTGGAACGGGCCCCCTGTCTGCCAGGAGTGGGCCCAATTGCGCCGCGACCAATATCGCCGGAAACTACACCGCTCTGGCGGACGTCTCACTGATCTCACCATCCTTTTCCGTGCCTGCGGAAGGGGCCACTCTCGAGTTCCAGCAGTTCATTGACACCGATGAGGCCGGGGACGTGGGGACGATCCGGATTCTCGATGCCGACAACGCGGACGCCCTGATTGAGGAGATGAACCCGCCCGGCGCGATTGAGGGCTTTCTCGCCGGTTGGACCGCGGAGTCCTTTTCGCTTCCGGCTTCGGCAACCGGAAGGAATATCAGGATTGAATTCCGATTCGTCAGCAACGACAACGGGGACGAGTGGGCTGGTTTCTACATCGACGACGTCAAGGTGATCATCCCTGCCCCATAAGTTACGATCTGAAATCCCGACTCCGGTTCCCTTCCTGCCAGAATCCCGGTTTATGGATCCTGCGGGAGGGCAAGGGAAGGGAACTGTGCTCTCCCAGGTCCTGAAACCGGGAGGGAATGCCCCCTCACAATCCACGATGTGCCCCCCACCGATACCTGTCCTGCTTGGAGTTCTCCTGGTCGTCCTGGCCGGACCGGGTCTCCACGCCTCCCCGGATGCGGTAGTGGTCTTCAATGAGATCCACTATAACCCGGCGGGCCAGTCGGAAGAGGGAGAGTGGATCGAGTTTTTCAATCAGATGGGCATCAAGACCGATGTCTCCGGCTGGCGGATCGAGGGAATTGACTACACCTTTCCTCCGGGAACCGTGATTGATCCGGGTGGTTACCTGGTAGTGGCGAAGGCTCCCCTGGCCGGTCACTACGGTCCTTTCACCGGTAACCTCGAAAACGGGGGAGAGCGATTGCGGCTCATCAACCAGTCCGATCGCCTGATGGATGAGATCACCTACGGCGATGATGGTCGCTGGCCGGAAGAGGCCGATGGATCCGGCGTGACCCTCGCCAAGCGCCGACCTTACACCGCCAACAAACCACCCGAGAATTGGACCGCTGCAGAGCAGGTGGGGGGAACTCCCGGGGCGGAGAATTTTCCTTCACCGGCTGCCGGTTCGTCCGTCCTTATCAATGAAATGCCGTCCGCCGGCGAGGATCCGTTCTGGGTGGAACTGGTGAATGTCGGGGCCTCGGACGCCGAGTTGGAAGGCATGATTCTGACCGCCGGGGCCGATCCGCTCCGCCGGCATGCCATTCCGGCGCAGTCGCTGGCAGCCGGGGCCAGGCTGGTGTTGACGGAAACGGAGCTGGGATTCCGTCCCCTGGAGGATGAAAAGCTGTTCCTTTACGACTCCACCGAATCCCTTGTGCTGGATGGGCGCGAATTGACGGGGAGCCTGCGGGGCCGGGCCGTGGCGCGCGGCGGGGCCTGGCTCTACCCGGATGTGGCAACGCCCGGGACGCCCAACACCTTTGCCTTTCACGACGAGGTGGTCATCAGTGAAATCATGTACAACCCCCCGGCTCTCCAGGCGGGACGAGGTTCTTCCCAGGCGGTCGAGAATTCGGACAACCAGTGGATCGAGATCGCGAATCGAAGTGCTGGTCCGATTTCCCTTGATGGTTGGGAGTTCAGTGACGGGATAAACTTTACCTTTCCTCCCGGGATGAGTCTTGCGGCCGGGGAGTATGCCTGTATTGCGCGAGATGCGGTGGAGTTCGTGGATGGCTATCCCGGAGCACGGCTGCTGGGAGAGTTTCAAGGCAGCCTTTCCCGTTCTTCTGAACGAATCCACCTGCGCGACAGCAACAGAAACCCAGTCGATGAGGTGAGGTATTTCGACAGTGGTCGCTGGCCGGAGGCGGCGGATGGCGGCGGGTCGAGTCTTGAACTGCGGGATCTCGATGCCGACAACAGCGTGGCGGAATCCTGGGCCGCGAGTGACGAGACGGCGCAAGGCGGTTGGCAGAATTACCGGTATCGTGCCAGGTCCGCGGCGAGCCGCGGACCCGACTCGAAATGGAGGGAGTTCAACTTGGGATTGCTTGGTGCGGGTGAGATCCTGATCGACGACATCACGGTCGTCGAGAACCGGTCGGTCCCGAAGATCAGCAATACGGATTTCAGCAGTGGTGCAACCGGCTGGCGATTCCGGGGCACACATCGGCACTCCACGATTGTGGAGGACCCCGACGAACCAGGGAACAACGTGCTGCGGGTGGTGGCGACCGGTGCAACCGGGCACATGCACAACCAGATCGAAACGACGCTTCTCGGCCGGGTAAGCAACGACGAGGTTTACGAGATCTCATTCCGCGCGCGCTGGGTGAGCGGCTCGAACCAGCTGCACTCGCGCCTGTATTTCAATCGCATGCCACAGGTATCCTTCCTCGACCGGCCGGTGCACGCGGGCACGCCATCGGCCGCCAACTCAAGGGCGGAGGTCAACATCGGCCCCTCGATCCGTAACTTCAGGCACTCTCCCGCCGTTCCGGCCCCGGGGGAGCTGGTCACCGTGACAGCCCAGGCCACCGACCCGGATTCGGTCGCCGGAATGACCCTCTTTTATTCCGTTAACGGATCTGCCAACCGGATCGTGCCGATGAGTGCGGGGGCGGACGGGCTCTACACGGGAACGATCCGGAGACGAACTGCGGGGAGTGTTGTTCAGTTCTATGTGCAGGCCGTTGATGGCCTCGGCGTCACCTCGTTCTTTCCTGCCGCCGGTCCGGACTCCCGCGCGCTCTACAAGATCGATGACGGACTCGCCGCGACCAACGGTCAGCACAATTTCCGCCTCGTGGTCACCAATGCGGAGCGCGATTTCCTCCATGTGGGGACCGAAGTGATGAGCAATGACCGGGTCGGGGCAACCATCATCGACCGCGAAGAGGATATCTACTACGATGTGAAACTCCGTCTCAAGGGCAGTGAGCGGGCCCGCTTCCAGGACAACCGCGTCGGCTACAACATGCGTTTCGGTCGCGATCAGCTCTACCGCGGCATCCACAGGTCCATCGCGATCGACCGTTCTGAAGGGGTCGGGCAGGGGCAGTTCGAGATCCTGTTTGATTTCATGATCGCCAATTCCGGAGGAGTGGTGAGCCGCTACTACGACTTCGTCAGGGTGCTGGCGCCGAAGGATGTGCATACCCGGTCTGCGGTGCTGCAGATGGCGCGCTATGATGAAGTCTTTCTCGAGTCGCAGTTTGAGAACGGTGCGGACGGAAACCTTTACGAATACGAGTTGATCTACTCTCCGAACAATGCCGACGCGAGCGGATTCAAGCTGCCAAATCCCGATGGTGTGAACGGGGTTTCCGTGAGCAACCTTGGCGACAGCAAGGAGAACTACCGCTGGTTCTTCCTGAAAAAGAACAATCGAGAAGCGGACGATTTTGGTCCCATCATCGCCTATAACAAGAAGTTCAGCCAGGGCGGAACGGCCTTCGAGAACGGACTGGAGGAGGTGGTCGACATCGATGGCTGGCTCCGCGGCATGGCCTACGCGGTTCTCTCGGGAGCGGGTGACAATGCCGGCGCCAACAGTCAGCACAACGGGATGTACTACGCGCACCCGGACGGGCGGGTGATGTTCCTGCCGCACGACATGGACTTCGCGTTCAGCACCACCCGCAGCATCTTCGCCAACTCGGAATGTTCCAGGCTCACCGCGGATCCCGCGCGCAGGCGAATCTATCTCGGTCACCTGCACGACATCATATCGACAACCTACAATCGCGATTACATGTCGATGTGGACCACTCACCTGGCTTCCTTTGATTCCAGCCAGAACTGGAGAGGGCATCTCAGCTACATCACGAACCGTTCCAACAATGTCCTGTCCCAGATCAGCAGCGGGATTGGGCCGGTGGAGTTCTCCATCACGACCGGCAGTCCGCTTACGGTGGGCGCCGGCAGTGCGTCGGTGACGGGGTCCGGCTGGGTGAATGTCCGGGAAATCCGGGTGCATGGCGGGAGCTCTCCGCTCTCCTTGTCGTGGTCGGACACCGATTCCTGGGAGGTGGCTCTTCCGCTCCTGCCGGGACGGCGCACCTACACCCTCGAGGCGTTCGATTTTTCAGGAAACCTGGTGGGAAGTGACTCCATCACGATTGACAACACCAGCGTCGTTCCTCCTGCCTCGGATCAGAATCTCGCCATCACGGAGATCCACTATCGCCCCGGTTCGCCCACCATTGAGGAGGAGGGACTCGGCTTCGATGCCCGCAGCAGGTTCGAGTTCGTGGAGCTCATGAATATTTCGAGCGGGACGATCGATCTGACCAACGTGCGGTTTGCTGACGGCATCAGTTTCAACTTCACTGAATCGTTGACCGGTGTCGTGCTGGCGGCTGGTGAGCGGATCGTAATCGTCAATGACTCGGCGGCGTTCTCGCATCGTTATCCGGCGGTTCCGGCAGCGGCGATCGCCGGAGAGTTCACGGGCAACCTGAGTGATGGCGGGGAGGCTCTCCTGCTGGTGGCAACGGATGAGACCGCGATCCGCAGCTTCACCTACGGGGATCTTCCACCCTGGTCTGCGGCGGCGGACGGGCCCGGGCCGTCCCTCGTCCTGATTCATCCCGGAGGCAATCCGAATCATGCCGATCCTCTGAACTGGCGATCCAGCGTATCAGCCGGGGGCAACCCCGATGCCTCCGATGCGACCGTCTTTGCCGGAAACGCAAATGCCGACAGCGACTCCAACGGGCTTCCCGATCTGATCGACTATGTCCTGGGAAACCGGTTCCTTCCGGAGGAGGCACGTCCGATCGGCGGAATTGAAGCGAGCGAGGTGGAGGAAGTGACAGAGGACTACTTCACGTTTTCGTATCGCCGCAACCTGGCCGCTGACGATGTGATCGATTTCGTGGAAGTGTCCGGGGACCTGGAGAACTGGAACTCCGGATCCGAGTATATCGTTCCTGTCACCACCGTGAATCTGGGAGACGGGACCGCATTGGTCACTTGGCGGGCAGCACAGCCGATTGATCGAGCGCCCCAACTCTACTTCCGTCTGCGATCCCAGATTCGATGACGACAGGTCTCATCATGACTGGATCTTGCAACAGATAGGATCCCCGGGGTGCATCCTGCGGTTTCGGGTCAGGGGTATCGCGAGGGAAGGTGTTGAATACCGTGACAGCGGGCTTCAAAGATTGCTGATCCTGCCTGCCATGAGAATCTTCCGGGAACAATTAACCATGAAACGAACCCTGCTGATCCTGCTGAATGCTCTGACGCTGCAATTGGCATGGGCCCGACCGAACATTGTCCTGATCCTGGCCGATGATGTCGGTTGCGAACCGATCGGCGCCTACGGCGGAGAGCGTTGGAAGACACCCCATATCGACGCATTGGCTGAGGGCGGAATGCGGTTTGATTACTGCTTCAGCATGCCGGTGTGCCATCCCACGCGGGTCTGTTTGCTGACCGGCAGGTATCCTTTTCGCCTGAAGGCGGGGTGGGGGACGTTTCCCAGGGCGGAGGAAACACACACCCTGGCGGCTGTGCTCAGGCGAGCGGGCTATCGCACGGCCATCGCCGGCAAATGGCAGTTATGCCTGATGAACAAGGATCCCGGGCAACCCGCCCGCATGGGATTTGACGAATGGAGCGTCTTCGGCTGGCACGAAGGCGCACGCTATCATGAACCGATGATTTACCAGAATGGCCGGGTGCGCGGGGATACCAGGGGGAAGTATGGTCCGGAGTTGTACGTGGAATTTCTCGGTGATTTCATGGAACGGAGCAGCAGGGCGAAGCAACCGTTTTTCGCCTGCTACTCGATGGCGCTGGCGCATGACGTCACCAATGACATTCCCGTTCAGGTGCCGTATGTGCCGGGGAAGGATCGCTGGATGAATTACGGTGAAATGATCGAGAGCATGGACGTCATGGTTGGCAGACTGGTGGCCAGGATTGACCAGCTCGGCCTGCGGGAAGACACCGTGATCTTTTTCACGGGAGACAACGGCACCGCCGCACGGTCCAAGCTGCGGCACGTTTCCAGTCGCAAATACGAACAGGAAGACGTCTACTCCGTCCGCAACGGTCAGCGCGTGCGGGGAGGAAAGGGGACGTTGCTGGATATCGGGACCAACGTGCCGCTCATCGTCAAATGGCCGGGAAAGATCATGGCGGGCAGTCGAGGGGATGAGCTGGTGGATTTCAGCGACTGGCTGCCTACCCTGGCGGAGATCGGTGGCGCGAAGCTGGACCGGGAAAACGACGGCATCAGCTTCAGTGGCACGCTGTTTCAGTCTCGGCGTCACCGCGCTCGTTCCTATGCCTTTTCCGAAAGGAAGGACGGCAGGGCCTGGGTGCGTAGCAAGCAGTACAAACTCTATAACGATGATCGCTACTTTGACGTTCGCGCCGACCCCATGGAGCAGCACCTGCTCAAGGATGTCACCGGTCGCGCCGCTGAGGAGCGCGATCGTCTGGAAGCGGCATTCGTCAAACTGAATTATCCCGGGAGGAAGTGAACCCGTTGCGGTCGGGAAATCGTTTTCTCGATCTATATCTCAAATGGAGTAGTTGCGGATGATCATGCCATGCCGAAACGACCCGCGATCGAAGGGAGCTGTCACGAGTTTGGCGCCATGAGGGAAAGGGATGGAAACGGGAAAGGATAGTAGTGAATCGGTGCAGCAACCTGAAGTCAGAGCAGGGAAGCGAAGGAGGCAATAACATGATCTTGCGATTGCAGGGCGCGCGTTCAGGCGGTAAGATCATATCCATATTCATGGGGAGGGGGAGATGATGAATAATAGTTCGTCTGGTGGATCGGATGGAAAGGTTTCAGGAATGAGGCCTCTGTTACTGGGTGGCCTCAGCCTTGCGGTAATGGTCGTGGTGTTTTTCGTGGTCTGGGCGGAGCGAAGAGTGCCCGAGATCCCTGAAGCGCAGAGGATTGCCGAGGGCCTCGAAGAGCCCTTCCTCCAGATGAGGAAGAGTCAGCAGGAGCGGGAAAGAGCCCCGGCGGCCGGCTCGGTGGCGGAGGGGGAGCTCGTGTACAATGCCAACTGCGTCGCCTGCCACCAGTCGGAGGGGCAGGGAAAAGTCGGATTTGCTCCTTTCATCAGAAACCCCCATTTCCTCGCCATCACGTCGGACGAGTTTCTTCGCGCGACAATCGTCCAGGGGCGTCCCGGAACCGCGATGGTTCCCTGGGCTCATCTGGAATCGGGCCAGATCGAATCTCTGGTCGCCTATATGCGATCGGCGGTAGATCCCGAGGTCACGCCGGTGGCAACCATTGATCCCGGTCGCAAGCATCCTGGAGATGCGACGAGCGGGACCGTGCTCTACGGGCAGTTCTGTGCCTCCTGCCATGGCGAGAATGCGACCGGTTACGCCGAGGGGGGGCCGGGACCTGCCATTGGAAACGCGGGGTTTCTCGCCATCGCTTCGGATGATTACATCTTTCAGACCATCAAACACGGCAGGACGGGGACCGCCATGCGTCCCTTCAGCGGGTCGCGCGGGCTGGCAAATCTTTCGGACCAGGAGATTGGGGACATCGTCTCCTACCTGCGCAACCGCAGCGACGCTCCGCCTCCGGTGGCGTCCACCGGTCCTGACCCCAACAAGGGAAAAATGCATTTCGATGCAAACTGCGCTGCCTGCCATCAGCCGAATGGGGCGGGTCGACCGGGGATTGCGCCGAGTATCGGAAACCGTGACTTTCTCGCCCTCGTCACCGATGATTTCATCAAGGACGTCGTCCGCCGTGGTCGGTTCGGGACCGCCATGGTCCAACGGCCGGACCTGAGCGATGCGGTGCTCGACGATATCGTCGCCTATCTCCGCTCGCTCCCTGTCGAGAACGTGGTGAATATCGAGGTGGATTCCTCCAGACAGTTGGCCGCCCTGGGGGACGGGAAGGCGGGGCACCAGAAGTTCGATCTCTACTGCGCCGCGTGTCATGGCCCCGAAGGTCAGGGTTATGCGGTGGGCGGGGCGGGTCCGGGAATCGGACTGTCGGGATTCCTTGGAGCCGTATCGGACGACTACATTCTCCAGACCCTCAAGCAGGGTCGGATCAATACGGCAATGAGGCCGTTCATGGGCGCTCGCGGCCTGGCTAACCTCAATGAGCAGGATGCCCACGATATCATCGCCTACATGCGAAGCCTCTCGGCGACGAGTAAGTGAATCCGGTGGCCTTCCAGTAATTCAGGCAAGCAACAAGATAATAAATAGCACCAAATGAAACGCAGAACCTTCGTGCAATCAGGCGCGACCGCGGCTCTCTCAACGGGAGTGACTCAGACCGGCTGGGCCATTCCAGCTCAGGACGGGATCGAATTGGAGAAGGACGAGGCGCCTACGGATCTTTACGCAGCGTGTCCTTACTGTGGAGTAGGTTGCGGCACGATTCTGAAGACCCGGAATGGACGCATCACCGGGATCGTTCCCGACAAGGACCATCCCACCAACAAGGGGCTGCAGTGTATCAAGGGGCTCACTTCGGCGGAGGCCATCTACGTCAATCGACTTAACAAGCCGTTGATCCGAAAGGACATGTCGGATCCGTTGAAGGGGCACGTTTCGGCCACCAAGGGTTCCTACGATCCGAGCCTCTTCAGGGAGGCGAGCTGGGAGGAGGCCGAGGAACTGGTTGCGGACAAGATTGTGGAGATCGTGAAGGCTTCCGGCGGGAACGCGGTGGGCCTCTATGGGTCAGGGCAACTCTCCCTGGAAGGCCAGTATCTTGAGAACATCTTCATGAAGGGAATCATCGGATCGAACACCATCGAGGCCAATGCCCGCATGTGTATGACCTCGGCGGTGACTGGCTATTTCAAGGCCCTGGGCTCCGACACTCCACCGACCTGCTATGAGGATGTGGAACTGGCGGACATGATCTGTTTCTGGGGCCACAACGCCAGAGGGGCGCATCCCATTCTTTACTGGCGAGTGGCCGATTCCAAGGCCCAGCGCAATATTCCGACTCTGGTGGTGGACCCGCGGCGGACTGGGACGGTGATGGGACTGGAAGATGTCAACAAGGACAACAGCTTCCACTTCCCGACCATCAATGGCGACATTTCCATCCACAATGCCCTGGCCTACGCTCTGATGGAGAACCACGACGACGCGATTGCGTGGGACTTCCTCAAGGAATATACCACAGGCTGGCAGGAGTATGTCGATGCGGTGCAGGCTGGCTACAAGCCGGAGGACGTTGAGGACCGGACCAAGATCCCGGCGGCTGAGATTCGCAAGGTGGCTGCCATCTGGGCCAAGGCCAGCATTCGTGGACGCGAGCGTGGAACGGGTGGTGTGATGTGCATCTGGGGGATTGGTTATAACCAGCACCTTCACGGCCAGCACAACACGATGAGCCTCATCAACCTCATGGCGTTGACCGGGAACATCGGCCGGCCGGGTGCCGGCCCGCACTCCCAGACCGGGCAGCCCAATGCGATGGGAGAACGTCTGACCGGAGGGCTCACCGGGCGTCTCCCGTTCAATATCGGGATCGATAACGAGAAGCACCGGGAATGGTGTGCGAAGAACTGGGGGCTCCCCAAGGAACGTCTCGACGAGGTGGCGGGCATGCAGAACACCGGGATGGCGGTGGGAATGATGGAGCGCGCTCTGAAGGGCGATGTGCAGGCCATGTTCCTGATCTATGCCACCCATATCGATCTTCCCGATTCATACAACCTCGTGCGTCCCGCCCTCGCCAAGACATTCACGGTTGTGCAGGAGATCTACAGGGACGCGCCCAACAATCTTTACGCGGACGTGATCCTTCCGGCGGCGACCTGGGGAGAGTGGGTCAATGGAATCTACGTGCAGTCCGAGCGCCGGCTTTATGTCACGGAGGGAACCGGTAATCCCGTGAAGGGCTGCCGTCCGGATATGGACATGGTCATCGACAAGGGCAAGCTCATCGGGGAGCAGCTCGGTCTCGACATGAAGAAGATCTTTCCCTACGAGCGGAAGGAGAATGGGTTCTATGATCCGGAGGAGGTCTTTCGCGATTTCATCAAGGCCTCCAAGGGAACCGATGCCGATTTGACCGGTATCCTGGCCGTGGAGAAAGAGACCGGGAAGTCTCCCTACCAGCAGATCAAGGAGCTGCGTGGAATCCAGTGGCCCGCCCCCACTGCGGCGATCGCAAAAGTGGGCGGCACCAAGCGGCGCTACATGGCGCAGGAGGAGTTCTGGCCGGGCAAGCCCTACGGGGAGTTCCGCCACGCCGACGGCAAACTGCACATTCACATGTGTCAGCAGGACTACTCCAACTACAAGGAGATTACGGATGAACTCGCCAAGGCGGGGACCGATCCGGATTATTACATGATCGATCATTACGATGTGCTGGTGAAGGCTCGTGATGCCGGGCTCACCCCGGAACTTCCCGATTTTGAACACCTCGGCAAGAAGATGGCGGACGTTCCGGAGGGCCATTACCCGTTCTGGTGGGCCACTGGCGTGGTTTACGAGCACTTCCACACCGCCAAGACGATCCGCGCCGGCACGACCAGGAAACTGGTGCCTGAGATGTACGTCGAAATGCACCCGGACGATGCGAAGGAGCTGGGGACCAAGGACGGGGAGTGGGTCCGGATCACGACTCGTCGCGGTTCGCTTGAGGCCCGCGTGTCGGTGGGACTCGATTCGGTGGTAAAACCGGCCCGCAACACGGTTCCGAAGGGATTTCTCTTCAGTCCGTGGAACCTCTCGGTGGCGGATTCGGGCGATCCCAAGAAGAACAAGTGGTTGGCGAATGGCACCACCCACCGGGCCTTCGATCCCGTTTCGGGACAGGCGGACTTCAAGAAATGTGCTGCGCGCGTTGAGCCTATCGCATAGCGTTTCGGGGTGGAACTGAGTCGTCTCGGATTTCTGCGTGCCTTCGTGGCAGGCGCGATCCTGCCGCTGTTCTATCCGCTCCTGGGTCGCCTGGGGGCGAAGACCCGCCGCGGACGGAAACTCCTCCGGCCGCCGGGCGCCAAACCCGAGGACCAGTTTCTCCGGGACTGCATCGCCTGCGGGCAGTGTGCGAATGTCTGCCCCAACAAGTGCATCACTCTGGTCGGACTGGAGGCCGGGATAGAGAATCTCGGGACTCCCAGGATCGATGCGCGTGCCCAGGGCTGCATCCTCTGCATGGCTTGCACCCGGGTCTGCCCCACGCAGGCATTGGAGAAACTGGAACCCACCGAAGAGGGGAAGCGGGCGGTCCGGATGGGGCTCGCTTTTGTTTCCGAGGACCATTGTTACTCCTTTGCGGGGCGCACCTGTGGAGTGTGTTACCGGGCCTGTCCGTTGCCTGGCGAGGCCATGACACTCGGGCTCTATGAAACCCCGACCGTGCACACCGGGCACTGCGTAGGCTGCGGATTGTGCGAACAGGCCTGCGTCCAGATGCCCCAGGCGATCCGGGTCGTTCCCCTCTCGGATAGCGATCGAATCTCCGTCCTGCGGGCACAACCGAAAGGGACGAAGAAACCTGCTTCCCGGTGGAAGCAGGGCCCTCGCTGGGACGAGGAACCGTCACCGTGATCAGCATGCGCAGTGGAAGGACATTACTGGTTGTATCGATCATCACCCGCGCCGGGGTCGTTTTGCTGCTCTGCTTCCTCGCGCTCCTGACGAACTACCACAATCTGAAGCAGGCCTACAACAATCCGCGCCTGGTGGAGTTGAGCGAGGGCAGGCCCATGCGGGTGTTCTACGAGAAGACTGATGCGCTTTTCTCGGCCTTTGGCGACCCGGCCGAGGAGGCACAGAAGAATGGAGGGATGACCTGGTCGATTCGGATTGGGGGCATTCCCTTCACTGACCCCGTGGCTGCGCTGTCCGTCCTCGTGAAAAGTCATCGGTGGGAACTCGGCTTCGGACTGGGATTGATCATTCCGCTCTCTCTGGCCCTTCTTTTCGGTCGCGTCTTCTGTGCCTACGTGTGTCCCGCCTCGCTGCTGTTTTTCACGATCTCGCGAATCAGGCGCCTGGTGGCGAAGTTCTTCTGGCTGCCCGAGTGCTCCCTCCATCGTGGCTTTTGCTGGGGAATCCTGGCAGGAGGCCTGATCACGGCGCTTTGGATCGGCCACGGGGTCTGGACTCTGGCCCTTCCCTACTTTGCACTGGGCCAGACCCTTTTCCACGGCATCGCCTACGGGGGCATTTCGTTCTCGCTCGGGAGCCTGGTCGTCTTCGGGCTTCTCGACCTCATGATGGGCAGGCAGTTCACCTGTCGTTACGTCTGCCCGACCGGTCGACTGCTTGGGGCGATTGGAAGCAGGTCGGTCTTTGCTCTCAGGCATCAGGCAGGGGACTGCGTTGATACTTGCACCAGTTGCATCGATGTGTGCCCTATGAAGGTGCAGCCGAAATTCGATGAAACACGTGATTGTTCCATGTGCGGAGAGTGCCTCACCATTTGCCCCACCAGGTGCCTGTCGATCGGTCTGCGAAAGCCCCTGTCGAAGGTGGATTCCATTTCCTGCCATGAATAGGACCGTAAAGAGCTCACTCCTCCTGCTGCTTGTCCTCCTCACTGGAATGGGCTCCGCCCTGGGACATCACTTCAAGGGGTTGCCCCACTACAACTATTTCGAAAATTATCCCCAGGTGCCGGAAGAGGAATTCCATGGTGAGGCCGGGAACTACGAGATCTCGCTGGTGGTTTATGATTTCCAGGGGATTGATCGCAAGCAGGTGGAGGATCCCGACAAGGTCCGGCTCTTCGTCATGATTCTCAATCTGCAGGACAACGGGGTTTACGGTGGCAGGCTGACCCTTGAGATTCTCGATCGGGATCAGGTGGTGGAGACTCAGGTGTTCAAGTCCTCGGAGTTGGAGAGTCTCTACGGCATGTCCCGGAAACTGCCCGAGACCGGGAAATACGCGCTGCGCCTGACACTGCATGACGAAGGTGATCTCCAGTGCACCATTCCCTTTCAGCTGTCGTCCCAGGAAACCCACTGGGGCCCGTGGGTCGCCGCCGGACTGGGAGTGTTTCTGGTGGTGGCCGCGGCCGGAGCCCGCCGCGCCCGGGTAAAGCAGGATCGGATCGATGCGGGGAGGAAGAACTGATCAAGGGGCAGCGTTGGGGATGGAATTCGCAGAACCGGGTTTTGGCGAACCCGACCAGCGACCTCCTGTTGAGGCCATTCGTGCCTCAAGCCTTTATGGCGATTCGAGCAGGGACTCTTCCAGCGGTTCCCCTGTCAGTGTCTTCAGGAACGCTTCCAGGTCATCCTTCTCACGCTTGGGGAGGTTCAGCGGCAGAAGCGTTTCCTCACGGTGTCCGAGGGGAGGCTCGTCCTTGAGCTCAGAGTAGTGATTGATGACGTCGCGAAGAGTGGCGAACCGTCCGTCGTGCATGTAGGGAGCGGTTTCAGCGACGTGTCGCAGACTGGGAGTCTTGAACTCGGCCATGTTGTTGAGTTTCACGATCAGGTAGCGAAGCTTGATGTTGGTATCCGGGCCGCGATCGTCGCTGAACTCTCCGAAGCCGTTGAAAGGATCCTTCTTCACCAGTCGCACGCCCTCAAAGCGCCCGGAATCCCTGCGCAGATCCGGGTGCTTGGGCAGTCCGATGTTGTGAAACTCCCCGTCCGACAGGTTGGGGCCCGAGTGACAGAGGATGCACCGGCCGCGCCCCACAAAGAGCTTCAAGCCGCGCCGTTCCGTTTCACTGAGTCCCGCGCTCTCCCGCGGTTCCCCCCCCCTGATCCGGGACACGAACTGATCGAAGCGTGAATTGGTGCTGATCAGCTGTCGTTGATAGGCTTCAAAGGTCTTGCCAAGGTTGGTCAGGAAGCGGTCCAGAGGTTCCCCGGCCGGGGGCAGGGGGCCGAAGAGTTCCTCATAGGCTGTCTTCAGGGTCCGGTCTCCGGCGACGACACTGAGAGCGTGTTCGGGGGTGGCTCCCATCTCGTCCGGGCTTTGCAGGGGTTGCAGACTCTGTGCCCAAAGCGAATCGGTCCGACCGTCCCAGAAATACCAGCGCTGGTAGGCCATGTTCCAGAGTGCCTGCGAGTGACGTCTGGTGGTCTTCAGTCCCTCCGCAAGTGGCTTGGCGTCGGAGAACCCGTGCCCGGGATTGTGACAGGTGGCACAGGAGATTTCACCGTTGGACGAGAGGTGTGCGTTGTAGAAGAGTGACTGTCCCAGGCGTGCAGCCCCGGGATCATCCGCAAATGTGTTGGTGGGACTTGGAGGAGGAGTGGGAAGAGGTGAGAGTTTGAGGACCTCGGAAAGCTCTTCGCCGGAGAGTTGCGCGTCCTGAGGCGAGGGACGGTCGCAACCAGCCAGGAACGCCGCGAGAACCCCTGCTGTGGTTGTGAGTTTCCAACGCATCGTGGTCGATTGATCTGCTTATTCGATCTGCACCGGAAAGGAGGCGCGCTCCATTTTGCCCTGGCTCCCCACTTCCACCGTGATCACCCACTCGCCGGCCATGTGAAAAAGCATCCCGTCCACCCGGTAGGCGCCCTCCTTCCCGGCCACAACCTCCGGTTGGGTATTCATGCCGTGCCCGTGCGCAGGCATGTCGGCATCCACCTTGACCTCAAGGACGCCCGCCGTTGTGACGGTTGATTTGACATGCAGATCCAGCGAAAAGTGTTTGTTCTCCACGATTTCGCCCCCGGTGGGATTCAAGGTAATCGAGAAGCTCCCTCCCGTGGTTTTCCTGGTGTCAGGCCAGGTTGGCACCAACTTGTTTTCAGGAGGGAGGTTGCCGTTCGCGGGTTTCTCGGTATCGCAGGCGATGCACAGAGTGCAAATGGTGATGATGGCAAAGTGACGCATGGTGGCGTTGAAGTTTTCGGTGGTTCCCATACTATGAGTCCGTTCCAGTTCCAAGCAGGACAAATCCTGTGCCCGGTGTTTCCTGAAAAGAATTGTTTCTCATCATGCCCGGATTCAATCGGCGACAACTCTTCCGGCTCCGTCTCGGGGACCTTTCCCGGGAAGTTGGCCGTGCGGTTGGTGATGGGGGAGAGGGAGAGGAAGGTGAGCTGTTCATCCGGCCACCCGGCGCCCTGGAGGACGAGAGCGCTTTTCTCGAGATATGTGAACGGTGCGGTTCCTGTGCCGAAGCCTGCCCACATGACGTTGTCCGGAAGTTTGACCCCGCCTTCGGCCCCCTTGAGAACACTCCCTTTCTTGATCCCCCGGTGGCTCCCTGTCGCTGGTGTGCGGAGATGCCCTGCATAGGGGCCTGTCCCAGTGGAGCGCTTCGGATGGATGAAGCCCGTCCACTGGCCCCCCTCGCGAAGGTCTCCCTCGATCTCGACAAGTGTCTGAATACAGTGGGCACGCTCTGCGACACGTGTTCATTCCGCTGTCCGAGCGGGGTGAAGGCCATCCGGATGGTGCGGCGCCGCCCGATCCTCGATCTGGATCGATGCACCGGTTGTGGCATGTGCATCTACCACTGTGAGGCCGAACCCTCCGCCTTCACACTGGTTTATCTGGGCGAACCGGGGGAAGAGTCAGGCGATTGAGCCGTGGTCGAGGGGGTAACTGGTGCCATTCTTCACAGGGACAAACCAGAACGTGAGGGCCGGAACCTTGAGGAAGTAACCGTTATGGTTACGGGGCAGGATGCTCCTCCTTCCGGGGGCGCCGCAGGGTCATGATGCCATGGTCACCCTTGTCGGATTTGTAGGTGGCATCGAAGGTTTCCGTATCGAGCTTTCCGTCGAGAGAATGGGTTCCCACCAGTTTCGGAAGGACCATCTCGCCTTTCACAAGGAAAGAGCCGTCGGGTGCCCTTTTTGCCGGAACCGTATGAACGTAGTTTCCGAACTGGAGGATCCCCCAGCCCGCACGATAGCGGAAATCATAGATCCCCGGTTTCTCAGGAGTGGGAGTGACAATGCACCAGAGCGGACCCTCGTGGCCGTTCCAGTTGCTTTTCCAGTTTCCCTTCCAGGGGCCGGTGATGTCCTTGGGTTTCCCCGCTGCCGCAGCCTGTGCCACCGCCTTGTCGAAGCGGGCGTGGTAGCTCAGGCAGGAAGGAAGGCTGAGCAGGCAGGAGAACAGGAGAAGGGATTGACAGAAACGTTTTCTCATGCCGTGGAATGGCAGGTGGCAGGAATCAGGTTCCAGGTCGGAGTCGGCCCCGACCTGGAACCTTGAATCTGAAATCAGTTTAAACCTTGGGTTCCCAACCCGGGCGGTAGTTGCGTTTGACGAGCTTGGAGGCCTCTTCGTTGTCCTTGGACTTCATGTTGGGGCCGTCCCACTCGATGGGCCGTCCTTCGCCGATGCGCTGGGCGAGGCAGCCGAGGAGGATGACCTCGTTGAGGTAAGCGGCGATCTCGAAGTTCGAGTAGGAGGGCTTCTTGGGATCCTTCATCATCTCGAACCACTCCTTCACGTGGCCCGGTGAGCGCGGGACCACCTTGGGGATGTCCTTGCAGGCCGGGTGGTTATTGATGTTGGTGTAGGTCTTTTCCCCCTTGCGCATGAGGAAAACGTTCTGGCCGTAGTCGTCGGGCGAGTAGATCTCGCCCTCCGAGCCCTTGATGAGGCAGCAGCTCGCGGGGAGCTTGTTGCCCTGGTTGCCGACCAGGTTGGCAGTGATGTCGCTGTAGGGGCGGATGGGAGCCTGGCGGTCACGGGGATTTCCGTCGTACCACCAGAACTTAAGAGCCGGCCAGTCGCCGCGGGAGGGGAAGTCATAGCGCACCCGGGAGCTGAGCGGAAAGGTCTCCTTGTAGGGACGGGAGGCCACTTCGCATTCGATACGGTCGGGGTAGCCCAGCTTGAGAGCGCGGAAGGGCATGTTGACGGTGTGGCAGGCCATGTCACCGAGGGCGCCGGTGCCAAAGTCAAACCAGCCCCGCCACTTGAAGGTGTGGTAGACGCCGGCCTTGTAGGGACGCGGCAGAGCAGGTCCAAGCCAGAGATCCCAGTCGAGGTGACCGGGGACCGGATCGGAACTCTTGGGGCGGTCGATTCCCTGGGGCCAGACGGGACGGTTGGTCCAGACATGCAGTTCGAGGGGCTTGCCGATGGCCCCGGCGTGAATCACTTCCACTCCGCGGCGCAGTCCCTCGTTGGCGCTGCCCTGGTTGCCCATCTGGGTGGCCAGTTTCTTTTCGCGAGCCAGATTGCGCATGATGCGGGATTCCCAGACAGTCTGGGCGAGCGGCTTCTGCACGTAGGCATGCTTGCCCATGGCCATGGCGGTGATGGCGGCCACGCCATGGCAGTGGTCGGGAGTGGAGACTGTGACGGCATCGATCTGGTTTTCCATCTCCTCCAGCAGTTTCCGGAAGTCCTGGTATTGCTTGGCCTTGGGAAACTTCTTGGCCTTCCGGTTCATCGTGTTGCGATCGACGTCGCAGAGGGCCACGATCTCGCCCCCTTCGCGGGCGGCGTTGTCGGTGTCACTGCTGCCCTTGCCCCCGGTGCCGATACAGGCCACGCGGATCTTGGAGTTCAGGTTCTGTCCGCTCACGATGGCAGGGAACCCGAGAACGGAACCAGCGGTGATACCGGTGTTTTTGACAAATTTACGGCGAGTGAATTGCTTCATGACTTGGGTGACGAGTGTAGAGGGACGGGCGAAGGTGGGAAGCGGAATTTTGGCTTTAAGAGATGATCTTTTGAACGATTCCGGACGGATGACGCGTAGGAAGGGTTCCGGGCCTTGGCTGGTAGAGCCAGACCCGGATCAGAACAATAACGGTGGCAGCAGTGAATGGTTCGGAAACAGAAACAATGAAGGGCGGATCCGCCGGAATCAAACGGCGTTCTTTCGTGAAGGGTGTGGCCGGGGCTGGAGTGTTCCAGATCGTGGCTCCGCATGTGCTGGGGCGGGAGCGCACTCCACCCAGTGAGACGTTCGGTGCGGCCCTCATCGGGGCGGGTGGCCGGGGCCCGGGAACTTTCGGTGATCTCAGCGGGAAGCACAAGCTGGCCATCCGGGAGATCGCGCGCTGTGACGTGAAGTGGGTGGGCAAGGCGGACAACAAGACGCGCTACACGGACTTCCGGCGTCTGCTCGAGCGCAACGACGTGGACGTCGTCGCGATCGCGACGCCGCCGCACTGGCATGCGTTGATTTCGATTGCGGCGATGGAGGCTGGCAAGGATGTGGTCTGCGAGAAGCCCATGACACGGTTCGTGGCAGAGGGCCGCGCGGTAGTGGAAACCTCCCGACGCACCAAGCGTATCTTCCAGATCGGAACCTATGGACGTTTTGGTGTCTCCAATGGCAGGAACGACATGCGTAAGATCGTGCGGGCCGGATTGGTGAACGGGCGGGAGGTGCGCGTGATTCGTCGGGGAGGATTCAAGGTGCGGCAATGGTCCGGCCCCGTGCAGATAAACCCCCGTCCGGTGCCCGACTACCTCGACTGGAACATGTACTGCGGGCCCTCCCCGCTGAAACCTTTTCATCCGCCGCGTTTCGGTGGGATGCACCGTGGATACTGGGACTATGACGGAGGTGGCCTGGGAGACATGGGACAGCATGCGCTCGATCCGATTACCTATCGCATGGGTAAGGACGAGACGGCCCCGGTGGAGATCATTCCACACGCTCCCCCGACACATCCCGAGGTTGCAGGAATGTGGGGCTGGGTCCGCTTCAAGTACGAGGATGGAGTGGAACTTGTCCTGGAGAGTGGCGAGTGGGGGGAGCCCCATGGCCTGAAGGAGAAGGAGATCAGCCGGGAAGATCTCAACGAGGAGGAGCGCAGGGTGTTTGATGCGATCCCGGACGAAGATCCTCTTGTCGGTTTCGGAGAGGCCGTGAAGACGCGGACCCTTGCGGGGGGACACCCCGAGGTCGCTCACCGCACGGTATGTCTCATGCACCTTGCCAACGTGGCCTTCCGGACCGGCCGCACGATCAAGTTTGATCCCAAGACCGAGCGGGCAATCGGCGATGAAGAGGCAAATCGCCTCATCGACCAGCCGATGCGGGGACCGTGGCATCTGTAGGGTTGGGATGTGAGATAGAATTGAGCAACGAATTCGAACGATGGCGGAAGAAACCAAGACTAAACGGAGTGTGTTCGTGGAGCGATTGCCGGGCTTGAGCAATAGCAGGTGGGGAGGAATGAAGAAGGAGGATGGTGATCAGCTGGTGGCTGCCATTCTCAAGGCGGGAGAGAATGCGGTCAGGGAGCTTATCGATGCCCTGAAGGAAGTGGACAACGGGGAGGACTGGCAGGAGCGCCTGTTGCTGCACCAGCTGGCCATGCATTGCAGCGTTCCCGCCCGTGAAAAGGACCGGAAGATCCTGACGGAACTCTATGCGTCGGTCGCCCTGGGTGATCGTCCGGGGACGGTGCGGAGTTTTCTGCTGCAGCAGCTGCGTTACGTTGCCGGGGTCTCGCTCGCGCCAAGGTTGGCGCCCCTTCTGAAGGATGATGACCGGTTGGTCCTGGATGCGGTGACCGCGGTGATGGTTTCAATGGGCAGGGGTGCGGAGAAGATCCTGGAAGCAGCTCGCAAGGATGCCCAAGGCCACGCCAAGGTTGCCATCACCCATGCCCTGGGGCAGTTGAGCAGGAAGTGAGGCCAGGGTTCGCATTTTGCCGGTGCATGGCGGTTCCTGCTGCGAGGGGGAGGTGAAGAAGGCTCCCACAATCTCGGTGGTGGGCTCTCTGAACGTCGACCTCACCTTTCGAGTGCCGCGCTTCCCGGTGCCGGGTGAAACCCTGACGGCCTCGCAGGCGATGACCGCCTTCGGAGGGAAGGGAGCGAATCAGGCGGTGGCAGCTGCGCGGGCGGGTGCCCGGGTGCGGATGATCGGGTGCCTGGGCAACGATGAATACGGGGAGCGTTACCGCGAGCATCTTGCGGGAGAGGGGATCGATCATGCCGGGGTGCTGGCAGGTGCCGGGCCAACCGGGGCGGCCTTCATCACGGTGGACGGGGAAGGGGAGAACACCATTGTCGTGCATCCGGGTGCGAATCACGAGCTCACGGTGGCAAAGATGAGTGAACTGACGGATCTATTTACGGAATCCGCCGTGGCCCTTCTGCAACTGGAGTGTCCCCTGGATGCCGTGGCCGGTGCCGCCGAAGTGGCAAAGGATGCGGGAGCGACCGTGATTCTCAATCCCTCGCCGTGGGATCCGGAGAGCATGGAGAGGAACATCCCGATTGACATTCTCATCGTCAACGAGCGGGAAGCCGAGGCCCTGCCGCTGGGAAGTGAGATGGGCTGCATGCCGCAGGGATGCGAGGCCGTCATTGTGACGCGCGGGGCCCGTTCCACGTGGGTCATCACGGAGGGACGGACTCAGGAAGTCGAACCGCCCGTGGTGACGCCCGTCGATACGGTGGGTGCCGGGGATACGTTTGCCGGCGTTTTTGCCCTGGCCCATGCCGAGGGGCTTGGGTTGTTGGACGCGGTCAGGCTGGCCAACGCGGCGGCCGCCCTGGCCACCCTCAGGCCGGGTGCGCAGGAGGCGATGCCGGCCAGGGGGGAAATTGAGGAGATGTTGTCCCGGGGAGTCAGGCAATGATCTCCTTCAGGACCCGGCCGTGCACGTCGGTGAGGCGGAAGTCGCGGCCGGCGTAGCGGTAGGTGAGTTGTTCGTGATTGAGGCCGAGTTGATGGAGAATGGTGGCGTGCAGGTCGTGAAAATGGGTCCGGTTTTTCACAGCCGTAATGCCATTATCGTCAGTGGCCCCAAAACGCAGGCCGCCCTTGATGCCGCCGCCCGCCATCCAGAAGGTGAAGCCCAGGTGGTTGTGATCACGGCCGTCCTCCTTCTTCACATGAGGGGTGCGGCCGAATTCGCCGCCCCAGATGACGAGGGTCTCGTCCAGCATGCCGCGCTCTCGGAGGTCCTGGAGGAGGGCGGCGAGGGGCTGGTCGATGCCATTGCAGTTCCTGGCGAGGTTCTTGCGCAGGCCGTTGTGCTGGTCCCAGTTGCCGTGACCCAGCTCGATGAATCGGACCCCGGATTCAGCGAGGCGGCGGGCGAGGAGGCACTGGCGGCCAAAGTCATCGGTCCCGGGTTGACCGATGCCGTAGCTTGATTTCATCTCGTCGGATTCCCTGGTGAGATCCATCACCTCGGGGACCGCGGTCTGCATGCGGAAGGCCAGTTCATAGGACTTGATCACGCCATCAATCTGGCTGTCGGCGTTCTGCCGGTTTTTCAGGTCGCGGTTCATCTCCTGGATGAAGTCGATCTGGCGGCGTTGGAGGTCGGTGGTGAGGCGTTTGCTTCCGAGATTCTGCAGGTTGGCATCCTTGACGGGTCGCCCGAGGGCACCGATGGCCGTTCCCTGGTAGAGGGCGGGCAGGAAGGCGCTCCCGTAGTTCTGAGCCCCGCCCACGCGGACCGGGGGGGAGAGGCTGATGAAACCGGGGAGATTCTCATTCTCGGTTCCCAGGCCATAGAGGACCCACGATCCCATGGAGGGTCGTACGAATTGAAAGCTTCCGGTGTGCAATTGCACGAAGGCCTGCGGGTGGGCGGGGACGTCGCCATACATGCCGTTGAGGAGGCAGAGGTCATCGGCATGCCGGGAGAGGTGCGGGAAGAGTTCCGAGATAGGGAGGCCACTTTTGCCCCGGGGCGTAAACTTCCAGGGGCTCTCCATGACGGTGCGTCCTTCAACTTTCTTCCCGTTGTTGCTGGTCAGCTCCGGCTTGTAGTCGAAGGTGTCCACGTGGGATGGACCTCCGCGCATGCAGGCGAAGATCACCCGCTTGGCCCGGCCCGGAAAGTGCGCCTTCTTCGGGGCCAGGGGGTTGGCGGAGAGAGCAGGCCGGCCATCGGACCGGGAAGCGATTCCGGCGAAGGCCGTGTAACCGAAACCGGCGGAGAGAGACTGGAGGGCCCGGCGGCGGGTCAGGTCATGGAGGTTGGACATGATTGGGATGGAGTGACGGGCTAGTTCAGGTAGCGGAATTCCGCCGAGGCGATGAGGCTCTGGGCCAGGGTGGCCCAGGCCACGCCCTGGCGTTCCTGGTCGTTCTTCCCGTTGAGACCGGCGCCAATATCGTGCAGCAGGGCGAGGGAACGCTCGCGTTCAAGGGTGGTGGCCGGCCGGCCAAGGGTCAGGGTGTAGGCAAGGTCAATGCGCTCCCCCTCATCCGTGGTGGAGTCGATCAGGCGCTGGGCAATGGCCTCGGTCTGCTCAAGGACGAAGGGGTCGTTGAGCAGGTAGAGGGCCTGGGTGGGAACGGTGGTGATCTGGCGACGCCCCACGATGAGGCTGGGCTCCGCGAAGTCGAAGACGCGGAGGACTTCTGGCAGGGCGTTGCGAATAATGGGGAGGTAGATGCTGCGGTGCCTGGCAACCTTCCTGCCGAACGAGACGGCATTGCTCCTGCCGTAGTTGATGTCACCCAGTTCCTGCAGCACTGAGCCGGGGAACGGTGTCTTTTCGAGCTGCCCCCCGGCCTGGAGGATGGCATCGCGGATGGCCTCGGCTCCGAGGCGGCGCCGGCTCATCTGCCAGGAGAGACGATTTTCGGGATCGAGCTGGTAGTTCTTCTCATGGTGGTTTCCGCTCAGCTGGTAGACGCGGGAGCAGGTGATCTCCCGGATGAGGGCCTTCACCGACCAGCCGTTCTCCATGAAGTTGACCGCGAGCTGATCGAGCAGGGCGGGATTGGAGGGAGCCTCCCCCATCTTGCCGAAGTTGTCGACGGTGCGGACCAGTCCGGCGCCGAAGAGGTGGTGCCAGATCCGGTTCACCATCACGCGTGCGGCCAGGGGGTTTTCGCGGGCTACCATCCACTCGGCCAGTTCGCGGCGACCACTGGTTTTATCAGTGATGGCGGACTGGTTGGACGCTGCGATGACATTGAGAAATCCCCGCTCCACCGCAGGACCACGTTTCTTCGGGTCACCACGCAGACAGATTCTGCAATCAGCGGCCGTTCCTTCGGCCACGCCCATCGCAAAGTCTGGATCAGGAGGGGAATTCTTCCGCAATTTGGCGACCTCCTTCTTGAGTTCCTGCATCTGCCTGCGCATGTCCTCCATGCGTTTTGCGGGTTCCGGAGCGTTCTTCCCGGGGCCGTTTTTCCCGGCATTACCCGCCTTGTTCTCCGGTTTCCTGTCCTTGTTCCTGGCGCTCTGTTTCTTGAGGTTCTGGTACTGTCTGGTGGTCTTGGCCAGTTTCCCCTGGACGCTCTTGAGGGTCTTCTGGTGTTCCTCCCGGGCGGTAGCCTGGGAGGGATTCTTTTCGCTGATGGCAATGAGTTCCGTGGGTTGGCGGTTGCCGCCACCACCCTTGGTGCCGTAAAGGGTCCGGCTGCTGGTGAAGATGCCCGCGAGGGCATAGTAATCCTGGATTCCGATGGGATCGAACTTGTGATCGTGACAGCGGGCGCAGCTGACGGTCAATCCAAGCACGGCACGGGTGGAGGCATCGATCTGTTCATCGACCATCTCCATCTGGAAGATCTGCTTGTCGCGCTCGTTGAGGATTTTCGGGCCGAGGGCGAGGAAGCCGGTGGCGGTGAGGCGTTCCTCACGTGTGGTCTTCGGGGCGGCGGTCTCGTCGAGAAGGTCGCCGGCCAGTTGCTCACGGATGAACTGGTCGTAGGGCTTGTCCTTGTTGAAGGAGTTGATCACGTAGTCGCGGTAGCGCCAGGCATGGGGATAGGTGAAGTTCCGTTCCATTCCGTTCGATTCGCTGAAGCGGGCCACGTCGAGCCAGTGCCTCCCCCAGCGTTCGCCGAAGTGAGGGGAAGCAAGGAGCTGGTCGACCAGCCGGGTCACTGCTTCCGGGGTGGAGCCTTTGTCACTGAGAAAGGTCTCGATCTGTTCGACGGTGGGGGGGAGTCCGATGAGGTCAAAGCAGAGTCGCCGCACCAGGGTGCGACGGTTGGCGGCCTCGACCGGTTCCAGTCCCCTGGCTTCCAGGGCGGCCAGGACAAAGCGGTCGATTCCGGTGAGGGGCCACTCGCTGTCCTGCAGGGCGGGGACATCCTTCTTCGCCGGTGGGACGAAAGACCAGAACTTGCGACCTTCCTCGTAATCGATCTCAGTCACCTTGAGTGGTTCGCTTTTTTCGAGGCGTGGGTCGGGTGCGCCGAGGGTCACCCACCGGGTCAGGGTCGCGATCTCCTGTTCGGGGAGTTTCTCCTTCTCCGGCATCTTGAGATCGTCATCGATATGCCGGATCGTGGTGATGAGAAGGCTCTTTTCCGGATTGCCGGGAACGATGGCGGGGCCACTGTCGCCACCGCGGATCAGGCCCTCCCTGTGGTCGAGTCGGAGGCCTCCCTTGATCTTTTTCCCGGCCGAGTGGCACTCGTAGCAGCGGTTCACCAGGACGGGGCGCACACGCTTCTCAAAGAAGCTGACGTGGGCGGGATCGAGTTGTCCGGCAGGTTCCGCAGAGGCGGGAACCGTGCCGACGGACACAAGCAGGATGCTCGCATGCACTCTCAATCTCATGGACAGAGTATGGGGGAAGGGAGGGGGGTCTTTCAAGAAATTGAATCCGGGTGTGCTCGACAAGCCCGGATGCCTGTGGTTTAGCAGGTGCCCCGACCTTCCATGAGAATTGTTGTGACCGGAGGAGCAGGCTACATCGGTAGCGTGTGCGTCGAGTTGCTCTGCGACTCGGGCCATGACGTGCTTGTCATCGACAATCTCGGGGAGGGGCATCGCGGAGCGGTTGACCCGCGGGCGGGACTGGAAGTCATGGACCTGGCGGAGACCGCACGGCTGACCGAGGTGTTGCGAAGTCATGAAACGAAGGCGGTCATCCATTATGCTGCGGATGCGTTGGTGGGGGAATCGATGGAGAACCCGGCCAAGTACTATCGCAACAACGTGCTGGGCGGACTGAGCCTGCTGGAAGGGATGGTCGCGGCGGAGGTTCCCAAGATGGTGTTCTCCTCGACCTGCGCCACCTACGGTGTTCCCGGGACGGTGCCGATCGATGAAGACTGCCCGCAGAATCCGGTCAACCCCTATGGTCATTCCAAGCTCACCTTTGAAGGCATGTTGTCGTGGTTCGCGAAGATCCACGGGATCACCCCGGTCATTTTCCGCTATTTCAATGCGTCCGGGGCGTCCGCGAGGTTCGGGGAAGACCATCGGATTGAGACCCATCTCATTCCAAATGTCCTGTTCGTGGCGCAGGGTAAACGCGACACGATAGAGGTGTTCGGAACGGATTATGAAACGCCGGATGGGTCTGCCGTGCGGGACTATGTTCACGTCTGCGACCTGGCGGCGGTGCATCGTCAGGCCGTGGAGCAGGAGGGGAGCGGGGTCTTTAATCTGGGGACGGGCCGGGGGTATTCGGTGTGGGAAGTGATCGAGGCATGTCGCAGGGTCACCGGTCATGGAATTCCAGTGGTGGAAGGTGAGCGACGGGTGGGTGATCCGCCGGTCCTGGTGGCGGCCAGTGAAAAGGCCGCGGCAGTGTTCGACTGGGCGCCCGCCACCGACCTGGAGGAGATGGTGCGGAGTGCCTGGAAGTGGCACGAGGCCCACCCGGATGGCTACGGAGATTGATTGTCATTCATCGATAGGTGCGACAGGCTGCGTGCGTAAGGGGCAGACCACCCCGCCAATGCCTGAATCATGAAAACCATCGCTCCTGTTCTCGTCCTGTCCCTCCTTGCCGCTCTAAGTGCTTCGGCTGATAAGGCTGGAGAAAGCAAGGCCGCCGCCGCCAAGTCGGAAAAACCGCTCAAGTGCCTGTTGGTGACGGGGGGGTGCTGCCACGACTACGCCTTTCAGTCAAAGGCCCTCACCCTGTCTTCCTCGGCCAAGGCCGATATCGACTGGACGGTGGTGAACAAGGGCGGGAAGGGGACCACGGCCCAGATCGATCTCTACGATGACCCGAAGTGGGCGGAGAAGTTCGATGTGGTGGTGCACAACGAGTGCTTCGCCAACACGAAGAATCCGGATTACATCAGGAAGATTGTAAACGGTCACAGGGGTGGCACCCCGGCGGTGGTCATTCACTGTGCGATGCACACCTACCGTGCCGCCGGCATAGACGACTGGCGCCAGTTCCTGGGAGTGACGAGCAGAAAGCACGAGCACCAGGCACGTTACCCGGTCAGGACCGAGAAGAAGGATCATCCCATCATGAAGGGCGTGCCCGGGGACTGGGTGACTCCCAAGGATGAGCTCTATGTCATTGAGAAGATGTGGCCCAACGCCATCGTGCTGGCGACCTCCAGGAGCGAGAAGACGCAGAAGGCGCATCCGGTTTTCTGGGTAAACGAATTCGAGGGAGCCCGGATTTTCGGAACAACATACGGCCACACCACGGACACGTTTTCCGACCCGGTCTTCCTCAACCTGCTGACCCGCGGGATCCTGTGGTCGGCGGGAAGGTTGTAGCGGCCGGGGCTACGGGAAGTGCTCCATCATCTTGGTGCGCAGGAAGGCGACGGAGCGCTCCAGTTGCTCCGGCCCGTCCACTCCGTCCTCGATGGAGATCCATCCATCGAACCCGGTTGAGTTGAGGGTGGCGAAGATGGCGTCATAGTCGTTCATTCCCTGGCCGATTTCTCCGTGGGCGAGACGCTCGGCATATCCGGTGACGCCCTCCTCGCGGGCGAGATCCTCAAGGGTCCCGTGCTTCAGGTAGCGGTCGCTGGCGTGCATGGTGACCACGCGGTCTTTGACGCGGGCAAGGAGTTCCAGGGGGTCCTCGCCGGCCAGAATGGTGTTGGAGGGGTCGTAATTGACCCCGAAGGCGGGGTGTTCACCCACCGCTTCCACGAGGTCGCAGAAAATGTCCATTGGCTGGGCGAACTCGGGATAGTCCCAGAAGCCATCCTTATAGTGGTTCTCAAGGACGAGGGTCACGCCATGCTCCGCGGCAAAGGGGAGGCAGGCCTGGATGGAAGTGGCGGCGAGTTCAATGCCCTCCTCACGTGAAACTTCCGGCCGGCGTTGTCCGCTCAGGACGCGGCAGAACCGTGCGCCGAGGGCATTTGACATCTCAATCCACCGTTTTTCCTTCTCGATTTCCTGTGCCCGGAAGGCGGGATCGGGGTGGGTGAAGTCCGGGGAACAGCAGAGCATCGGGATCTCTAGGCCCATCTCCCTGCACGCGTGCCGGTAGTTGTTCCAGGTTCCCGGATCCTCAAGATCGACGATGAGGGGATAGAGTTCCACCCCATCCACATCAAGGCCGGAGGCAAAGGCGAGATAGTCAGAGAGGCGCATGGAGCCGTCGACGAGGGCTTCCAGTTCCGCTTTGGGGAAGGTGGCGAGCTTGGGCATCTTCAGGGTCAGGTGAGGGTGAGCGAGTATTCAGGGTGAGGGGTGGCCCCGGGGTGGAGCGGGACAGTGAGCGACTGCAGCCGGAACCACTTTGACCTTCACAACCCGACCTTGTCCGGGTTTCGCCCGTGAGCGGGATACTGCTCAAGTTCCACCACGCAGCCGCTGACCGGTCCCGTGGCGTCGTCGAGCCAGTAGACGGCCCCGGCGGCGATTTCCCCGGACCTGAGGATGCGGCCGGCGGGAGCATAGATCCTGGGAAGTTTGGTGTGCCAGTCCGGGTCGAGACCGTCTTCCTGCTTGCGGGCCGATTCGTTTTCGGTGAGGACCCAGCCGGGGTTGATCTGGTTGACAACCACACCATAGTCCCGGTGGAGGGTGTCGCCGAGATTGCGGGTCAGGGCCATGAGGGCCCCCTTGGAGCTGGCGTAGGCGGCGAAGTATGATTCGCCACCGTGGGCATTCACCGATCCGATATTCAGGACCCGCCCCTTGTTACGGGCGAGTTCCTCAAGGGAGGCCTGGATGAGGAGGAAGGGAGCACGCACGTTGATGGCGTAAGTCCAGTCCCAGATCTCGAGGGTCATGTCGGCAGGCTGGCGCCGCGTGACGACCCCGGCATTGTTGACGAGACCGTCCAGTCCCCCCAGTTCCCCGATCGCGGCCTCCACCAGCTGGGCGGGGACGGCGGGATCGGACAGGTCGGAGACCTGGTAGGGGGCTCCGTCCAGTTCGGCTGCGGTTTCCCGGGCCAGGTCTTCCTCCAGGCCGTGAATGAGGACGCGGGCGCCCTCCTGCACGAAACGCCGGGCGATGGCCTTGCCGATCCCGGTGGTGGAACCGGTGACGAGGATGCGTTTGTCTTTCAGCCGCATGGTGAGTTGCTGGATTAACGAATTCAGGTGCTGTGCACCTGGTCACAGATCATTTTCAGGGAAGCTTCCACATCCCCGGAGGCGGTCTGGAAGGAGTCGGCGTCGATGGTGAGGGGTGCTCCCAGGACGACGAGGGGTGCGCCGTAGGAGGGACAGGCCACGGCCTGCTCGATGGACAACCCGCCCACCGCCTGGACGGGCACGGAAACGGCTCCCACCACCTCTTTCAACTGGTCGAGCGGGCTGGGCATGCGGTTGCCGGCCGCGGCAATGCCACGGCGTTCGTCATAGCCGATGTGGTGGACGATGTAGCCGCAGCCGAGATCCTCAAGTTTCCTGGCACCCTCCACCATGTCGGGACAACCCAGGTTGTCACCCATGACCCCCACCCCGTAGTCCATCCCGCACTGGACCACACACTTGACGGTTTCCTCGTGGGCCCGGGCCATGACCACCACGTGAGTGGCGCCGGCCTTGGCCATCATCTCCGCTTCCAGGTAACCTCCGTCCATCGTTTTCAGGTCGGCCACGATGGGAGCCTCGGGGAAGTTCTCGCGGAGCGCGCTGACGGAGTGCAGGCCGTGAGCGAGGAGAAGCGGGGTGCCCGCTTCCAGCCAGTCCACGCCGGCCCGCAGGGCCATGGCGGCGGTGTCAATTGCCTCATCGAGGTCGATGACATCGAGGGAAATCTGGACGGTGGGTTTATGCATGGGCAGTGGTAGCTCTAGAGTTCGCAGGCGGGAAAGTCAAAGGTCCAGAGAGCAGGGGGACTTGTCCTCAGGATGTTCGGAACGGATGGCAGAGAGCCATGCCGGTGCTGGAGTGGGGGAGCGGTTTCCGGGGGAGATGTCGGGGACGGCAGGGAATCGCGATAATGGTAGTCAAGGCCTGCAATTCGTGCTCCTGTTGCCCCGTCCGGGAAGGAGATTCCCCATGCTCACGAAATTCTGGTCCTCTCTCGTCCTGGTTGTGCTTCTTGCGGGCAGGGTCGTGGATGCGGGCGAACCCGAGCCCGACCCCGCCGAATTGCCGCGTATTGCCCCCCTGGATCCAGCGGCTGCGGCGGCGTCCTTCCAGCTCGCGCCGGGCTTCCGGATTGAAGTTGCTGCCTGCGAACCGCAGGTGGTCGATCCGGTGGCAATCGCCTTCGATGAGGATGGGCGGCTCTTCGTGGCTGAGATGCGGGGTTACCCCGAACGCCGGGAGCAGGCCCTGGGTCGGATCCGGCTTCTTGAGGATCGTGACCGGGATGGTCGCTACGAACATGCCACTGTATTTGCAGACAATCTGAAGTGGCCCACCGGGGTGGTTTGCTGGAAGGGAGGTGTCTTCGTCACGGCCTCACCGGACATTCTTTATCTTGGTGACCATGACCGGGACGGAGTGGCCGAGGAACGCAGGACTGTCTTTACCGGATTCGGCGCTGGCCTGGATCGCCTCAACATGCAGGCCCTGGTCAATAACCTGCAATGGGGACCGGACGGGCGGATTTACGGCTCCACCGCCTCGAACGCGGGAACGGTAAGGATGGAGTCGGAAAAGAGCGGGGGAATGGATCTCCGGGGATCGGATTTTTCCTTCGACCCGGAGGCGCTCATCCTGCGCCCGGAGTCGGGAACGGCGCAGTTCGGGCTGACCTTCGACGACTTCGGGCGACGTTATGTCTGCAGCAACAGCCGGCATCTCATGGCGGTGATCTACTCATGGCCGTGGAATCGGACGGGTGGGTTGCCTCATCCCCTGGTGGGGATCCCGGTCGACGGGGGAGCGGCGGAGGTCTACCGAATCAGCGGAGTGGAACCGTGGCGGGTGGTGCGGACGCGGTGGAGGGTGCAGGGCATGGTGAGGGGACCAGTGGAGGGAGGAGGTCGGGCGGCTGGATACTTTACCTCGGCGAGCGGATTGACGGTGTATCGTGGAGATGCCTTCGACAGGGACCAGCAGGGAACTGTTTTCGTAGGGGACGTGGGCAGCAACCTGGTGCACCAGAAGTTGATCGAGTTTCCGAAGGACCGGGTGCAGCCGGTGGCGCGGAGGCCGGATCAGCTGAAAAGGTCGGAATTCCTGGCCTCCAGTGACAACTGGTTCCGTCCGGTGCAGTGCGCCAATGGTCCGGACGGAGCACTCTACGTGGTGGATATGTACCGTGAAACCATCGAGCATCCCTGGTCGATTCCGGAGTCCATCAAGAAACACCTCGATCTCTACAGCGGGACGGACCGGGGGCGGATCTGGCGGGTGGTTCCGGAAGATTTCAGGACCACTGCCCCTGCGGAGCGGTCCCGGTTGACGGCAGACGGCCTGGTGAAGTTGCTGGAAAGCGGCAACGGTTGGGAGCGTGACACCGCCATGCGTCTCCTGCTGGAACGGAAAGCGCAGGATGCGGTCGGGCTGGTGGCCGGGTTGGCACGGGACCGGATGCGGGACCCGCGGGTGCGGACGCAGGCGCTCCGCCTCCTGGCAAGGCTCCAGCCACTGACGGACGAGGAGACCCAGCAGTTGTGGACGGGTGAATCCAGTCCCGAAGTGCGTCGGCAGCTGGTGCGGATGTGGAGGGAGGTGGACGCCGATCGCCTGGAGGCCTGGTCGCGGGATGTTGATCACGGTGTGCGCTTTGAAGCGGTCCTGCGAACGCTCGATCCCGGGGAAGAGGTGACCGTGGGGGTGCTCGGGCGGTTTCTGGAGACGGCCCGGGAAGATCCCTGGATGAGACGGGTGGCCCTGGCTGCCGCCAGGATCCATGGAGTCCTGGCGGAACTGGTTGGCGGGCAGGATGACTTTTCCCGGGCAGTGAGGCTCCTGCGGGATGCCGGGGTTGCCAGTGATCATCCCATGGCCCGGGCGTTGGTTGTCCAGGCGCGGGAGAAGATGGGAAAGGGAGAACCGCCGGGTGCGCAACGGGACGCGGCCCGGTGGATACTGGCAAATCATCCTGAGACCGGTTCGGGGGATCTGTTGGCGTGGGTGGTGGAGGGTGAAGGGGAGAATTCCGCTTTCCCGGCACTGTTGCGCCGGCCGGCCAGTGAGTGGGAGGGGATGGCCCTGGACCAGTGGGAGGAGATTCCGGTGCGGGCGAGGGGGAGTCTGCTGACCAGGATGTCGGCGGCTACGGTTCTCTCCGCCATCGAAGAGAAGCGGTTGGCAGCAAGCGAGGTCGGGATCCAGCAGCAACGGGGTCTGCGTTCCCACCTCGATCAGAAATTGAGCGAGCGGGCGGTAGCGATTTTCGGGGAGGAGAAGGTCCTGACACGGAATGAGGCCACGGCGCATTACCGGCCGGCTCTCAGGCTGGAGGGTGACGGCAGGGAGGGGAAGGTCCTCTTCGGGCAGCGTTGTGCCCTTTGTCACAGAAGCGGACAGAGTGGAGCGGGACCGGATCTTGCGACTCTGCGCAACAAGGGTGCTCCCATGCTGCTGGAAAACCTTCTTGCGCCGGACCGCGAAGTTGCTCCGCAGTATTCCCTGTGGGAGATCCACCTGCAGGATGGGGCAATGCTGGCGGGTGTGATTTCGGAGGAGAATGCCGCCGAGTTGACCCTTTGGTTCGCCGACGGCACCTCGCGCAAGATCGCGCGGAAGAAGATCGCGAGGCTGGTGAACCTGAATCGTTCCCTCATGCCGACCGGGCTTGAGAGCGGACTGAGTCTGCAGGAGATGGCCAGCCTGCTGGCCTACCTTAGAGGTGACGGGCAGTGACTCTGCGCCCTGGGGATCGGGCATCTTTAAGGAAACTTTCTCTGAAACTTTCTCTTTGAGGCAGGGTTTCACTGATATTCGTGGAGATCTGTCCTTGCCGGTCGCAGGGGGTGATCTCAGAATTCGAACACAGCTATGGCCCAGGCAATAATGGATCCGGATGAAGTCCGGCGGTTCGCCAAGGAACTGAAACGATTCAATGATGAACTCCAGGTGAAGGCCTCGTCCCTGCAGTCCCGGTTCACTGCTCTGGGGGATACCTGGAAAGACCAGGAGAACCAGAAATTCGCGGAAGAGTTTGTCGGAACGATGAAGGCGATGAAGAAGTTCATCGAAATCTCCGAGAAACACACGCCCTTCCTGTTGCGCAAGGCGCAGCGGATCGAGGAATATCTCGACCAGCGTTAGGCAGGTCGTCACCCCTTTTTGCATGGACCGGCAGGCCAAGGTCACATCAGTTGACGCACTCACCGCATTCCGCGCGAGCCTTGTCATCTACATGGGCTCGGTGGGGAATGCCCTGGATGAGGTGCGTGATGAAGTGCGCCGCATGCGGACGTGGTTGCAGGTGGATCAACGGGCCCACTGGGGTGGGCAGCTCAAGCGTCTGCGTAAGCAACTGGAGCAGGCGGAGTCCGAGTTGTTCACCTCGCGTCTCAGCGCCATGACGAGCCACAGCGCGGCACGGCAGATGGCGGTTACGCGGCTCCGGCGCATGGTCAGGGAGACGGAGGAGCGGGGCAAGGCCCTGCAGAAGTGGATTCGCAATTACGATAGCCTGGTCGAGCCCCTGATCAAGAAGCTGGATGGCATGCAGCACTTTGCGTCCCATGATCTGCCCAAGGCGGTCTCCTCCCTTGCGCAGGCGGAGCGGACCCTCGACGATTACGCCCGCATCGCCCCGGAGGGCGGAGGGAGTGACGGACCGGCTGTGGAGGAAGAGAAGGAAGGGGAGAGGACGGAGAGCGGGGCTGCTGCAGAGGAAGGGGGGGCGGCATGAGCGCGAGAGCGAGTGCGGTGAAACTCACCAAATCCACCAAGGCCATCCTGCAGAGCTGGGACCAGGTGAAGACCCATTGGCGTGACAGCAGGCAGAGAGAGTTCGAAAAGGACTTTATAGAAACCCTTCCCGACGATATCTCGGCAGCCATCCGGGTGATCGAGGAGATCGACAAGATTCTAACCAGAGCCCGGCGCGATTGTGAGGACTAGACTTGGAGTCAGCAGAGGATTGGAGCTCGCCAACGGACTGGCGGGGGCGATCGGGGAGTTTTCGGAGCGCGAGGAGGCGGCTGCCAAGCAGCGACGCACCAGGAGCTTTGCCGCCAAGCGGGCCTTTGAGCAGGGATGCGAGAAGGAAAAGGAACTGCTGGAGGAGGCCATCACGGCGGCGGAGGCACGTTCGGTCGACGAGAAGGAGCATGCCGAAACCCGTCACGCGGCGAGGGCGGAGTGGATTGAGCTCGCGCTTCCAGCCAGCAAACGTCTGTTGTCCCGGCGGGCTGAAGAACTGAAGGGCAAGACGGCCTCCGATCTGCAGGTCCGGGCCGTGACCGACAAGGTCACGCGGGAACGGTCTCTGGAAAAGCTGACCGGAATGTACCAGGGGTTGCATGCCGAGCTGGAGCAGGAAAAACAGAACCTCCAGAAGTTGCAGCGGAAGAGCATTGGTGCGATGCGCGGCTACCCGCGCTTCCAGAAGAAGCTCAAGCCGGCCTATGGAGAATCCCTCGAGGTGGGCGAGTCGGACACCTCCGGACAGACGCCGGATTTCCTGGAACGCGTGCGGAAGGGAATTGCGGAGGGAGAAGAAAAGCTGGCCGCCTTCAGGAAAAACGGTCTGGCGCGATTGCTGAGCTTTTTTCCCTGGTGGCTGTTGCTGATTCTGGGATGGGGTGCCGCCATCTATCTCTCCAACTTCTGGGTGGAAGGAGAAGCGGTCTGGTCGCTGGCTGGTGGAGTGGCCGGTGGTACCGTTCTCCTCATTTTCGTGCTGCAATTCACCACCGGCGGAGGGGCAGAGCCGGCAGCCGGGGCGGTGGCGAAGCAGATTGAGAGGACAAGGCGTGCCTGGGTCGTCTGTTCGGAGCGGATTGCGCAGCGCTTCCAGGAGGAGCAGGAGCACCTGATTGCCGAGGAGGCCGCGGGGGAGAACCGGTGGGTGCAGGCCGATGAGGCTGCAAGCAAACTGCGGGAAGAGGGCGGAGGCAGGATTGAGGAAAAATACCGGCGTGTCCGGGCCAGAAATGATGAGATGCGCGATCGTATCGTGAGCCCGTTAAATTCACTTCACGAAGGGCGTCTGGAGGAATTACGGCAGGGAACTGCTGATCGTATCGCCAGCCTGCAGGCGGAACACGACGCGGTGGTGGGGGAAGTAGAAGCGACCTACGGGGCGACTCGAAACGAAATGGAGGCGGAGTGGACCACGCGGGTGCAGTCAATCTACCAGGAGACCGGAGCGATGGCGGAGTCGTTGGCGCCCCTCTCCCCGCCGTGGGAGCAGGATTATATTGAGCATTGGCAGCCCTCCGCTGAGTTGCACGATGTGGCGCGCTTCGGGCGGGTCTCCGTGGCCGGGAATACGCTGGCAGAGGAGGTCAACCTGAGCCTTCCGGATGCGAGAGCGATCGAAGTTCCCATGGCCCTGCAACTGCCCCACGACGGATCGCTGCTTTTCGAGACTGACGGGTCGGGACGCGAAACGGTGCTTGGGGCGCTCAACAACATCATCCTGCGCCTGCTGGCCACCACCCCGCCGGGCAAACTGAATTTCACCGTCATCGATCCGGTTGGGCTGGGGGAAAACTTCGCGGGGATCATGCATCTGGCGGATTAC
>MDTC01053015.1_pt1 | contig 102710 bp, 93 predicted proteins | sample 811181 | NCBI WGS metagenome assembly MDTC01 (sample SAMN05326644, study PRJNA326480) | marine metagenome | isolation source: seawater | place: Pacific Ocean: North | collected 2011
CTTCTCTCCACCTTTTTCTGCCGGCGCAGTGAGCGCACGGTAATCCGCTTATCTGCCTGTGACATCCTGCCGCTGCCGCGTGGCACAAAGCTTCCATACAATGCCGGGCAAGATGCGCAATTGAAACTGAAACGCATTTACCAGTTTAAATGTTTACTCGCCCGCCAAGGTATTTATGCCCTCACATAAAGCTCTCTGGCTGAGTATCAGTGTTGCTGCTGCAACGCCGCTCAGCTATGCCAGTGATTCCGCCCCGTCTGCCACAGCCGATACCACCACGCTTAACCTGGGTACCGTCGAAGTGTCTGCCCAACAGCAACGCAGTGCCGCCGTCCTGACCTCCACCGACCGCCTCGACGCCGATATCATCGCCACCCAGACCAATCTCAACAGCTGGGAAATGCTGGGCATGATGCCGGGGGTTCAGATCACGGAATTCCGCCAGGGTGCGGTGTCGGGTAAGCCGTCGATCCGGGGTTTTAACGGCGAAGGCGAAGTGAACGCAGTGAAGCTGTTGATCGATGGTCTGCCGTCGAACACCAGCGACGGCAATATGTATTACATGAGCACCATCTTTCCACTGGAAACCGAACAGGTGGAAGTGGTGCGCGGCACCAATGATGCCCGTTACGGCCTGCACAATATCGGCGGCAACGTAACCATGAAAACCCTGCAGGGCGGCAATTATCTGAAGAGCCGTACCTCCGCTGGCAGCTATAACACCGCCGAAACCCAGCTGGCCGCCGGTGTGGATAACGGCAATTTCGCGCAGAATTATTTCGCCGGTGTGCAGCACACAGACACCGCCCGCGAGCATGGCGACAGCGATAAATACACTCTGTCAGGCAAATGGTTTTACAGCACCGATGACGATGATCTGAGCCTTGGCTTAACCGCGCGCCATTTTTATATGGACGCCGATGCTTCGGGGTATCTGACTGGTGAAGAGAGCGCCCATGACCCGTGGCAGTCGCTGGAGCGCAACCGTTACGACGGCGATGAGCAGGTGATGGATCAGTTTGGTCTGCATCTGGATACCCAACTGAGCGATGAACTGTCATTAGCGGTTAAGGGTTATCACAACCGCTACGGCTATAACCGTTATGTGAATTACCTGACCGGCCAGCAGCTGCGTGATACCGATGAACGCCACTCCGGTGTGCTGGCGGATATCAGCTGGCTGCCGGATTCCGGCGCGTTAGCTGACATGAATTTCCGCCTCGACGGCGGTGTGAATTACGAACATCAGGATAATCAGAGCCGCCGTTACGCCACGGTTGCACGGGCGAAAACCAGCCAGACCCGCAACCAGCAGAGTTACCTCAATAACGCCGGTGCTTATGTGCAAGCCATGATTGAACCTGTCGATGGTCTGCAACTGATTCCGGCGTATCGCCTCGATCGCTTCAATGGTACATATCATAACGAACTCAACGACACCTCCGCTGAGTTGAACGATTACGGCACCATTAAACAGCCGAAGATGAGTGTTATCTGGGCCTTTGCCGACAGCGCCAGCCTGTACGGCAACTGGGGCAAAACCTTCCAGATCGGTATCGGCAGCGCCGCTTATCAGACCGACAGCAACACCGAAGTGACCGAGCCATCGATCAATACCGGCTGGGAAACCGGAGTGAAATTCCAGCCTGCGTCCTGGCTGAACGGCCGCGTTGCGCTGTGGCAGCAGATTGCTGAAAGCGAATCCAAACGTGTACTGAATTCCGCCAATAACGATTCCGAAGATGTCGGCCGCACCCGCCGACGCGGCCTGGATGTGCAGCTTAATCTGATGCCGACTGACCAGTGGTCGGGCTGGCTGTCGTGGAGCTGGCAGCGGGCGCAGATTATTGATGCGCCGGATGAGAATACCAATGACAACAACGATATCGACCACGTACCTCATTATCTGATCAGTGCCGGCAGCCAGTATCAGATTAACAGTGACTGGAGCTGGATGCTGGATGGCCGCGCCCAGGGCGGTTATTACATCGACAGCGCTAACTCCACCCACACCTACGGCAGCTATGTGCTGCTCAACACCAGTGTGAATTATCAGATCGATTACCGCATGTCGCTCAACCTGCAGGTGCGCAATCTCACTGACCGCTATTACGAGTATGTATGGTTCTGGTCAGACGAGGTTGGCGGAATGCACACCGCCGGTGAACGCCGTGGGGTATATTTAGCCTTTAACTACGAACTGTAAACGCTGGTTATGAGCCGTCACGCTGTCAGAAAGACTGTCGCACGCCTGCACGAAATCACCGGTCTGAGCGTCGGGCTGGTGTTTGCCATCATCAGCCTCAGCGGCAGTCTGCTGGTGTTTTATCCACAGATCGACCTGTGGCTGAACCCGCAGATTCAGCCACAGGCACCATCCGCCACGGCCAGTATTGATGCCGACCGCGCCTTACAGGTATTGCAGCAGACCAACCGCGAACGCCACGGCAGCTGGCGACTGGAAATGCCGTTAAACGGTCAGCCGCTGAATGCACGCTATATGAAACCGGCAGAAACCGCAGGCACAGGTTTCGCGCCAATGCTGGTGTCCATAGACCCGGTCAGCTATGAGATCACCAGTCAGAGGTTCTGGGGCGATACCCTGATGACCTGGCTGTACGACCTGCATTTCACCTTGCTGATGAAACAGAGCGGCGCAACTCTGGCCGCAGTGTGCGGATTAATCGCGCTGTTTATCAGCCTCAGCGGCCTGTATCTGTGGTGGCCGAAAGGTAAAAGCAACAGTGAAAAATGGCGCAAAGCTCTGAGCTTCAAACGCCATGCGCACCCCATCCGCCGCATCTACGATCTGCACACCCGCCCCGGCGTTTACAGCCTGATCGTTGTCGTTATGCTGTGCCTTACCGGCGCCATGCTCGAACGCCCGCAATGGTTCAGCCCTGCACTGGAACAGATCTCACCACGAACCGCGATGCCTGCAGTCAATTCTCTGCCGCCGGCAAACGCCTGGAAAAGTGACCAGCCAGCGCAGCGTATTGCCGCTCAGCAGGCTGCTGCGATCGCCCTGAATGAATTCCCCACGGCTGAACTGCGCTGGCTGCAGACACCGGCAGATTACCTGGATACCTACAGCTTCCGCCTGTATCAGCCGGGCGAGCCCAGCCGCCGTTTTCCCCATACCCGGGTTTGGGTTGATCAGTACTCCGGGCGGGTGCTCGCCACTATCAACCCTTTAGCCGCCAGCGCCAGCGATACCATATTCAACTGGCTGCATGCCCTGCACAGTGGCGAAGCATTCGGCCTGTTCGGGCGCTGGCTGGTATTTATCTGCGGACTGATCCCACCGCTGCTGTTTGTTACCGGGTTGATGCGCTGGATTGATAAACGCCTGGTCACAAAAAGAGAAAGGAAGAGAGCGTGATAAGCGTCTGAAATGGCTAAGAGCCCGGTAATCAGACGAAAGATGGAATAACAAATAGTGAACGCCGCTCAACGTAAGCGGCAATACCCTCCGGGCACCTGTTGCAGCCAGCCCTGCAGTTCCAGTTCGAGCAATTGCGGCATTAATTCATGCACAGGTAACTGTGAGCGGATGGCAATCACATCGATACTGGTGGCGCTGAAGTCGATATGGCTGATCAGAGCGTTGACCGCAACCCGGTTGCTGCTCTGGCTGTGCTGGCTTTTCTGGCTATTCTGACGACCAGGTGCAGCAAACAGATCACTTTGTATCTGGCTCTGAGAAGACGCCGGCTCAAAGCCAGGCTCCGGCAGTCCCAGCTCCTGTAAAATGTCATTGGCACACTCCACCAGCACAGCACCGTCTTTAATCAGATGATGGCAACCGCGGCTGAGGGGATTATTGACCGCCCCAGGTAACGCAAACACCTCCCGGCCCTGCTCTGCCGCCTGACGGGCGGTAATCAATGAACCGCTTTTGATCGCGGCTTCAACCACCACGACCCCAAGACTGAGACCGCTGACAATACGGTTGCGGGATGGAAAATGTTTGGCCTGCGCAGCAGTTCCCGGCGGGAATTCGGACAGAATAAGCCCACCGCTGGCGAGGATCGCGTCGAATAAACGGGCGTGCCGCCTGGGGTAAATCACATCGGCGCCACACCCCAGTACCGCAATAGTACGTCCGCTTTCGACAGCGCCGCTGTGCGCTGCACCATCAATTCCCAGTGCCAGACCACTGACGATGGTGATGCCCTGTTGTGCCAGTTCGCGTGAACAGTTTTTTGCCCACTCAGCGGCGTAAGGTGTTGGGTTACGCGAGCCGACCATGGCCACCGCCGGTGACTCAAGCGCATCAATGTCGCCCCGATAGTAAAGGATGGTTGGCGCGTCGCGGGTCGCCAGCAGCGCCTGGGGATAGGGGTCAAACCCGGCAAGCAAAGCGCCGCAGCCGGGCTGCTGACGCCACTGCTGCAGACGTTTGAATCCGGCATCTGGGTGAGGATTATCCAGCCATTGCTGCGCAGCATCTGGCCTGATACCACAAGCGGTAAGTTGTTGAAGACTGGCGTTCAGTAAACGGGAAGGGTCGCCAAGACGCTGGCGGATTTCAGCGAGGGAGACATTGCCCAGACCAGGCAGGCGCGCGAGGCGCCACCAGGCCAGCAACAGCTCATCCGTGAGCATAAACGTTCCTTGTCAGTGCCCACTGGACCACCTGTCAGGTAGTCCGGGGCGCAGGATTTATCAGTTGTTCGGATTTACCACTTCATCGCCAATACGCAGTGGGCGATTGGCGCGCATGATCAGAGCGTACGACATTTTCTCGTAAGTCAGAAATACCATCAGACTGCCCGCACGCTCGGAAGGTAACCGTACCTGCTCATCTTTGATGCGATCATAAACAATCTCACCCTTTTTCATGATCAACAGCACAGAGCCAGGTTCCAGACCATCACGCTCGCCACGGTTAAGTACCACAACGTCAAACTGACCTACCTGTGACACCCCACCATCCACGGCGAGAATCTCTCCGGTCAGCTTACCTTTTGGCGCTCTCGGGTAGTAATTGGAGATCAGCTCACGGTCATCGGTTGGCAGCAGCACATCGCCAATGGATACCTGCTGAGCGGTACGTTCCAGCAGCAGAGTTGCAATATTCCCCTCTTTGCCAGCCACACTACCAACACCAATTTCAGTGGCTTCCAAACCGAGAACTTCTTCAGTTTCCGGATCAACGTAAACCTGACCTTTGCGGTAGATGCCATACGCATTGGCGACCTCGTCGCCGAAATCACCACGGGCATAAACCTTACCACCAGCGCCCATGATCAGACGGCCATCAGCTCCGGCCAGCACGCGCGGGGCTTTATCAAGATCTTCCAGTTCCACCACCCGGTGGTGTTTCAGGAAGCCCTGAATAGCATCCTGCGGAATCGCCGGGATCGCGGATTCAATCGGTTCAACGCGGGCTGTAGGCTGCATTTTTACCGTACCCGGCGACATTTTGTAGGTACGGCTGGCGTCACCACGACGGGTAACGGTCAGTCGGGTTTCACCGTTAATTTCCACCAGACCAATTTCATCGCCCGGATAAATCAGATGCGGATTCTTAATCTGGTCGTTCTGATACCAGATTTCAGGCCATTGCCAGGGATCACTGGTAAAACGTTCCGAGATACCCCACAGAGTGTCTCCCTTCTTGACCACGTATGTCTGCGGTGCATCGGCTTTCAGCGTCAGTGCGCTAACACTGACAGAAAGACCCATCAAACCAGCAATCAGAATGCCCTTGATGGTTTTGCTCATCCTGTATTCCCTTTATCATTGGCGGATTGGCAATCTCGCATTGAATATCACTGCCTGACCTGCATATTAGCAAGTCAGGACCATTTGTTTCTATAAAAGCTCTTAACTCTATGGCCTTACTCGAAATTTTAGAATACCCGGATCCACGCTTACGCACCGTCGCCGCTCCTGTTGAAACGGTGGATGAACGCATCCGTAACATCGTCGACGATATGTTCGAGACCATGTATGAGGCCCCGGGCATTGGTCTGGCTGCCACACAGGTTAACGTGCATGAGCGCATCATTACCATTGATGTGTCCGAAGATAAAAGCGAACCACTGACTTTTATCAACCCTGAGATCACAGTTCTCGACGGCGAAGAAGAAACCATGCAGGAAGGCTGTCTGTCGGTACCCGGCTTCTATGAAGACGTTACCCGCATCGAACACTGCCTGGTGAAAGCCACTGACCGCGATGGTAACCCATTTGAGATGGAATGCCGCGGTTTACTGGCCGTCTGCATCCAGCACGAAGTCGATCACCTCGATGGCAAGCTGATGGTGGACTACATTTCCCCGCTCAAGCGCAACCGCATTAAGGATAAGCTGGAGAAGAAACACAAACAGGAAGCCCGTCGCAAAGGTAAAAATTAATGGCCTTGCGCATCCTGTTTGCCGGTACGCCAGACTTCGCTGCAGCGCATCTGCGTGCCCTGATTGCTTCAGAACATGACATCATCGGCGTTTACAGTCAGCCGGACCGTCCTGCCGGCCGCGGTAAAAAGCTGCAGCCGAGCCCGGTTAAGCAGGTCGCACTGGAGCATGATATCCCGGTATATCAGCCGCTGAATTTCAAAGACCCGGCGGCAGTAGAAGAACTGGCAGCATTAAACGCTGATGTGATGATCGTGGTCGCCTACGGCCTGATCCTGCCACAGTCTGTGCTCGACGCTCCGAAGTACGGCTGCCTCAACGTGCACGCATCCATTCTGCCACGCTGGCGTGGTGCCGCCCCGATTCAGCGCTGCATCGAAGCCGGTGATATGGTAACCGGCATTACCATCATGCAGATGGATAAAGGTCTCGATACCGGCGACATGCTGAGCAAAGTCACCACCGGCATCAGCGCCGACGAAACCGGCGGCTCCCTGCATGATCGCCTGGCCGAAATGGGGCCGCCCGCCCTGCTGGATACTCTGGCGAAACTGGAAGCGGGTGAACTCAAGCCGGAAATTCAGAACGATATGCTCGCCTGCTACGCACACAAACTGAGTAAAGAAGAAGCGCTGCTCGACTGGAATCTCAGTGCCAGCGAACTGGACCGTAAAGTGCGCGCGTTCAACCCATTCCCGATGGCTTACACTCTGCTGGGCGATAACCGCATCCGCGTATTCCAGGCAGAAATGCTAGAGAAAGTAACCGACATGCTGCCCGGTACGATTGTTAACGTCAGCCCGAAAGGCATCGAAGTGGCCTGCAGCGAAAACGTTCTGCGCATCAGTACCGTGCAGCTGCCGGGTAAGAAAGCTATGTCTGTGGCGGACGTTATCAACGGCCAGCCGCAGCTGTTTCAGGTTAATCACATGCTGGCGTCACAACATTGAGTAATAACTCCTCGATCTGGAATCAGAGCAGTAACTCTGAGTTAAGCGCCCGCCGTGCTGCTGCTATGGCGCTGTCATCCGTGATGAACGGCCAGTCTCTTAATCAGGTACTGCCGGCGCTGGAAAACCGCGTTGCTATTGAAGACCGTGGCTTTCTGCGCGATCTGACGCTGGGCAGCTGCCGCCACTTTCAGCGCCTGAATGCACTGGTCAAAATCCTGCTGAAAAACCCCTTCGGTGAAGAAGATCAGGACCTGCATGCGCTGATGATCATTGGCCTGTATCAACTGGCCATTCAGAACAAAGCACCCCACGCTGCGGTACACGCCACTGTGGATGTCTGCGAAGAACTGGGTAAGGGTTATGCCAAACCGGTGATCAATGCCTGCCTGCGTCGTTACGGCCGTGAGTACGAAGCCCTGCTGCCACCGCTGGATGAAAGCCCGGTGACCGCCACCAGCCACCCGAAATGGCTGGTGAAAATGCTCAGCAAAGCCTGGCCCGATGACTGGCAGGACATTTTTGTGCAGAACAACGAACGTCCGCCGCTGTGCCTGCGCGTCAACCTGAAACACAGCAGCCGCGATGATTACCTGCAGCGTCTGGCCGATGCCGGTATTGAAGCCAGCGCAGCGCCTTATTCAGATGTGGGCATTTATCTGGCGCAATCCTGCGATGTGACCCAGCTGCCGGGGTTCTCCGATGGCGACGTCAGTGTGCAGGACGAAGCGGCACAACTGGCTGCTCAGTTACTCGCCCCCAAAGACGGTGATCGGATTCTGGATGCCTGTGCTGCTCCGGGCGGAAAAACCTGCGCTCTGCTGGAGCGTGCGGATGCCCGTGTCGTTGCACTGGATATTGAAGAAAGTCGTCTTGGCCGGGTGCATGAAAATCTCGAACGTCTGCAGCTGCAGGCCGACGTGGTGTGTGCGGATATGGCCGACACCGATGCCTGGTGGGATGGTGAACTGTTTGATGCCATTCTGCTGGATGCCCCCTGCTCCGCGACTGGCGTGATCCGCCGCCACCCGGATATCAAAATGCTGCGCCGGCGCGGAGACATTGAGCAGCTGAGCAGCCTGCAGGCCAGCCTGTTACAGACGGCCTGGGCTATGCTGAAACCAGGCGGCCGTCTGCTGTATGCCACCTGCTCCGTACTGCCGCAGGAAAACAGTGATCAGATCGCTGCCTTTGCTGATGCAACTCAGGATCTGGTGCTGACAGCGCTGGACTTTTCATGGGGAAGCGCCTGTAATGCCGGGCGACAACTGTTTCCACAACAGAATGGCCATGACGGGTTTTACTACGCCCTGATGACGAAGAAGGCCTGAAACCATAACGCGAGCTGTACCTGCGGGGCGGCCACAGGGTATTAAGACCGTATGACCAATAGTCAGGACAAGCTTTTTGCACAGGGGCGGATAGCGTGAAGATTATCATCCTCGGAGCCGGCCAGGTTGGCGGCTCACTGGCAGAAAACCTCGCCAACGAGCAGAACGACATTACGGTGGTCGATACCGACGCCGATCGCCTGCGTGAGCTGCAGGACCGCATCGATATCAAAACGGTGATGGGCATGGGCTCGCATCCGAATATCCTGCGCGATGCCGGCGCCGACGACGCCGATATGCTGATCGCAGTGACCAATTCCGATGAGACCAATATGGTCGCCTGCCAGATCGCTTACACCCTGTTCCGTACGCCGACCAAAATCAGTCGTATCCGTACCGGCCAGTATCTGAAGCAGACCGAACTGTTCCGTGCCGATGCCTTTCCGGTCGACGTTCTGATCTCACCTGAGCAGGTGGTTACGAACTATGTCAGCCGCCTGCTGCAGTATCCGGGTGCGCTGCAGGTAATGGACTTCGCCGAAGGTCGCGCCCAGCTGGTTGCGGTAAAAGCCTACTACGGCGGCCCGCTCGTAGGTCAGGAAATTCACCACCTGAAGAACCACCTGCCGAACATTGATGCCCGTGTGGCCGCGGTATTCCGCCGCAACAAAGCCATCGAGCCAACCGGTGATACTGTGATCGAAGCCGACGATGAAGTGTTCTTCGTCGCCGCCAAAGCGCACATCCGCCGGGTCATGAAAGAGCTGCGCCGGGAAGAAGATTCCTACCGCCGGGTCATGATCGTCGGTGGTGGTAACATTGGCTACCGCCTCGCCCGCACGCTGGAAAAGCATTACCAGATCAAAATCATCGAACACAATCCCGGCCGCACCGAGTTCCTCAGTGAGCACCTGAACCGCACCGTGGTGCTGCTCGGCAGTGCTACCGATAAGACGCTGCTGGAAGAAGAAAACATCGAAAGCACCGACGTGTTCTGTGCTCTGACCAACGATGATGAAGTGAACATCATGTCGTCACTGCTGGCCAAACGACTGGGCGCGCGCAAGGTAATCACCCTGATCAACAAAGCCGCCTATGTGGATCTGGTACAGGGCGGTATGGTCGACGTGGCGCTGTCGCCACAACAGGCCACCATCGGCAGCCTGCTCACGCACGTGCGCCGCGGTGACGTGGTAAACGTTCACTCACTGCGTCGTGGTGCAGCAGAAGCCATTGAAGCGATCGCCCACGGTGACAGCCGCTCATCCAAGGTGGTTGGTCGCAAGATCCGTGAAATCAAGCTGCCACCGGGTACCACCATTGGTGCTATCGTGCGCGGCGAAGAAGTGATTATGGCCAGTTCCGATGTTCTGGTGGAATCCGATGACCATGTGATTCTGTTCGTAATGAACAAGAAACACATTGCCGACGTGGAGCGGCTGTTCCAGGTTGGCCTCGGCTTCTTCTGAGGATACCTGCGTATGCATCTGACCGTTATCGCCCGTATCCTCGGCATCTTCCTGATGCTGTTCAGCATCACCATGGTGCCGCCCATCATCATCTCGGTTATTTATGATGATGGTGCCACCGATGCCTTTATTACCGCCATGCTGCTGATTCTTGGCATCGGCTTTACGTCCTGGCTGCCGGTGCGCCGTGTACATGAAGAACTGCGCACCCGCGACGGCTTCCTGATTGCTGCACTGTTCTGGCTGACCCTGGGGTTGGCCGGCACTCTGCCGTTTATGATCGCTGATAAGCCCGGGCTGGACTTCGCCGACGCCTTCTTTGAATCCCTGTCCGGCTGGACCACCACCGGTGCCACGGTGATGACTGGCCTCGAATATTTGCCCAAATCCATTCTCTGGTATCGCCAGCAGCTGCAGTGGATGGGCGGCATGGGGATTATCGTTCTGGCTGTCGCCATTCTGCCCATGCTCGGTATTGGTGGTATGCAGCTGTATCGGGCAGAAATGCCGGGGCCGATGAAAGATTCCAAGCTCACACCGCGTATCGCCGAAACCGCCAAAGCCCTGTGGTACATCTATCTGTTCCTGACCATCAGCTGCGCACTGGCTTACTGGGCAGCGGGCATGAGTCTGTTTGATGCCATTTCCCACAGCTTTGCCACCGTAGGTATCGGCGGATTCTCCACCTATGACGCTTCCATCGGGTATTTCGACAGTCCACTGATCGAAGGTATCGCGATCTTCTTTATGCTGATTGCGGCGCTGAATTTCTCGCTGCACTTCTTTGCCTGGCGTAACCGTACGCTGCTGCATTACTTTGAAGACTCCGAACTGAAGTTCTTCTTTCTGGTGCTTGGCGGTGGTGTGCTGCTGGCGATTTCCGCACTGTGGTACACCGGCACTTACGACTTCACCCATTCCGTGCGCTACGGTCTGTTTGAAGTGGTATCTGTCGCCACGACCGCGGGCTTTGGCACTTCCGACTTCTCGGTGTGGCCGGTGTTTCTGCCAGTTCTGCTGTTTATGATGGCCTTTATCGGCGGCTGCACCGGTTCGACCGGCGGTGGCATGAAAGTAATCCGCGTACTGCTGATTTATAAACAGGGCGTGCGCGAGATCCGCCGTCTGGTGCACCCGAACGCGGTGATTCCGGTGAAGCTTGGCAACCGTGCAGTGGGTGACCGCATTCTCGATGCTGTGTGGGGCTTCTTTGCTATGTATATCGTCACCTTTATGGTGATGATGCTGGCGCTGATGGCCACCGGCCTGGATCAGGTGACCGCCTTCTCTGCGGTTGGCTCCTGCCTGAATAACCTCGGCCCTGGTCTGGGCGCAGTGGCCACTCACTACGGTGATATTTCAGATACTGCAAAGTGGTTACTGGCGCTGACCATGCTGCTCGGCCGGCTGGAGATTTTTACCCTGCTGGTGCTGTTAAGTCCGACCTTCTGGCGCAGCTGAGGATTCAGCTCCGGGCGAGGCTCATTCAATAGAAAGATCTGGCAATAAAAGACAGACAATAAAAAAGGAAGGCAATGCCTTCCTTTTTTGTATCCCTCGATACTCTCTTTTCCAGCCCATCGCTCAGGGCACACCGGCCACTTTATAAGGGTTCTTACCGTCATCCGGCTGGCGTTTAAAGCGCTTATAGGTCCACTGATACTGAGCCGGAGCCACTGCTACACACTGTGCAATGCCCCGGTTCAGGGCAGCGGCGGCTACCACGGCGTCATCCGCATAAAGCTCATCATCCGCAGCGAAGAAATGGATATCGAAACCTTCTGCATCCGGCAACCGCTCAACCGAGATAAACAGCCCGATCGCGCCGGTACGTTTCAGCAGCTCATGGGGCAGTTTGGGGGTCAGCGTCTGCTCCACCGCCATAAACGGCGCAAATACTCCGCTGCGTGCCTTAGGCTCCTGGTCCGGCAAAAAGCCCACCATACCGCCCCCCTTCAGAACGGCAAACAAGTGCTTAACCCCCGCGCCCGTGGTTGGTACCAGTTTGCAGCCCACCTGTTCACGGCGGCTGACCATCCATTCATTGAAGACCTTACTCTTCGCCGGACGGTACATGATGGTGATAGGACACCGCGACGACACATAGTTGTTCACAAGTTCCCAGTTGCCCTGATGCGGACACAGCAACAGCACGCCGCGCTCATCCGCCAGCGCCTGATCAAACAACTCTTCGTTATGTACATTTTTCAGCAGCGCCAGACCTTCCTGCTGTGAATAACCCCACATCGGACCCATCTCAGTGCCTGTCATGCCATTCTGTAGCAAGGTTTGCTGCAGCAGACGTTCAAGCTCAACTTCCGCCATATCGGGATAACACATCTGCAGATTAACGCGGGCAACTTCACGGGAACAGGTGCGGCGACGGTAGAGGATATGGCCAATCAGACGACCGATGCGTTGTGACCATTTAAGCGGAATCAGGCCCATGACTTTGATCAGCCCGATCATAAAATATCCAACCACGAAAACACCCTGCTTTTATTGAGAAAGCGCAGTGTAACCAGTTGTTCACAATGTGGAAATATTTGTTGCGGAAGCAGCACCAGTGCAAACGCTACCGGTAAGGATTGTCGCGCCCCGCAGGCTGACGCTTAAAACGCTTATACAGCCACTGGTATTGTTCCGGGCAAATACGGATACAACGTTCGACCGTGCGGTTCATTGCAGCCAGCGCCACAGAGGTATCCGCGGCGTAAATTTCCTCATCCGGCTCGACAAAGTGCAGATCGAACTTCGCCTGATCTTCCAGCCTGCGGGCAAACAGAAATACCGCGCGCGCACCGGTACGCTTCAGCAGCTGAACCGGCAGGGTTGGCGTCAGAGCCTGAGTGCCAAGGAAAGGCGCGAACTCGCCGCCTTCCGGTCTTGGTTCCTGATCCGGCAGAACCCCAACCACACCGCCGTTGCGCAGAGCCCGGTACAGTGCCTTGATGCCGCCGGTGGTGGTCGGTACCAATTCACCACCGGTTGCTTCGCGGCGGCTGTGCATCCATTCATCAAACACCGGATTGCGCGCCGGGCGATACATGGCCGTCAGATCTGAGCGGGAAGCAATATACGTGTTGGTCAGCTCCCAGTTGCCCAGGTGTGGCACCAGCAGTAATACGCCCTTACCTTCAGTAATGGCGGCGTCAAAAATCTCTTCGCCATGAATCTGATTGATATGCGCCAGGGAGTCTTTGGCCGGACGTCCCCACATCAGTCCCATCTCGGTAAACATCATGGCGTTATTAATAAAAGCCTTACGCATCAGACGATTACGTTCGCTATCCGGCAACTGAGGGAAACACAGACGGGTGTTCACGTCCGCCACATGGCGGAACGAATCACTGGTACGCCAGACGATTCGCGCCAGCAGGCAGCCGAACGCCCGGGCCATACCCAGTGGCATCCAGCTGAACAGACGGATAATAAAAATGGTCAGATAGCCGATCAGATTTTTCATACAAAAAGCAGGGTTTCACAATATCCGTCGAAGGGTAAAAGCGCAGAGCGATTTTTATAAGAGCCAGAAAAGCACCACTCTGTTGCTCTGCTAGACTCAAACCATCTGACTCTGAAAATTCCATACCCCATGATCAACCTCGAACATGCTCTGCAGGACAAACGCATTCTGATTGTGGACGACCTGGTCGAAGCCCGCAGCTCCATGAAGAAGATGCTCACCATTCTTGGCGCACAGACGATGGATACCGCCACCGATGGCCGCGAAGCCATGGATTTCATTCTGGAGAAAGATTATGACATCGTTCTTTCAGACTATAACCTCGGCAAAGGCAAAGACGGCCAGCAGATTCTGGAAGAAGCCCGCTATACCAGCCGCCTGCGTGCCAGCTCGCTGTTTATTCTGGTCACCGGTGAAAACGCCGTCGACATGGTGATGGGCGCTCTGGAATACGAGCCCGATAACTACATCACCAAACCATTCACCCTGAACATGCTGCGCGAGCGCCTGACGAGGATTCTGACCACCAAACAGAAACTGGCCGAAGTCGACGCCTTTATCGACGGCGGCGAAATCGATAAGGCCATTGCCGCCGCTGAAATTCTGCTGACCAAATACCCCAAACTGGAAATGCCGCTGATCCGTATTCTGGGCAAACTTTACGTCCGTCAGAAACGCTATCAGCAGGCGCTGGAGATCTATTCGCAGCTCCTCAACAAGCGCTCGGTGTCCTGGGCGCGCCTGGGCCAGGCCATCTGCATTCACTTTATGGGTGAATCAGAAAATGCTCTGGCACTGCTGCAGCGCACACTGATCGATCACCCAATGTATGTGCAGTGCTATGACTGGTGCGCCATTATTCTCAACAGTCTGGGGCGTCCGCAGGAAGCGCAGAAGCAGCTGGAGAAAGCCGTGGAAATTTCCCCCAAAGCCGTTCTGCGACAAATGGAACTGGGGCGTATTGCTTACCAGAACTGCGACTTTCCGGTTGCTGAAGCAGCCTTCGAACAGGCCATGCGCCTTGGCCGTTTCTCCTGCTACAAAACCGCTCATAACTACCTGCAGTTTTCTGACGCCGTTCGCCATCTGCTGAAAGGCGGCTCCGACCGGGTCCAGAAACTGCGTCTTGAGAAAGTTCTGCGTGCATTTGATGAGCTGCGTCAGGACTATGCCGGTCAGGAATCCGTAATGTTTGAAACCTGCATCGTCGAAGGTAAAACCTTCGTAACCATAGGTGATGAAGATAAGGCCCTGAAATCCGCTAAAAATGCAGAAACCGCCTTAGGCAGAATCAAAAAACCCGACCATGCACAACAGCTGAAAATGGCTGGCGCCTACGTCGACACCGGGCAGCATGTAAAGGCCAAAGATCTGATGCGCAAACTGAAAGCGGAAGGTCTGTCAGACGAACATGGGCAGCAGCTGCAGGCGCTGGAAAACAGTCTGAATCAGATGACCATCCGGGAACATACCGCCAGGCTGAATGCCAGAGGTGTCGGCTGTTATGAAAAAGGTGAGTTTTCTCAGGCTATTGAAGCCTTTGACGAAGCGGCCAACTATGAAGAGGCCGGAATCAGTGTACTGCTGAACGCGATTCAGGCGAAAATCAGCCTGATTGAAAATACACAGATGGATCTGGTTCAACTGAAAGATTGTTACCGCTACTTTCAGCGCATCGGACCGATGGGCAGCAACGATGAACGCTATGAGCGTTACGAACGGCTGAAGCACAGTTTTACGCGGCTGAAACGCGCCGCAGGTCTGTAGGCACAACGCGCAGATCCGACCACCAGGAGACGGTATGAAATTCGAGCACATGGTTGCCGCCGTAATTCACGACCTGAAGAATCAGCTGCAGTCCCTGCTGGACTATGAGCAGGAAGCAATCAGCCAGATTCCGGCCCGTTACCACCATCACCTGCAACCGATTCTGCAGCGCACCAACCGCTTAAAGAATGACACCATGCAGATGGTCAGTCTGTTCCGGCTGGAGCAGCAGCAGAATTTTCCCATGGACGATGCCTGGCCGAGAGATACCGCCAGCGATGCCATTGAAGCCATCCAGTTACAGTACCCGACGATCAAGTTGGTGAATGAAATCGCCGACGAGTGCCAGGGCTTCTACAACGAGAATCTGATTCAGCTGGCGCTGGTGACCCTGATCACCAACAGTGCCCAGGCCGGCGCCAACCGCATTCAGCTGACCGCCGATGACAGCAACGGACTCCACATCACCGTGCAGGATAACGGTCACGGTTTTGATGAATCCATTCTTTCCGGCGAAAAAGACACCACCAAAACCGAAGGCAGCGGCCTTGGCCTGTTCTTCGTCAAACTGATTGCCGAAGCGCACAGAAACGGCGAAGACATCGGCAAAGTCACCATCGCCAACCGCTCACAGGGCGGTGCCAGCGTCACTCTGAGCCTGCCCTGAAGCGCATCTGAACAGGACGTTCAGAAATAAATCTATTAGTTGCGACATCAGTCATGCCAGCCAAAACCACCTTCGTATAAGCTGCGGAATCTCTGTTTAACAAGGTAAGGAAGCCAATGAGAATTCTGTTGCTGATTGTTTTGGGAATGCTGGCGGGGTGTTCAGAAAGCCCCTCTGACAGTTACCTGAACACGCCCGGTTTTAATATCAGAATCCCCCACGACGTTGCCAGCGGCGGACATTTCTTTGCCGCTGGTGATTTATCCGTTGCAGTGAAATCACCATCCGGCGGCGTTCTTATGGCCATGTCGGTCAGCCGCCTGCTGGAAAATCTGGACAGTGATTTTATTCTCGCCGATTACCCGCGTTATGCTCTTGGGTTAAAGCAAACCGACAACCTGAAAGACGCCGACCGGCTTCGTTTCGATCAAAGCCGCAGCGTATATGAAGCGACCTATGATCTGTCACACGTTCGCCAGCAATCCTCGCCCGGCAAAGAGAGCTACAGCGTCTGCAATGAAACCGAGTGTCTGGCCTTTATCGTAAAAGACGATGTCGCTGAACATATCCTGATGCTCAGCTCCACCAATATCCGACAGGAGAGTTTCAGCCGCATTGCCGGAGATATCTGAGCTGCGCTACCGATATGACGCATCCTGCTGCTGACCGGGTGTCGCAACCTGCCGGACGCCGGGCGCAGCGGACAAACTGTTCTGCCCCGGGTTAGGCCAGCCCCCTGCAAACATCGGCCAGCACTGGTATAATCCTGCGTCATTTTATCTTGGCACTGCCAAACATACTCTTTGAGAATTCAGGAATCCCACCGTGAGTCAGAGTCGCCACAACGTCAAAACCTTTCAGGGCATGATTGCCGCCCTGCAGGAATACTGGTCCGATCAGGGCTGTGTGATTAACCAACCCCTCGATATGGAAGTGGGTGCCGGTACCTTTCACGTGCACACGTTCCTGCGTTCTATCGGCCCTGAAAACTGGAACTCGGCTTATGTTCAGCCAAGCCGCCGTCCAACCGATGGCCGTTATGGTGAGAACCCGAACCGTCTGCAACACTACTACCAGTTCCAGGTGGTGATGAAGCCGTCTCCGGCGGACTTCCAGGATCTGTACCTGGCTTCTCTGCAGGCACTGGGTATCGACTCCGGCGTGCACGACATCCGTTTCGTAGAAGACAACTGGGAATCGCCGACTCTGGGCGCCTGGGGTCTGGGCTGGGAAATCTGGCTGAACGGTATGGAAGTCACTCAGTTTACTTACTTCCAGCAGGCCGGTGGTCTGGAATGCTTCCCGGTAACCGGTGAGATCACCTACGGTCTTGAGCGTATCGCCATGTACCTGCAGGAAGTGGATTCTGTTTACGATCTGGTCTGGACTTACGGTCCGGATGGCAAAGCCGTGACCTACGGCGACGTGTTCCACCAGAACGAAGTGGAGCAGTCCACCTACAACTTTGAATACGCCGACACCGACTTCCTGTTCCAGGCCTTCAATCAATATGAAGTGGACTGTAACCGTCTGGTAGAAGCCAACCTGCCGCTGCCAGCGTACGAACAGACGCTGAAAGCCTCCCACACCTTTAACCTGCTCGACGCCCGCGGCGCGATTTCCGTGACTGAGCGTCAGGGTTACATCCTGCGGGTACGTACCCTGGCACGTGCCGTAGCGCACTGCTACTTCGCCAGCCGTGCAGAAAAAGGCTTCCCGCTGGCTGATGAAGCCAACCGTGCGGATGTGCTGGCCAAGTACCTGGCACAGAAAGCTGAACAGGCTGAGAAAGATGCTGAGAAAAACGCCCAGGAGAAGAAGTAATGAGTCGTGATCTGTTAATCGAACTGGGTACCGAAGAACTGCCACCAACGGCACTGAAAAACTTATCTGCAGCGTTCACCCAGGGCATTGAAGACGGCCTGAAAGAAGCGGGCCTGAGCTTCGCTGACGTTGTATCTTTTGCGGCACCACGCCGCCTGGCGGTGCGTATCAACGCACTGGAAGAACAGCAGGCCGACAAAGAAGAAACTCTGTACGGCCCGCCAGCCAAGATCGCTTTTGATGCCGACGGCAAACCAACCAAAGCCGCTATCGGTTTTGCTGAGCGTGCCGGTGCTGACGCTGCTCAGCTGGAAACCGCGCCGGAATCCCACGGCAAAAATGCTGGCAAGCTGATGCTGAACCGCGTTATTAAAGGCAAGCAGACCACTGAACTGCTGGGCGACATCGTACAGAACAGTCTGGATAAACTGCCGATTCCAAAACGTATGCGCTGGGGTGCTTCCCGGGTTGAATTCGTACGTCCGGTACACTGGCTGATCATGCTGTTCGGCAACGACGTGGTCGATGCTGAAGTGCTGGGCCTGAAAGCCGGCAACACCACCCGCGGTCACCGTTTCCACGCACCGGGCGAAATCACCATTTCTGCGCCGGACGAATACGAAAGCAAACTGCGCGAAGCCTATGTAATGGCCGACTTCGCAGAGCGCTCTGCGCTGATCAAAGGTCAGGTAGAAGCCGAAGGTAAAAAACTCGGTGGCGAAGCGGTGATCGATGACGATCTGCTGAATGAAGTGACCGCGCTGAACGAATGGCCGGTGGCTCTGGCTGGCTCCTTCGATGAAGACTTCCTGCGCGTACCACAGGAAGCACTGGTGTCTTCCATGAAAGAACACCAGAAATACTTCCACGTAATGAAAGACGGCAAGCTGCTGCCAAACTTCATCACCATCGCCAACATTGAATCCAAAGATCCGTCACAGGTGATCTCAGGTAACGAGAAAGTTATTCGCCCACGTCTGGCCGATGCCGCTTTCTTCTGGGATACCGACCGCAAACACCCGCTGGCCAGCCGTTTCCCGAAACTGGAAAACGTGGTGTGGGTCAATGGTCTGGGCTCTGTGGCCGACAAAACCCGCCGTATCAGCGCGCTGGCAACTAAGATTGCCGAACAGCTGGGCGCTGATAAAGTGCTGGTACAGCGTGCTGCGCACCTGTGTAAAAACGATCTGGTGTCCAACATGGTATTTGAATTTACCGACCTGCAGGGTCTGGCCGGTAAATACTACGCCGAGCACGATGGCGAGCCGGAAGAAGTGTGCGCCGCCATGATCGAACAATACATGCCTGCGTTTGCCGGTGATGCTTTACCGCAAACACAGACCGGTACGCTGATTGCTCTGGCAGACCGTCTCGACAGCCTGGCAGGCCTGTTCGGTACCGGCCAGATTCCGACCGGCTCCAAAGACCCTTTCGCACTGCGTCGTGCGTCTCTGGGTGTGCTGCGTCTGCTGGTTGAAAAAGAAATTAATATCGACCTCGGCACCCTGATCGACTGGGCGCTGGCCAACGATTGGGAAACCGATCTGAAATCCGACACCAAAGCCGTGCTGACCGAATATATGCTGGACCGCTTCAGCGCCTGGTACCACGATGAAGGTATCCCGGCCGAAGTATTCCAGGCAGTTCGTACACTGGGCATCACCAACGCTCTGGATGTAAACCGTCGCGTACAGGCCGTACATGAATTCAGCAAGCTGGAATCCGCTGAAGCTCTGGCAGCCGCCAACAAGCGGGTTTCCAATATTCTGGCGAAGAACAATGGTGACGCAGTATCTGCTGACGTGGATGCCAGCCTGTTTGAAGCGGCAGAAGAAAAAGCCCTGTTTGAACAGATGACCGGCCTCAAAGACCTGATCATTCCGTCTCTGGAAAAAGGCAACTACAGCATGGCGCTGGAAGCACTTTCCACACTGCGCAAAGTTGTGGATGACTTCTTCGACAACGTGATGGTGATCTCTGATAACGAAGCGGTGAAAAATAACCGCCTGGCGCTGCTGAAACAGCTGCGTGCGATGTTTATGGGGATTGCGGACATCTCTGTGCTGTAAGCTTACTTAAGCCTGCAAAAGCCCGGTACTGGCAACAGTACCGGGCTTTTTTGTTTGCACTGAGATACTCACCTTCATTCTTATGCCTGACTGCGCTGTACTTTTTAATCTGATCTTTGCACTTTCCCCTTTGCACTCCGTTCTGTTTTTTCGGTCGCAATCACCGGGCGAGAAATCGATGTGCGTAAAATTGATAGCAGAAAACCGACGTTTAAAAAGCGAAGCTGTAAAAGCCGGTATCAGGATGCGTAGTTACAGAGAGCGGGTTATAGAAAGTGAGGGTTACAAAATCGGTAACAAAGACGTAGCCTAAAAAATTACTGAAAAATAAATATTCCAACGTACATTCTCCAATTTTTATAAATGCAATTTTCCTGACATGCTTTATTCCTATTATTTTGAATACTTTAGTTTTTCCCATTTGGGGTGGTGATAAATTACCGGTGTTGTCGCCACTGATCTATATGTAAAAATTTGGCGATATTTGCCTCGGATTAATTCCACTAAGTCAGCCCTTACAATAGCAGGGCTGATCTTCATAGCACCTGCCCCCGCACCGTGGGGTTTTTTATTTGCCTTGCCAACTCGTTATACTCCGGGCAACTATTCAAACATGTTCCTTTAACCCGAAGTGCCGTAATAATGAAACTGATTATCCTCGACCGCGACGGTGTTCTGAACGAAGACTCAGACGCTTATGTAAAATCCGTTGATGAATGGATTCCTATTGCCGGCAGTGCCGAAGCCGTTGGGCGTCTGTATGAAGCCGGCTACACCATCGCGGTTGCCACCAATCAGAGCGGTCTGGCCCGGGGTTATTTCACTCAGGATGATCTCGACGCCATGCACGCTAAGATGATCGCGCTGGCAGAAGCAAGCGGAGGACGGTTTGCCCATATCGCCTACTGCCCCCATGGTCCGGATGATGATTGCGACTGCCGCAAGCCGCTGCCTGGCCTGATCCACCAGATCGAAAAGGCGCTGAACACGTCGGCTCAGGGCGCCTGGATGGTGGGTGACTCGATCCGTGATCTGGAAGCCGGTTTGGCCGCCGGCTGCCGCCCGGCACTGGTGCGCAGCGGCAAAGGAGCAAAAAGTGAGGGCAAACTAACCTCCACAGCCGGGCTGGAGCACACTCCGGTCTTTAACGATCTGGCGGCGTTTACTGACCATCTGCTGGCCGATTGAGCAACCAAGGAAACAGTTATTCGCCGCAGAGGCAACGGCTGCCGTACCATTAAATGGTATAAACCTGTTATCTCATTAACAGAGGCCTTCAGGTACGGGCGATATGGAACCAACAAGCAGCGTGACAACTAACTCCGCTTCCGGCGCAGCAGCCAGCTGGTATGTGCGCACAGTAATCTTTTATGTGGTGCTGGCGATGATTACCCTGGTGTGGTTCATCCCCAGCTTCACCATTGGTCTGCTGCTGCCACTGAAAGCCCGTAATTTCTTTGTCATGGGCATTCCCTGCCGTGCTGCGATCTTCGCTCTGCGCTGGATCTGCGGCGTGCGCTATGAAGTCGAAGGCAAAGAAAACATCCCTCATGATGGCCGTGGCTATGTGCTGCTGAGCAAGCACCAGAGCACCTGGGAAACCTTTTTCCTGCCAACGCTGATCACTCCGCACGTTCAGGTGGTTAAGAAAGAGCTGTTTTATCTGCCGCTGTTTGGCTGGATGCTCAACCTTATTCATCCGATTTTCATCGACCGCAGCAAGCGCACCGGTGCCATGAAGCAAGTACTCACTCAGGGCACAGACCGGCTGGAATCAGGGATTCATGTTTTGGTATTCCCGGAAGGCACCCGTGTTCCACCGGGTAAGCGTAAGACCTTTTCCAAAGGCGGGGCCATGTTAGCCAGTAAATCCGGCGCTGACGTCATCGCCATTGCCCACAACTCCGGCGAATACTGGCCGAACAACAGCTGGGTGAAGCGGCCAGGAACCATCCATGTGGTGATCAGTCCGGCATTCCCATCCGCTGATCTGACCTCAGCTCAGCTGGCTGAACAGACAGAGAACTGGATTAACGAGCAAACCGATCGTATCTCAACTGTATCCTTTAATGGGGAACTGGTGCAGAACGACACCAGTGGCAAACGCTTCTGACGCTTCTCAGTCAGTGACCCAGCGTTTTATCGACGGCAGCTCAGGCTGCCGTTTTTATTTCCCTTACGCACGGCCAGATGCGCTGCAAAGACTTCTGTTTAACTTAAACAGCAGCTGCGCAGGCAGCTCACTCACAGAAACTCCGCTCACTGTTAAGCCTTAGCATTTCAGCAAAAAGTTCTGCAACAGTCCGTTGCCATTATTCCGTGATCGGCTCAGGAACAACTTTGAAAATCGCCAGTCCTAAGGTTACGCAACAGGGAGAGATCAACAATGATGACTGGTTTATCCGGGTTTATCGGCTTGCTGATTCTGATCGCAGACGTTTACGCATTGATAAATGTCGTTCAATCGCGGTCAGCATCAAATGCGGGCAAAGCCGTCTGGATTGTCGCCATCTTTGTACTCCCCCTGCTCGGCTTTATCGCCTGGCTGTTTTTCGGGCCGCGCGGTAAGGCAAATCTCTCTGAGTAGTTTTCCTTCATCTCTCCAACCCCGCAAGTGGTTCGGCCGCCTCAATGAGCGGCCTTTTTTTTGCCTGCTTTTCAGCGGCTATTCAACTGCAAATCAGGGTCAGTCTGAGCTGCAGGTGGGAATTAAGTTATCCTTCAGCTGCTTTGTTCTTCATCCGCATTATTGGCTGCTTCTGACAACAGGCGGATATTTGCTGCCGGCGCTTTCCCGCTCTTGTCTTCGCCAAAATAGAGCGTCTGATGCGGGAACGGAATTTCGATATTGCGCTCATCAAAGGCAATCTTCATGCGGCGGTTAAATTCGCGCCCGACGTTCCATTTTTCATGGGGCAGGGTTTTGCTGCGCGCTTTAATAATCAACGCGCTGTCAGCAAACTGATCAAGTCCGAGAATTTCCAGTGGCTCCAGAATCAGACGGCCAAACTGCTCATCGGCGCGTAATTCTTCATCTATTTCACGCAGGCATTGCATCACCTCATCGACGTTTTCACGGTAAGCAACGCCGACATTAAACAGGTAATAGCTGAAATCCTTGGTCAGGTTGCTGACGATGGTGACATCACCAAACGGCACGGTATGCACGGTACCATCCAGATCACGCAGCTGAATTTTGCGGATGGTGATTTTTTCCACCGCACCGAATTTGTCGCCCAGCTGAACGACATCACCAATCTGCAGCAAGTCCTCAAAGATCACCATTGCACCGGTGATGAAGTCCTTCACCAGCGTCTGCGCACCAAAACCAATAGCGATACCCAGCACACCAGCACCGGCCATCAACGGCAGGATATCCACGCCCAGCTCAGACAGGATCACCATAATGGCGAACAGCGACAGGGTAAACAGCAGCACGTTGCGGATAATCGGGGTGATGGTCTTCAGCCGTGATTCTTTAACCCGGCGGTTTTTATGCTCGAAGACCTCAAGAAAGGCATTCACCCCTTCCCAGATCAGCGTCCAGACAAACATAATCACCGCCAGTGTCAGGGCAAAACCGAATACCGAGCCGAGCGGCAATGAATAATCGGTATCGTCTTCGATGTAAGCGGTAAACAAACGTGAGCTGGCATACACCAGGAAAATCAGCCCGAACAGATAGCCGACCCAACGCTGCAGAAGGAACACACTGCGAAAGCGCTGCTTATCCAGATGAAAACGCGAGCGCACCTTACTCAGACGGCGGTTAAACAAAACGGCCAGCCAGTTATTGGCAAACACACAGACGCCGATCAGCAACAAGGTTAAGCCAAAGCTGATCAGTGCACCGATAAAACTTTCACTCAGCCCCCAACTCTGCAGCAGGCCAACAAAATCACTGGCCAGACCGGAACCGGCCGATTCAATGTTCAGCACATCCGTCAGCGAATCCAGTGACTTTTCGTCTTCTTCATTGGCCTGGGCCATCAGCTGCAGTTGTTCAATCAGCTGCTGCCGCTGTTCTTCGTTCTCCAGCGTTGAGATAAGATCATTAAGCTGCTGATCGCTGATTCCCTCTGTGTTGCGTCCTTCCGTGCTGCTTCCCTCTGTGCTGTTTCCTTCTGTGCTCTCTCCTTTTGTACCGGTGCCAGAATCGCTGTCACTGCCTTCAGTGCCAGATAAAGGCTGCGAAGAGCCCGCTACAGCCTCTGTGACGCCCGTGACGGCCTGTGCGTAGCTGACCTGGCCCATGAGAAGCAAAAGCATTAAAGGCGCAAACACAGGCATAAATAAGCGCATGACGGACGGTCGTTTTAAAGTGTTGCGGATAGATGAGCGCACAGTGACTCCTTTCCTGTCGGTCAGAACTAAAAGCATCAGGGTGAGTATATGCGACCGGGTGTCGCAGGGGATGTTCCGCAGACCTTTTTGCATACCCGGATATGTAAGGAGTGGCGAAGAAAGTTCAGTGCAGTGGCGGTTGCTGCTCATACATTCCCCTCAGAAGTGCTGGCGGTGGTTTATGAGCTGAATACTGGGTATTATTCGGCTCACTATATGAGCCGAATAACATTATTAATCGGCTCACGTCAGACCAGACAGTAAACCGGAGTAACGTGCATGCAGTGGATCTGGCAATCACCACAATGGCCCGAATTCAGCTGGGATAATACTGCTGTTGCCCCTGCATTGCGCGCGGTGCAGAAAAAAGCCGGCCTGTTGTTAGGCAAAGCCGGTGAGACAGACAGCCAGTTAACGCTCGATACTCTGCTGCAGAATATTGTCGCGTCCTCCGCCATCGAGGGTGAGTGCCTCAACATTGATTCCGTCCGTTCGTCATTGGCCAGGCATCTGGGCATATCCGCTGAGCACAACTACCCGGTCAGCGACCGCTCCGAAGGTCTGGCAGAAATAATGAGTGACGCACTACTGCACAGTGACCACCCTCTCAGTGCAGAACGTCTTTTCCGCTGGCACAGCTGGCTGTTCCCTGAGAACACAGCACTGAGTAGCCGCCCTTTGTTAATTGGTCAGCTGCGTGGCGAAGAACCTATGCAGGTAGTTTCCGGCAGTATCACCCGGCCGAAAGTGCATTTCGAAGCGCCACCCAGAGCGGAACTGCACAAGCTGCTCGAAGACTTTATCGCCTGGTTTAACCGCACGGCACAACAGCCCGGTTTCGACCCCTGGTTGCGCGCCGCCATCACCCACTTCTGGTTTATAACCCTGCATCCGTTCGATGATGGCAATGGTCGCCTCGCGCGCGCCCTCACAGATATGGCATTGGCTCAGGCTGACCAGCAAAGCATCCGCCTGTACGCTATGTCCGTCGCCATTCTGGATAACCGCAAAGGCTATTACGACATTCTGGAATCCAGCCAGCGGCTGGATGGCGAAGCTGAGGAAGCAGATAAAACACCGGATATCACCAGCTGGCTGCTGTGGTTTCTCGATACGCTGGAAGCGGCCATGAACAACACGCTGAACAATATCGAACGCACGCTGGCCAAAACCCGCTTCTGGCAAAAGTTCCAGAGCGCCGGTTTAAACAAAGAACAGGTCAAAGTGCTGAACCGTCTGCTGGACGGCGGCGACAAAGGCTTTGCAGACGGCATCAGCGCTGCGCAATACCAGAAGGTAACCAAAGTCAGTAAAGCCACCGCTACCCGCCATCTGGCGGACTTAGTGGCTAAGGGTTGTCTGGAGAAGATGGCTGGCGGTGGGAGGAGTACCAGGTATCGGGTTCTCAGCTGATTTATGCGAGATCTGAAGCTAAATCTACAAGATTCAGATAACTATCCCTGTTCTTATTCTTCGCTATTAATTGATTCTTGAGCGTTGACAAGAAAGCGGGCGTTTCACTTACTTCTTCAATACTCCGCCTAGCATCTTTATTCGTGAAATAATTCCTATCAGTTAGGCTAGCATCAGATTCGAACTCAAGCAGCATTGCTGAGATCCGAGCCAGTAAAGTCAAATCAATCGGCATTTCGATGTCACGGTACCGGCTTTTGTCGAAATCAAAAAGAGAATTATCTTTCACCGCATATAGCAAGCTCATCCCCTTGAGTTTCAATGACAGATTCTTCCTAAGCCTGTAATGTGGGATCAAAGATGTACCCATTTCATGAAGTCGATGAACTTGCTTAATGGCTTCCTCCCACGATTCATTTTCAACAAAAATGTTTTCATATATTTTCTGAGAAACTGCTTTTGTTGCAATCATCAGGGCTATAACTGGCCACAAGAAACTTTTTCTTTGTGCGTTCGACGCAAAGCAAAGATATAACTGATCCATCCACTGCAATGTTGTCCTTAAATCAAAACAAAAGCTCTCAGCAATGGCCGCAAGGTTATTTGCAAGAACCTCTTCATTTTCCACAATGACATTACCATCACAGGTACTTAATAAAGCCTCTGACAGATGATCCTTAAATACCGGCTGTGTCCGAATAAAGGACAGTAAGTCGGCCTTCTTCAGCGTAAAACTACGATTAAAAAACCGGTAGAGATAACGCTGTGCATCAAACTCCGAACCGTACACGGCTTTAATCGAATGCTGTAGTTGATCGGTATTGGTGGCGATAACAAATACCAGCCCTTTTACATCGAATAAATGCTTTACCGTTTCCAGCAATTCAATGGCGTAAGTCGGACGGCAACGATCCAGTTCGTCGATAAACACAAACATGGGTTTGCTCAGCTCACTGTCAGTTGTAATCAATGTGATCCAGTTTTCTATTTCTGTTTTTAGCTCGCTGATCACATTCATTTTATTCCGGTGCTCTTCTATCACAGAGCGGACCACTGTTTCGGAAACTTCGGACATACCAGCTTTAAGAATTTCTGTAGCATCTTCTCCAAGATGCTTGTTCGCCTGATGTATCAGCGCACTTTTAGATGCACCTTTAATAAACTGACCCAACTTTCTTAATGACGAAGCTCTGTATTTTTCAGCAGCCGCATTTGGAGCTTCGGAAGACTCCAAAGCTTCCTTCCAGTAAGCCTGAAGCCACTGTAAGCAAAGGATCATCAGAAAAATCATTCTTCCAGGCGTCGATATATGCCGCTGGATGTTGTGCCTTTACTGTGTGATACCAGCGTTGCAGGAACCAGCTTTTGCCGGCGCCCCATTCAGCGTTCAGGTTCATCACGTAAGATTCATTGACGAAGCCCGCCAGATAGCCGGTTAAGAACTGCGCGTATTTCGCTCTGCCGAGCTGATCACCGGGTAATGGCTCAGCAACGCCCTTCTGATCGTTGCTCCAGTTCCAATCGTATTCCGGACCCACTTCAGCTTCCTGTTATTCCATGTTGGTTGGTCTATAACAATACCCTGTATTTTCCGGTTTTAAAGTCTTAGTAACAGCTACTGAGCGACAAATGAGTGCGAATATCTATCCCCCCTGCCTGGAATCTTCCCTCTCCGCGAGATCAAAGCAGGTAAACATAGCGTCTATCAGGTTGAGAAACACATACTCATGCACCGACTGTATCGCCGTCTTTGGCTCCCCGGAGGCCTCAGATTCTGCAATTGAATGGCGATAAGCATTCCAGCAGAACTCTGCCAGTTGCAGTGCTTCCTCACGATCGCGGACCACACCACGATGAAGAATGGTGCGGCTGTCGCGGTCTTTCAGCACACCGGCATAGTAGACGAGCACTTCTCTGTCATCGGGCAGTGGGTAAGCAGGCATGGCGTAACCTCAGATCAGTCGATCCATTGTTAATAAATTCATCAGGCAGCAGCCGTCGCCACAGAGCTTAACGAAAGGCTGTGAGCGGGTTGGGAATGCTGACAAAGGATTCTTACTGAGTTGTTACAACGGGCAAGGAATAATGGAATCAGCGGGCAAACCTGGTCAATTGGTTGCCGTATTTCCACAGGCAGAGCAATTTCTTCTGCTCTCCGTCATTGAGCAAGAAGCGCAGGAGGACCTTCAAGTCCGCGCCCCTGCCCTGTGTTCCACGTGGAACACGAAATCCCTCAGATCCGCATACATGAGCACTGAGTGGTATCAGTAGACGAGACAAGTCCTGCCAAAGCTGAAGGAAAGAATCAGCGACAGCTGAGCACGGATATAGTGACTAAAGGGGTAAACTGAGGGAGTAAAGCCAGAGAGTAGCTTTGGGTAGGATGGATGTTCCACGTGAAACATAAACAGCAGAAGCTGCTGTTCCACGTGGAACACAACCAACCGGATCAGAAGTCCAGGTTGGCTACGTTCAGTGCGTTGGCTTCAATGAAGGCACGACGCGGTTCTACTTCGTCACCCATAAGAGTGGTAAACATCTTGTCAGCGCCAATGGCGTCTTCGATGGTTACCTGCAGCATACGACGGGTTTCAGGGTCCATGGTGGTCTCCCACAGCTGATCCGGGTTCATCTCACCCAGACCTTTGTAGCGCTGGATGCTGAAACCTTTTTTGGCTTCATTCAGCAGCCATTGGATAGTGTCCCAGAAGTCTTCAATCATATGAACACGTTCGCCACGCTGAATATAAGCGCCCTCTTCCAGGGTAGCGCTCAGCTTCTCACTCATGGTTGCCAGCTTGCTGTAGCCGCCGCCGGTGAAGAAGTCTTTATCCAGCAGGTAGTCACGTGGAATACCGTGAGTGATGACCTTAACCTGAACCTTATTGCTGTTGCGCTCAACGTCGTCAACGACGTTAACCACGAAGTGGCTGCCACTGCGACCAGCATCCGGCAGACGCTCAGACAGTTTCTCCGCCCAGGCGATCAGGCCAGCTTTATCTTCCAGCAGTTCAGCGGAAACGCGCGGCAGAGTCAGCATCTCATGCAGAACTTCACGCGGTACCAGGTTGGCCATGCGGCTTACTGTGTCCTGAGTAGCACGGTAGTCAGCAACCAGTTCAGCAAAGGCTTCATCGGTGATAGCTGGCGCTTCCGGTGCAGGATGCAGAGCGGCTTTCTCCAGCGCGATGTGGGTCAGGTAAGACTCCATCGCCTCTTCGTCCTTAATGTACTGCTCCTGCTTACCACGTTTGATTTTGTACAGTGGTGGCTGAGCAATAAAGATATGGCCACGTTCAATGATTTCCGGCATCTGACGGAAGAAGAAGGTCAACAGCAGCGTACGGATGTGCGCACCGTCGACGTCGGCATCGGTCATGATGATGATGCTGTGGTAACGCAGCTTGTCCGGGTTGAACTCTTCACGGCCAATACCACAACCCAGTGCGGTAATCAGGGTGCCAACTTCGGCTGAGGACAGCATCTTGTCGAAGCGGGCTTTTTCAACGTTCAGGATCTTACCTTTCAGAGGCAGAATCGCCTGTGTCCGCCGGTCACGGCCCTGTTTGGCCGAGCCACCGGCGGAGTCCCCTTCCACCAGGTAAATTTCAGACAGTGCCGGATCTTTTTCCTGACAGTCAGCCAGTTTGCCCGGCAGACCAGCGATATCCAGCGCGCCTTTACGACGGGTCATTTCACGGGCTTTACGCGCCGCTTCACGGGCACGGGCGGCGTCGATCATCTTGCCCACCAGATCTTTTGCCTGCTGTGGATTCTCCAGCAGGTAATCGGCGAACAGACGGCCCATTTCCTGTTCCACAGCGGCTTTTACTTCGCTGGAAACCAGTTTGTCTTTGGTCTGGGAGCTGAACTTAGGATCCGGCACTTTCACCGAGATAATTGCGGTCAGGCCTTCACGGGCGTCATCGCCTGTGGTGGCAACCTTGTTCTTTTTATCCAGACCTTCCGCTGTGATGTAAGTATTCAGCGAGCGGGTCAGCGCGGCACGGAAACCCGCCAGGTGCGTACCACCATCGCGCTGTGGAATGTTGTTGGTGTAGCAGTGAATGTTTTCCTGGAAGCTGTCGTTCCACTGCATGGCCACTTCGACGCTGATGCCGTCTTCGCGATCAGCATTGAAATGGAAAACCTCATTCACCGGGGTTTTGCCTTCGTTAAGGTACTTAACGAACGCCCCCAGACCGCCTTCAAAGTGAAACAGGTCTTCTTTATCAGCCACACGCTCATCTTTCAGGAAGATGCGCACACCAGAGTTCAGAAACGACAGTTCACGCAGACGCTTGGCCAGGTAGTCGTAGCTGAAGATGGTTGTAGTGAACGTTTCTTTGGAAGGCAGGAAGCGCACAGTGGTGCCCTTGCCATCGGTTACACCAACTTCTTTCAGTGGGTAGTCAGGTACACCGTGGGTGTATTCCTGTTCAAATACTTTGCCGTTGCGGCGAATGGTCAGCTTCAGCTTCTCAGACAGCGCGTTTACTACGGATACGCCCACACCGTGCAGACCACCGGAAACCTTATAAGAGTTGTCGTCGAACTTACCGCCCGCGTGCAGTACGGTCAGAATAACCTCAGCGGCGGATACACCCTCTTCCGGGTGCAGTTCAGTTGGAATACCACGACCGTTATCCGATACAGATACAGAGTTATCTTCATGGATGATCACATCCACCTGATCACAGTGGCCGGCCAATGCTTCGTCGATGGAGTTATCCACGACCTCGAACACCATATGATGCAGACCCGTACCGTCATCGGTATCGCCAATGTACATGCCTGGGCGTTTGCGTACGGCATCCAGCCCCTTCAGGACTTTAATACTCGACGAATCGTAATTCTGCTCGTCACTCATGTGGTGTTCCTCTTGATGAATTCTGTGCAAAAAGGCAGCGGACGAATGAACAATCCGCGGCTCTGAAAGCTGTTCGTGAATTAGTTAGCGGCCGGTTCGTCTTCGCGGATTCTTCCCTGTTCCACGTGGAACACTTTGCTTGCCGCAGGCTGCCAGATATCGTTCAGCTTCTCTTTATCAATGCTGGTAATAAAGACCTGACATTTTAAATCTTCCAGCAGCTTGCATAAAGCAAAACGGTGCTTTTCGTCGAGTTCTGACGCAAGATCATCGACTAAATAGATAGTGCGGCGTCCGCTCTCCTGCTGGAACAGCGAACCCTGGGCAATCTTGAGTGCTGCGACCACGGTTTTCTGTTGTCCGCGGCTCAGAATCTCGGCTGCTGGCTGCTTATCAACCTTGATCCGCAACTCTGCTCTGTGCGGCCCAGACTGGGTATAACCAAGCGCCATATCGCGTTCTTTCTGACGCTCCAGGACGTCCACCAGGGCAGAATCCTTATCCCAGCCAGGGTAGTACGCCAATTGGACGTTTACTGTGTCATCCAGCTCTTTCAGGATGCGTTCAAATTCCGGCTTAAAGCGCTTCAGATAATCACGGCGATGCTGATCAATGGCTTCCGAACTTTCGATGAAGCCCTTGTTCCATACCGACAGCCATTCTTCTTCCTTCTGCTTCAAAACAGAGTTGCGCTGCTTCAGCTGCTTGCGGAAGGTTTTCCAGTGCTCCATAAAAGCATGTTCCACGTGGAACACACCCCAGTCTATAAACTGGCGTCGCTCTTCCGGCGAGCCAGACAGCAGCTTAAAGGTCGTCGGTTCGATAATCTGCACCGGCAACAGATGCGAAGCATCCGCCTGGGACGTCAGCACCGAGCCATTCTGCTTAAGCAAATGATCACCACCCTTCAGTCGCAGGCTGTCCAGCTCTGAGTCACCTAGGGACTCATCGTCAATCGCCATAAACAATTCAATGCGATCGCTGTCATTGCTGAAGACATGCTGAAGCTTGGACGTACGGAAAGACTTGCCCGCCGCCATCAGATTAATGGCTTCGAGCACACTGGTTTTACCGGAGCCGTTGGCGCCGTAGATAAAATTCACACCAGGATGGAGATCAAGATCCAGCGGCTGCAGATTGCGCACGCCGCTGACTTTAAGTTGCCGGATTGGCATAGGGAATTCTCGTAAAGAGATAACGACTGGAACAGAACCGCTTTTGAAGAATCATCATCCGGGCGGTCAGCACAAAGCAAAAACAGGCGAAAATGCCCGGCTTATAAGCCATAAACGAGCATTCTGAGCCTGTTTTTACCGAAGTGATGGCAGCTACTAAGATAGGCGTTTCCTACAGACGCATCGGCATAACAACGTACATTGCGTCACCGCCTTCCGGCTCTTCCAGCAATGCACTGCTGTTGGCGTCAGACAGCGTCATCTTAACCTGTGCTGAATCCAGTACGCCCATCACATCCTGCAGATAGGAAACATTAAAGCCCATCTCCAGCTGGTCGCCCTGATATTCAACACCCACGGATTCTTCCGCTTCTTCCTGTTCCGGGTTGTTGGCAAATACTTTCAGCAGATCTGCATCCAGAACCAGACGCACGCCACGGTATTTTTCGTTCGACAGAATCGCCGTACGGTTAAACACCTGACGCAGTTCAGTACGGTCAGCCAACATCACATTACTGCCGTTTTTCGGAATAACGCGGTTGTAGTCCGGGAATTTACCGTCCACCAGTTTGGAGGTGAAGGTGAAGTTCTCAGTGTGCGCGCGCAGGTGATTGCTGCTCAGCGACAGGGATACAGACGCTTCTGCATCGGTCAGCAGCTTAGCCAGTTCCAGCACGCCTTTACGCGGCAGAATGATCTGCTGAGCAGTGTCCGGACCGGAGATTTCGACATTACAGGTCGCCAGACGGTGACCATCGGTGGAAACCGTACGCAGGCTGTTAGCCGTCAGTTCAAACAGCATACCATTGAGGTAGTAACGAACGTCCTGCTGTGCCATAGCAAAGCTGGTACGGTCGATCACGCGGCGCAGACTGCCCTGAGCCAGGGTAAATTCCTGCTCACCGGAGATGCTCTCAACGTTCGGAAATTCAGTCGCCGGCAGCGTCGACAAAGTGAAGCGGGAACGGCCGGAACGCACATTAACGCGCTGTTCGTCCTGTTCGACTTCGATCTGGGCACCATCCGGCAGAGAACGGCAGATATCCATCAGTTTCTTCGCCGGTACGGTGATCTCACCTTCCTGACCGACTTCATCCAGAGTGACACGGCCGACCAGCTCAACTTCGAGGTCAGTACCGGTCAGTGACAGCTGCTGGCCTTCTACCTCAAGCAGCACATTCGACAGTACCGGCAGAGTCTGGCGCTTTTCCACAACGCCGGCCACCAACTGCAGAGGACGAAGCAGGGCTTCCCTGGATATTACGAATTTCATGGTTCTCCACTCAGGTCCTGGGCCTGCCTGTTATAAGCAGTGCCTGTGTTAGCATTTTAAAACGGTCTCTGACACCTTTTATACCCTCAATTCTGAGCGGTTTATCAGGTCGTCAGTGAGCGCAGCAGGTTCTTGTAGTCTTCACGAACATCTGCGCTGGATTCCTGCAGTTCTTTAATCTTGCGGCACGCATGCAGAACTGTTGTATGGTCACGTCCACCAAACGCATCGCCGATTTCCGGCAGACTGTGATTGGTCAGTTCCTTACTCAGTGCCATCGCCACCTGACGCGGTCTGGCGATGGATCGGGTGCGGCGCTTAGATAATAAATCAGACATCTTGATTTTGTAATACTCAGCCACAATTCGCTGAATATTGTCGACGCTTACCTGCTTATCCTGCAGTGCCAGCAGGTCTTTCAGCGACTCCTTAATAAAAGGAAGCGTGATTTCACTGCCAGTGAAGTGGGCGTTAGCCACTACCCGCTTCAGTGCGCCTTCCAGCTCACGTACGTTGGAGCGGATTTTCTGGGCAATAAAGAAGGCCGCATCATCCGGCAGGTCAACGCCGGTCTGTTCTGCCTTCTTCATTAAGATGGCAACGCGGGTTTCCAGCTCCGGCGGCTCGACCGCCACCGTCAGGCCCCAGCCGAAGCGGCTTTTCAGACGTTCTTCCAGACCGTTGATTTCTTTCGGATAACGGTCACAGGTCAGAATCATCTGTTGCCCGCCTTCCAGCAGGGCATTGAAAGTATGGAAGAATTCTTCCTGAGAACGTTCTTTACCGGCGAAGAACTGAATATCGTCAATCAGCAGCGCATCCAGGCCACGGTAAAAACGTTTGAATTCATTGATGGCGTTCAGCTGCAGCGCTTTCACCATATCCTGCACGAAACGCTCAGAATGCACATACAGCACCTTGGCATTGGCATTTTTACTTTGCAGATAGTTGCCCACAGCGTGCATTAAGTGAGTTTTACCCAGACCAACACCGCCGTATATAAACAGTGGGTTGTATGAACCGCCGGCGTTTTCCGCTACCTGACGGGCAGCAGCATGGGCCAGCTGGTTGGATTTACCCTCAACAAAGGTTTTGAAGGTAAAGGTCGGGTTAAGGAAGCTCTGGTGATTCAGACCACCTTCTACCTGCACTTCACGCTTGGGTTTTGATGCCGCTGGCGGCTCACCGTAAAAACGCACCGGTGGCGGTGGCGGATTCACTTCATAGGCCGGACGACTCATTTCCTGCGGAGCAGGCGCTGCAGCATAGTCATTGTCCGCAGGTTCTTCGCGCGGGGTACCGAAAGCATAGCCATCAGTCGCCTGGCGCGGTTGTGGCGCTGGCTGCGGACGCGGTTCAGGCGCAGTACGGGTAACATCCGGACGGGTAAACATCGGGCGGGATTCGCCTACCGACAGCTCGACGTGAGTAATTCGCCCGCCATTCAGTTCAGACATGATTTCCTGAATGCGCTGCAGGTACTTATCTTTTACCCAGTCTTTAACAAAGCGGTTCGGGGCGCTGAGAACCAGCTGGCCTTCTTCACTGTCCACTCTTAAAGGGCGGATCCATGTGTTGTATTGCTGCGCAGGGAGTTCGTGCTGCAGTTGTCCCAGGCAGTCATGCCACAAAGCTGTCAGTGCCACGTGAGTAATCCGTTTAATCGTCGGTCATTTCAGAAGAGCCGGACATTCTAACTGAGAACCCCACCGGTTATCCACAGAATTAGCCGTTAATTTCTCCCCCTTGATAAGGTTGTGGATAATTTACCGGGTTTCCTCGGGACAGAATTGGGGATAACTCAGATCCATCCGTGAAGGCGTATTTCATTCACAATCCGTCCCCCACTTTCTGACCGCTGATTCATAACTTACAAGCCGTTAACCCGCGTGCTTATCATTTCTTCAAGATATTGATTTATATGGGTTTTTTTTGGTTTTCCACAGAATCATCGGGGCTTAAGAATAAAAACAACGAACTTCTACTCTTCTTCTTCACATACATATTCATCAGTATTCAAAGTATTGAAATCCGCATGTGAAAAATTCAGAAAACAGCAATGGAAATTGACCAGAAAATGATCGTTGCTATTACTGATCCTTTCTCATACAATTGCCGCCCCTAAAAATTGACCCTTATAACCAACCGGGTGATAGTGTTATGAAACGTACTTTTCAACCAAGCGTACTGAAGCGTAAGCGTACTCACGGCTTCCGTGCTCGTATGGCCACTAAAAACGGCCGTCAGGTTCTGGCTCGTCGTCGTGCTAAAGGCCGTCACAGTCTGACTGTTTAATCTGATCATCTGATCGCGTAACCGGCTTGATGTCAGAAACTTCGTTCCCCCGCAGTGCTCGTCTTTTGCGGCCTGCAGAGTTTAAACGGGTTTTTGATAACACCGGACTGCGTGGTAGCTCGCAGCATCTCCTGCTGCTGGCGACACCGAATGAGCAGGACCAGGCCAGAATCGGATTCGTTCTGGCGAAAAAGCAGATCAAGCGTGCTGTCGATCGCAATCGCATCAAACGTCTGATCCGGGAATCTTTCCGGCATCATCAGAACGACATTGATGCGCTCGACTTTGTGATCCTCGGCCGGTCTGGTCTTGCTGAACTGGACAACCAGCAAATTCGTGAGATGATTGACGCCCTTTGGTTCAGATTGAAGCGTCCATCCCATGACAGACAAGCACACAGCAAAGGCAAAAACCGCCGCCAGTCCAGGCGCTAAAGCACTGCTGTTGCTGATTTCTGTCTATCGCTATGCAATCAGTCCTCTGATTCCCAGTCGTTGCCGATATTATCCGACCTGCTCTTCTTATGCGCAGGAAGCAGTCTCCCGTTACGGTGCAATCCGTGGTGGCTGGCTGGCGCTCAAACGACTGTTCCGGTGCCATCCCTGGGGTTCCCATGGGGTGGATCCAGTGCCGGATCTGCCTGAAAAACACCAATCCCATTCCCTTTGTTGTCAACGGAAACCCTAATCATGGATATCCGCCGTACGGTCATTTTTATTGGTCTGGCCATCAGCTCGTATTTCTTAATTCTCGCCTGGAATGACGACTACGGTCAGAAACCCCAGATGAACGCACCGATTGAATCTTCAGCCAGCGCTGACACTCCGGATATTCCGGTAGCCAGTGCGACTGCAGAAGCGGGCAGCACAGAGTCTGAAGCGCCTCAGGTGGATGAAGCGCCTGCAATCAGTTCAGCGGCACCAAGTGGCGCGCTGATTTCTGTCGAAACCGATGTGCTGAAAGTCAAAATCGACCCACGCGGTGGTGAGATTGTTGAAGTTCTGCTGCCGGAATTCCCGGCCTCTATCGATACCCCGGATGTTCCGTTTGTTCTGATGGAACGTAACGAACGCCGTACGTATGTGGCTCAGAGTGGTCTGATCGCCAGTGGTACCGATGCCAAAGTGTTCAGTGCTGAAAAAACCTCTTATCAGCTGGCTGATGGCGAAGATGAAATCAAAGTGGTACTGACCACCTCTACCGATCAGGTAAATATCGAAAAAGTATTTACCTTCCGTCGTGGTGACTACCTGACTGATGTGAATTTCCGCGTCACCAATACCTCTGAGCAGCCATGGTCCGGCCGTTTTTATGCACAGCTGAAGCGTGATGGTTCTGATGATCCATCGAAAAACTCCAGCATGGGTATGGCAGCCTATCTGGGTGCCGCGCTGACCACTAAAGACGACCGTTACAAGAAAGTCAGCTTTGGTGATCTGGAAGATGGGCAGTTCAAATCCATCGAAACCGGTGGCTGGGCAGCGATTCTGCAGCATTACTTCCTGGCGGCCTGGGTGCCACCGAAAGAGGAAGAGCACACTTACAACGGCCGTTACGTAAAAGGTAACTACATCTTTGGTTTCTACGATGAAGCCACCGTGGTGGAACCTGGTCAGACTGCCGAAGTCGGTTCCGGCCTGTACATGGGTCCGAAAGATCAGGACCGTCTGTCTGAAATTGCAGAAAACCTTGAGCTGACCGTCGATTACGGATGGCTGTGGTGGATTGCTCAGCCGCTGTTCTGGCTGTTGCAACACATTCACGCTCTTGTGGGTAACTGGGGTGTGGCGATTATTCTGCTGACCGTGCTGGTAAAAGCAGCGTTCTTCAAGCTGTCTGCAACCAGCTACCGTTCTATGGCGAACATGCGCAAAGTCGCGCCTAAGATGAACGAGATCAAAGAGAAGTACGGCGATAACCGCGAGAAACTCGGCCAGGAAATGATGAAGCTCTACAAAGAAGAGAAGATCAATCCGCTGGGTGGCTGTCTGCCAATTCTGGTGCAGATGCCGGTGTTTATCTCCCTGTACTGGGTACTGATGGAATCCGTTGAACTGCGCCAGGCGCCGTTCATGCTGTGGATTAAAGACATGTCGGTGATGGACCCATACTTCATTCTGCCGCTGATCATGGGTGCTTCCATGTTCCTGCAGATGAAACTGAACCCAACGCCACCAGATCCAATGCAGGCGCGGGTGATGCAGTTTATGCCGATCATCTTCACCATCTTCTTCCTGTGGTTCCCGGCCGGTCTGGTACTGTACTGGGTAACCAACAACTGTCTGTCGATTGCACAGCAGTACGTGATCACCAGACAGATCGAAAAAGCGGCCTGATAAACAGCGCTTTTCAGATCAGAGAGGCCGTGCATTGCACGGCCTTTTTTATGCCTGTCAGATTTACGAAACATTGCTTTTCAGCGGGATATTTCTGCCGCTGAAAGACTCATACTGCCAACTTTTACGGCCGCCTATCCACGGCCTTTAAATCAGCGAAGGAATTCATATGCAAAGGGTATTTATTGTTGGTGGTGCCGGCAAAATCGGCCGTTTATTAGCAACGGAACTGCTACAACGGGACCAGCAGCCATTCAGCCTGTGCCGCACAAAAATCCAGGCAGACGAATTGCAGGCGCTGGGGGCAGTGCCGGTAATGGGTGATCTGCTGGAGACCAACATTGCGCAGATGGCTTCCAAAATGGAAGGCTGTGACGCCGTGGTCTTTGCAGCCGGTGCCGGTGGTAAAGGCGGCGAAGAGATGACCAACGCCATTGATGGTGATGGTCTGGCGCTATCGGTAGCCGCTGCCCGTCGCGCCGGTATTCCGCGCTTTATTCTGGTGTCGGCGTTTCCGGAATCCGGTCGTGGCCGTGAAGTGTCACCGACCTTTGAAAATTACATGAAAGTGAAAAAGCAGGCGGATGTGCATCTGGCTTCTTCCGATCTTGATTGGATCATCGTGCGTCCGGGTACCCTGACGGATCATCCGGCCAGTGGCATGATCGACGCCGGTCCGGCGCTGCCCTACTCTACCGTCAGCCGTGGCGATGTGGCAGCAACCCTGGCGGAGGTCGTCAATACACCGCAGATCAGCCGCATGATTATTGAGCTTACCCAGGGCGGCAGCAGCGTAAAAGATGCCATTCAGCAGCTGATCCGCAATAAGTAAGTACTGACACACCCGTTTCTTCAGGTCATTCATCCCGGTCGCTTATGCAGGCCAATTTCGTTTGCGGGGCGGCGCTCATGTACAATGCCCGTTTTGTACTGCGCCAACCTTTGCAAACATCGCCAACGGATTCACATATGACCAACGCCATCCATCAGGACACCATTGCCGCCATCGCTACTGCCCCGGGTCGTGGCGGCGTTGGCATTATCCGTGTGTCCGGAGCACTGGCGCTGACCGTGGCAGAGAAGGTATTGGGTTATGCACCAAAACCGCGTTACGCCCACTACGGAGCGTTTAACGCGGCTGACGGCACGGTACTGGACGAAGGTATCGCGCTGTTCTTCCCCAATCCGAATTCGTTTACCGGTGAAGACGTGCTCGAACTGCAGGGCCACGGCGGCCCGGTGGTACTCGATCTGCTGCTGAAAGAAGTGGTGGCGCTGGGTTGCCGTCTGGCACGCCCGGGGGAATTCTCCGAGCGCGCTTTCCTGAATGACAAAATGGATCTCGCTCAGGCGGAAGCCATTGCCGATTTAATTGATTCCGCTTCTGAACAGGCGGCGCGCTGTGCGCTGCGCTCGATGCAGGGCGAGTTTTCAAAAAGAGTCCACTGCCTGCTCGATCAGTTGATTCAGCTGCGCATCTATGTGGAAGCGGCGATTGATTTCCCGGAAGAAGAAATCGACTTTCTGTCTGACGGCAAAGTTGCTGCCATGCTGAACGACGTGGATGCGGAACTCAAAGCCGTGCTGAAAGAAGCCGGTCAGGGTGCGATTCTGCGGGAAGGCATGAACGTCGTGATTGCCGGACGCCCGAACGCAGGTAAGTCCTCACTACTGAATGCCCTGGCAGGCCAGGAACGGGCCATCGTCACCGATATTGCCGGTACCACACGGGACGTTCTGAAAGAACATATCCACATCGACGGTATGCCACTGCACATTATCGACACCGCCGGTCTGCGTGATGCGCCGGACGAAGTCGAACGCATCGGTATTCAGCGCGCCTGGGAAGAAATCACTCAGGCTGACCGCGTACTGCTGATGATCGACTCCAGCAAAACCACCCCGGAAGAGACGGACCCGCAGAAATTACTGCACGCACTCTATGACGAGCGAGGTCTGCAGGAAGCGGCCAGCGATTTACTCAACAATGGCCGCATAACGGTTATCCGCAACAAGGCGGACTTATCCACAGAAGTGATTGGTCTGGATGACAGTGGCGATTTCCCTGTTATCACTCTGTCAGCGAAACAGAACGCTGGCGTGAATGTGCTGCGCGAACACCTGAAGCAGATTATGGGTTTTGATGCCGCTTCTGAAGGTGGCTTTCTCGCCCGCCGCCGTCATATCGACGCCCTGAACCGGGCGCAGGACGCCATCGACTTCGGCCGTCAGCAGCTGGAAGGCATGGGCGCTGGCGAACTGCTGGCAGAAGACCTGCGTATGGCACAGAACGCGCTGAACGAAATTACCGGCGAGTTCTCCGCCGACGATCTGCTGGGCGAAATCTTCGGCAGTTTCTGTATCGGTAAATAAACGCCGCCGCCAGACTTAATCGCGCCACACGTTCAGGCACATCCTCGCGCACATTCTTCAGGCGGTTTTATCTGGTGCTTGTTATCCACAACCGCCGCCCCCACTCTAAGCACACGCAAACCGCAGATATCCAGGAATTAACGCCCTTATGAGCGAGCAACAAGCGAACCGTCTGATCCCGACCAACATCATCACCGGCTTCCTTGGTGTGGGTAAAACCACCACCATTAACGGGCTGCTGGCGCAGCGGCCGGAGGGAGAATCCTGGGCGGTGCTGGTCAATGAGTTCGGTCAGGTGGGGATTGATCAGGAAATGATGCCGGATGAAGACGGCCTGCACATCAAAGAACTGGCCGGTGGCTGTATCTGCTGTTCTCTGGGTGCTTCTTTAGGACAGACGCTGCGCGCGCTGATTGAACGCGCTAAGCCAGATCGTCTGATCATCGAGCCAACCGGCATCGGCCATCCGGAAGGCATTATTGATACCTTAATGGGTCTGGGCTTCCGCAATCAGCTCGATCTGCGGGCGACTGTCTGCCTGCTTGATCCGCGTTCGTTAGGTCAGCCGGAAGTGATCGACAACGAAATATTCCACGACCAGCTCAACCTGGCCGATGTTGTGCTGATCAATAAGTGCGATGTGGCCGAGGAAGAACAGATTCAGCTGGCGGAAGAAAGCCTGAGCAATATGTTCCCGCCGAAACAGCATATCGGCCGTGTGACCCGCGGACAGATCGCCCCCGCCCTGCTGGATCTGGTGCGTAACGGCGAGCTGCAGGCGCAGTTCCCGGAAGCCCATGCTCACAGTCACTCAGATGCCCACACCCATGAGCACTCGCATGATCATTCAGATCATGGCCATGATGACCATAAACACGACCACCATGCGCAAAGACATCATGCACACGAGCATGGCGACCATAACCATAACCACGACCATCACAGACATCACCACCATGATCAACACAGCCATGAACAACAGCCGCAGCCAGGCCAGCCGATCCGTAAGATCGGCAACAGCGCCGGCCATTACAGCTGTGGCTGGCTGTTTCACCGCGATGACTGCTTTGATTACTGGGCGCTTGAGGAGGTATTAAACGGCCTCGAAGGCGTCGACCGGATCAAAGGTGTGATCCGTCTCGACCGCGACTGGGTGTTCTACAACCGCGTACGTGACGAACACGATTTTGATCGCGTCGCCCATCGCCGTGATTCGCGCATCGAGATCATCAGCCCGCGGGAAATGGACTGGGAAGCCATTGAACAGGCGATGCTGGCCTGTCAGCTGCAAAATAATTAACAGGTGTCTGCCAAAAATCAGCCTATATTCTGAGTCTAACAGGCAATTCACAGCTTAAACTCAGATCAGCAACAATTAATGCACTGATTTATCCACAGGAAGCTGTTTATAAACAGGGGGCGTATGGCGACTATTCTGATTACCGGCTCAACCACCGGTTTGGGTAAACGCACGGCTGAATTGCTGCTGGCTGATGGCCATCAGGTGGTACTCCATGCCCGTAATCACGGGCGTGCAGAGCAGATTCAAGCAGAACTGCCACAGGCAGCAGCCGTACTGAGCGGCGATCTCAGCTTAATTTCTGAAAGCAAAGACCTCGCCCGCCAGGCCAATGACTTTGGCCACTTTGATGCAGTTATCCACAATGCCGGTGTTTATAACACTGGCACACAAGCCCGGCTTACCGCCGACGGTCTGAGCGAGAACTTTGCCGTTAACGTCCTGGCCCCTTACATACTGTCGATTCTGATTAACCGCCCCGGACGCCTGATCTTTCTCAGTTCCAATATGCATGGTGCTGGTCAGCACGATCTGAGCGACCCCCACTGGCAGCAGCGGCCGTTAAACGGCGTGTCGTGGAACAGCGCCATCGCCTACTCCGAAAGCAAGTTCTACCTCACCCTGCTGACCATGGCATTCTCCCGCTGCTGCCCGGAGATTATCTGCAACGCGGTTGATCCCGGCTGGGTGCCGACCCGTATGGGCGGCGCGTCAGCACCGGACGACCTGACTCTGGGCTGCGAAACTCAGGCCTGGCTGGCAACGTCCGACGATCCGCTGGCGCTGCGCAGTGGCGGCTACTTTCATCATCGCCGTTTACAGCAACCCCATGGCGACGTCCACAATGAAGCGCTGCAGCAGAAGCTCTTCAACTACTGCGCCGAACTGGCGGATATTCTCTGAACCGGCAGAACAGAAATAAGTTGTGCGGAAATGAAAAGCACAAATGAACAGGCAAAATGAACAACGCAGAAATGAACTGCGCAGAAATGAAAAAGCCGGAAGGGTGACCCATTCCGGCTAATAAATAAGGCTTGCCTGATTCTGTAATAAAACTGTCAATCAGGCAGTATTGCGCAAGCTGTCGATATCACGCTTCGGCGGCAGACCAAACAGACGGCGGTATTCACGGCTGAACTGAGACGGGCTGTCGTAACCTACTTTAAAGGCCGATTCTGCGGCATCCAGATCATCCGTCAGCATCAGCCGGCGCGCTTCGTTAAGGCGCAGCCACTTCTGATACTGCAGTGGGCTCATACCAGTCAGCTGGCGGAAATGCTGATAGAAAGACGACGAACTCATCTGCACATGACCAGCAAGATCATCCACCGCCAGAGCCTCTTTGTAATTCAGCTTGAGCCAGTCGATGGCGCGGGCAATACGCTGTGCCTGACTGCCGATCGACGCGGCGTGCAGCAGGCGCGGAGCCTGATCACTGGTCAGCAGACGGTAATGAATTTCACGGATAATCAACGGCGCCAGCACCGCGGAAGCACCCGGTTCATCCAGCAGGGCTACCAGACGCTCAAATGGCTGGCTGATGCACTCGGTCACGGTACCAATGCCGATGCCGTGCTCAGGCCCGCGCTTATGTGCAGTATCCAGTTTGCACTGAGTAATCAGCTCACTGATCAGCGACAGATCCAGCTTAAGACAGAGGCCCAGACAAGGCGCTTCTGCTGAGGCTTCAACCACCTCGGAATTCGCCGGGATATCCACCGACGTAATCAGAAAGTTCTTGGAATCATAGGGGTAACCGTGCCCACCAACCCACATCTGCTTGGAGCCCTGCACCACCAGAATCAGGTTGGTCTCAACCATACAGGTGGCCGGTGCTGCCGGCGCTTCACGGCGGAAAAAGGTTAATCCTGGAATACCACTCTCGCAGTCAGTCTTCCCCTGGGTATGGCGATCAATCATCGCCGCCAGCGATTCCTGCATCTGCGTGTCTGCTTGTCGGATACTCGTCACAGTCATAGGCCCTCCTCAGTTAGGGCTACTATAGCCTGATTTTCTGTAGGGTTGGCAGGAAAGAGTGTTTCATTGGAGGATTGGGCAATTGATTTGACGTGTTTGGGGCTAGTTTATAAACCTGTTATTGTTAACGGACTTTTCAATCGTAAGGTTTAGCAATGATGAAGGCGAAGCCTAAAAACTGGACTCATGAAGAGCAAGTACTTGCTTTGAACCTTTATCACATTCTCCCGTTCGGTCGATTGGATAAGAAGACTCCAGAAATTATCGCCTTGTCTAAGGTTATGGGCAGGACGGCGTCTTCGTTATCAATGAAGCTATGTAATTTTGCAAGCTTGGATCCAGAGATCACTAAAAATGGACGAGTTGGTCTAAAAAACATTGCCCAAAAGGATCGAGAAATATGGCAATGGCATCTTGAAAATCCCGCAGAATTCAACAAAACATACGAAATTTTGATCACTCGATTTGAACTAGAAGATGAGCCTATTTTTGAAGATGTTTCTAAACAGTTAATAGGTCGGGATAAAGTTGTATTCACTAAGGCACGAATTGGGCAAGGCGTATTTCGGAGAATGATTCTGGATGCTTATGGTTCTAGTTGCTGTATAACAGGGCTAAATATTAAAAGTATGTTGGTAGCAAGTCACATTAAGCCTTGGCGAGACGACGAAGCTCAAAGGATGAATCCTAAAAATGGACTATGTTTATCGAGTATTCATGATCGTGCCTTTGATCAAGGAATGCTGACAATTTCTGATAATGGTGAAGTGATATTGTCGTCGGAAATTAAAGAAAATACATGCGAGTTCGTTATAGAAAATTTTCACAAATATGAAGGGAAAGAATTAAATATTAAAAATGATTTTTCACCTGATTTTAAGTTTCTAAAATACCACAGAGAAAGAATATTTCGCGGTTAGTAGAAATAGAAAGTAACGCCATCTGAATTTATGTTAGGAGAAATCCATGTCTGACACCTACTTCTACCAACCAAACCTCGGCCACGGCCTGCCCCACGATCCGTTCAAGAGCATCATTGGTCCGCGTCCGATTGGCTGGATTTCATCGAAGGATAAAAACGGTGTGCTGAATCTGGCGCCGTACAGTTTCTTTAATGCCTTTGCTGATACGCCGCCGGTGATAGCCTTTGGCAGTGCGGGCTGGAAGGACAGTGTGCAGAATATTCAGGATACCGGTGAGTTCTGCTGGAATCTGGCGACCCGGCCGTTGGCTGAGCAGATGAATGCGACCTGTGCGTCTGTGGCGCCTGAGGTGGATGAGTTCGAGCTGGCGGGTCTGACCCCTGCGCAGTCGGAGATCATCAGTGTGCCTTACGTGGCGGAAACCCCGGTGGCGTTTGAATGTAAGCTGACGCAGATGTTTCAGTTAAAGACGGCGGCTGGTGACGATATGCCAAACTGGATGATTCTGGGTGAAGTGGTTGGTGTGCATATTCAGAAAGCTTTTCTGAAAGACGGCATTTATCAGACGGTGGCAGCAGAGCCAATTCTGCGCGCAGGCGGCCCGGCGAGTTATTTCGGTATCAGCAGTGATAATGAGTTTCTGATGTACCGCCAGGGCTTTGAACGTAAAATCTGATTGCGATCTTTGGGGCGTTTAAAAATGCTCGGGAAAATCAGCGGTTTTGCCCGGGCTAAAAACGATTCTGAAATACACAGCTCGCTTTGAATAAGCTGCCCTGCTCTGAATAAACCGCCATTTTTTGAATAAACCGCCAAGCTCTGAATAATCCGCTCTTTTTTGAATAAACCGTCCGGAGTGAAATAAAAAAAGCACTGCTGTTGCAGTGCTTTTTTGTGGGCAGAACCATCAGGTTATTAAACGTGGTGGTTCTGGTTTATTACCCGTCGGAGCGGATTACTCGCTCAGGTACTGACCTAAGAATCTCAGTGTACGGCCCTGTGCAATGGCAGCGGATCCCTGATCGTACATTGGACGGCCCCAGCAGTTAAAGCCGTGGTCAGCTTCGTAGTCGTACAGTACGGCGTCTTTGCGAACCACGAAGTGCTTGCGGATGCTTTCACGGGCTTCTTCCGGGATCAGCTGATCCTGCAGACCGTGGTGGAACATGATCGGGTTGTGTACGTTAGCTGCTTCGTCGATGTAGTTGGCGATGCCACCACCGTAATAGCAGACGGCTGCGTCGAGATCGGTGGCCGCTGCAGTGCGGAACGACAGCATGCCGCCCATGCAGTAACCCATGATGCCGGTTTTGCCGATTACTTCTGGCAGGGATTTCAGTTTATCTACGGCTTTTACCAGATCGGTAACGGCCTGATCTTTGTCGAGGTCGGTCATCAGCTGGAAGGCTTTCTCTGTACCGGCTTCGTCGTAGTTCAGGGATACCTGATGTTCTGCACGCCAGAAAACGTCGGGTGCCAGCACCACAAAACCGGATTTGGCGTATTGGTCTGCTACGGCTTTGATATGGTCGTTTACGCCCCAGATTTCCTGCAGCAGGATCAGGCCCGGGCCTTTGCCTGTTGGTGGCAGAGCCAGGTAGCCATTAAATTCTTTGTCGCCGTCTTTACTGATGTTGATCCATTGAGTCGTCATGCTGCGCTCCTTGAGTACCGGTTGTACTTATCGGGTAGATGTTACGTGTGCCGGATTTCCATGCGTTTGGCGAGGGCTTCCGGCCGGATTTAATGTCATGCAGGTTATAAAAAATCGAGTCCGGATGCGGCTAAAAGTTTCTCTGTTGGCTGAGAAAGACTGATCCACAAACAGACTGTGTGATTACGCCAGTCCGAGCTTCTCCTGCAGGCCGCTCAGTTGTTTCTCATAACGCTTCCACTGGGCAACGCGGGCGGTGGTCATCGGCTTGCGTACCTGAGTGGCGGACAGGGTTCGCACCGAGCGCTTGTTGGTGTGGAAATTGAGGCAGGCGTCGTCCCATTCCAGTCCGCAGTAATCCAGCAGTCCACGGATGGTCTGTTGCGGTTCGCGGGTGAGCTGTTCGTATTCAAGAATATGCAGGTCGCTGATCACGTCCTGCCAGTGGCGGATCAGACGGTCGCTGGCCAGCCAGATATCGGCCAGTTCATTGAGGTCGTAGGTAAAGTCCATCCCGTCGGTAAAATACTGGCGGTAGCAGCCCCACAGATTGTCCATCGGGTCGCGGCGGCAGATGATGATTTTTGCCTGTGGGAAAGCCTTGCGGATCAGACCAACGGCTTTGTAATTCTGCAGGTTTTTATCGGTAAAAAATCCGCCCTGCTGCAGCGCTTTGGTGGCATTCATATAGCCGTCGGCAATGGCCTGAAAATCGTCTTCGCTGAAATCCGGTGCCCAGTCGGGGAAGTCTTTTTTAATGCCTTTTTTACGCAATATTTTCGACGTTTCAATGGGCAGATCATTGAGTTCATCACCGGCAATAACCAGTGGATGACTGGAAAGAATCTGCTCCGTCAGAGTGGTACCGGAGCGCGGTAAACCACAGATAAAAATGGGCTGTGCCGAATCCTGTGCACGTTCGTTTCCGGGCCTTTCCGTCGTGGCAAAAAATGCCTGCGGGTAAAAATCGGCAACGCGGTTAATCTGCGCAATTTCAGCCGCGTGATCGTATTTTACGATGGCGCGTTTAATCTCTGCGCCGCGCTGAATATGGTCAAACTGTTGGTCATAATTGCCTGCGGCTTCATCGCTGTGGGCTACGGCATAAAATGCCATCGCGCGCTGATTGGGCGGCAGTTTCGGGTTTTCTGCCAGCTTGCAGCAGCGCTCATATTCGGCCGCCGGTAATTGTCCGGCCATGTCGGCACGGTTCCAGATAACATTGACGTTATCAGGGGCCAGCGCAGCGCAGCGGTTAAAGGCTTTGAGAGCGTCGTCAATGCGCCCCATTTCTTTCAGGGTGATGCCCAGATGGTTGAGAATTTCGGCGTTGCCGGGTTCCAGCTTCAGCGCTTTTTCTATCAGCGTCAGCGCTTCGCCATGTTGCTGCTGCATCCGCAATGCTGCGGCGCGGCTGATCAGCGCGGGAATAAATTTCGGTTTCTGCGTCAGGCAACGCTCCGCTTCCTGGGCCAGAGCCGGGAAATTGCCATTGTTATGCAGCAGGCCGAACAACAGCAGCCAGGGTTCATCCAGTGCCGGCACCTGCTGGCTGATCTGTTGGGCGATGGCCGCAGCCAGCGGAATCTGTCCGGCCTGACGTTGCTGCTTCATCATCTGCACGGCTTCACCGGCCATAACGGTACGCAGGCCCTGACCAGGCAATGACAGGGTTACGGGTTTCAGTGCCGCTTTGTTATTGGCTTTGGCGTTCGCCTTGGGATTTTTACCGCGTGCCACCGGATGTCGTCTCCTGAAAATTCTTTGCAGGCATTATGCCTGAAGCGGAGACGATCATCAGGTTACAGAGATGGCAATTACAGGGCTTTGTAGTTTTGCCCTTCCGTTAACCAGTGTTGCAGCAGTTCGCGGTTGTCGTGCATCCAGGGGTGAAAGTCGCGGCGGAAATAGTCGAGATATTCGGGCAGGATGCGGCGTACCAGACCCGGGCGCAGGAAATAAAATCTGATCCCCTGCCACCAGGTTTTCGGGTTGAACAACTGACCGTCTTTCCACAGAAAAACCGCCTGATAAATGCTGGTGCGCAGGCAGAACATGATGGTCACCTGAATCATGGTCAGCACCCGCAGCCAGTAACTGCCGACGGCCTGCTGGTAAACATCGTAAGCCACGGCTTTGTGCTCGGTTTCTTCAATGGCGTGCCAGCGCCACAGCTCTTTAAATTGCGGGTGCATGCCTTCGGTGGCTCTGGGGTCGGTCAGCACCTGATTAGCCATAATGGCGGTGAAGTGTTCCAGCGCGCAGGTAATTGCCAGCCGGTGAGCGGCGGGTATCCACTTCTTCAGCCAGACTTTTTCGCGCTTTTCAAAGCGGTTGATTTTATCAATGGGGTAGCCCCATTTTTTCAGATAGTCGTTGTACAGCGCGTGTTCGTTACCGTGGATGGCTTCCTGTTTGATAAAGCCTTTGATCTGTTCATTCAGCTGGCCGTCATGAATGCGGTGCTGATGGGCGCGCACAGCCTCCATAAACATGCGCTCGCCTTCCGGAAACAGGCACGACAGCGCATTCATAAAGGTGGATTTGAAGGCGTCGTTGTCGTTCCAGTAGCGGGGGATGTAATCAAGGCGGAAAGCGAAGGTCATCTTGCGCCCGGGGATGGTCATCTCTGAGCTGATGTCCAGGGCGCGCTGCAGGCGTGGTGTTAGCTGCTTTGCCATAAGTATCTCCGGTCAGTCGGGCTGACGTCTTATTATTCTGAGCGGGCATGCTGGAACGATTCCGACAAGGGGGAAAGGTGCGTACCGGACAAAATGTCCACCACTGAATTCTGTGATCAGATCAATTACTGACAAGAATCGGGGCGTATAAAACATGAGCGTCTAGACTGAGAGAAACAGTCTCAACCGCCGCGGTTATATGGCAAATATTGATAATCACGTTACTACGATCTGCCCTTTCTGTCAGAGCAACAGCCTTGTTATCAATAACGGGGACGGCTTCTGGTGGGCGGAATGCTGTGCCTGCCACGGCCGCGGACCCCGTGCGTCGTCGCGCGAAGAAGCGCAGTACGGCTGGAATCAGGTATCCGGCAATATGCAGCTGCTGCAGATGATGATCAATCAGGCGCCGTCGGCGTTTGTGGTGAAAGACACCGATGGCCGGTTTGTATTTGCCAACAGCCGCTTTGCCGACTTCTTTGGCGTCAGCATCGACGACATGATCGGCAAGCGTGAACACGACTTTATCAAGGATGAGAAGCTGGCAGAGTTCTATCACGAAACCCTGTCACGGCCGCTGATCAGCGGTCAGGCAGAGGTGCTGGATGAGCAGGTCATCGATCCGTTCAGTTATAAGCCCCGCTGGTTCCGGAGCAATAAAGTGCCGATCACACTGGGTGCAGATAAGAAACCCATGGTGTTTATGGTGACCCATGAAATCACGGAGCTGAAGAACGCCCATCAGGAGCTGCAGGCCAAAGAGCGGCGTTTCCTGCAGGCCATGATGGCGTCCGGTGAAGCTATGTGGGAAAGCGACAACGAGACGCTGAATATCGTCTTCGGCAATGAAGAGATCGTCAATATTCTCGGTCTGAGTACCCCGCAGACCGTGTTCAGCCGAGAGGAGTTTGAAAGTCTGGTGCATCCGGACGACCGCGCCAGCTTTAACCGTGAGGTGTTTGAAATTCTGCCGCAACAGGGCCGCACCTCATTCCAGCACCGCCTGCTGCGCGAAGATGGCGGCGAAGCCTGGGTACGCAACCGCATTCAGGTCACCGAGCGTGATGAACAGGGCGAGCCCTATCGCTTTATTGGCAGCATGCGGGATGTGACCAAACGCAAGCTGGCTGAGCTGGAATTACAGATGACGCGCCACGAGCTGGAGCAGACCAACAGCCGGCTGGAGAGTCTGGTCGAGCAGCGCACATCGGAACTGGTGGAGCTGAATCTTGAGCTGCAGTCGCTGGCGCGCAAGGATTCGCTGACCGGGCTGGCAAACCGTATGGCCGCCGATGAATACATCGCTACCGAATTTGCCCGCCTTAAACGCGGCCACAATCCTTACGTGGTGATGCTGGCAGACATTGATCATTTCAAAAGCGTGAACGACACCTGGGGGCATGCGCTGGGCGATAAGGCGCTGATGCACGTTGCCCGCCTGCTGCGCCAGAACCTGCGCAGCAGTGATCTGGTGGCCCGCTATGGTGGGGAAGAATTTCTGATTATTATCCACACCGACGATCTGGAAGCTGCGCATCAGCTGGCCGATGGGGTTCGTCGTCTGGTCGAATTAACCCCGCTCAATGACGATGTGTCCATGACTCTGAGCATGGGCATTTCTGCCGCCTGCGGCAAAGACGGCAGTCATTCCGATGCTATTGCCCGCGCCGATGCAAAACTCTACGAAGCAAAAAGCGCAGGCCGTAACCGTGTGTGTTCGGCGTTCCCTGCCAACGACTGATTCCTGCCATTTCTTCTGCTCTGCTCTGCACAGCTCAGTTTGTTCCATATTACGTGTCACTGAACCGTGATCTTTCCGCGGAAGATCCTCAAGCCAGCACGATTGCTGCCGATTGCTATGCTTATAACAGTGATTATTTCTGAGGAGCATAGCCGGTGCGGCTTTTATCAACACTTTCACTTATTTCTGCCCTGCTGCTGACGGGGTGTCTGGCTGAAGAAGACAAGTCGGTCACCAATGAGCAGGGCGAAGACGTTAACGATGTGACGGCAGCGCTGAATGGTTTCTGGGATGGCGTGCTGAATGCCGGTGCCACCAGTGAAGCCAATATGCGGGTGCTGATTTACAACGGCAATCTGTATGGTCTGGACGAAAACAACGGCTACTACGGCACACTGGTGCTGAATCCGGACGATGAAACCGCCATTGCTGCGCTGACCAGTTATGCACTGAGCACCGATTCCGAGGCTGATGCAGAGATGTTCATCGCCAATGGCTCGGAGGCGGAAGTCGATCTGGACGTGCAGCAGGCTTCCATCGCAGCGACCAATGATTCCCTGTTCGGCAGTTTCAGCATTGATGGCACGGCGTCCGGCAATATCGAGATGACCCGGGAAGATACCTGGACCGATAACGCGCCGCTGTCGAAACTCACCGGCACCGGCAAATGGACCGCCACCGGCTATGAGATGGTGATCTCTTCATCCTCTCAGGGCACAACCTTTACCGGTGTTGCTACTGACGAAAGCGGCTGCAAATTCAGTGGCTTTATTACCACCGAAGACCCGGATTACAACCTCTACAACGTCAACATGCGCCAGCGCAGCGACTGCCCGGACTTCAACGAGGATTCGGTGAACGGTTACGCCGGATTCAATCTGGCCGGCGAGCTGGAGTTCTATCTGCGCAAAGGCAGTCAGTTACTGTTTATGACCTTTACGCCGCCGGTATCGGCGGGTAGCGGAACCGATACGGGTACAGACACAGGAACGGATACCGGTACTGGCACGGATACAGGAACCGACACGGGAACTGATACCGGAACGGAAACCGCGGTCTAAAACGCACTTTTCGCTAAAACATACCTGTGCATAACCCTGTGAGCAGCTTTTGATAAAGTAGCACAAAAGCTGTTCCCTGCGGTTGAATAACCCTGTTATTTATCCTGTTGATTAAAATAATCCCCAGCGATACACAGCTTTATCCACTAATTAACTATATGAAATTAAAAGGATTTTAAGGAATTACCACAAAAGTTAATAAGTTTCTTCAACACGCATAAGCATGTTGTGGATAAAGTGGATAACCTGATTGGTCAAAAAATACCCACTTACGCCTCTGAACCCCTGCCACTTGACCGGTAACACTGGTATACTTCGCGACCTTTTCTGACCGGCGGCATTCTCCGCTGGTGTGCATACATATTCTGAGGTGAGTTGTGGATTATCCGGTGCGGTACGACGTCATTGTTGTCGGTGGTGGTCATGCAGGTACAGAAGCGGCATTGGCTGCGGCGCGTACCGGCTGTAAGACCCTGTTGCTGACGCATAACACGGATACCGTGGGCGTGATGTCGTGCAACCCGGCCATCGGTGGTATCGGTAAAAGCCATCTGGTGAAAGAAATCGATGCCCTCGGCGGTGCCATGGCGCGTGCCACCGATAAAGGCGGCATCCAGTTCCGTATCCTCAACAGCCGCAAAGGTCCGGCGGTACGTGCTACCCGCGCTCAGGCTGACCGTCAGCTTTATCGTGCAGCCATCCGCCAGATTGTGGAAAACCAGCCGAATCTGGATATCTTCCAGGCCGCCTGTGACGATCTGATCGTGCAGGGCGATGGCGTTGGCTCGACCGTGTGCGGCGTGGTGACCAACACCAATGTGCGTATTCATGCCACCACTGTGGTACTGACTGCCGGTACCTTCCTTGGTGGCCGTATTCACATTGGTATGGAGAACCACTCCGGTGGCCGTGCCGGTGATCCGCCGTCTGTGGCTCTGGCTCAGCGTTTGCGCGAAATGCCGTTTAACGTCGGCCGCTTAAAAACCGGAACGCCTGCGCGTATCGACGCGCGCAGTGTCGATTTCTCGGTGATGCAGGTGCAGCCAGGCGATACACCGCTGCCGGTGATGTCTTTTATGGGCAATGTAAGTGAGCACCCACAACAGGTGAACTGCTACATCACCCACACCAACGAGCGTACCCATGACATCATCCGTCAGAACCTGGACCGCTCGCCTATGTACGCCGGTGTGATTGAAGGTATTGGTCCGCGTTACTGCCCGTCGATCGAAGACAAAATCATGCGCTTCGCCGACAAGACCAGCCATCAGGTATTTGTTGAACCGGAAGGTCTGAACAGCAACGAGCTGTACCCGAACGGTATCTCCACTTCCATGCCGTTTGATGTGCAGATTCAGTACATCCAGAGCATCCGTGGTTTTGAGAATGCGCACATTACCCGCCCGGGCTACGCCATCGAATACGATTTCTTTAACCCGCAGGATCTGAAGCACAGCCTCGAAACCCGCTTTGTGAATAACCTGTTCTTTGCCGGTCAGATCAACGGCACTACTGGCTACGAAGAGGCCGGTGCTCAGGGTCTGCTGGCCGGGGTAAACGCCGCGCTGCGCGCACAGGAAAAAGACGCCTGGGTGCCACGCCGCGATCAGTCCTACATCGGTGTACTGGTCGACGACCTGATCACGCTGGGGACCAAAGAACCGTACCGCATGTTCACCTCCCGTGCGGAATATCGCCTGGTGCTGCGTGAAGACAACGCCGACCTGCGTCTGACCGAAGTCGGTCGCGAACTGGGTCTGGTCGATGACGAACGTTGGGCCGCTTTCTCAGCGAAGAAAGAAGGCATTGAGCTGGAAGCTCAGCGCCTGAAGAGCACCTGGATTCAGCCGGGTTCTGCTGAAGCCACCACACTGGAAGCCAAAGGTGAAACCAAATTCGTGCGCGAATACAGCCTGCACGATCTGCTCAAACGCCCGGGCCTGGAATACGCCGACGTGGCTGGCCTGAAAGGTGAGCCGGTGGAAAACCAGCAGGTGGCAGAACAGGTTGAGATTCAGGCCAAGTACGATGGTTATATCGCCCGTCAGCTGGAAGAAATCGAACAGCTGCGCCGCTATGAAAACACCAAACTGCCGGACGACATCGACTACGAAGCCATGGGCGGCCTGTCTAATGAAGTTAAGCAGAAGCTGAATACACTAAAGCCGGAAACCCTCGGTGTGGCATCACGTATTTCCGGTGTGACCCCTGCGGCGATCAGCCAGATTCTGATTCATCTGAAGAAGAAAAACATGGTCAGCCGTATGACGGCGTGATGGCAGTGTTGCTTCGTCCTGAATAAGGGCACATCTGACACCCAGCGGGCTTGATGTACATCAGGCCCGTTTTTGTATTGACTGCCACACTGACTTTTCAGCAATGGAGGTGTGATATGAGCGGAGAACAACAGGTCATCGACAGCTTACTGCAGCAGCTGGATCAGGCTGCCATTGATGACAATAGAGTAAATAAAGGGTATCTCGAGGATATTCTTTTCACTCAGATATTGAGCCGGCTCGCTGAGCGCCGGACGCAAAAAGATATTCTGCATCAGGTGCAATATCATCTGAATTTCGAGCAGCGCAATATCAGCGAAGATGAATTCGTTGTTACCCGCGGCTGTTGATGATTATCCGGATTTAATTAACGCTTTGGGGCCGGGAGCGGAAAGTGGCTGTATTGGAGTTATGCCGCATATAAATGACATTTTTATTATTTAATTATATTTATAAAAATTAATGGGTTAGCGGCATATCCTGTTACAAGATATATGTTTCTGCTCAGCCCCCCCAGCGCTCTGGCACAACTCATATGTCCACTACGGCGAAGATAATCAGAGCTGTGGAAGGAACACGGTTACTCTGAGCCCTCGTGGCTCGCGGTTATTCAACTGCATTTCTCCGCCGTAACTTTTCACGATGTCCTGCGCGATGGCGAGACCCAGTCCGCTGCCATCCGGGCCCTGTTCATCCAAACGCTCGCCGCGTTGCAGCAGACGTTTCTGATGACACCCATCAATGCCCGGGCCGTTATCGCTGACCTCCAGCTGCCAGCCATTGTCTTTGCGCGCAATGCTCAGATGAATATCGCCGGCGGCGTATTTGCAGGCGTTATCCAGCAGATTACCGAGTAACTCCAGCATGTCGTCACGATCCTGTGGCATTACTTCGCCCGGCGGATAATCGCTGTAAATCTGCGTCTGTGGATAGAGCTGCCGCAGAATCTGAATCAGCGGCGGCAGTTCTTCATCGAGGCGGGTCTGGCGACCGGGCGATGACAGGCCGACGATGCGCGCACGTTTCAGTTCACGCTGAATCAGGGTCTGCAGGCGCTGCAGGATATCGCGCTGCTGCTGTTGCTGTTGCGGACTGAGCTGCTCTGCCATTAACTGCAGCTGCTGCAGTGGGCGCTTCATTTCATGGGCGAGATTCCCCAGCGCATTACGCGAGCGGCTGACCCGTTCCTGCAGCAGAATCAGCAGGCGGTCGATTTCTTCCGCCAGCGGCTGTACTTCCTGGGGCAGATCGTCAACGCCGGAGTTGAGGCTGTTGCGCTCGCCAAATCTGAGTTCACGCAGCTGCTGTTGCAGTGGTTGCAGACGGCTGAACGCTGAGCGCAGCTGGCGGCGCTGCAACAGCAGCAGTGCCAGCATGGCGCCGCTCAGCAGGGCCAGGGCGATGATGCGGTATTGTTGCAGCAGGCTCTTCAGCGGCGAGATGTCTTCGGCCACCCAGACGGTGAAGGTGTGATCATTGATGCGTATGCCCTGGGCATAGCTGAGCCAGGCTTCCTGATGATTGCCGCGGTCGACACCGGGCTGCTGCCAGTGACGGGCTTCGCCCTCACCCAGATGAATATCCGGGGCCGGGTGATCCCACAGCGAGCGGCTGTGCAGGTCGATGCCGTCGGCGTGAATGGCAAAATAATGGCCGGAGTAGACGCGCTGATACAGGCTGCCGAGGCGGTCGTAATCAATGTGCCAGACGCCCTGATCGTCTTCGTTCATGGCGGAGATCAGGCTTTCGGCATCCTGGTCGAGGCGGTCGAGAATGTAATGGCTGGTCATCTCGCGCACGCCGAAATCCGCCAGCAACAGCAGCGGCAGCAGGATAACCAGCAACGTCAGCAGCCATTGGCGATGGAGCTGCTGCTGAACGGAAATCATTGGCTGTTCTCCGGCCGCAGTTGGTAGCCCTGGCCGCGACGGGTCTGAATAAAGTCTTTGCCGAAGTACTGGCGCAGGCGGTTGATGTACACCTCCATAACGTTACTGTCGCGCTGCAGATCTTCCTCGTAAACGTGCTCACTCAGACGGGTTTTGGAATGCACGTCGTTGGGGTGTTGCAGCAGATAGCGCAGCAGGCGGAATTCGATGCCGGTGAGATCAATGGTGCCTCCGTCAGCGGTATGCGCCTGCTGGCGTTCAGTATCGAGCCGTACGCCGCGCCAGCTCAGTTCATTGCTGGCGTTGCCGCTGTGACGGCGGCCAATGGCTTCCAGCCGCGCCAGCAGCTCTGCGGTGTGGAAAGGTTTGCCGAGATAATCGTCAGCACCGGCCTTCAGGCCGTCCACCCGTTCATGCCAGGCATCCCGCGCAGTGAGTACTAACACCGGCGTGCGGTTACCCGAGCTGCGCCAGCTGCGCAGCACATCGAGGCCGTTTTTACCCGGCAGGCCGAGATCAAGAATGATCAGATCCGGGCGTAATTCGTTGCCGAGAAATTCGCCGTCGATGCCGTTATCGGCCAGCTCCAGAGCATAGCCGGCGTCGCGCAGCACCGGCTGCAGCGCGGCGGTGAGTTCCTGATCGTCTTCTATTAACAGCAGTTTCATCAGTCGTGATCTTTTACCTTGTCACCCAGCAGCTCGCCACTGCTGGCATTAATCCAGGTTTTGTGGCGCTGACGGTAGTCATCGATCCATTTGAGTTCGTACACCAGCACGTCGTCTTCCCATTCCACTTCTACGTCCAGCAATTCACCGGGCAGGTTGTGGCGCTGCAGAATCGTCTCCAGCGACAGAATCTCACCCTGCTCCACCCACTGGCGGATCTGTGCCTGCGCCGGGTAAGCGTGGCGATGGCTGTGGCTGCCGTAGTTGTCGCTGTCGTGATCATGATCGCTGGCACTGGCGACGTTAATCATCCCAGCGGCCAAAACCGGGAATATCCACTTCGTGTTCATTGAACCTGCCTTTGGCTGCCTGACGGTGGCAGCTGTCGCATTGGCTGAAAGACCGCACCTGCGGATTGTCCTGTACCATCCTCTGCGGTACTTCGTCGTGCTTACGCAGAAAGTATGGCAGTTCTGTGATGCGCAGGGGAGTCTCCTGATCATCAAGACGCCGGCTGAATTTATAGTCATCACCGGCGGCACTGGTGAGGTAGTTCAGAATCCCGCTCTGTTGCGCTGGCGTGAGGCTGGCATCTTCTCCGAAGTGATCGTCCAGGCCGGACATCAAAGCCTGCCAGCTGCGGGCAGGCAGGAATTTTGCCGGATAGGCTATATGGCAGCTGCTGCACTCTGCGGCATACAAGGCATTCTGTGGTGCAGCTGACGCATTGCGGTAATCCTCGTACTGACGATAGCTGTGGTCATCATCTTTATGATCACTGTCAGCCAGTGAGGTATGGATGCCACCGCCGACGCCATAGAGGCCGAGAACGAGAGCGCCGCCAAGCAGCAGAGAGCCGGCGCCGTAGCGCAGAACATTAATGACCTTGCTGCGTTGGCCCGCTGCGGCAGGGGTTTGTTCCGCAGTTGCTGGGGTTTGTTCTGATGTGGCCGGGGTTTGTTCAGACATAGCGCACCTCCACAGTACACTTCTGGCAATAGCCATCGGTTACCGATGGCTGCTGATTGTTCAGGGCTGGCTCAGCCAGCGGATAACATCGCCTTTTTCCTGAGCAGAACATTCCCGGCCCAGTGTCCAGCGACAGTTGCGGCGGAACCACTTTTCGGTATTGGCGGCGTCAGTAAAGCGCTTCGGATTAGCGCGCACTGACATCGGCGGAATCGCTTTGCCGGTACGCTGGTGGGTACCTGGCTGGTCCGGGTCTGCGTTATGACACTGGCTGCAGCTGCGGCCGTTGACCTGTTGCTGCCATAACTCCTGACCGGCCTGGGCATCAAAGGGCCCGGCGCCCTGCTGTTGCAGTGCTTGCAACTGGCTTTCAGCACTGTCAGCAGCCTGTACCTGATTAACCGTTAAAGCAGCGGCCAGCAGGCTCATAGCAAACAGAAATATGGGACGTCGCTTCATCTTTATTCCCCCGCCTGTGCGTCATCACTGCGCGTTTCTTTGCGGCCGTGAATCATTGAACGCACCAGGTTTTCACGGTGATGGACGCTGCTGAACAGCACTCCGGCAACGTGCAGGAGCGCCAGCATCAGGGTGCCGTTGGCGAAGAACTCGTGGATTTCTTTCAGCGTGTGTTCGTTAAACGTCGCCAGCCAGCTGCCAGCCAGTGGTCCGGCGTTTTCGTCTGCGCCCAGCGTTGCCATACCGAAGATCACGGTACCGGCAATAAATACCAGCAGAGCGATGATCATGGCACCACCGGCCGGATTATGGCCGAGATAGCGTTTGGCGCGGCCTGCGGGAATATCCTTCAGATACTGCAGCACATTACGTGGTGAGCGGACAAAATCTGTAAAGCGGGCATGGCGTGTGCCGATGATGCCCCAGGCCAGACGGAAGATGATCAGCAGGGTAACGGCGTAACCGGACCACACGTGCAGCGTGTCGGATACGTCTTCGCTGAGGTAGGCGGAAAAGAAGAACAGCACCAGCGACCAGTGAAAGATACGCACCAGCGGATCCCAGACACGCACGGTGCGGGATTCATCCGCGGTTGAAGACGGTGTGGTTTTACTGCTGTGAACAGGTTGGCCTGTGTGGTTCATAGCGCACTCTCCTCTGAAGATGACTCCAGAATAAAACGCGCTGCCTTAAACCAACCTTAAGGAATGTGTGGAAATCTTGTGATCGGGATTTCCACACATCAGTAGCGCTGAAGAAGCACTACAGGTGAGCCGGCTCAGAGGCCAAAACCAATAGCAGATACAGCTTTGCCAAAGACAGCGTCTTTATAGAAGGCTGCACCGGCATCATCACCACCGGCACCGGCGACAATCATCATCGGCAGCAGGTGCTCTTCACGCGGATGCACCTGACGGGCAGCAGGTGCTGTCGTCCAGTGGTCGAGGGCTTCAGCACGCTGATCCAGAGGTTTGGCCGCAGCATCGTTGAGCCAGTCATCAAACGCTTTGGAAGCCTGCATATCACTCTGGGACGGAGCAAAAAATGCGCGCAGGTTGTGGTAGCTGAGGCCGCTGCCGATGATCAGCACGTTGTCATCACGCAGGCTCTGCAGTGCTTTACCGGCAGCCACGTGTTCGGCAGGGTCCAGACCCTGTTTCAGCGACATCGCCAGTACCGGTACGTCTTCGTTCGGGTACGCCACTTTTAACGGAATAAACACACCGTGATCCCATGGTGCATTGGCATCCACATTGGCTTCGATGCCGGCTGCACGCAGCAGGCCTGCGGCTTTTTCGGCCAGCTCAGGCGCACCGGCTGCTTTATAGGTCAGCTCATAGGTGTGCGGTGGGAAGCCGTAGTAATCGTATTCCAGATCCGGTTGAGCACCACCGGCAAAGGTAAAGACCGGTGCTTCCCAGTGGGCGGAAATCAGCAGGATGGCTTTTGGTGCCTGCGGCACACGCTCAGGAATCGAACGCAGCATATTGGCCATGTTGTCCCACAGGTGCGGGTCGCCCGGCCAGTCCATAAAGAAGCAGGGGCCACCACCATGGGGTACATATAGAGAAGGTTGAGCTTTCATAAAATCACCGGATTATTCAATTAGTACGAGTTTAACTGTTTTGGTTATTTTAGAACTTAGCCACAGGCGAACAGTTTTTTTCACGTTAAGGATTAATACCTGCAGTTGTCAGGGTTTTCCCTGAGCAGGGATTGCTGCAGGAAGAAGTCGCAGGAATACAGCAAGGACGAACCCGCCGGCGGATTTGTGGTAATATCCGCGCCTTTGAACATCCCTGCTGTGATTGCCCGGAAGACTACCCATGACTGATTCCAATGATGCCCTGAAGGCCCGGCTGCTGCGCGGCGCTTCCGCTATGCAGATTGAGCTCACCGATGCTCAGGCGGACGCATTGATGGATTACCTCGGGCTGTTTCAGAAATGGAATAAGGCCTACAACCTGACCGCCATCCGCGAACCGCAGAGCATGGTTGATCTGCATCTGCTCGACAGTCTGGCGGTGCATCCTTATGTACAGGAAGCCAACACCATTATTGATGTTGGCACAGGACCGGGATTGCCGGGTGTGGTGCTGGCCATTATGAACCCGCACAAGCAGTTCACCCTGCTCGATTCTAATGGCAAAAAAACCCGCTTTCTGTTTCAGGCGCGTACCGCGCTGCAGCTTGAGAACCTCACCATAGTGAACGATCGGGTGGAGGCATATCATCCCCCACAGCCTTTCGATATGATTGTCAGCCGCGCGTTTGCCTCGCTCGCAGATATGACCACCTGGTGCCGCCATCTGCGCGCCGATGATGGCTGTTTTCTCGCCATGAAAGGTCAGTATCCGGACGACGAACTGCGCGCAATTGAAGACGAATTTAAGCTGGTGGCGAGTCATGCCATCGAGGTACCGGGCGTGGAAGGCGAGCGACATCTGCTGCGTCTGGTACCCCGCTGAGTTAAGGCAAAAGGAAACATCGTGAGCAAAGTTCTGGCTATCGCGAATCAGAAAGGTGGTGTTGGCAAAACCACCACAGCCGTGAATCTGGCCGCCTCTCTGGTGGCGACCAAACGCCGGGTTCTGCTGGTGGATCTCGATCCGCAGGGTAACGCCACCATGGGCAGCGGGGTCGATAAACACGATCTTGAACTGTCCATGTATGAAGTGCTCACCGGCAAATGCCGTACAGCCGCGGCTGTGCACAAATCCGAGCATGGTCTGTTTGACCTGTTGCCGGCCAATGGTGACCTGACCGCTGCCGAAGTTGAACTGATGGATATGTCGCGCCGCGAAGTCCGTCTGCGTGAAGCGCTGGCGGAAGTGCGCCCGGATTACGACTATATCCTGATCGACTGTCCGCCCTCACTGAATATGCTGACGGTCAACGCATTGGTTGCCGCCCAGGGGGTGCTGATCCCGATGCAGTGTGAGTACTACGCACTGGAAGGTCTCAGCGCGCTGATGCAGACCATTGAGTCGATCAAAGGCAGCCTCAATCCGAAACTGGAAATCGAAGGCCTGCTGCGCACCATGTACGACCCGCGCAACAGCCTGACCGTGGATGTCTCCACTCAGCTGATCAGCCATTTTGGCGATCGCGTCTACGGCACCGTCATTCCGCGCAACGTCCGTCTGGCAGAAGCGCCGAGTTACGGCATGCCGGTACTGACTTATGATAAATCCTCCCGCGGTGCGGTGGCATATCTGGCCCTGGCCGGAGAAATGAACCGTCGCCTCGGGCAGACAGCACAGAGTAAATAAAGAAGGTGTCAGATCGCATGACGAAGAAAAAACGCGGCCTCGGACGTGGGCTGGATGCCCTGTTAACCAGCTCCCGTGCAGCGGAAGTAGCGACCCTGCCGGATGATGCGCCGGCAGAGGACATACCTGAGGAACAGGCTGCCGTAACCGTCGTCGATACTGATCAAAGTGATTTCACTGATGGCGAACTGCGTCATCTGCCGGTGGAGTGGATTCAGCCGGGGCAGTACCAGCCACGTAAAGATATCCAGCCGGAAGCGCTGGAAGAGCTGGCGGCGTCGATTAAATCTCAGGGTCTGATGCAGCCTATCGTCGTGCGGCCTTTGCCTGTAGGTGAAAACCGTTATGAAATTATTGCCGGTGAGCGCCGCTGGCGTGCTTCCCAGCTGGCACAGCTGGATCGTGTACCGGCGTTAATCCGGGATGTACCCGATGAAGCCGCCATCGCCATGGCGCTGATCGAAAACATCCAGCGTGAGAATCTGAACCCGATGGAAGAAGCCAATGCGCTCTACCGTCTGCAGCACGAATTTGAGCTGACACAGATGGAAGTGGCTGAGGCTGTGGGTAAAAACCGCGCTACCGTTGCCAACCTGCTGCGGCTGATGAATCTCAATGACGACGTGAAGAAATTACTCGAACACGGCGACATTGAAATGGGCCATGCCCGTGCCCTGCTCGGTCTTGAAGGTGGCAGGCAAAGCGAGGCAGCATCACAGGTTGTGACCCGTGCGCTGACGGTTCGTCAGACGGAAGCCCTGGTGCGTCATCTGCTGGAAGGTGGTGATCAGAAGCCTTCCGCGGGTACCAAAGTCAGCCCGGATATTCAGCGCCTTGAGCGCCTGCTGGGGGATCGTCTGGGAGCGAAAGTAGCGATTGCCCATTCCGCCAAAGGCAAAGGCAAGCTGGTCATCAATTACAGCTCGCTGGACGAACTGGACGGCATCCTCGCTCACATCAAATAAGCTGGTTTTAAAAGTACCTTTACGTACCTTTACCGTCGCAAAAGCCACAATACCACTGTCTTTACAGTGGTATTTCTTACAATGTACTTCAGCCTGATCTGCATCACCTCCTTTAGGCTAATTATTATCATTTTGCCTCGTGTTTCGGTTGAAGCTATGTGGGGTACCCCATATAATCACGGCCGCCTGAAAAAGGCCGTTGCAGAAACTGACCAATTAAATGGGGCCCTGGATGCCTGGCATACCACGTCCTCCGGTCTACCGGATCGTGATCTTTCAACTGTTACTCACGATGCTGGTCGCGCTGATTGCGCTTCTGCATAGTCCGCTGGCCGCAAAATCGGCCCTGTTAGGCGGACTGACCTGCGCTCTGCCGAATGCCTATTTTATCTGGCGCGCATTTCGCTACAGCGGTGCAAGGTCTGCTGCACATGTGGTGCAGTCGTTTTACCAGGGTGAGTCCTGGAAGTTTGTGCTCACAGCGCTGTGTTTTGGTGTCATCTTCCAGCGCGTTGAGCCTCTGAATGTTCTTGCACTGTTTGCCGGTTTCATAACAGTGCAGCTGGGGCACATCGCTTCAGCAAAGATTGCCAATTTATAAACCTTAGAAAACGAGAGTGAACAATGGCTGGTAATTCCCAGGAATATATCTCGCACCATTTAACCAATCTTACCTACGGTAAGCTCCCTGCCGGTTACGTCCGTCACGAAGTTGCAGAAGATGGCACAGTGCATGAGCACGAACTGACCACTGCGACCTGGACCATGGCTCACAACTCAGAAGAAGCAGCTCAGATGGGCTTCACCGCGGTAAACGTGGATTCTCTGGGCTGGTCTTTCGGCCTCGGCGCTCTGATCATGTTCCTGTTCTGGCGTGCGGCTAAGAAGGCAACCACTGCGGTTCCTACTGGTTTCCAGAACTTCGCTGAAATGATCATCGAGTTTATTGACAACACAACCAAGGAAGCGTTCCACGGCCATAACCCGCTGGTTGCTCCTCTGGCAATGACCATCTTCACCTGGGTCTTCATGATGAACTTCATGGACCTTATCCCGGTAGACGTGCTGCCAACTATCTTCGGCGCCATGGGTCTGCACTTCATGAAAGTTGTGCCTTCTACCGACGTTAACATCACGATGGGTATGTCCCTGACTGTTTTCGCCATGATGATCTTCTATTCTATCAAGGTGAAAGGCATCAGCGGCTTCGTTGGCGAGCTGACTCTGCAGCCGTTCAGCGCTAAGAACCCAGTCGTTCAGGCCATCTTTATCCCTATTAACTTAATTCTGGAATCCGTTGCTCTGATCGCCAAGCCTATCTCTCTGGCTTTGCGTCTGTTCGGCAACATGTATGCCGGTGAGATGATCTTCATCCTCATCGCGCTGATGTTCTCTGCCGGAGCGGCGCTGGCCATTATGGGTGGTGTTCTGCAATGGGCCTGGGCGGTTTTCCACATTCTGGTGATCACACTGCAAGCGTTCATTTTCATGATGTTAACCATCGTGTATCTGAGCATGTCGCACGAAGATCATTAATTTTTAACCCTTAACTCACTTTAACTAACTACTTCTATTTGGAGAAAATTATGGAACAAGGTCTGGTATTCCTGGCTGCAGCTCTGATGATCGGTCTGGGTGCTCTGGGTACTGCAATCGGTTTTGGTCTGCTGGGTGGTCGTCTGCTGGAAGGTACTGCTCGTCAGCCTGAGCTGGGTCCAATGCTGCAAGGTAAAATGTTCCTGATCGCTGGTCTGTTGGACGCCGTGCCAATGATCGGTGTTGGTCTGGGTCTGTACCTGATGTTCGCTGCCTAAGGGTTCAAGTTAAAAACGAACTTCCTTAATCAATGAACATGAGGGCTCTGGCGTGAACATTAACGCGACTCTGATCGGCCAGATCATCACGTTCGCAATCTTCGTGTGGTTCTGCATGAAGTTTGTATGGCCTCACCTGCTGGGCGCCATGCAAGAGCGTGAAAAGAAAATTGCCGATGGTCTGGATGCAGCTAACCGCGCTGCACGTGATCTGGAACTGGCGCAGGAAAAAGCGTCTGACCAGCTGCGTGAAAGCAAAGAAAAAGCTGCTGAAATCATCGAACAGGCTAACAAGCGTGCCAACCAGATTATCGATGAGGCTAAAGAAGCCGCTCGTTCTGAAGGTGCACGTCTGGTAGCCGCTGCTCAAGCTGAAGTTGAGCAAGAGGTGAACCGCGCTAAAGAAGATCTGCGTAAGCAGGTATCTGAGCTGGCCGTTGCCGGTGCAGCCAAAATTCTTGGTAAGTCAGTTGATCCGGCCGCTCACTCTGAGCTGCTGAATAAACTTGCTGACGAACTGTAAGCGGGGTTGCCATGGCTGAATTAACAACTCTCGCTCGGCCATACGCGAAAGCGGTGTTTGCTGAAGCACAAGAGAAGAATGCTCTGGACGCCTGGTCTGATGACCTGGCGATCCTGGCGGCATTCGCTGCCGATGCCGATATGGCAAAGGTACTGGTGCACCCGTCTCTGACGGCTGAACAGCAGGCACAGGCTTTGACTGACGTATGTGGCGACAAGCTGAAAGACGCAGCCAAAAACCTGGTAGCCGTTCTGGCAGAAAACAAGCGCCTGCCGCTGTTGCCTGAAATCGCCGCTCTGTATGAAGAGCTGAAAGCTCAGCTGCAGAACACTGTTGATGTTGTTGTGACTTCTGCACAGGAACTGAGCAGTGACCAGGCGGACAAGCTGGCACAGGCACTGAAAGCCAAACTGAACTGCGACGTACGTTTGACCAGCGAAGTCGATGAGTCTCTCATCGGCGGCGCCATCATCCGTGCAGGTGATCTGGTAATCGACGGCTCGATCACCGGTAAGCTGTCTAAATTAGCCGAAGCGATGAAATCCTAGTTTGAGGGACGATGCATGCAGCAACTGAATCCATCCGAGATCAGTGAAGTCATCAAAAAACGCATCGAAAGTCTCGATGTGACTTCACAAGCCCAGAACGAGGGCACCGTCGTATCTGTATCCGACGGTATCGTTCGTATTCACGGTCTGGCTGACGCCATGTACGGTGAAATGATTGAATTTGAAGGCGGTGTATATGGCCTGGCAATGAACCTGGAGCGTGACTCCGTTGGTGCCGTTGTTCTGGGTGAATACAAAAACCTGGCTGAAGGCCAGACTGCCAAATGTACTGGTCGTATTCTGGAAGTACCGACTGGCGAAGCTCTGCTGGGTCGCGTTGTCGACACACTGGGTAACCCAATCGATGGTAAGGGTCCGATCGAAACTTCTACCTTTGCTCCGGTTGAGCGCGTTGCACCAGGCGTTATTGCACGTCAGGGTGTAGACCAGCCTCTGCCTACTGGTTATAAGGCAGTTGACTCCATGGTACCGGTAGGCCGTGGCCAGCGTGAGCTGATCATTGGTGACCGTCAGACTGGTAAGTCTGCCATGGCTATCGATGCCATCATCAACCAGAAAGGTACCGGCATTAAATGTATCTACGTGGCCATTGGTCAGAAGCAATCTTCTATTGCTAACGTAGTGCGTAAGCTGGAAGAGCATGGCGCAATGGAACACACCATCATCGTTGCCGCTGGTGCAGCCGATCCTGCAGCAATGCAGTACCTGGCTCCATACGCTGGCTGTGCGATGGGTGAATACTTCCTGGACCGCGGTGAAGATGCACTGATCGTATACGATGACCTGACTAAACAGGCATGGGCATACCGTCAGATCTCCCTGCTGCTGAAACGCCCACCGGGCCGTGAAGCATACCCAGGTGACGTATTCTATCTGCACTCCCGTCTGCTGGAACGCGCATGTCGCGTAAACGCTGACTACGTGAAGCAGGTAAGTGGCGTCGAAGGCAAAACCGGTTCTCTGACTGCTCTGCCGATCATTGAGACCCAGGGTGGTGACGTATCTGCGTTCGTACCTACGAACGTGATCTCCATTACCGACGGTCAGATCTTCCTGGAAACCAACCTGTTCAACTCCGGTATCCGTCCGGCGATGAACGCGGGTATCTCTGTATCCCGTGTAGGTGGTGCCGCGCAGACCAAGATCATCAAAAAACTGGGCGGTGGTATCCGTCTGGCTCTGGCTCAGTACCGTGAACTGGCGGCATTCGCTCAGTTTGCATCTGACCTGGATGAAGCAACCCGTAAACAGCTGGAACATGGTAAGGCAGTAACCGAGCTGATGAAGCAAGGTCAGTATGCCCCTATGTCTACCGCTGATATGGGTCTGTCGATCTATGCTGCTACTGAAGGCTTCCTGGAAGACGTTGAAGTGAACAAGATTCAGGCGTTCGAAACCGCCCTGCTGAGCTACGCCAACAGCGAATACGCTGAACTGATGGCGAAGATCAACGTTAAAGGCGATTACAACGACGAAATCGCGGCCGGTCTGAAAGAGTGTATTGAGAAATTCAAGAGCTCACAGACCTGGTAAGTCCGGTGCTGGCGGGCTCGCCCGCCAGCTGGATTCACTGAATACGTAGGACAGTCTTATGGCAGTCGGAAAAGAAATTAAAGAGCAGATCTCGAGTGTAAAAAGCACGCAGAAGATTACTTCAGCAATGGAAAAAGTTGCTGTAAGTAAGATGCGTCGCGCTCAGATGCGCATGCAGCACAGCCGTCCATACGCGGATAAAATCCGTAGTGTGATCGGCCACCTGGCGAATGCAACATCTGAATACCGTCACCGTTATCTGCAGGACCGCGACGTTAAGCGAGTTGGCTACATCGTGGTGTCTTCCGACCGTGGCCTGTGTGGTGGCCTGAACAACAACCTGTTCAAGCGCCTCGCACAGCAAACCAAAGATTGGGAAGGTAAAGGCGTCGAAGTTGACTTCGCCGCGATCGGCTCCAAGGCCGGTCTGTTCTTCTCCAGCTTTGGTGGCAATGTAGTGGCCTCCCAGTCTCATCTGGGTGATGCCCCTGAATTGCAGAGCCTGATCGGAGCGGTAAAAGTGATGTTGGATGCATTTGACGAAGGCAAGATCGATCGTCTGTTCATCATCCATAACCGTTTTGTGAACACCATGACCCAATCGCCGGAAACGGTGCAGTTATTGCCCCTGAAGGCACAAGAAGACGAGTCACTGAAACACCATTGGGACTACATCTACGAGCCAGATGCCAAAGAGATCCTCGAAGGTCTGCTGGTACGCTATGTAGAGTCTCAGGTATATCAGGGTGTGGTTGAGAATAATGCCTGTGAACAGGCCGCGCGTATGCTGGCAATGAAAAACGCCACCGATAACGCCGGCGGTATGATCAACGAGCTGAATCTGCTGTACAACAAAGCTCGTCAGGCAGCCATTACTCAGGAAATTTCAGAAATCGTTGGCGGTGCCGCGGCTGTATAAGGCCCGGGACAAAGGTTTAAGATTAAGAGGAACCGAAAATGAGCGGATCTATCGTACAGATCATCGGCGCCGTTATCGACGTGGAATTCCCACGCGACTCTGTGCCTAAGGTCTACGACGCCCTGACCGTTGATGGTACGGAAACTACCCTGGAAGTTCAGCAGCAGCTGGGTGATGGCGTGGTTCGTACTATTGCGATGGGCTCAACTGAAGGCCTCAAGCGTGGCCTGAATGTTACTAATACTGGTGGCCCTATTTCCGTACCTGTTGGTACTGAAACTCTGGGTCGTATCATGGACGTTCTGGGACGTCCTATCGACGAATGTGGCCCTATCGGTGAGAAAGAGACTTACGCTATTCACCGTGCAGCGCCTTCATTCGACGAGCAGTCAAACTCTACTGACCTGCTGGAAACAGGCATCAAGGTTATCGACCTGGTATGTCCGTTTGCTAAGGGTGGTAAAGTTGGTCTGTTCGGTGGTGCCGGTGTTGGTAAAACCGTAAACATGATGGAACTGATCAACAACATCGCGAAGGCACACTCCGGTCTGTCTGTATTCGCTGGTGTTGGTGAGCGTACCCGTGAAGGTAACGACTTCTACTACGAAATGGCTGAATCCGGCGTTGTAAACCTGGAAAACAAAGCTGAATCGAAAGTAGCAATGGTTTACGGTCAGATGAACGAGCCGCCGGGTAACCGTCTGCGCGTAGCACTGACTGGTCTGACTATGGCTGAGAAGTTCCGTGACGAAGGTAAAGACGTACTGCTGTTCGTGGATAACATCTACCGTTATACACTGGCCGGTACCGAAGTATCTGCACTGCTGGGCCGTATGCCTTCAGCGGTAGGTTACCAGCCGACTCTGGCTGAAGAAATGGGTGTTCTGCAGGAGCGTATTACCTCCACCAAGACAGGCTCCATTACTTCTATCCAGGCGGTATACGTACCTGCGGATGACTTGACTGACCCGTCACCAGCAACCACCTTCGCTCACCTGGACTCTACCGTTGTACTGTCCCGTGACATCGCGGCTAAAGGTATTTACCCGGCGATCGATCCTCTGGATTCCACCTCCCGTCAGCTGGATCCACTGGTAATCGGTAACGAACACTACGACACAGCTCGTGGCGTTCAGGGTGTTCTGCAGCGCTATAAAGAGCTGAAAGACATCATCGCGATTCTGGGTATGGACGAACTGTCCGACGAAGATAAGCAGCTGGTAGCCCGTGCACGTAAGATCGAGCGTTTCCTGTCTCAGCCATTCCACGTGGCAGAGATCTTCACTGGTGCGCCTGGTAAGTACGTGTCTCTGAAAGAAACCATCCGTGGTTTCCAGGGCATTCTGAATGGTGAATACGATGAGATGCCTGAGCAGGCGTTCTACATGGTAGGCACCATCGACGAAGCGATCGAGAAAGCCAAAAACATGTAATTTGGGCTGGCCCGGATGACAGTAAGCTGTCGTCATCCGGCCTCCTGAATAAGAGGATATGAATATGGCTATTACCGTTCACTGCGATATCGTAAGTGCTGAAGAAAGCCTTTTCTCTGGCCTGGTAGAGCGCGTTATTGCCTCCGGCGAACTGGGTGACCTGGGTATTGAACCTGGCCACGCTGCGCTGTTGTCACCGCTCAAGCCTGGTCCGGTCCGTATTGTTAAGCAAAACGGCGAAGAAGAGGTGATCTACGTGTCCGGTGGTTATCTGGAAGTGCAACCGAATTCGGTTACCATTCTGGCTGACACCGCTGCACGTGCAGACGATCTCGATGAAGCTGCTGCTCTGGAAGCTAAGAAGCATGCTGAACAGGCAATTGAGAATCAGGGTGCAGACTTTGATTACTCACGTGCACTGACTCAGCTGGCCGAAGCTGCTGCGCAGCTGCGTACCATCCAGCAGATCCGCGAAAAGCTTGGTAAACACTAAGATTCTTGCGGTACAAAAAACCTCGCTTCGGCGGGGTTTTTTTATGTTTGAAAATTACAGCTGGAGGCCGCAGCCAGCTGCGACAACACCGGGTCCAGCAGATCCGCGAGAAACTGGGTAAGCACTAAGCTTAAGCAGTTAATCGTTAAAGAAACCCACCCTGTGTTAGCAGTGTGGGTTTTTTTATGCCGTTGTTGATCTGCCGGAAGCCGCAGCCAGCTGCGACAATAACGATGGCCAGCAGATCCGCGGAAAGCTTGGTAAACACTAAGATTCTTGCGGTACAAAAAACCTCGCTTCGGCGGGGTTTTTTTATATCTGCAGGAAGACCAATGGCCAGTCAGCGTTGAATCATAATAAATGTGTAATTGCATTCGGAACCTGGTTTTTTAAAAGGTGTATCAGGGGATAGCAGACAGCCGATAATCGCCAAGGACAGGAAATGAAAAGCTCAACATTAAAAATTGTGACTTGTCGCAGCTTAGGCCGGTTTTTAAAACTTATAATCAACGCCCTGGTATTGAAAATACTCCTTCGATCATTACTGAATATGGAAGCTTGGTAATACATGAAAAAGATTAAGTTATATTCTGCTCTGCTTTTACTGAACTGTTTGACAGGCTGTAGCAGCAACTTGGCTGTAAAAGCTGAAACTGATAATGCCCGTACTACCACCTCTACCCTGTTGGAAAATGCTGAAAATCTGCAGGGTGCAGACCGATATGCATCCTGTGTGTTATTAGGAGAGTTGTATGTCGATGATGGGGAATATAAAAGAATTGAACAGCGCCACAATCAGAATAATAAAGACATATGTTACCTTTATGTTTTAACAAAAGGTGAAGCTGTATACGCAAACGGCTATGACAGGATGTTTATTAAAAATTTCCCAGCCATCCAGGAAACTGAACAGTTATGGCAATACCACCGTGAATCCGGTTACCCCGTCAGCTTTTTACCACCATATATTCAGCTTCTGGCCGATCTTTCATACTCAGATGATCAGGCCCTGTATCGTTTACTTTCACTTTTAGATTCGCCATCGGGTTCAACATCCGAAGATTTAACTGGCAGGGTGTATTCGGTATACAAAGCCAATCCAGATCGCTTCAACAGAATATTTAGTGAAGCGGGTTTTGGAAGTGAGGAGCTGGACGCTATTAAATCTGTTATGGAAACGCCTTAAAGGAAGCCTGACGAATCCTCTTTATCTCATAGCAAGAAAACCTGCGCGTTAACGTGGGGAACAGATTGACAATAATTAACAAAATTTTCACCAGGTTATTTAGTCAGACACAGCTGATCACCGCGCAAAGCGCTTCAGGTTTTCACCAATACGGAAGTTAAATGCCAGGCTGATGCGCGGATCTTCTTCGAAGTGGGGAGCAACCATGTGCAGGAGATAGCTGGGGAAGATAAACATGGTGCCGATTTTGGGCGTGTAGGCAACCGTGGTTGCCGGGCGGTAAGGCGCGCCAACGGGAATCGGATCGAAGAACAGAATGTCGCCGTCGTGAATGCCGCTCTGGGATTCCGGCGGGTTTTCGTTCACGTCGATATAAAGCGCACCGCTCCATTCACACGGCAGGTGTGCGTGTGGAGCATTCCAGGAACCGGCGTCATTGATATTTACCCACAATGAGCTGAGCAGAATTTCTGCGTCGTCAGGCAGCTTTTCTGCATGGCGGATCAGTTTGCCACCCACCTCAAAAATCATCTGGCTGAGCCAGCCGTATACCGCTTCCTTACGGTTAAACAGATCGTCCTGCGAATGCCAGCCGCGCTGATTCGAGCGTTGAATGCCCTGCTCTGTCTCCCGTAGCTGCAATAAGGCAGAGCGTATTTCTGTCTGGCGCGCTTTTACGTCATCCAGCTGCACTTCGAGAATCGGCACGCCAAAATGGAGTCTGTTGTCGGCTTTCATAACTATGTCAGTTCCCTTTCTGTTATTGGGTTTCCTTTGGCCTACTTTGGCACAGACAAATAGTGAACTGAATAGCATTAATACGACATCCCGACATCTGTCGGGTTGAGGCTCTTTGCCGAAGCAGGCACTGTAATTCATCAGAAACTTGTCCATTCGGTCAAAATTCAGGCAAAAGCATTAACAGATTTATAACAATACGCAGAACTCAGGAGCAGCAGATGGAACATGGGAAGAACTACAGAAGGAAGCTTAAACCTCTGGTGGTGGTTATTGGTCTGGCAAATGCTCAGCTGGCGCTGGCCGATGACTGTACATTAACACTGACCGTTGATGCCGTGGCAGCAACGGATACAGAAGCCACCAAAACCCTGGACGAAGCACTGGCCGAAGCCGCGGCGTCAGCCTGTGATACCCGTGTGATTACCATTGCCGATACCCTATCGGGCGAGACGGAAACACAGCAGACGTCGTTCTCCATGAACGGCGGCAGAACACTGGAAGTAAACGGTCCGGCGGGCGGAGACTTTACCATCAGAACCACGTTCGCCAACCAGGAGCTGTTTGATGTTACTGAAGGCTCATCACTGACGCTCAGTAACCTGATTTTTGATGGAGAAGAGACCGCACGCACTGAAGCAGTTTTCGCGCTGACAGACAGCACACTGACAATCGACGAAGTCACGGTCAGCAATGTGAACTCCGGTGAGATCTCTGTTATTGATCTGATTGAAAGCGATGCTGCGATTTCCGGCAGTACGTTCAGTGGTAACCGCCGCTTGCTGTATGCCGACGGCTACGGTGGTGAACATACATTGACCGTTACGGATTCGACCTTCAGCAGTAACACCGGCGCTGCCATTGATGCTTTTGATAACAAACTCGTCATTGAAGATTCGCTGTTTGAAGATAACAGCAGTGTCGACAGCGGTGCGGCGATCTATTCTGATGGCGAGAGTGGCACCGGCTCAGTCCATATTGCTTCATCAATCTTCCGTGGTAACAGTAGCGGCGGGAACGGCGGCGCCATAAGAGCCAGGTACCAGAACGCGTTTGTAGTTGAAGACTCGGTGTTTGAAAACAACTCAGCCGCGGCATCAGCCAGCTTAAATGGCCGGGGTGGTGCTCTGTCGTTTGATGGTGGGATGGGCGGGCTGACGATCCGTAACAGCCGTTTCAGTGGTAACAGTGCTGACGGGATAGCAGGGGCTGTCAACTTTGATTTTCTGTATTTGCCTGAAGGCTCTGCGATCAGCATCGAAGACAGCAGCTTTAGCGGCAACCAGGTGGCGGTGAGTGAATTTTACAGCGGCCGCTATGCCGGTGGCGCGATTGCGATAAGCGCTGAAAGCGCGGTTGTGCTTGATATCAGGCGTAGCACCTTCAGTGGTAACCAGTCGGAAGATGAAGCAGGGGCAATTTACGCAGTCGGAAATGTTGATCTGACCATCGACTCATCCACGCTGGATGGCAACAGCGCGAGATACGCTGCCAGCGCATTGGGTTTTTACGGAAAGGCACTGTTGGTCAGTCATTCCACCATTACCGGCAACACAGTCACAGCCACAGATGCCAGCAGGTTTAATAACAGCGCACTGTACGCCTACCCTGACGATAATCTGCAGATTACCCATAGCGTCTTCAGCGGTAACAGTGCGGCCGCAGATGACACCGCTGGCAGTCTCTGTAGTGACATCGAATCCAGCTTTTCTACGTCACTGGCTTATACCTATTGGGATGGCCGCACTAAGCCTGTCTGTAAAGAACCAGACACCGACCAGAGCGTGATTACCTCCACCGCCGACCCTCTGTTAGGCGAGCTCGCCGATAACGGCGGTCCTACGCTCACCCGTTACCCGGCATTTAACTCCCCGTTAGTGGATGCCGGTGATGCCAATATTGAAGATGCACCGGCAACGGATCAGCGCGGCAGTGCCCGTATCGACCGCGGTGCTATCGATATTGGCGCGGTGGAGTATGGCAATCTGCCACCTGAAATTACGCTGGCGGCAGAGGACGCTACGCTGACGGTCGGTGATGAGTTCAGCCTGGATGCCAGTGATTTATTTACCGATCCGGAAGGCGACGCCCTTACCTTCGCGATGCAGGGCGCGCCGCAAGGTATCGGAATTGATGCCGGCACAGGTGAGGTATCGGGCACGCTAACCACCGCAGGCACGTTCAACATTACCGTCACAGCAACCGACGAGCTGGGGCTGAGTACTGATGTCAGCTTTACCGTTACCGTGGAAGAAGCGCAGCGCCGGAGCAGCAGCGGCGGTGGCGGCGCAGTTAATCTCTGGTGGTTAATGCCGCTGTTATTGATCCGTCGTCTGAGGAAAAAACAGTACGCCCAATGAGATGCGCAGCGGCAGAATTTCTGCCGCGTTTTTAATTGGATTTAATGCGCCATATTCATGCCGCACGCGTTCGGTTTTTGTTTAGCTCAGGGAACACTGGGTGCAAAAAATCATTCTGGAATTCCGTTTTGAAAGGCATATATTGAGCGCATCGGAACGTAGCACAGTCTGGTAGTGCACTGCCTTCGGGAGGCAGGGGTCGGAGGTTCAAATCCTCTCGTTCCGACCAGACTTTCCTGAGTTGCATTGTTTTTCGATGCATAAAAAACGGAGCCACAGCGCTCCGTTTTTTATTCAATAAATCAGGCTCTGTCGTAAGAACATACAGAGCACGATTTTTCGGTGTGATTTTATTCTTCAAACAAACCTTTCAGCGGCCGCAGTGGCTCATATTCAGCCTGTTGTTTCTGCGCTTTGGCCTGGAAGGTTTTCATCATATCGCCGGGGCGGAACATTCCCGACTGCCAGGTAGCCATGTATTTCAGACTGTCTTCTACGCTGTGGTCACGACTGTAGTTGAGCATTTCTTTGCAGCCGGTTACTGCTAATGGTGAGTTAGCGGCGATCTGACGGGCGATGGTCATGACGCCGTCGAGCAGTGCCTGCTGCGATGCAAATACGTCATTCACAAAGCCTAGTGCTTTTGCTTCTTCAGCAGCAAATTTACGTCCGCTATAGGCCAGTTCACGTACCACGCCCTGAGGCATGAGTTTCGGTAAACGCTGCAGGGTGCCAACGTCAGCGGTCATGCCCAGTTCGGTTTCTTTGATGGTGAAGTAAGCATCTGCTGTGCAGTACCGGGAATCCGCGGCACACACCATATCCAGTGCACCACCGATGCAGCCGCCCTGAATGGCTGCCAGCACAGGAATCCGCACCTGCTCCAGCGATGACAGACTGTCCTGCAGCTCAAGCACCAGACGGCGCAGGGCTTCGCCCATGCGGCCGGGATCGCCACTCATGGGTAACGCTTTCGGATCAGAGAAAACACTCAGGTCCATGCCTGCAGAAAAGTGCTTACCGGTGGATGAAATCACGATCACCCTGGCATCGCCGCTGGCCTCGATAGCGCGCATGCACTGTGGCAGCTCAACCCAGAAGGCTTTGTTCATGGAGTTCAGTTCATCCGGGCGGCTCAGCTGTACGTGGGCAATATGATCTGTGATGTCGACGGTAAAGCATTGGTAAGCGGACATGGGCTTCCTCACACTCTCAACGGGTGATTATTATCAGGATTTATAATGTTGACGGTGTCAAGATAAGTGCAGTGGCAATGCAGGTCAACCAGCCAGACCAGACCGGCCGCAGACGGTTTTCTATTGCCTGATTTCAGCCGCAGGACTGTTTGCGCCATCGGCTTAAGGCATTATGCTAGCCGACCTAATAATTTGAATCTCACCGACGACCGCCACAGAGACCCTTCATGCATAATCCTTTTACCCTGCTCGATTATCAGGCCCGTATTAACGGTGACGCCCTCGCCTGGGCCAACAGCAAAAGTACGCTGACGTTTGCGCAGATACGGGGCGTCGCGGCGCGCATGTCCACCCGCCTGGCAGAGCTTGGAATTCAGACTGGCCAGAGTGTGTTTATCGCCACTCAGCCTGATCTCGACTGGTTGCTGATCTGTGCACTGATGCACCGTGGCTGTATTTCCTGCTCCAGCCACGGTGCCGGTGCCAAAAACCTGCCTTATGAACCGGACTGGATTGTGACCGATAATCCTGCGGTCAGTGGCGACAACGTCATCCGTATTGATCAGCAATGGCTGGCGGATCTGGCGACTTATCCGGCCGATGAGCCCTGCATCAGCTTCGACAGCCCGGAAAGCATCTGCCGTATGGTGATGACCAGTGGTACGACGGGTGTCTCCAAGGTTGCGCCGCTGTCGGTGGATGTCTTTCTCAAGCGCAGCGACAGACTGGTGGGCGATTGGGTCAGCACGCGTGGAGACTCCCTGAACCTTATGCCGCTGTCGACTATTGGTGGTCTCTACAGTGCGGTGTACTCCTGGCGCTCAGGCCGCCCTTATTTTACTTACAGTACGCCAGCGTCAGTGATTGAGGTGATGAAGAAATACCGGCTGGCCTGTCTGACTGGTTCTCCGACCCAGCTGGCGAATTTTCTCGATGGCATTGGTCAGCATCCGGTGACCCTGCCGGACCTGCGTGAAGTCCGCATGGCTGGCAGTGCGGTCAGTCCGCGGCTGGTTAAAGCCCTGAAAAATGCCCTGAAAGTGCATATCTACAGTGTCTATGGCTCTACTGAGACCGGTGGCGTCGGCATGATTCAGCTGCGCCAGCCGAGCGATGTGGAAAAAACTGCCTATGTTCGTCCGGGTGTCGATGTGCAGATTGTCGATGATAACGATGAGCTGCTGCCGGCCGGCAGTGAAGGCCGTGTGCGGGTACAGGGGCCATCCAACATTAATGGCTACCTCGGTGGCGTGAATGCAGAGTCATTCAAGGACGGCTGGTTCTACCCGGGCGACCGTGGTTCTCTGACAGCAGAGGGCCTGCTGACAGTATTCGCCCGTGACGCCGAACTGATCAACCGCGGTGGTGAAAAGGTCAATCCGGTACCTGTGGATAACGCCCTGCTGAATTTCCCCGGCGTGCACGATGCGGCGGTTTTTGGCGTGGAAAATCAGCTGGGCTTTGTTGAAGTGGCCGCGGTTGTGGTGGCCGACAGAGACGTGGATATCCGCCAGCTCGGGCAATCATTGCAGGGCCAGGTCAGCGCAATGGCCATGCCCAAACACTTCTTCCGGGCGGAACAGGTGCTGCGTAATGAAATGGGCAAACCCATGCGTCTGAAAATGGGTGAGATCTACCGCCAGAAGCTGGTTGAGCACGGCGCCAAGGGGTTCTGAATTCTAATTCACCCCATTGCACCTGGCCAGCTATTCGCTGGCCAGAGCCTTTTGCTGCTTCTGGTAGGCGGCTTCGATACTGGCCGGCTCGTAGGGCAGAATTTCCAGATCTTCGCCGGCAGTACGGCGTGTTTTGATAACACCGTTTTCCAGTCCCCAGTCTTCCAGAAAGCGCACACGATCCTGCTGCCAGCGGCACTGTTCCTGATGTGAAGGTACGGTAACAAACTGGTGGGTCTGCTGATTTTCGTCCTGATAAGAAACCGCCAGCCAATTGAGTAACGGCGCTTCGCTGTCAGCATTCAGCAGTACCCAGAATGTACGGTCCATCTTCGGCGGGATAATCAGCTCATCGGCAAGCAGGTGATTCGAGCCGTTACCTGCCGGAGCCGATGCCTGCTTCTTTGAATCGATAATGCTTTGGCCAGCGTAAGCCCCCTTTTCACCCAGCGTCATGACTGCGCCTGTCTTTGCAACCGAATCATTATCAGAGGCCATCATTACCCGTGAAACAGTGCGCACAGCAAGGCGTGCCATGGCAGCATTATGGGTTTCGCGTTTGGCTTTCAGTGACTGGGCATCTGCCCAGGCCAACAGGTCACGGCCGCCGACCACATGGAAGTCTGCGTCTGAGTTGTAAGGAAAGCTGAGTTCAGTGGCGTTCATACGTCGCCACTCAGAGGAAGGGTTGCGGATGGACACCACCAGATAACCAAGGCTGTAACCACACAGGTCATCGCGGAATGATGCCGATACTTCCAGTGGTGGATTATTGCGGTCAGCTTCGCTGACGAAGGTCGCCTCCGGGCCTATCTTATGGCTGGCACAGCCTTGCAAGGTGAGCAGGACCAGACTGGTCAGCAGCGGAAATTTCATTTTCATAGTCACATATCCCTGTATCGGTTACCTGTTTCCGGAACAGCCGGTTATGGTAATTAACAGATGTGACATTAGTGTGAATAACCGGTAAGACTGGGTATGTTGCGCCTGAGGGCTTTGAAACCAGGGGTGTTGAAACTGATGGTGTTGAAACTGAGGGTGTTGAAACTGAGCGCGTTGAAAGCGTGGCTGCTGACACCGCGGCTGCTCTGGTAGTATAAAGCCCAGAAATAATAAACAGGCTCCACTATGCACAAGATCAATCTTTCCCGCGTCGATCTGAATCTGTTTGTGGTGTTTGATGCCATTTACCGCGAAGGCAATCTTACCCGCGCCAGCGAGCAGCTGAGTCTGTCGCAGCCGGCGGTGAGTCATGCGCTCAACCGTTTGCGTGAACGCTTTGATGATCCGCTGTTTGAACGGGCGGGCAAAGGCATGACACCAACGCCATTGGCCAAGGCGATCATTCCCCGGGTGCGGGCAGCGCTGCAGGATCTCGAATCGACCCTGACTGAAGGGCTCAACTTTGATCCGTCGGGCTCTGAGCGGGTATTCAGTATAGCTTCCCGTGATGTGATGGAAGCCAGTGTGCTGCCGCGTCTGATGGCGTCGCTGCAACAGCAGGCTCCGGATATTCAGCTGCGCAGTGTGCGACTGCCCAGGCGGGATATGGAAAGTGCGCTGGCGGCCGGCACGGTGGATTTTGCTGCTGATGTCCTGCTGCCGGTATCGGATGCCATCGAACATCAGCTGATCGGCAATGAACAGCTGGTGGTGGTTATGGCCGCAGAACATCCGCTGGCACATCAGCCGTGGGATCTGGAGGCCTATCTCAGTGCCCGCCATGTACTGGTTTCCAGTCGCAGTGAAGGTCCGGGCGTGGAAGATTTTGCTCTCAGCCGCAGTGGTCAGGCCAGGCGCGTTGCTCTGCGTTGTCAGAATTATTTTGCTGCCATGCAGGTGGTGCGCGGTACGCATCTGCTGCTGACTCTGCCGGACAGTTTTGCCCGCAGAATCGCCGCTGAAGCGGATATCTGTGTGCGTCCTCTTCCCCTGGAACTGGCGCCACTGGAGCTGCATCTGTACTGGCATCAGAAGTCATCCCGCGACCCGGCGGTGATGTGGCTGAAAGATCAGATCCTTGCTTTACCTCTGGCCACAGATCTTTGAAAACCAGACCTCTCAAACCCAGGCCTCTGAAACCCAGACCTCTGAAGCCCGTACCTCTTTAGCCCAACTTTGAAGCCCAACTTTGAAGCCCAACTTTGAAGCCCAACTTTGAACCAGCATGGCCGCCCGCTTATCAGGGCACAGACAGCGAATAATCCGAGCTGGCGTTAATCGCTGAGTTATTCCAGGTTTTGCCATCGCTGAGGATGGCACTGAGGCTGTAACTGTTGCTGCTGGCAGTGGCTGAAAACGTGGCATTCAGAGTATTGGCTGTCGCTTCCTGCACCAGCAGGTAGTTAGTGCTGCTGGTGTTGCTGCCAGTGGAGTACAGCTGGTAATAACCCACACTGTTTTCTCCTGCCACTGTCTGCTGGCTGACCTGCAGCGCGGCCAGTCCCTGTTGCGCAGTGCTTTGCGCTAACAGCAGCAGCGCCGGTTCGGCCATCGGCTGAGCACAGGTCTGGGCCTGGCTCAGCTCACGCAACTGGCGAATACACCAGACGGCATCGTTACTTTCACTGATGGTTTCCGGTCCATAGGTCATATTCAGAGTGTGGCTGCCCAGTGAACTCACTGCGGCAGAAATCTTCACCGCTGTTGTGCTCTGGCTGAGGAAGCTGATGCTCTTGCGTTCGTTATCGTAGCGGAAGTCGCTGAGCGTGGTGCCGCTCATGCGGCTGTTACTGTCGAGCGAAAACTGCGGTGCTTCCGCTGCGGTAGCAACACTGCCGGCACTGAACAGCGGCAGTGGGAAGGTGCCACTGGTATCACCCAGCGCGACAAACTCCGCCGCCAGACAGGAGGCTGCTTCAGGGCCAGAGCCCGTATCGCGGATCACAAACACAAACTTGTTCCAGCTTTCTGTCCACTCCCGGTTGCCTGATGCTGTGCTGTCATCCCGTTGCCGGGCGACTTTATGCATCAGCACCCAGGTGCCGGTGAGGTCACTGTTGAGATCGGTTCGTTCGCTGAAGCTGCTGATATCGTAAGTGCTTTCGCTGCCCGTGTTCCCCAGGCTGATGGTCGGCCCGGCGGGCAATGGTATGGCTGAGTCCGTGTTCCAGTTGCAATCCGGGTCGTTGTTCGATGATGCATCGTTGTTCTGCGGCGGATTGGCGTTGCCGTCCTGATCGTCGTTGCTGTCCGGATTTTCATCGCCGGAATTGCCTGAGCCGGGAGCGTTTGCCGGTGGGCTGGTTTCTGAGCCGGATGAGTCATTCTGCAGGCAGCCACACAGCAGCAGCGGCAGCAGACAAATAAGCATGCGGGGCACGGGCGTTACCTGTATTGAGTGTTTGTTATTGTTATGCAGACATCAGGGTCGCGGAGTGGTCAGGCTAAACCGGTACGAAGGTTCTGTAAACTGTTGTTATCTGTGTTGTTGTCTGTGTTAGCGCCCGGAGTCAGGAGAGCAGAGTAAGGGAGGCCGATAACCGGGTGGAAGCGGTGCCGGCACCGCTTCCTGATGTGTTACCAGCTCTTATAAGGCAGGAATTTACCGTTCAGGGTCAGCAGCACGCGGTCGCCTTTCGGATCTTCGACCTTGTCGACTTCCATGGAAAAGTCGATGGCACTCATGATGCCGTCGCCGAATTTTTCCTGAATCACTTCTTTCAGGGTTTCGCCGTAAACGCCGACGATTTCGTACAGGCGATAAATCAGTGGGTCGGTTGGCACTGCCTGATCCCAGATTTTGGTTGGGTAGGCTTCCAGTGCCGCGCAGACTTCCACACCCAGGCCCAGATACTCGCTGATGGCTTTGGCTTTTTCAGCGGGTGCGCTGTTCATACCCAGACAGGCGGACGTCAGCCACACAGGTGACATACCCAGGTCAGTGCCCATTTTTTCCCAGCTCAGACCTTTCTCAAGTTTGGCGGCGATGATGGTCTCGGTCATGGTTACTTTATCCATCAGAATTCTCCTCGTTTGATTATTTGTTATCGGCAGGGCTGCTGCGCTTCAGGCGCGCTTGCCATGCGCTTTTGTGGTGCGCACTGGTCGTGCAATCTGCGCTGTCATGTGGGTGAAGCGCAGGGTCAGGCGACTTTTTTGCCTGGCTGATGGCAGATTGCAAAGCAGGTGCCAGAGCGCGCGATTTTAGTGGCCTGACTGTGGGAAAAGCCGGGATTGCTCGACAAAGTGTTTAATAATCAATGGGTTAGTAACTGTACGCCAGTGCCTGGCTGATTACAGATACAGAGGGAACAGGTGGGCTGCCGTTTCAATCACGATGGCGTGACGCCGGGCCAGACGGGCGTGATCCTGATCGTAGCCTCCGCCGATCACGGTGAGCACCGGAATATGACGGCTGAGGCAATGACGCAGTACCAGCTCATCGCGTTCACGCACACCATTGAGGGTAATGTTGAGGTGACCGAGCACGTCGTGTTCCCAGACATCGGCGCCAGCATCGAACAGCACCAGATCCGGCTGCTGTTCATCGAGCAGCTGCAGCAGGGTTGCTTCCACCACGCTGAGATAGGCGTCATCGGCCAGCCCTGTGTCCAGACCGACATCCAGATCGCTGGCGGATTTGCGGAAGGGGAAGTTTTTCTCGCAGTGAATGGAACAGGTAAAAGCCCGTGGCTCATTGGCCAGAATCGCGGCACTGCCATCCCCCTGATGCACATCCAGATCGAAGATCAGCACCTTGTTGACTTCGCCCGTACTGAGCAGGGTCAGCGCGGTGTACGCCAGATCATTGATAATGCAGAAGCCTGAACCGAAATCGTAGTGAGCGTGGTGGGTGCCGCCGGCGAGATGGCTGGCCATGCCGTATTCCAGTGCCAGTCTTGCACTCAGTAGTGTGCCATTGGGCGCCGTGAGAGTACGGTCGACCAGCCCCTGACTCCAGGGCACGCCGACTCTGCGCCAGGCTTTCGTATCCATGCTCTGGCCGCACAGTTCATCAAGATATTGCGGACTGTGGGCAATGGTCAGATCAGTGGTGGTTGCCATGGCTGGTGTGAACAGATTATGTCTGCCGATCAGTCCCTGCTGTTGGCAGTAGTCGTGCAGGCGCACGAACTTGGACATCACGAAGCGGTGGTTCTCCGGGAAGGGGCAGGAATAGTTCGGATGGTAAACCAGTGGCAGCACAGCGGATCTTGTTTCAGGCAGTCTGTAACAGACTATTCTGCCTCAGCTGGCTGATAAATTCCTCTTCTGCCAACGGTTTACTGAACAGGTAGCCCTGATACTGGAAGCACTGGCGTGCCTGCAGATACAGTCGCTGGTCCTCGGTTTCCACCCCTTCGGCGATGATGTCCATATTGAGGCTGCGCCCCATCTGAATGATGGAATCGACAATCCGCGCCGGTTGCGACAGTTCGATAATGTCGGTAATAAACGAGCGGTCGATTTTCAGCTTGTCCAATGGCAGGTTCTGCAGATAACTCAGCGACGAATAGCCGGTGCCGAAATCGTCCAGCGCAAACGTCAGCCCGTTCTGGTGCAGGGCTTTCATTTTGTCGCGGATGATTTTCTTGTCCCCGAGGAAGATGCTCTCGGTGATTTCCAGTTCCAGCAGTTCAGGCTGTAACCGGTAAACCTCCAGGCAGTCAGCCACCAGGGATTCAAAGTTCGGGTCCATAAACTGTGCCGGGCTGATGTTCACCGCCAGGCGGCTGAAACTGCGCGGCAAGATATTACTCTCCTGCCAGCGCTTCAGGCAGCGACAGCTTTCCTCCAGAATCCAGCGCCCTAACGGGATGATAAGGCTGGTCTCTTCGGCGGCGGCGATGAAGATATCCGGTCTGACCGGGCGGCCGTGGTTATCCCAGCGGCACAGGGCTTCGGCTCCGGTGATATGACCGTCACTGTTGTACTGCGGCTGGAATACCAGCGAGAACTCTTTGTCATTGATCGCCTGGTGCAGATCATTGAACAGGTTCAGTTTATCCTGGGTCTGTTGCTGCATGTTTTCGGTATACAGGCTGATATCGTTCCGCCCCTGCCCTTTGGCGTAATACATCGCGGTGTCTGCCTGACGGATCAGGTCGCTGGCGTCCTGCTGACCAAAGGGATACAGGGAAATGCCGATACTGGCCGACAGATGGAAGTTCTGAACATCCAGGCGGAACGGCTCCCGTATGGTGTTCAGCAGGCGACCTGCGCATTCGTTGGCGACGGTCGCCGCAGCTTCCGGGGTATCGGACAGTTCATCGAACAGCACCAGGAATTCGTCGCCACCAAGACGCGCAGTGAGGTCTTCTTCGCGTACGGCGTTGAGCAGACGACTGCCCATTTCAATCAGCAGACTGTCGCCCACCGGATGACCGAGGGAATCGTTGATGTTCTTGAAGTGGTCGAGGTCGATGAAGAGTACGGCACCAAATTTACCGATACGGCGCGCGTGGGCCATTTTCTTCTCGATGTGCAGCAGCGCGAAGCGGCGGTTAGCCAGGTTGGTCAGCGGGTCGAAGTTGGCCTGATATTCGATCAGCTGCTGTTTGCGTTTCACTTCGCTGATGTCGCGGATCAACCACAGCACCCCGCTGGTGACGACGTGCTGCACATCGGATTCATCCAGCAGTGGTGTCATACGCGATTCGATAAAGAAATCGCCGTGACGGAATTCAACAATGACCGTGTCCTGGGTTGTTACTGCCTGATGGCGGCAATGTTCAAGACGGTCAGCCTCATGATGCTTCACCCAGCAGTTAAACTGCTCGCCGATCAGATCCCGGTTCAGCTCACGGATGGAACTTTCGTGGTTACCGTAACGGCTGCGCACCCGGCCGTTATTGTCGATCAGCAGCGCCACATCCGGGAAGGCCCGGGTAAAAGCCTGATCGCGCATGTACTGGTCATGCACCTGCTGCATGGTGTGCTGCAGGTGGCGGCTGAGGCTGTTGAAAGCGGATTCGAGCTGGGAAAATTCCTGCGATGCGCGGCTGTGGATAACGCTGCCCAGATGGCCATCGCGCAGTGAGCGGGTAAAGCCAACCAGGCGGTTCAGCGGGCGCATAACTTCGCGCTGAATAATCTGCTTCAGGCCCAGTGCGTACAGCACCAGCAAGCCAAGCAGCAGCCCGGCACGCATGATTGTCTGGCGCACCACTTCTTCGTACTGGTAGCTGGCATCGTAGTGCGCAATCAGCCAGCCCTGCTGACTGCTGCGCAGTTTGCCGGTGCGGATACTGACCGGCAGCAGCGCATAAAAATCGGTACCGTCCTGCACTGCCTGATAGCGGTTACTGCTCAGATCCAGCCCGGCAGGCACTTTCTCAGGCTCAAAGGTCTGGCCGATTTCTGCCCGGCGGGTGGACAGGCGAACAGAATCACCGATAACCAGACACAGGTGGCGCACGTGATAGCGGGTCGACATCTGCGTCAGAGCGCGGTCGGCAAGAGGCCAGTCGTTACTGAGCAGTTGTGACTGCATGGTCTGATTAAGACCGGTCAGCTCAGCTTCCATTTTGTTCATCCAGCTGCTGCTGTACTGGCTGGTCAGGCCCTGATAGAGGAAGTAACTGATCGCCAGCGACGTTATCCCCAGTGCGAGGGTGGTCCACAGGGTCAGTACATGACGCAGCGAGTAAGAGCGGCTGGCCATCATGGCTGTTGCTCCACGAAATAGGGGTAACTGATTTCATTGACGAACAGGTGCTGGTCCAGCAGCTGATAGCGCAGCATGATGTCAATCAGCTGATGGGCGTTACGCTCTATTTGCGAAGGGGATTCGCGCAGCATGCTCAGGTTGTGTTTGCGGTCTGGCAGTTCGAGGCCATCGAACATGTGAGGAATATCATCCGCAGCCAGCCCGAGGCGCTGATTCATGATCTGATAGGACTGCTGTGGCTGGTCGATAATCTGCTGGCGTGCTTTAAAGTAAGCTTCCACCAGAGTTTTCAGCTGATGATCAAAGGGCTCCAGCGCACTGCGCTGAACGGCCAGAACATCAACGATCTGGCCCTTAATCGCCGAGCTGTCAAACAGCCGGACTGCGCCGGCCTGAGCCAGTTCAGTAGCATAGGGCTCAAAGGTGACGGCGGCATCAATATGGCTGTCGCGCCATTGCTGCGTATGGGTATTGAGAGGCGCCGGAACAATCTGCACGTCATCCACATCCAGGCCGGCGTGATCCAGCGCAGCCTGCAGTATCAGTGCGCCAAGAGCGGTTATTTCAACGGCGATCTTCCTGCCTTTCAGATCCTGCAGGGTACGGATCTCCGGGCGCGCCATAATCACATCGGCGCCATCGGAAATATCAAAAATCAGCAGCACCACCAGGTCCTCACCGTCGGCCATCAGGGTCAGAACCTCGTCCAGGGTTAATGCGGCGGCTTCTATATGGCCCAGACTCATGGCGCTCATCACATCGGTGGCGGATGGCAGCTCAATCAGACGGACAGCGTCTTCGGACAGGTAGCCCTGTTCGCGGGCCAGATACAGGGGTTCATAGCCCGGCCAGACATTGGTACCCACACGTAACGGATGGGGTGTCTGTTCACAGGCACCCAGTAAAAAAGATGAAAACAGCAGAATCAGTGCAGGCAGTTGGCGCACAGCGACCTCAGGCAAATGACAATCTTACTAAGATTAGCAGTCAGTCCTGCATTTGCCGGGCATTCACGGCAGAAATTGCTCTGCGTCTATACCAAGGGCTAATAGTCTGCTTTGTTCAGGCGTGGTCAGCTGTTAAGCCACTGACAGGAGGTGGCAGCATGGCCAACAAAAATAAAAAAATGACGCAAAACTCCGCAAAAAACGCCGGTACTCAGGCAGGCGCGGACAACCAGAGTGCACCAACAAGTCGCTTCGAGAAAATTTTCTATCGCTATCTGGCCTGGTTCCCGGTACTGGTGTTACCCATGCTGGTGGTGGAAATGTTCAAGGCAGGCGATTACGCCATTGGCGGCATCATAGGTGTGATGCATGCGATTCTGGTATTCCGCTTTGTGCAGGTGATGAACATCGGCCAGTGGTTTAAAAAAAAGCCGGCGATTAGTCAGAGCTGAAGCCCGCTGATTATTCATCTGCACAGCGTGAAAACTGCTGTAAAAGCAGGAACAAAAACAGCGGCCTGAGCCGCTGTTTTTACTGTTGCCGCAAATAGCTTAAGAGCAGAACTCAGCGCTGGGTCAGTGCTGTTTTCGCCCGGGCTGCAGCCGCACGTACCTGATCCGGCGCGGTACCACCAATGTGGTTACGGGCTGCGACGGAGCCCTCCAGTGTCAGTACGTCAAACACGTCTTCAGTGATTTCGCCGGAGAACTGCTGCAGCTCTTCCAGTGTCATTTCACTCAGATCCTTACCACTCTGCACGCCATAAGCCACGGCTTTACCAACGATTTCGTGGGCATCGCGGAACGGGATACCTTTGTGTACTACGTAGTCAGCGAGGTCGGTAGCGGTGGAGAAACCACGACGCGCCGCTTCACGCATATCGTCTTTGCGTGAGATCAGGTTCGGTACCATATCGGCGAAGGCACGCAGAGAGTCACGCAGGGTATCAACAGTGTCGAACAGCGGCTCTTTGTCTTCCTGATTGTCTTTGTTGTACGCCAGCGGCTGGGATTTCATCAGCGTCAGCAGGGAAATCATGTGGCCGTACACCCGGCCGGTTTTGCCACGCACCAGCTCTGGCACGTCCGGGTTTTTCTTCTGCGGCATGATGGAAGAACCGGTGCAGAAGCGGTCTGGCAGATCAATAAAGCGGAACTGCGCGGAAGCCCACAGCACCAGCTCTTCGGAGAAGCGCGACAGGTGCATCATGATCAGGGACGCCGCGGAACAGAATTCGATGGCGAAGTCGCGGTCGGAAACCGAATCCAGGCTGTTCTCAGTCGGTGCATCAAAGCCCAGCAGTTCCGCTGTGTAGTGACGGTCGATCGGATAGGTGGTACCGGCCAGTGCCGCAGCGCCCAGAGGCAACTGATTCATGCGCTTGCGGAAGTCCATCAGGCGGCTGAAGTCGCGTTCCAGCATGGCGTTCCAGGCCAGCAGATGATGGCCAAAGGTCACCGGCTGTGCGGTCTGTAGGTGAGTGAAGCCCGGCATAATGGTGTCGGCTTCTTTTTCTGCCAGCTCAACCAGCCCCTGCTGCAGGCGGGTCAGTTCTGCTGTGATGGTATCGGTTTCATCACGCAGGTAGAGGCGGATATCGGTGGCCACCTGGTCGTTACGGGAACGGCCGGTGTGCAGTTTTTTACCTGTGATGCCGATCTTTTTGGTCAGTGCTGCTTCGATGTTCATGTGCACATCTTCCAGCTCCACCGACCACTCGAAATCACCGCGTTCGATCTCGATACGGACTTCTTCCAGGCCGCGGATAATATCGTCGCGTTCCTGTTCGCTCAGAACGCCGACTTTGCACAGCATTTTGGCGTGGGCAACCGAACCCTGGATGTCCTGACGGTACATGCGCTGATCAAAATCGACGGATGCCGTGTAGCGGGCAACGAAAGCATCGACAGGTTCAGAGAAGCGGCCACCCCAGGAGGAGTTGGTAGAAGATGAATCAGACATGAAAACCCCGGTATTCTGCTGTGCGTGTGTGATAAACGGCGCGGATTATAGCAATGACGCGTCCGCTCTGTCGCCCGCTTCGTGACCCAGGCCCTTGCTCTGCGGGCGACTGCAGGCGAGACTAACCGTACGGAATAAACCGGTTGATCAGGACGATTGTGCTGTGGGCGCATCTTCAGATTTACAGCAGCAGAAGCAGGAACAGAAACGGGCGCAACAGACGCAGCAGCGTCTGCTCGATGCTTTTTTCCTGCCCGACCTGTGCAATACCCGGGCGGTACTCATTCTGTTGGCCGTCAGTGAAGGTCTGGTGCTGGCACTGAACCTGATGGAAGGCCCGTTGCTGGAATTTTCCTGGCAGCGTTTCAGTGTTATGTCGCTGTTTGTGCAGTGGGTGTGCCTGCTGTCGGTGGCCGGGCTGTGTCAGCTGCGGGCGCTGCTGGTGCGGCTGTCAGTGGCCGTGGCATCTGTGGTCGCCGTGCTGTTTATTAATTTGGTGACCTTTCTGGTCAGCCTCAGTGGCGAACTCCAGTGGCCGCTGGACAGCCCCGGCGTCGACTGGCCATGGCTGATCCGCAACCTGCTGATCTGCAGTATTTTTGCAGCGCTGGCGCTGCGCTACTTTTACGTACAGAGTCAGTGGCGGCTGAAAGCGCAGGCGGAACTGACGTCGCGGCTGGCAGCACTGCAGGCGAATATCCGCCCGCACTTTTTCTTTAATACACTGAATACCGTGGCGTCGCTGATTATGGTGGACCCGGATAAGGCCGAAACCATGCTGCTCGATCTGGCGCAGCTGTTCCGCGCGGTGCTGAAGAACGATAACGCGCTGGTATCGCTGGCTGAAGAGATCGAACTGGGGCGGCGCTATCTGGACATTGAACAGGTCCGGCTGGGCGACCGCCTGCAGGTAGAATGGCAGTTGCCGGGGCAGATTCCGCCGTTAAAAGTACCGCAGCTGGTGTTGCAGCCCTTGCTGGAAAACGCGGTTTATCATGGTATTCAGCCCAATCCGGAGAGCGGTACTATCACCGTCTGCCTGGAACAGGATGGCGCTCAGCGCTGGCAGCTGAGCATTACCAATACCCTGCCCGCACAGCGTGGTGGACGAACCTCTCATCAGGGCAATGGCATTGCGCACGCCAATATCCGTGCGCGGCTGCAGGCGCAGGATGAGGTCGCTGACCTGCGCACGGAAGAAGCTGACAACGAATACAGAGCCCGGCTGCTGTTGCCGCAGCGGGCTGAAGGTGCAGAAGGTGCAATGGACAAGGCAATGGAGAAAACCGCATGAGTTACCGTGTGCTGCTGGTGGACGATGAACCCCTGGCACGGGAACGGCTGAAACGCCTGTTACTGGAACATGATGATTTTGACTGTGCCGGCGAAGCCGCTAACGGCGATGCGGCGCTGTCCTGGCTGGCGCTGCATCAGGCCGATCTGGTGCTGCTGGATATTCAGATGCCGGGGATGAGCGGGCTGGAAACCGCCGCAGAGATCATTAAGCGCGACAACGCACCGGCGATTGTTTTCTGCACCGCGTATGACGAACACGCGTTGCAGGCATTCGGCGTAAAAGCCATTGATTACCTGCTTAAGCCAATCCGTAAGGAAGACTTTTCCCGTGCTTTGCAGCGTGCGGTGGAATGGCTGGGAACGCGGCCACAGCAGAATGAAGAAGCATCGGCGGGTGTGCGTACACACCTGAGTGCGCGCACACATAACGGTCTGCAGCTGATTCCACTGGACGATGTGCTCTACTTTTACGCCGATCAGAAGTACGTCAGCGTGCGCCATACCGGTGGCGAAACCCTGATTGATGATGCTCTGAAACAGCTGGAGGATGAGTTTGACGGACGGTTTGTACGTGTGCACCGCAGTGCGCTGGTTGCCCGTGACCGCATCGAGCGTCTGGTCGCCCAGCAGGGTGGCGGCCACAAGGTCTATCTGCGTGGGCTGGAGGAAGGTGTTGCCGTCAGCCGACGCCATCTGGCTGAGGTCAAACGGGTGATGAAAGGCATGTGAAGATTTCTTTCTTCACAGTAAAAAACGCCGACAAAGCGGCTTATCTGTGTCGCACTCGGGGCGGATGCTCCATATAGTGAAGTCAGTACCGGAGTGGGCGCGCAGCGCCTGCTCTGCTGATTTTCCGGCAACAGGCAGTATGTTATGAAAACCATTCTTTCCGTATCGGCACTGGCCGGTCTGCTCATTACCCTGATTTACAGTCTCAGTACCGCGGCGGTGTCCGGGCACAATGTCGCCACCGGTGAAGCCATTCATCTGGCAGGCTGGCAGGCCATTTACGTGTTCATCAACGATAAAGGTCTGCATGCGTATATCTTCAGCCTGCTGCCGGTGTTCCTGTCATTCAGCGCGATTATTGCCTTCACCTGGCACTTTATCCGCCGTAAGCGACAGCGCAGCCTGGAAGCCTGAGCGAAGGCAGCCGGGCAAAAACGCATACGGTTAAGCGCGGTCAGTTCAGGGGTCTATACTCAGGGCAGACTCCTGTGACCCACTCTGTGACGGGAGCATCGCCCCTCAGGAAACAGGGATACCATGGCCGGATTAAGAATAATAATGATCGCTCTGCTGAGCTGCCTGTGGGCTGTACCGTCAGCAGCTCTGAATCTCAGTCAGGCGGAGAACCGTCTGCTTGAGTACGGAGAGGTCCGTTATTTTTTTGATGATCAGGGTCTTACTGCGGAGCAGGTCATGGCTGCCGTGGATACCCTTGACTGGCAACAGGCGTCTTCAGCATTACTGACTCCGCCGCGCAGCCGTCACCCTGCCTGGATTCTTCTCGATATACACAACGACACTGAAGACGCCGCATTCCGGTTGCTGGAACTGCGTTGGACCAACCTGCGTGAGGTGGTGTTTTACCAATACGACAGCACCCATGGTGAGCTGATTGAACTGCGCGCCGGGTTGCAGTACGGGCCGGAAGTGCGCTACCGGCACGAGGCCAGTATCTCCTTTCCGCTGATTGTTGAAAAAGGCGAGACCACGCAGGTGTTGTTGAAGGTTTTCACCTCCTATAACTACCTGCTGCCCATTTATCTGTGGGATGAGCGTGGCTATGACGAATTTCAGTTGGGGCATTACAGTCTGTATGCCTTTCTGTTCGGCATTATGGCGGTTATGTTCTTTTACAACATGGCACTGTGGCTGTTTACCCGCGACGCTATGTATCTGATCTACTCGTCTTACCTGCTGTCCATTACCTTTTTTGTTCTGGCGTCGAGTGGCATAGGGGAGCATTTGCTGTGGGGGAATTATCTCTGGTTCCGTCTGCATGCCTATGGCATGGCGGCTATGATCAGCTTTGTTACCGCCTCACTGTTTCTGCGCTATTTCCTCAAATTGCCGAAAAAAGGCGGCTGGCCGCTGCATCTCAACAACATTCTGCTGGTTTATTGGGGAGCTGTTCTGCTCCTCTATCTGACGGGAACTGAGCCTGAGGTTCTGAAAACTGAGCTGATGTCTCTGGTTTCCACCCTGTGCAGTCTGATCACCGGGGTCTATCTGGCGCTACGGGGCAGCCGTTCCGCGCTGATTTTCTCCGCCGCCTGGTCGAGCGTTATTCTCGGTACGGTTATTTACATCCTGATGCTGCGCGGCGTTCTGCCGTTTAACGGCTTCACTCAGTATGTGCAGTTGTTTGGCTTCGTGCTGGAAATCGTACTGCTGTCCTTCGCTCTGGCCGAGCGGATTAATCAGGAGCGGCGGTTGCGTGAAAATGCTCAGAATGATCTGTTGCTGGTGCAACAGGCTCACAGCAGGGATCTGGAACAGCGCGTCAATGAACGTACCGAGGAGCTGGAGCGTGCTACCCGCGAATTGCAGAGTGCTAACCGCGAACTGCAGGTACTGAGTGTTACCGATGCCCTGACCGGATTGCACAACCGCCGCTATTTTGATGATGTACTGAATCAGGAAATTTACCGTTCCCACCGGCTGAATCAGCGGCTGGCCATGTTACTGGTGGATATCGATCACTTTAAACAATTCAATGATGACCACGGCCATCTGGTGGGCGACCAGTGCCTGGTCAGTGTTGCGCGCACCATGAAAGAGGTTTTCCCGCGAGAGTTTGATTTTGTCGCCCGTTACGGTGGAGAGGAATTCGCCATCATTCTGCCCGGACTGGATGAGCAGGAAGCGGCGGCAAAGGCCGAAGAACTGCGTGCCCGGATTGCTGATCTCAGTCTGCGCTGCGGTGGCTCTGTGTTGTCTGTGACCGCCAGTTTTGGTGCGGTCAGTCTGATCGCGGACAGTAACACCGCGGCGAAAGACGTGACTGATATGGCTGATAAAGCCCTTTACTGCGCCAAGGATGATGGACGCAACTGTGTGCGGGTTTTTTCACCGGCGGTGAGTTGATATCTGACATAAACGACTCCCCTGCTACCGTCTCAACGTCCGTATGATCGGCTATTCCATAATAAGAAAAACTCACCCGGGGCGCGTTATGAAATTCCTGTTGAAATTACTTTTGCTGCTGGCTGTGATTGCCGTGGCTTATCTGCTGCTGGTACCGGCACCCATTAACTCTGTTGCTGTTCAGGTCAGCCAGCCGCTTATGTTCAGCGGCCCTCTTGCCGTTAACGATCGTCTGCAGTCAGCCGAGCTGATTTCATTGCCGGCCGGGCAGTCTGGCGGTGAAGACATCGCCCGTGACCCGCTTGGCTGTCTGTATACCGGCACCGAAGACGGATCCGTAATGCGCAAGTGTCCTTATTCTGACTGGGAAGTGCTGCTTAATACCCACGGCCGCCCACTGGGTCTGCATTTTGATGCCAGCCAGAATCTGATTATCGCGGATGGTGAAAAAGGTCTGCTGAGTATGAGCCCGGCCGGCAAATTAACGGTACTGGCCGATCACTTTAATGGTCAGAGACTGGGAGTGGTTGATGATGTCGATATCGGGGCCGACGGCACCATTTATTTTTCTGATGCCAGCAATCGCTATGCGCTGAAAGATATTGTGCACGACGTGCTTGATGGACGTTCTTCCGGCCGTTTATTCGCTTTTGATCCACAGACCAGCTCCCTGACCCTGCTCAGTGGTGGGCTGGCATTCGCCAATGGCGTAGCCGTGTCTGCCGATCAGAGTTATGTGCTGGTTAATGAAACCTTCCGCTACCGTATCCGCAAAGTGTGGCTGAGCGGAGATAAAGCCGGACAGGATGAAATCATCACAGACAACCTGCCGGGAATGCCGGATGGCATTGCCCGAGCGCCGGATGGCAGCTATTGGGTGGCGATGTACGGCCTGCGGCCAAAGTTAGTGGACGCAATTCATGACCAGCCCTGGCTGAAAAACCTGCTCGCCCGTTTGCCTGAGTCTCTTGCGCCTGTGCCCAAACCTTACGGTTTTATTCTGCAGATTGATGCGTCGGGAAAAATACTGCGCAGCTATCATGATCAGGCAGCGGTAGCGATGGGAGGGATAACGTCAGTGCAGCCGGAAGCTGATGGTCTCTATCTGGGGACGCTGCACATGGGCCGAATCGGTAAGCTGAGCTTCTGAGGAAGCTCAGCTTAAAAAAGCGCAGTGTCAGCGCCTGTTAATGGGCTGTCTGACCACCGTCGACCAGATATACCTGACCAGTCGCAAAGCTTGCTGCATCAGAACACAGGAATAACACCATGCCGGACATTTCTTCCGGTTTCGCCGCGCGGCCAATCGGACTGTTGGCCATTAAAGCATCAACGAATTTTGGATCATCCAGCCAGCGTTTGGTCATGGCGGATTCAACCAGGCCTGGTGCCAGAGTATTTACCCGGATACCCTGAGTTGCATAATCCAGAGCTGCGGCACGACCCAGACCGACCACGCCATGTTTGGCGGCGACGTAGGGTGCCATACCCGGATCGGCGACCACGCCAGCCACGGAGGCAGTATTCACAATGGCGCCGCCGCCACTTTTCAGCATCGCCTGAATTTCATACTTCATGCAGTTAAATACGCCTTTCAGGTCGACCGAAATAATGCAGTCAAAATCGTCTTCTGTCTGTTCAGCCAGAGGTGCCGTTGGCGGCAGCAGACCGGCATTATTGAATGCGGCGTCCAGTTGGCCGAATTGTTTCACTGCCTGATCAACCAGGTTGGCAACCGCTTTGCCATCGGACACGTCGGTTTTAACGAACAGGGACTGAGCGCCGAGCTCTTTGATTTCTGCTGCGGTTTCCTTTGCCCGTTCGTCCACGTCACCAATAACAACGTTGGCCCCCTGCCCGGCAAAAGCCAGTGCAGTGGCTTTACCTATACCGGTTGCAGCGCCGGTTACGATGACGGTCTTGCCTTCATAATTCAGTAGATTCTTACTCATCTTACGCACTCCTTGTTTGATCAGTTTTCCCGGCAACGATTGCTCAGCAGGGACAGTTTTACATCACAAAGTAAGACGGCGGCAGGCACGATTAGTTGAAAGTGGAACGCAATGTTCAGCAATACTTCTGGCACAGAGGATGCAGCCAGCAGAATTGGCGCTGGAACAAAACAGCCTGAAAAAGGAAAGAAAGAAGCTAAAAAGAAGGCCAGAAAGAAGGGTAGAAAGAAGGGTAGAAAGAAGGGTAGAAAGAAGGGTAGAAAAAGCGGGGAAAGAAAAAGAAATTATCCGTGGAAAACGAAGCAGGCAAAAATAAAAAAACCGGTGCCGATTCATCAGCACCGGATTTTTTAATGATCAGTACAAAACGCTGATCAGATGCTCAGGCCTTCTTCTGCCATGCGCAGTGCACGACGGGCCAGTGCCAGGTTGGATTTACCGGAATCCAGCGCGTAATAGATGAACAGATCACGGTCTGTGCTCATCGGGCGGATCAGGTGGTACTGGCTGCTCAGAGTAATCAGGATATCGTCAATCTGCTGATCCAGTTGCAGCATCTGGATTGCTTTCAGTTTGGCACGAACAACTTCGGTGTTTGCTGCTGCCGCGATTTCCAGGTCCAGGCCGCTACCGGCAGATCCCAACAGCATGCCGGTGTTGTAATCCACAAGAGCGCAGGCTAATGCGCCTTCTGTTTCCATCAGTTTGCTCAGTGTGTCATTAATGCCCATTTAAATTTCTCCGGGTTGTAGTTCGGGTTTAGTTCAGTTGTAGTGCTTAAGAATTTCCAGAATATCTCTGGCAACGTTGTTCAGTGTCCACATAGCGACGCCATGATTGGTTTCCGGCGAGAAGGACCCCAGTAACACCACTTCCAGCGCAGCGTGCTGAATCGGGCGGCAGACCAGCAATCCTTTTTCGGTTTCAATCAGGCAGCCAGTAAACGGCTGTTTCTCGGCCTGTTCGGTGAGGCCATTACTGATGCCGCAGAATGATGCGGACATAGCGGCAAGACGCTCGGCACTGATGGCTGAATCCGCTGCAATGGTATTGCACAGAACGTATCCGTCAGAAGTTGACATGGAAAGATATTCGATGCCGGAGTGCCGGGCAGAAGCGCTTTTTAACTGTTCAACAAAAGCAGCTTTTAATGTGTTGGAAACCAACGGATTAACCGCTTCATTCATTTATATAAGTCTCTACTTCAAGATTGGCGATTAATATCTCGAGGGCCAGTACAAGATCATCACGATTCCGGGGATCAGTCGGAAGAACCGGTAAAAAGCACTCATGTTCTGCAAGTAATGCTGACAACTGCTGCATCTGACTGTCGTCTATTCTGTTGGCAGCAACGACAACACTGCCGTTTTCTACCAGATCCCTGAATGCCTGCAACAGATAAAGAGTATCCTTTTGCCAGTCGGGGTGGCCGGCATTCACTAACAGTACTGCACCAATCGCGCCTTTGGCAATAACAGGCCATACTGGCTCAAAATGTTTTTGTCCGGGAATTCCGTACAAATGTACCTGTTGGTTTTCATCCAATTGAATAAAACCGTAATCCATGGCCACGGTTGTGGTTTGTTTATCATACAGTTCACGATTGGAATTGCGCACTTCTGTGGTTGCTGCGTTACCTTCACTCAAGGACTGAATCGCAGTGGTTTTACCTGCCCCCATGGGACCGATAAAAAGAATTTTGTTCTGTAATTGCATCAGGACAGGGCCACTTTTAATTTGTTTCTCAGGCTTGCAAGAAAAGACAACTGACGCTTTTTCTCAGGTTTGGAACTGTTCTTCGCTGCACTGTATTCTTTACCAGCGTCATGAACAACCGGCTGGGCCGTAAAGTTCACACCCTGGTTTTCACAGGCCTTAATAAATTGCATGGCTTCCATTTTGGATGCGCGGGTGATGCGAGTCACATCATTAATGGACGTTGGGCGTTTAACAAAGGCCGCGGTCAGCTGAAGAATACGTTCATTACGATAAAGCTTTGAATAATCCGGCCATTGCCTTAACTGATAGGCGCTGGATAACAGCCGCTGCTGCTCAGCAAGGAACAGCGGCTCATGCAGATTCAGACACCAGAGCAGCGATTGCAGCGTTGCACAATAAGGTTTATCGGGGTCTGTGTCTGCAAATTTTTCATCGACTACGACGATTTCCGGATGCGCATCGGAGACCAGTGTCTGCGCCAGAATTTCTTCCGGTCGGTCAGAATGCATGACCAGCTTATCGCCATCGCGCAGAATGACCGCAGAAACACTGCGACAGTTAATCAGCAGAGACTGATGATCACTTAAATGCTGCGCTTTTCTCTGCAGATGTTCAGAAATAACGTGATAATGCTTTTCTGCTACGGGATTTTGTCCGCTGCTTTCACAGGAGCAGTTCTTTTCAACTTTTTGCAGAACGTCGAGCAGCGGCAGGATACGCACCGGCCAGTCGACTTTGATGTGATCTATCGGATCGGCATCGCTGCAGGTTTGTTTAAAGAATTTTCCAGGACGGCAAATAATGGAACTTCCGTTCAGATTTGTGCTTTTTTCCAGGACAAGTGTTACCGATTCGGCTTCGCCCTGGTAATACCATTTTCCATCAAGCCGGGTATTGGCGACGTGCAGCTGCTTGAGCAGCAACTCCTGGTCAAATGTGGAAAAACCCTGTGATCCGATAGAGAACTTCATTCATAACTCTTCGTTGTGGGCTGACAGTACTGCGTTAACAGATGTGTACGGTGCAACTCCGGACGGGGTTGCCAGCATACATGCCCTTTGGATTTGCGATGAATCATAAAACAGGCCAGTGACGACTGACTACTGAATTACACAGATTTTACATGGAATTGCAGGGAACAAATTATTCCGCGTTACGAATGAGACAATTATTAATAGTAAAACGATCCTGCAGGAAACAATGCAGCTGTAAATGGCGGGAATATTAATGTGGGATAATTAATTCTTTAATGGAATAATTAAACAGTGACTAATGAGAACGACGATTAAAGCTCAGACAGCTGCCGCTGGGATGTTTCAGCAGGGCTGATCAGGGAATCAGCCTGCGAGATTTTCAGAAAAACAGAAATGCAGGGACCAGCCGGGATTATTGGTAAGACCATTAATCCCGGCGCTATAACGTCTGCTTCCGCTCAGGTGCCGGCAGCCTGATTTAATCCGCGATAAAAACCGTCGACCAGTGTGGCCAGGCGTTCTCCATCAATGGCTTTGCAGATTTTCCCTGCCGGTTGTTTAAAGGTGGGCGTGTCTTCAGCAGCGACCATGGCATTCACTACAGATTCTTCTACAGCCTGCACCGCCGCCAGATAGAAATCATCGAACACTTCATCATTCAGATACTGCATGCTGCATTCTGGCCCGGATAACTGCGGCAGCGCTTTTTCATTGGCGGTACTGAAGGCAAGAAAAATATCGCCGGAGTTATTACCACCCGGTGAGCCGTTACGGCCAATGCCTATCGCTGCACGTTTGGCCATGCGCTTCAGCTGATGCGGCAGCATGGGCGCATCCGTCGCCAGAACCACGATAATCGAGCCCTGCTCGTGGCTGTCGTGAATACGGCCTTCCGGCATCAGCTGACCTACCGGTGCACCACATACACTGAACCACGGACGCAGGCCATGATTGGCCTGAACCAATGCGGCAACGGTGTAGGTTTTACCGGCCACGGTGACCTGACGCGATGACGTGCCGGTGCCGCCTTTAAAGTCGTAGGCGATCATGCCGGTACCACCGCCGACATTACCTTCGGCGGGCGTGCCGGAAGCTGCGCTATCCAGTGCCGCCAGAGCATCCGCCTCGGTCACATGCTGAGCGTTAATATCATTAAGTACGCCATCGTAGGTTTCTGCGACGACGGGCATGGCCCATAAATGATTATCGCGCCAGTGATCACGATAATGGTTAATCATCCACCTGGTTGCAGCATGATGGGTGATACCGACGCCGTGACTGTTGGTAATCATCACCGGACCGGTGAAATAACCGCCGTCATGAATCCAGTGGGTGCCGGTCATTTCGCCGTTGCCATTCAGCGCATACATCCCGGCCCACACTGGCTGAGGCTCCGTTTTTTTGCCGCGTGGCAGAATAGCAGTAACGCCGGTCCGTGCCGGGGACACGGGATCGTCATTAATCAGGGTGGCGTAACCGACTTCAACCCCTGGTACATCGGTAATGGCGTTGAAAGGGCCTGGTGTACCGGAAAACGGAAGGCCATAGTCTCGAGCACGTTTAGCAGCCATAGGGTTACCTTACTTGTCTGAATTTCGCGATTTAAAATAAATACCCAGTGATGCAATCAGCACGGAAGAGAACAGCATCAGGGTGGCAATGGCGTTGATTTCCGGTTTGATACCGCGGCGTATCATGCTGAGAATAAAAACCGGCAGCGTGGTCGAGTCGACACCACTGATAAAGTAAGTGATGACCAGATCGTCCATGGAAATAATAAAGCTCAGTAACGCACCACCAATCACACCCGGCAGAATCAGCGGAAGGGTAACGCGGCGGAAGGTCTGCCATTCATTGGCGCCCAGATCGGCAGAGGCGGCTTCGATCACCGGATTCATACCGGCCAGGCGGGAGCTGACCACAATAAAGACATAACTGGTGAGGAAGGTGCAGTGACCGATAATAATCGACGTCACGCCGAGATTAACGCCAACACCGACAAAGAAAATCAGCAGGGCAATCCCGAGCACGATATCCGGCATCACCATTGGCACGAACAGCAGCATGCGATAGAAATTCTGCAGGCGGAAACGATAGCGGGCCAGAGCCACAGCGGCGCTGGTACCGAGTACGGTAGATACCAGAGTCGCGCAGCCTGCCACTACCAGACTGACGCCCAGCGCTGACACCAGCTGATCGGTGGATTCCACATAAGCGGCAGAATCTTTCAGGCTGGTATCACCACCAAACAGGTTGATATACCAGTCGAAGGTAAACTCCTTCCAGATCATCACATTCACCGGATTGGAGTTGAACGAATAAATAACGATCAGCAACACCGGAGCGTAGAGAAAAACGAAAAACAGCAGGCTGTAGCCAGACAGCAGACGGGATGATAATTTCGCTAACATAAGATAATCCTCAGGCCTGCTGCTTCTTCACTACCTTCAACAGGTAGAAAGACACAATCAACAACATAAATACGATAATGACCATGGACAGCGTGGCGCCAAACGGCCAGTTACGGGCATACAGGAACTGCTGTTCAATCAGGTTGCCGATCATCACGACCTTGGCGCCCCCAAGCATGGCGGGAACCACGAAGTTACCCAGCGCCGGAATAAACACCAGAATGCTGCCGGCAATAACACCTGGCATGGTCATCGGGAAAATAACGCGGCGGAAGGTGGTAAACGGACCAGCCCCTAAATCCTGCGACGCCTGAATCAGCTTGTGGTCAATTTTTTCCACGCTGGAATACAGCGGCAGAAACATAAAGGGAATAAAGATATACACCATGCCGAGAATAACCGCGGTACCGGAATACATAATGTCCAGCGGGTGATCGGTAATGCCAAGAAACTGCAGCAGCTGATTGGCAAAACCGGAGTCGCGCAGAATCAGAACCCAGGCATATAAACGGATCACCATGCTGGCAAAAAACGGCAGGGTAATTAAAAAAGCAAACAGGGCTTTTTTCGAGGGGGACAGACTGCTGATCCAGAAAGCGACCGGGTAGCAGATCAGAAGAGTACAGAATACCGTTCCCAGCGCCAGGCCGATGGAGCGCAGAAAAATCTCCAGATAAACCCAGTCAAATTCTTCAGTAAAACCGTCTGCCCAGCCAAGAATACGGCCATAGTTCCAGTGGTAGAAGTTCCATTCAACACCGCCGTACAGTCCGGGTTCGAGGAAGCTGTACACTGCCATAATCAGCAGTGGACCAATAAAGAAAATCCCTAAAAACAGCGTTGTCGGAGTGAGCAGCAGCATCAGCTGCTTCTGCTGACGGGTAAATGATTTCATGCTTACCCCCTGCCCTGCGGGATGGTGTGAACGGACTGAATATCGTATTCCAGCAGAATACGGTCACCGCTTTTCAGGTCTGGCAGACTGCCACGGATCAGCGCAGTAATTTCCGTGCCGTTATCCAGTGTGCAGTTGAGCTGATGATCGCGGCCAATAAATACGGATTGCTGTAACGTCGCGCTGATCTGCTGTTTGCTGTTATCTGCAGGCGCGTTGTCAGAGACCAGACGGAAATGCTCCGGACGTAATAACAGGGTGACATCCTGGCCAACACTCAGATTGCCATCGTGGCTGTAGACTGCGATGCCCTGAGAATCAATCAGGCAGCCATCGTCATTGGTCTGAATCACTTCGCCGCAGAAGATATTGCTTTCACCAATAAATTCGCTGACAAACAGGCTGGCGGGGGTGTGGTAAATCTCGTCCGGTGTACCCACCTGCTCTACTTTGCCGCCGTTCAGAACGACAATACGGTCCGACATAGTCAGGGCTTCTTCCTGATCATGGGTCACAAAGATAAAGCAGATGCCCAGTTCGGATTGCAGGTTTTTCAGTTCCAGCTGCATCTTCATGCGCAGGTTTTTATCCAGCGCCGACAGCGGTTCGTCCAGCAACAGAATTTTCGGACGGTTGACGATGGCGCGGGCCAGGGCAACCCGCTGCTGCTGACCGCCGGATAATTGCGATGGACGGCGTTTTTCCACACCGCTGAGACCAACCATATCCAGTGCGGCGGATACGCGCTGATTGCGTTCTTTTTTTGCCACACCGGCGACATCCAGACCGTAGCCGACGTTATCGCCAACAGAAAGATGCGGGAATAACGCGTAGGACTGGAATACGGTATTCACCGGGCGATGGTGTGGCGGCTGCTCCAGCAGAGAATCGTTATCCAGCAGAATTTTGCCACTGTCGAGACGTTCAAAGCCGGCAATAATATTTAATAAAGTGGTTTTACCGCAGCCGGAAGGTCCCAGCAGCGTAATAAATTCATTACGGCCAATACTCAGGTTAATGTCATCCAGCGCTTTCACCACACTTCCTTCGGGCGTATTAAAGTGACGGATAGCGTGTTTGATTTTCAGAAAATCAGTTGATTGGGAATCAGAGCTGTACATAGAAACCTCAGTTGGCGGGGTTGTGGGCAGCTGAGCTGCCCACGGGGAGAGCGTGGCGTTGTTATCGTATTGTGTTCTTGCAAGTCTTACGTTTACTGTCGTGCGGCGATCAGGACGCGGTGCGGAACTTAGTCCATACGCGGTCGTACAGTTTGATGCCTTTGCCCAGACTTTCGAACATCTGCAGTTTTTCCATCACCTCTGCTGGCGGGTTAACGCTTGGGTTATCACGCAGATCCGCTGGCAGCAGTGGAATTGCCGCTTTGTTGATGGTGCCGTTGGTTTGCTGAGCCGCGTTCATCGCTGCGATTTCCGGCTTCATAAAGAATTCGAGGAATTTCTTGGCATTAGATTTATGCGGTGCAGATTTCAGTACGCACATGTTTTCCTGGTACATGGTGGCGCCTTCTTCCGGAATAACATAAGCCAGGTTTTCCGGATCCTGCTGCACATACATCATGGCACCGACATACCATTGCGCTGCGGCGATATCGCCCGCCTGCACCATTGGGATGCTGTCATAAGTAAAGGCGCTGACCAGAGGCTTTTTCTCTAACAGGAAAGCCTGAGCTTCTTTCAGTTCAGATGGCTCAACCGAGTTAACGCTGTTGCCGTTCATAATCAGAGCGACACCGATGTCTTCACGCATGTCATCCAGCATGGCAATTTTTTTACCCTGCCCTGGCAGTGCGAAGAATTCTTTCCAGGAAGACAGTTCGCCCACGGCCTTTTTGTTGTAAACAATACCGACTGTGCCCCAGGCGTACGGCAGACAGTATTCACCCTTCGGATCGGTAGCGGCTTTCAGGTGGCGGGTATCAATGTTTTCAAAACCGGCGGATTTATTAATGTCGGTTTTTTCCAGCATATTCAGATGCGACATGATGTCCTGCATATGCACAGACGGGAAAATAATGTCGTAACCGCTGGCACCAGCCTGCAGTTTGGCCAGCATTTCTTCGTTGGAGGAGTAAGTATCCAGCGTCACTTTGATGCCGGTTTCTTCAGTAAAACGGGTCAGGATTTCCGGGTTGATGTAATCACCCCAGTTGTACAGGCTCAGGGTTTCTTCAGCCTGAACAGAGGCTGTGCCTGCAGCACAGGAAAGGCTGATACAGGCCGCAGCAAGTGCTTTCTTAATGTGCTTTTTGTTGGTTACTGCCGTTATTAAACCTTTCATCAGATCCACCTCAGGAAGTTAATGATTGCGTTAGTCCATCACTGATTTCATTCTATGAATGCCGGTACTATTCACTCAATAACAGATTATGTTATCTTTCTAACATTGTAATTTTTTACAATTAAATCAGTAGGTTACGTTAAATCTATAGAGTGCATTTAAGTATATTTCAGGCATTTGTGCACTACGGATGCACTTTTTTGTATAAAAATGCACCAGATGGCAACAGAATCCGGATAAACACAGGAGGGGCCTAACATTGGAGAACACCTTTTCGTCTGAAGGCAGTTTTATCCCGACCCGAACGGCGCAGCATATCCAGTCATTGATGTCAGAGTTATCACCATCAGAGGCCCGGGTGGCTCAGTATATTCTGCTCAATCTGCACCGCATCGCCTATGAAACCGGTGCCTCGATTGCCGAAAAAGCGCTGGTCAGTCCAATCACCGTCAGCCGCTTTCTGCGCCGCGCCGGCTACGAAGGTATCGGAACACTGAAGAAGGAAGTGCAGCAGGAAGCCATCGCAGTAACCGACGAAGGCTCCCACAGTGTTATCAGTGATAAACATATCAAAGCAACGTTTGATAAAGACCTGAATATTCTGGTGAATCTGTTCCGTCAGTTTGAAGGGGAAACCTGGAAAGGCATCGTCAACTGTGTAGCCGCCGCCGAGCGCGTGTATGTCTCCGGCTTCCAGACCATCCGTGGCGTGGCAGAAGACTTCAGCCGCCGCCTGTCTCTGGCGCGCCCCAATGTGCAGTATCTTTCCGCCCACGACAGTATGTTAGGGGAATGGCTGAGCAATAATCAGAAACGCTCGCCGCAGGAATATCAGACACTGATTCTGATCGACGTTGTACCTTATGCACAGGAAACCAGACTGTTGTGTGAAATTGCGTCAGAAAAAGGCATTCAGCTGGTTATTATTACCGACGAGTTCTGTTACTGGGCGAAGGAATATACGCCGCATATTCTGCATGCCAAATCCAAGACAGGATTATTTCTTGAAGCAACCTGGGGGTTGGTGCTGGCCGGCAACATGCTAGTGGATCAGGTGGCGCATAAGAATCCGGAAAGTAAACAACGGGCAAAGGATTGGTTTGACCTGGCTAAGCGGTTGAGTCTTTTTTAGCGGTTTAATTTTGTTGGGATGTGATTGAAAGGTTTTAAATTTTATTCTGAGTTGCGGTGGGCGGAGCCCACCCTTGTATCTCTCCCCGAATATCTGATTAGCTATCAGATGTTCACAGAATCCGGTGAAGCTGGGCCCACCCGTTGCACTCAGA